>ERZ941706.41-NODE-41-length-47824-cov-13.382696_pt1 | contig 47824 bp, 56 predicted proteins | sample MGYA00521232_ERZ941706 | MGnify/ENA primary metagenome ERZ941706 (study PRJEB32759, sample SAMN07749893) | skin metagenome | biome: transportation; feature: city; material: polyester macromolecule | host: Homo sapiens | place: Hong Kong:ER line | collected...
GCCGGGCCGCTGCCGGCGCGGTGTGTCGCTGATCCCTTCCCCTTTGGTGCCTGGCTGGTACCCGCCGCCGAGTAGCGGACGGGTACCGTGAGCTCACCGGGTGCTGCAGGCCTGCCGGCAGCCCGGATCCGGTACCAGGGAGAGACATGGCCACGGGCAGCGCCTCGATGGCCTGGGGTGGCCGGCACTGTCCAGGGCGAGCCTGGCCAGCCCCTGCAGCGGCTGATCCCGATGGCGTACCAGGTATTGCAGAACGGCGGGCAGCCCGGATCCGGTACCAGGGAGAGACGTGGCCAGAGGCAGCGCCTCGATGGCCCGGGGCGGGCAGGGGGCGCGAGACAACTTGTGATTCGGCACTACTACAGACAAACCTGCGTCTATTAGTATTTATATAGACAAATGCCGCCATTTTTGGCGGCATTTTAGCCTATTCGCGGCCGGCGTTACTTTAGTAGGATCACAATCAAGGATACTACCGCCACCGTCGCTGCAAATCCTGATAACACAGCCGCTATGAATGCACTGTTTTTGGCAGTTTGAGCATCCCTACTGCTATCCACCGCTTCACGACTAGCTGCTACCCCGTTTGAAATATGCCTACGTATTTCATTACCGGCATCTGCTAAAGCAGCATCCAGAGTCTGCCGCATCTTATCGCTGACGTAGTTGGCAGCTTCGGTAATAACCTTCCCGGCAGTTTCTTTTGACTGCTCAACTTGCTGCTGCAAGCTCACTGTCAAAGCCCTGCTGGCTTCATCTTGGAGCGCAGTCATCTGCTTGGCATAGTGAGCCAGAACAAGCTCATTGATCGTGACAGTAACCAATATCGGATCGTCCTTGCCGAGCAGCACGCTGTGCTGGATCGCTACCTCCTTCCGTATTTCGTCAAAATCGAGCTTTTCCATCTGCCATCCCCTTAGATGATGGTATCAAGTTGTTCAAAAATCGCTGTCTTGACTTTCGAGAGCCGTGATTTGGACATAAGGCCAAATTCTGGCGACTGTTTGATTTCATCGAATGTCAGTTTGCTATCCAGCATCAGTTTTACGTCTTCGCCGAATGTGCTGCCCGTCTGGCGAGCAATACGGATAATACCGCGAACACGCTCCTTGTTGTTCAAATAGACTTTCATTTGTTCGAAAGTTTTACCCTCAGCCTCAATGTCACCGAAATACTCATTGAGCCAAACGACCAACTCGGCATTACCTGGCATCTGTTCGGCCAGTGAAGCAAAGCCGCCGAGGGTATCACGCAGCGCCTGGCCACCGGTAATAACGGTATGAATGACGACCCGCTTGCCGTTCTCGCCAATCAAGTTGATTGCGTCGTTTTCGGCGAGGTAGTAAGACAGCGGGATGAAGGAGGCCGCACCGTTGTCGATGACAAAGTTGGTATCGTCCTCAACTACTTGCTCGATCAGCCGGTCGAAATTGCGTTCGATAAGAGAGCCGTTTTCCATCAGCTCCAGGCGCTGGGTATTGAATGCTTTATAGCCCGCCAAGGTCGCATTCACGGGATCCGTGTCTACAGGAGTGACCGCCATCCCTTTACCAAGCTGGTATTGGACCAGCAGCGACGAGATAAAAGACTTGCCTACGCCACCCTTGCCTTGCAGGGTGAAGTGAACAGTGCGGACAGCTTTTTTATCAGTAGTAGTTACGTCGTTCATATGGCTTTCGCTCCTTTCAGATGAGGTCGTCGCGGTGATTGCCGCTGCTTGGATCGTGCTGGAAAACTGCTGGTTTTTTATCTTCTGTTGTTCTTGCTCCGGCTCCTGCGGGGGCAGGGGAGGGGCGTGAAGGGGCGAGCGGCCCGCCGTCTTTCCTTTGGTGCCCATCTTGTTTTGCTCCTGTGATGTATCGGACGACGTAGCGATTGAACTGGGAATAACTGATGCCCAATTGAGTTTCACCACCGAACTCGTCGTAGATCGTGCGTTGCTCATTACCTGCTTCGATCAGTTTTCGGAACTGCTCTAAGTGGGCCAGAAACGCGACACGACCGGCACCCCTGCGGGGCTTTTTGTTTGGCGTGTCTGCCATGCCTGTCACCTCCTATTCATTTGCGGCATATCAGTGTACCCGATAATGCGAAGCTACGCTATTCAGTGCGATTTAGTGCGAATCTACGCGACTATATGCGATTGCGCAAGCCTTTTTGTGCGACTCTGCGCGATTGTATGCGATTTTGTGGTTTTCAGCCCTTTCCTTTCACCTTTGGTGCCCCTGATAAACCTCTGTCGCGTAGAATTGCACTGGAGTATCTGGCAAGATGTGTGTTGTACCGGTACGGGCAAGCCCGCACCAGTACAACACCTCTCCTTACTCACCTTCGGTTCGACGTCATCTTGCTCTGCGAGGCTTACGGTCGCTGCCGCGACAACGACTTGCACCAAAGGTGTGGAGGGGTCGGATAGTTGTAGTTAGCCGCGCCAGCGGCGCGACGAAAGAGGTACGAATGACAGAAGAAAAGCAGGATGTGACGGGGAAAGGCAGGGGGACCAGACCTCGCCGCAAGCGGATAGAAGTTTGGGTAGACCAGGATGAAAAGGACGAAATTGCCGCCAGGGCGGATCAAGCAAAAATGTCCTTATCCTCATATATGAGAGCGGCCGGCTTGCACGCTCCGATCAGAGCTGCCGCCGATTTGTCAGCTGTGACTGATTTGGTGAAAGTGAATGGCGACCTTGGCCGAGTGGCCGGCCTTCTGAAACTGTGGCTTGCTGAAAAACGTGGGCAAGGTGCTCGCCCAATAGATGTTGAATCCATGATGATTGAGTTTCGATCCCTGCAGGAAGATCTCAGGGCAATCATGGGCAAGGTGATCAAATGATTGCCCACCGAATAGCGCGCCAGGCTCACCAGTCATCTAGTTCTGCAAAGCTGGTCAAGTACATGATTGCTGCTAAGGGAGGAATCGATCCTACAAGTTGGGAGCGTACCGCTGATTACATATTAGATACGGCCGCTGATACTTCAAAAGGGGAGAAGGTGGCCAGTTATCGAGTTACCAACTGTGGGACGGACGATCCAGCAGATGCCGCAATGTTGATTTTGGCAACGCAGTCAGCGAACACCCGTTCCAAGTCGGAAAAAACCTATCACCTGGTATTTTCATTTCCGCCTGGCGAACGGCCGGATATTGAAGTGCTTCACGCAATTGAAGACGAGCTCTGTGAATCAATAGGCTTCGCTGATCACCAAAGAATATCAGCAGTGCATATCGACACTGATCACCTTCATGTGCATGTCGCTATTAATAAAGTTCATCCTACAGGCCTGCAAAATATTGAGCCGTATTATGACAAGCGCAGATTAATGGAGGCGTGTGAACGCCTCGAAGTGAAATATGACTTACAAAGAACCAACCACGGAATTGAGACTAAACACCATGAACGAACCAGAGATCGAAATGACCGAAGTGACCGAATTGAACTTGGTGAACCAGAACGACGAGATAGCAAATTTCGACAATATCTACGAGAGTCCTACGATCTCTCGTTTACCGATGAACCAGAGGCCAAAACCCTCAACGGTTTGCGAAAGTTGTCCGGCTGCCATATGGCACGCACTGCCAAAAGAGGTTCGGTGTTATTGCCGAGTGATGCACGTACTGGTTTACAGCAACGAGGAGAAGAACAACCTGACAGCCTGCGACGGGCGGGACATGGCGATAGAGCAGCTGCTGGCCAAACAGATGGCGGCCGACATGGCGCAGTAAATGGTAAAGCCGCTGATGCAGAAGCTCATAGCGGCATTGAGACATTAACTGGTTACGCTGCCAGGGAACTCGCCCCGTTATTTCGGAAGGCTATGCACTGGCAGGCCGTTCACGACGCTGCCGCCGAGCATGGTCTAGAAGTCCGTCAACGAGGCGCGGGGCTTGTCGTTGGTGATCCTGATCTCGGTATTTGGGCCAAGGCCAGCAATATTGGCCGCGATTTATCCATGAAAGCCCTAGCAGATCGGCTTGGTCCTTTTATGCCCAACGAGCGCCCGGTGGTTGAAAAGGCCCGCCGTAAAAAATATGAGCCACGGCCTTGCCGTCCAGAAACCCCCACTACAGCTGGCCTATTCAACCAGTATCAACTTGAGCGCCAGGCCGCTGTAAAAGCTCGGCGTCAGGGCTTAGATCAGATCAAGCGTGACAGTGTTGCATTCAATGCGGAAGTCAGAACGTGGAGCCAGACGCAACGGATGATCTTGAAGGTGGCGGGGAAGGGGCCAACCAAGCGCCTTATGTACGGCACGATAAAGCAGCAGGCAGATGCTTCCAGATTAAAGAACCGTCAGAGTGCTGCGGCCCGCCGAGAGGCATTATTCAAACAAACGACTATGCCCACATGGGCTGACTGGTTGACGCAGCAAGCAGAAAGAGGAAATGACGAAGCCTTGGCGGTCCTCCGTGACCGCGAAGAACGCCAACGCCGCTGGAACGGTGAATTGCTGACAGCTGACCGGGCTGACAAGGCTAAAGATATTGTCCTTAGCAAGCTTAATCCAAAGGCCAGAAAAGACGGGTCTATGGCTTACAGCACGATCGACGGCGGGATGGTGATCGACCGAAAAACGCACGTCCAGGCACAGAAAGCCACGACCGGCGCTGCCCTGGTTGCACTCGAACTGGCATCTAAGAGGTTTGAGGGGCAGGCCCTCATAGTTGAAGGCACAGAGGAATTCCGGCTTGAAGTTGCTCAGCTGGCGGGGATGCACAGTCTCAAGGTCACGTTCACCGACCCTGCGATGGAGAAAATGCGCCGTGAGACAGCCGAGCACAAGGATATGGAGAAAGCCTTTCAGGCTGAAATCAAGGCATCCAGTCACGATGATTTTGCCGAACTGGTGGACTTCGGCAAAGCCCCGTTCGAACACGTCAAGGGCAATCGACAAAGCTACTTCGTTACGTTGCGCGACGGCACTGGCGCAGATCGAACCATATGGGGTGTCGATCTTGAACGGGCCGTGACCAATAGCGCCGCCGCCGTCGGCGACCGCGTGCGCGTCAATCACATGGGTAGTGAGAAAGTCACTTTGCCAGATGGAAGAACCGTGGAGCGAAACGAGTGGAATATTGAAAAAGCACCAAAAGAAAAACGACCTAATCAAAAGCCGAAGACAGCCAAATCTAAGCCTGTACTGAGTGATATGGATGCCGCTTTCCTGGCTGAAACCGGATTGTCCGGAAACTCAATCGAAAACCGGACAATTAACAAGCCTGAAAAGCCTGTAGATACTGGTGTTGAGGTGAAAAAATGGATTGAAGAACGCAATAAAAATAGAGACAGAATATCTGCTATAGACTATCATCGGGAGTGGCAATCAGCTGATGCTGGTAAGGCTACATATCAAGGCCATAGGCGAATGAAAGATGGGAGTGAAGTGCTTCTGCTGAAACGCGGTAATGAAATGTTAGTGAAACCATCTTCGCCCCGAGTGGTTGCCAAGGCGACGAAATGGAAACTAGGCAGCGTTGTCCAGGTTGATGGACGTGGCCGATTTATAGATAGAGACAAAGAGGTTGAACTATGAGCGAAAAAAACTCGTCGGCGGGGAGATTGCGACTTCTCGGCGGAGTTTATTTAGTGCTGTTCATTATTGGGCTGAACAGTATATGTACGCAATATATAGCGTATCGAGTGGCCTATCATCCAGCACTAGGGCCGTCCTTGTTTGGACAGCTCTATATGCCATTTGATTGGTGGCAATGGCTGTTTAAGTTTTATGACTCGGCCCCGAGCTCCTACAACTATGCCTTTGTGATCTTTGCTCTTGGCCTGTTGGTCGGTTTATTAACCTATGTCCTTTGGATCGGGTTTAAGACTCGCAGTTCGCGTAAGCATGAGGACGTGCATGGCACCGCCCACTTTGCCACCCGCGAAGAAGTGCAGGAAACTGGCCTGCTGCCGCGCGAAGGAAAAACGGGGCAGGGCGTATATTGTGGGGCTTACGATGACGCCGAAACCGGCAAAACGTTCTACCTTCGTCATGACGGCCCGGAGCACGTTCTAGCCCTTGCTCCGACCCGTTCAGGTAAAGGGGTTGGCCTCGTCATTCCTACCCTGTTGAGCTGGCCCCATTCCGTGTTCGTCCTCGATCGAAAGGGCGAGAACTACGCAATGACGTCGGGGTGGCGTCAAAAACACGCCAATAACGTGATCCTTCGCTTCGACCCAGCCAAGCCTGGCACCGGCTGCGCGTGGAATCCTCTTGGCGAAATTCAGTTTCGCACCCGCTTTCAGGTCAGTGATACGCAGAATATCGCTATCATGGTCGTGGACTCGGACGGCAAGGGGATCGAAAGCGACCACTTCCGCAGCGCCGCATTCGAACTGCTGGTTGGGTTGATCTTGCACGCTCTCTACAAGGGCGAGAAAGTAGGCCGCACGCCGTGCTTGCAAGACATTGGGCATATGTTGACCGGCGTGGGTGACTTCGCCGCACCGGACACCGCCAACGATCTTGCTGACGATCCGGACGGCGATCCCAAAGCTCTCGCCGGTCTGTTTGATGAAATGCGCGAAGTGCATATCAACGATGGCGACCCAGCCAACCGTGAAGCGCAGATCGTCATTACCGGCGTTGGTACCAGGATGGCCAACACACCGGCCCGCGAACTGGGCAGTATCATTTCCACCGCGAATAACGCCCTTGCTCTGTACCGCGACCCCATCGTGGGTGAAAACACGTCGCGCAACGACTTCAAAATTGCTGACCTGATGGACCACGACCGGCCAGTGTCGCTGTACTTCATTTCTACGCCGAAGACCTCCAAACGGCTTGTGCCGCTCACCCGTCTGCTGCTCACCATGATCGTGCTCACTATGGCGGACGAAATGGAGTTTGACGACGGCCGAGCCAAGGCCGCGCACAAGCACCGCTTGCTGCTGATGTTGGACGAGTTTCCGACACTGGGCAAAATCGAGGTGTTCGAGGAAGCGCTTGCGTACATTGCTGGTTACGGGATGAAGGCTTACATCATCACGCAAGACGTGTCCCAGCTCTACAAAGCATATTCCCGTGAGGAAAGCATCATTTCCAACTGTCACGTCCGCGTGGCCTACGCTCCCAACAAGCTCGAAACTGCCGAATGGATGTCGAAAATGACCGGCAACACCACTGTGGTGAAAGAGCAAGTGACTACATCGGGTAAGCGTTTTGGTGCAGTCCTAGACAACGTTTCACGCAGTTATCAGGAAGTGAAACGCCCCCTGATGGAACCGGACGAAATCATGCGGCTCCCTGGACCTGTTAAGGATGCCAGTGGGGAGAGGATCCTAGAACCAGGTGAAATGCTGGTGTTTGTTGCTGGGCAGCCAGTAATCCGCGGCCGGCAGATTCTCTATTTCTTGGATCCTGTTTTCTCTAAGCGTTCGAAGATTCCGCCTGTATCCACAGACGTTGTTAGGGTGTCCGATCATCAGTCTCATGGTTCAAGCGCACCTATCAACACGGGCTTTGTAGTTCAATGACTGGCCGCCTTTTTGGGATTGTTGCCCTCGTTTCCACCACAGTGATCGGCACCGCGATGACCGCAGGTTATCACGCAGGGCTGCGCCTCAACTTTACCGACTCTGCACCACATGGGTTGTGGTTCGTCAAAAGCTCGGCCCTGGATGGCGTCAAGCGTGGTGTTCTTGTTGAAGTCTGCCCCCCTGATTTGCCTGTTGTCCGACTGATGGCCGAACGGGGGTACCTTGCAGTCGGTGACTGCCAGGGAACGGGGGTTACAACTCTACTCAAGCCAGTTTCGGCTGTCGCCGGCGATACCATCCAGCTCGATCAGGGGAGGGGGGTAATTGTGAACAATGTGCCATTGCCCAACACCGCTGCGATGCCCGCTATTCCTGGTTGGCCCAGCGGCCGCTATGTCGTGCAGCCAGGTGAAATCTGGATGTTTTCTAGCTACAGCCCCGGCAGTTTCGATAGTCGATATTTTGGCCCAGTGCCCCTTTCCCTGGTAAAGGGGCTGGCTAGGCCAATCGTCATTGCCGGTGATCCTGCTGCGATTACAACAGGAGTAATAAAACAGTGATCGGCATCGACATGATGACTACCTGTGCACCCAATGTGGCACCGGCAACGCTTGAAAAAGTGATCCAGGTCGAAAGTGGGGGTAACCCTTTAGCACTCAATGTGAATGTCAAATGGGTTACAGAACGCGATAAGAAAGGCAATCCGATCATGGTCATGAATGAAGATGGCCAGCTCAAGCCAAAGCGCCGGAAGGTTGTATTCAAAAGCCCTATCGCGATTAAGACGGCGCAGGACGCTGTAACCGTTGCCTACATGGCAATTGATGCCGGTCACACGGTTGATATGGGGTACATGCAGGTCAACAGCAGCAATCTCAAACCTCTAGGCTACAAGGTCGAAGACATGTTCGACCCCTGCAAAAACTTAGCTGCCGGCGCCCAGGTGCTATCCGCTTTTTACAGCAATGCCTTGCCTGAATATCCGAATGAACAAGAAGCCCTTCGGGCGGCCTTATCAGCCTACAACACAGGCGATTTCAATAAAGGATTTTTAAATGGCTATCTGGCCCGTTACGGAGTCGGCCAACAGGCCGTTATGAGCATTCCCGCTCTTAATCCGTTTACGGCTCCGACAGTCGTATTTGCTCGTCAACAGAGAAAGGAAACCGTTATGAACACCAAAGAAGTGCGTCCCAACCAAGATATTGACGAAGTGAAAGCTGTTTCGTCACCACCGCGTGTTGATCCTATCGTGAGCTCGTCGTCTGAGGACAGCACCACGCCTGGTGTGCAGGTAGAGCACACAGCAGCAGAAGCCGAAACCAACGGAGCATTCCAGGAAACAGCAATTTCCGAAGCAGAAGCGTGGGCCTCGAATGCTGAACTGGCAGGTGATCCGGAAAGTACCGCTATCGTGGTAAACGGCAAAGCTGTGCGGAAGGGGAGTAACTGACGATGAAAAAGGAATACGCCGAGGAAGTTGCGGCGCGGATCATTGAGCAGTTGGAGCAGGGGACTGCGCCGTGGCAAAAGCCATGGCAACCTGGCGAGCTGCGCCTGCCGTACAACCCGACCACGGGCAAAGAATACCGTGGCATGAATAGCCTGTGGTTGTACGCACAGGGTCATAGCGATCCACGTTGGATGACCTATAACCAAGCATCTGCAGAAGGTGGACAGGTGCGCAGAGGGTCGAAAGGAACACAGATCGTCTACTGGAAATTCAGCGAGGAACGGAAAGCTACCGACGAGCAGGGCCGGCCTCTGATAGACCCGGAAACGGGTAAGCAAAAGACTGTGACCGTGCAGCTCGAACGGCCGCGCTCATTCATGGCCGTGGTGTTCAACGGCTCGCAAATCGACGGTCTGCCACCGTTGGAAACCAGACCCACCGGCCCTGAGCCAGAACGCCATGCACGCGCCGAGGCGATTTTGACCAATTCAGGCGCGAATATTCGCCACGAACCGGGCGACAGGGCTTTCTACCGGCTCGCTACGGACAGTATTACGCTGCCCGAGCGAAACCAGTTCTCGACCGCTGATAACTATTATGCCACCGCGCTGCATGAACTGGGTCACTGGACGGGGCACCCTTCGCGACTTGACCGCGACCTTGGGCATCCGTTTGGCTCGGAGGCCTACGCCCGCGAAGAACTGCGAGCGGAAATTGCTTCGCTGATGTTGGGCGAACGTCTTGAAATCGGCCACGATCCGGACCAGCACGCGGCCTATGTTGGTTCGTGGATCAAAGTCTTGAAGGAAGACCCAAAAGAAATTTTCCGGGCGGCGTCAGATGCCGAACGTATCACCAGCTACGTGATGGGGTTCGAACAGGAACAGGCGCAGCTAATAGAGCGGCAGCCTGTGCAACAGGCAAATGAGTTGCCTTCCGGGCAAGAACACGAAGCTGTGGTTTCGCAGGGGCTGCCGCAGGCGCAGGGAGCGCCCGTCCCCGTAGCTTGGCGCCACGAGGCTTGCCTGAAGTTTGATGAAGAAATGGCGGCCAGAACAGGCGATCAGAGTTACGACAAAGCCAGCAAAATCGCATGGATGCTCAATCAGTACGATGAAATGGGCTTTGAGCCGTCCGAGCGAGAGCAGGCCATCCTTGCAGAGCAGAAACCAGCCATGGAGGAAGCTGCCAAGTGGGTGCACGATAATGTTCTGCTCAACCCGGTGGTGAAAGAAAAGGTCTATGAGACTGTGCGTGACTTGGGCCGGTACGAGGGGGATGTCGCGCAAGACAAGGAGCTACGCGAATACCTCGAAGAAATGGCCGGGAAACAGCGTGCGCAGCAGACTCAGCAGGATCAGCAGGCATACACGGTCCAAAACCGCCGCACCGTGCCGGAAAATGCCGCCCAGCACGCGGGGCTGCAAGCCGTTTATGTTCAGCTTGATGATGGTCGTAAGGCTTGGGGGTTCGGCGCGACCGACGAAGCCGCCGAGCAATCCGCCGTAGAGCGCGCGCAGCGCGTCGGCCTCGATGCTGACCGGGTACCGACCCGCGCCGTTCTGCATGAGCAACCGGAGAAGCCTATGCAATCGCGTACCTATCTGGCTGTGCCCTACGCCGAGAAGAACCAGGCGAAGGCGCAGGGAGCCAAGTGGGATAAAGAAGCAAAATCATGGTACGCGCCCGAGGGCGTAGATGTAGCTACATCGGGCCTTGCCCGGTGGAGCGTGGACAAGACCCACGTCATCACCGCATCAGCCCCCAAGCCCGCCATCGAGCAGTTCAAAGATGCGTTGAAGGATGCAGGCTTGTTGCTCAAAGGCGAAGTTGTCACAGACGGGAAGATGCAGCGGGTGCCCGTAGATAGCGACCGGGGGGGAGCCACCAGTGGTGCATATGCTTACCACGAAGCCGGCCGCACGCCGGGTGGTTTCATCCAGAACTACAAAACAGGTGAGGTCGTGCATTGGAAGCCCGAAGGTAAAACGCCGGAGCTCAGCGCCGCCGACCGTGCCCGGCAGGCTGCCGAGGCGGCCGAGCTGCGCAAGGCCCGCGATGCGTCCCGTCAGTCTGAACATGGAGCTACCGCAGCCGCCGCGCAAGCGTTGTGGAACGAGGCCCCGCCTGCGACCGCTGACAATGCCTATTGCAAAGCCAAGGGCATCGTCAACCCGGTAGGTTTGCGTGTCGTGCCGGACAGCGTTTCGCCGGCGACGGCCGCGCACGGGATCAAGATCGCCAAGACCGCCAAGGAAGCCAAGGCGATGCGGGAGGCTGACCCGGCCAACCGGGTTTTCAAAGCGGGCGATCTGCTGATACCAGGCACAGACGGCGAGGGAAAATTGTGGACGCTGCAAAGTGTCAATCCCTACTTCAAATCGTTCATGAAAGGCGGCCGTAAAGCTGGCCTCTACACAGTTGCCGGGGCCGCCGACCCGCAGAAGGCGCTGGCGCAAGGCGGTGACTTGGTGCTCGCCGAGGGCTATGCCACGGCAGACACGGTTTCGCGCCTGCAGGGAGGAAAGCCGGTCATCGTCGCGTTTGATAGTGGGAATCTCGACGCAGTGGCTACCGAGCTGCGCGAGCGTTACCCGTCGCGCCCGCTGTTAATCGCTGCCGACAACGACCACAACGCGCCGAAGGAGTTGGACGCCAACGGCAAGCCCAAGGCCAACGTGGGACTGGTAAAGGCCACCGAAACAGCCGAGAAGCATGGCGGCGGCGTCATGGTCCCGCAGTTCAAGGACGGAGAAAAGGGGTCCGACTGGAATGATATTGCCGGGAGTCAAGGTGACGAGGCTGCCCGCCGGATGTTGGCCGAACAGATGGCGGTGGCAAAACGCGATGCTGCCATTACTGCCGAACGGCTGACTACCCTTGCGCGTACCCGTGATATGGAAGCCCGCAACGACCCGACGACGAGCGCCGATGATGCCGCTGTAGCAACAGAACGCGGTCATGCTGCCGAGGTGCTGGCCGGGGCGCAATCCTCACTGAGTGAGGTACGCAGTATGGCCGCTGATGGTGTAATCGGTGGCACTAAAGGTGCGCCTCGTTCGGCGGCGGCCGTCAAAGCGGGGGTAGACCGTAAAACCGCAGCTATGCACGACCGAGCCAAAGAAGAACGCGAGGAAGTTCTGAACCATGGGCAGACCAAACCGCTCGATGGTGTTGGCGCCGGCGTGTCATGGAGAAAGCTACCCGAGCAGGCAAAGCAGGCGCTCATAGCAGACGTGAAGAATGGCAAGGATGTCACCTTGCCAAAAGACGCGCCGGCGAAACTCAAGCAGCTTGCAGGTCTTGAACCTACAGCGACTTCACGGCCTCGTAGCCGTGGGCTTGAAGCTGACATTTAAAGATATAGACGTAGCCGGGCACGGCCCGGCTACTTCCGGGATAAATAGGAGTGCAGCCAATGAGCACATTGGTAATCGTAGAATCACCGAACAAAGTAAGCAAAATCAGCGCAATTCTCGGCGAAGGTTACAAAGTCATGGCCAGCGTTGGCCATGTGCGTGACCTGCCGCCGAAAGAGCTCGGCGTCGAGCCGCCTTCATTCCAACTGACCTATAAACCGACCGAACGCGGGCAAGGTGTATTGGCCAAACTCAAGGCCGCCGTCGCACAGGCAGACCGTGTGTTGCTGGCAACAGACCCCGACCGAGAAGGTGAGGCGATTGCATGGCACCTTGCTGACGCGCTGCGCCTCAAGACCCCGGAACGCGTGACGTTCACGGCAATAACCAAGGAAAAAATAATGGCGGCGCTCGCGGTGCCGCGTCCGCTCGACATGCGGCGAGTACATGCCCAAGAAGCCCGCCGGGCGCTCGACCGTATCATTGGTTACCGAGTCAGCCCGGCATTGTCCAATGCTACCGGGCAACGCCTAGGCGCTGGCCGGGTGCAGTCTCCTGCCGTCCGCCTTGTCGTTGATCGCGAACGGGCTATTGCAGTGTTCAACGTCACTCAGCACTACGGCGCCGAGCTGATTTTTGAGAACGACAATAGCACCAAATGGAAAGCGCAGTGGGACACAAAACCGCATTTGCCCGAGGGCGAAAGCTACCTGCTGGATTCCTCGCTGGCCAAGCTCGCGGCCGCCGTTCGCAACGTATCGGCCGCCGAATACGAGGACAGCGAGAAGGGCCGGGCACCTGCCGCACCGTTCACCACCTCGACGCTGCAACAGGCCGCAGGTCAGCGTCTCAAGTTGAAGCCCAAGCGCACGATGGAGCTGGCCCAACGCCTCTATGAGCAGGGCGTGATCACCTATCACCGCACCGACGCCCCAAACATGGACGACGAAGGCCGGGCAGACATTGCCGCTTATGCGCAGGGCGCAGGCCTGCCGCTGGCCGAGAAGCCGCGCAAGTGGAAGGCGAAGGAGGGGGCACAGGAGGGCCACGAAGCTATCAGGCCGACTCATGCGGTCGATCTTGAATGCGGGGAGAACGACGACGAGCGGGCACTATACCGCCTCATATGGCAGCGTGCGGTCGCGTCCCAGCTCGCCGATGCGACCTATGCCGTCCGAACCGTGCGCCTCAGTGGTGATGCCGAGGGCACGCCGGTATCATTCAAAGCGTCCGGCCGCACCCTGCTGACGCCGGGTTGGCTGGCCGTCTACACAGACGATGCCGAGGACGAGGATAGCGAACAGGACGAGGCTGCTAACAACCCGATTCCGGCGCTCGCCGTGGGGGCGGAGTTGGTAGCGGCGGACGGGCGCGTACTGAGCAAAAAGACCAAGCCGCCGGTCAGGTTCAAGGAACCTACCCTTGTCGCCGAAATGGAGCGCCTTGGAATAGGCCGACCAAGCACCTACGCGGCGATCCTCGACAACATCACGACTCGCGAATACATCGTGGCCGACAAGAAGGGCTACTTGCAGCCATCGTCTATCGGCGAAGTGGTGCGCGATGGTCTGGTAGACCGCTTCGCGTTTATCGACCTCGACTACACCCGAGGCCTTGAGGAACAGCTCGACCAGATCGCAGAAGGCCAGGCCGACTATTTTGGCGTTGTTTCTGCCGCTTGGTCCGCGCTCGATGACGAGCTGGGCAAGCTGGAATCGGCCGACCTGCCAGTTGCTCATCCGTGCCCGACGTGCAGCAAGCCGCTGCACCGGATCAAGGGGGCACATGGGTTCTTCTGGGCTTGCTCTGATCGGGAGTGCAAGACCACGCTGCCCGATGCCAAAGGCAAGCCCGGCGAGCGTAAGGCCCCGCCGCCGCCTACCGGCATTGCGTGTCCGAAATGCGGCAAGGAGCTTGCCCACAGGGTCGGAACAAGCAAACCAGTCAAACGAGGCATGAAGCCTCGGCCGTATGACTTCTATAGCTGCACTGGCTTCCCGAAATGCGATGCGAAGTACAATACTGGTCCTGATGGTAAGCCCGTGTTGAGTTGACGCTAGTTTCGTCCTGACTAACGGAAAGCCGCCTTTCGAGGCGGTTTTTTTATGCCAAAGACGAGCCTACTGGCCAGCCTCTGCAGCTGCTGATCCCGATGGCGTACCAGGTACTGCAGAACGGCGGGCCGCTGCCGGCGCGGTGTGTCGCTGATCCCTTCCCCTTTGGTGCCTGGCCGGTCCCGGCCGATGCGGTGGCCCTGGCCAGCCCCTGCAGCGGCTGATCCCGGGCACGCGCCCAGGGAGCGCACCAGGTGCAGCTGGGCAACCCGGATCGGACACCAAAGGGGGAAGCGGGCGCGCTGCTGCTCGATGGCCAGCGCCAGCGAACTGGCCCCCTGCTGCGGCCGGCGCCGCCGATCAGCTGGCGGGTACCGCGAGCTCACCGGGTGCTGCAGGCCTTGCCGGCAGCCCGGATCCGGTACCAGGGAGAGACGTGGCCACGGGCAGCGCCTCGATGGCCCGGGGTGGCCGGCGCCGTCCAGGGCGGCCCTGGCCAGCCCCTGCAGCGGCTGATCCCGGGCACGCGCCCAGGGAGCGCACCAGGTGCAGCTGGGCAACCCGGATCGGACACCAAAGGGGGAAGCGGGCGCGCTGCTGCTCGATGGCCAGCGCCGGCGAACTGGCCCCCTGCTGCGGCCGGCGGCGCGAGTTGTGGGATGAAAATAAAGTTTCATCCCTACAGATAGACAGATGCCGCCTAAAAGGCGGCATCTGGTTCACATTCATGAGTAAAATATCAGGGTTAAAATTCTGATGTACCGACCCATACCCCGTCTTGGGTGTAAGCGTCCCACACCCACCACAGATCATCTAGTAACTCAAAGTCGGCGACGGTTCCAGTCCATACAGCCGGAGTTTTAGTCGGCATCTTGTTACCGAGATCATTAGCAAAGACTGAGACAATAGTTTCCTTTGGGAGTGCCCTAAAGAACTTCATTGGATGCACTAGCTCGGATTTTTCAACGAAGCGCAATTCCAAATCCTCCGTTACATTCCATACGCACTGGGTAAAGTAAGTCAACTGATGTTGTGCCCCCTTACGTTGGGCTAGAACGTCACCATTTTCTTTTTTTACCAATTGGATGAAACCGTTAGAAAAATTCTTCATATGGGTTCGTTTATCCATTATCAGTTGCAACCACTACCGCTGTTTCCTGCCATGGGGTGACCTTCCCATGTAGGCAATATAATGTCTTTAGTGACCATAATGTTGAACTCGTACCCGGGCCGGATTTCTAACGTGGGCTGAATATTCATATTACGCTGTGCCATCTGCATACCAAGCTGACCCATCTGTTGACCAATAGAGGCAGCGATAATTTGTGAGCTATTGGTGTTTTCTCCGTTGCTTGCTTGTGGCTGTGAGAGCTGAATGCCTGCAGAGAATACCGAGAGCAGCAAAGCATTTCCGAATATACGAGCATAGTGGTTATTTACCTGATCTTTGAAACCGGCGTAGCCACCCATGTCAGAACCTGGCATGTTGTCGAGTGAGAGTGATGAACCATCTGGATAAATGATCCTTCGCCAAGCCGCAAGAGCTCGTTCTTGACCAAGAGTAATACCGCTATCATATGTCCCTACCAGCCTCGAACCTGGCGGGATAAGGCATTGAGTGCCTGTCGCTGTGTCATATACAGCTGAGCGCACTTGTCCGATGATCTGGCCTGGCAGATCCGAATTGATGCCAGAGATCATAACACCAGGAATGACCCAGCCAGCCTTGATCTCCTGAGACGGAGAGATGGCGGCTTTTCTTTCCTTTGCTAAGTAAATCTCTGCTTCGGGAGTGCCTGCTAGGAAAGCCTGCTTTCGATCTTGCTGATTTTCAGCAGCCATGCTATTGCCACCGTAACCATTACCATCAGCCGCTGACATGCCTCCCCCTGATTGGGGTTGGCCATTGGCTGCCAGATAACGATTCATTAAAGCGTCAGCACTTACTCTATTGCCTACCTGCTGCATCGCTACAGCCTGATCTCCGCTGCTCACCCCTTCTTTTGTGCTGAATCCTCGCACAGCGGCGTCACCTGTAAGGGCTTCATCCCATTTGGCCAGCCGCTTATCTTCAACTTGCTGAATTTGCCTATATCGACGTTCTATTTCTTGAGGGGATGCGGTTGGTGTATCGGGCTGGTCTTGATTGTCTGTCATGCTCCCACGCGCTGGCTGCACCGGTGGCGTTGGCGGTTCGTCTTTTTGTGTTTCAGGTTGCACTGGTGGGGTTGCCACCGATGCCACTTGTGGCGGTGCTGTAACTTCTTGCTTGGGAGCCGCTTGCTCAGCTTGGCGTTGATAAAATGTGTAGCTGACGCCTGCAACAGCCAAGAGGATCACGCCTGCCACTGCGATTATTGGTAGGTGGTTGAGCCGCCTTACACCTTTCCCCCTTCCAGGCGTAGCAAGGAAGTCTGGCGACTCGAATTCTTCTTGTTCATCAAGGGGTAAATCTGTTTTGAGTGAGCCCATTACGTCCCTCTGTAACCTAATGATAGTCTGTGGGCTATATTATTGGCTAGGCGAACCGGCTAGGCAAGCAGATTGTATTCTGCAGCGACAATAAAAAGTCACATTCAATTTCCAGGCTAATTTTTTGAAAGGAGATTAACGTACTTTATATATCTAGGGTATAGGTCTGTTGTGTAAACATACCCTTTGCTTGGCGTTCTTGCATTGTATTTACCAACGCCTTTCCAGTTGTTTCCCCACCGAGCTAGACTATCAGATAAAACATAAGCCCCAAATTTTATATTAAAACACGGCTCGTAAAAGTGACTCTTTACATACGGCCCCTTTATCCAATATGAGTTTATTTGCATGATTCCAATGTCAAAAGAACCATTAAGGTTTTTTGTATTGAGAGCTTTCGGATTAAAGCCGCTTTCCTTTTCTGCGATGGCTATAAGTAAAGGTAATTCAACGCCATATTCTGCGGCTGCTTGGTTGAAACATTCAATATAAGGAATGCTGGGTGCCATTTCTTGCTGCGATGACGCCCAACAAAAATCTCCTATGAGGGAGGTAAATATTATCACATAACTCATTTTGGGAATCATTTTAGGCACCAAAAAGGTAAGTAACCCCGACATAAGTTGGCGGGGTTTTTTAGTTGGCATTTAGTTGATTAGAATGGATATGATGGCGTTATCATAGTCATATACGGTGTGTCCGACACCGCGAGTCAATATGTCATAGCCACCATTTTCCACATGCCTTGATTCAGGGAATTCAAGGTTTTCGTTTTTTACTTTAAAGGTTTTCATCCTTTCTAACTTGGCCAGTTTAAAAGTATAGGCGGCCATTACGCGGTTTCCATCTTGATTGTTAAGTTGGAGCGTAAAATCGCCACCTTGGCGAAAGCTTGCAGTCTCTTTCTTGTTGTTCACTATCTTGGACGTATAAGGGTTTTTTGAAAACTCATGCGTCAAAGATACCTCTTTCCCTTCCTCAATAGAGAAGGGTATTACCCCACTGATTCCATCAAGGGAATAAGAAACAGTACCACTTAAAACCTCAGCATTTACGGATGAACAAATCAGCGCGCCAAGGAAATACAATATCTTTTTCATGTGGCTTCCTATTACTTCATCATGCGCCGGAACATTGCCACCATAGCCATAAACACAAGCATTACCGGGCTGGATGAACCACCGCCACCGCCACCGCCATTTTCTTCCGGGGTAGGAGGCTGGGGGGGTTCTACTTGCTTGTTAACTTCGACTACATCTTGAGCTGTCAGATACAGTTTTCCGTTCCCTTTTACAGTGATGTCGCACTCGGTCAGTGGATCAACTACACCGCTTGAACAGCTATTCGATACGAGCTCAACATTGCCATCAGTCCAGGGCGTAAAAGCTTCTGCACTAGCATGAACACTCTGCACCTTGAACGAAATAGCGCCCTCTCCTTTCAATTCCTGGGGGTAAGACCACCCATTAACAGTTTCGAGGATCCACTGTTGCGTGTTGGTGTTCGTCACTCGTTGACAAACTTGGATATAGGTACCATCCCCCTGGCCGCCGGCGCCATGGATGGTGCCCCAAACTCCATTTTGTGTGTAGCAGGGGCCACCAGAATCGCCAGGACGGCTGATGCCAGAACCAATGCCATTGGCTGAGTCATAGAGCAGCTCAAACGCATCTTCTGAAAAAATGGGGTTAACAGGCCCTATGGCTTTCAGGTCAGCTTTTTTCAGGGAACCGCCTTCCCATCCAGCAATGCTGCTCATGCCATCTTTGGCTGGCTCGGCTTTACTAAGGAAACCAGAAGGCATGGGGCTGGCCAGTTCCCACAATGCGACGTCATAAATTCGAGCGACGGAAGCATCATAAAGCGGATTAAAATGCGTTTTGGTTACTTGTACGATCTTCCCATTGCCGTCAACAACAGAGGTGCCAGCGCCATCGCCGCAATGGGCGGCGGTGAGTACGAATTTGTTACCGATGACTGTGCCAGAACAGTTATTCAGCTTAACGATTTGTGGATTATCAGATGAACTCAATGACTCACCTTGCCATATGGCGTGAGCCGGTGAAATTGCGGCCATCATAGATAGAGCCAGAATCGTTTTTTTCATTTCATAATTCCCTTTTGTTTGGTTTTATTAACTACACCCATTGTAAAATCGTGCGCACGATAAATCAAGGGGTTTCTGGTGTTTTTTCTTTAGTTTTTTTAAGTAATTCCAGACCCTTGAATATCGCTGCTTTTTTGGAACCATAGATGGTCGCCATTTCATCCAGTAGTTCCGCTTCTTCTTGAGTAAGGTATCCACCAGGAAGGCGAGCCATACCTGACCGCTTTTTCTCATATCGTTGGTCAGCGGCCTTTTGAATTGGGCCCCTCTTAGTTCCTGCCATCAACCATCCCTTTTTTTTCAAATTTAGTCATGAAATTAAAACCTCTCTGTTAATGTTCAAATGTCTTTGCTCAGGTTGTGTTTGGGGGCTGCATCTTTCCACCATGCTGCAATATCTTTTGCGTAATCAGTATTGCCAGCAGCCAGCAATAGCCAATATATCTGACGTGCACCGCCCAATGCTAGCAGCTCTGTCTGGCGATCGTTGCTGTCTTTGGCTGCATCAAACTCAATAACGCAAGCCTCGAACTGAATCATCAGCGGGTGGAGTTTCGGTTTCTCTGCCAGTTCGGCCGGCCCTGCTTCCTCCTTTTTAGGTTTTGTCATTTTGCACCCCTTCCTGTCTCTGTGAAACAACAGTGCAGTCATCCTTTGTCCAGTTTCGCCAACTGGAGATCGTTATTTCTTTGCCTGTGTCACTGCACAGCACATGGGTGATTGTTCCCCTGCTGTTTTTCACAACTTTTATGACCGTCCTGGTACTTCCAAATCGGGTCAACACGTCACCAGCAGCGGGGTGCTTCTTAGGGTCTCTGACTAATTTGTTCATTCTGTGATTCTCTTGTTTTTTGATGGGGGATAGGTGGTCTTTCGTTGGTAGCGGCAACCGTATCCACGGCCTTCAATATAGCATCGTGCGCACGATTTTAAAAGGTGATTTTTATGCCAATAGCATTGGCTGAATTAGGGCACACACCCAGGCACACACCAGGTGCAGCTGGGAAACCCGGAGCGGACACCAAAGGGGGAAGCGGGCGCACTGCTGCGGCCAGCCCCTGCAGCTGCTGATCCCGGTGGCGTACCAGGTACTGCAGAACGGCGGGCTGCTGCCGGCGCGGTGTGTCGCTGATCCCTTCCCCTTTGGTGCCTGGCCGGTCCCGGCCGACGCGGTGGCCATGGCGATCCCCTGCTGCTGCCGGCGCCGCCGATCTGGTGCGGGTACCGCGAGCTCACCGGGTGCTGCTGGCCTGCCGGCAGTCCGGAGCTGGTACCAGGGAGATACATGGCCACGGGCAGCGCCTCAATAGCCCGGGGTGGCTACATTGATCCCTCGCGCCGAACAGCTGACAGGTGCTCGTCCGTTAAACGACCGTTTGGCGGACAGCCGAAAATTGTCCGTTAAATAACCCTTGTGTACGTTTAACGGACGGTTTAGGATTGCGGACAGTAAACGGACAAAAAGAAAGAGATTGCAGATGAGAGATCCGAACGATGTGAGCACATTAGACATAATGAGCACTTTGATTGGTTATGCCCGCGTCTCTACTGCTGACCAATCACTTGACATGCAGATAGATTCTTTAAAGAAAGCAGGCTGCCATCAGGTATTTACTGATGTGGCCAGCGCGGTCAAATCAGTCAGGCCGGGCCTTGAAAAGGCGCTCGCATATTTGCGAGAGGGGGACACACTCGTTGTTTGGAAAATTGATAGGCTTGGCCGCTCGCTCGCCCATTTAGTTCAAACTGTTGATCAGCTGCGCGAGCGAGGTGTTGCGTTTCGTTCGCTGACTGATGCGGGGTTAGACACAACCACCAGGAACGGGAAGCTGCTGTTCAATCTCTTTGCGACTCTGGCAGAGTTTGAGCGTGATTTGATCAGGGAGCGAACTAAAGCAGGTCTGGCGACTGCCGCCGCCAAAGGCCGACGCGGGGGACGGCGCCCTGTAATTACCTCTGCCAAATTGGAAAGGGCATTACGCCTTATTAAAGATAAAAACCTGACCGTTCGCGAAGCCGCGGCGGTAATCGGTGTCGGAAAAACAGCCCTCTATGAGGCGCTAAAAGCAACAGGCTCCGAAATAGAAGGAATCGAGCAGGCTGATTTGTAGTGATCTCCGATCGTTGGCCTGTTTTTGGCTAGAGTATCGGCTACACGATGTTGCAACGCTTGCAGCGTCTTCCACTACGTTCCAGCCTTCGGTGCAACAGTCGCTTTTCAGCCGATTTATCCCTAGCCAACAGGACAACGATCTAACGGAGACACCAAAATGAAAAAATCAGCCTTGTACTCGACCATCTACAGTATGCGTAACATCATTCGTACCATCTCTAAAACGCTTGCTTGGGCACTAGGTCTGCAACTTGTGGTCCTTTACATGCTGGCAGCGGTTGCCGATGCACCCTTGGTGCAACTTGTTGAACCAGGCCTTCGCTTCCTGGTTGTGCTGGCTGTAGTGCTCTTATCCCCTCGTATCTTCGATGCAGCCCTGCGTCGCATATGAATTGGCTAGAACTTACGGAGAATAACCGAATGCCCCGCGAGAACGTGATGATGAGTGACAGCAAGCGGGCACAGCTGTTGATGACTTTCGAGCAGATCCGCCAACACCTTGAGGAAGGCGGCGAGTCTGCCTGTTGGTTGGCGCGGTCTGTAGTCTCCAACTATCGCCCCCCCGCCTTGATCCCTGTCCAGATAGGCCGCTCGGCTCAGCCGAACAAAGAGGCGTATGCGCTGTTTGAGCGATTGATGATGATCCGCAGCGCCAGACTGACCTCCCGCCAGCAAGATTGGGATGAGTCAGACGGGCTTTTTGCGGCCCTGGTGGAGGACTGCGCCCACTACCTCAACACCTGGTTGGAGAAAATCAATGAAAACAGGTAACGCTTCTCTTATCGGGGCCGTCGTGGCGGTCAGCCTGCTGACGGGCTGTGACGCCATCGAGGACATGGCCAGCGCCCAGCCGTCCGAGCCCATCGAGATCCGCGCCGCCTACCAGGTACCGATCGACGGCAAGCTGGTCGCTATCGCCGGCACCAGCCAGTGCCTGACCGATACCAGCCGACACGATTGCATCGTGATCGCCCCGGATACCAAAGTAGTAGAGGTGCTGGTTGACGACCCGGTGGCCGGCTACCCGGGGCTACCGCGCCGCGAAGCCTGGACGGTCAAGCAAGTGGGGGAACAACGTCTGCTGATTTCGGGCAAGGGCAGTATGGTCATTCCAGCGAACTGAGGGTTATATCCGCCAGAGCCCCGCAATGCGGGGCTTTTGCTTTTCGGGCTGCAGTTCCTTCCCCTTGGTGCCTGGCCGATCCCGGCCGATGGTGTAGCCACCCGCCCTGCTGCGGCCGGCGCCGCCGATCAGCTGGCGGTACCGCGAGCTCACCTGGTGCTGCAGGCCTGCCGGCAGTCCTGATCTGGTACCAGGGAGATATATGGCCATGGGGCTGCGCCTCGATGGCCCGGGACGGCCGGCAAGGTCCAGGGCGTGCCTGGCCATCCCCTGCAGCTGCTGATCCCGATGGCGTACCAGGTACTGCAGAGCGGCGGGCCGCTGCCGGCGCGGTGTGTCGCTGATCCCTTGCCTGGCCGGTCCCGGCCGACGCGGTGGCCATGGCGATCCCCTGCTGCGACCAGTGCCGCCGATCTGGTGGCGGGTACCGCGAGCTCACCGGGTGCTGCAGGCTTGCCGGCAGCCCGGATCCGGTACCAGGGAGAGACATGGCCACGGGCTGCGCCTCGATGGCGCGGGACGGCCGGCGACGTCCAGGGCGTGCCTGGCCAGCCCCTGCAGCTGCTGATCCCGGGCACGCGCCCGGGCGCTATTTTATAGATAGGAAAATGCCGCCATGGGGCGGCATCTTATCGTTCTGTTCACAGATGTGGGTAAAGCATCAATATAACGATCATTACGAAGCACATAAACAACATGAATATGGGGAGCCTTGCAGCGATATTCTGCACGTAGGCCCAATCTTCCATCTTTGCCATAAACTCTTTTCCACCATGATCTTCTTTGTATAACGCGACAAGTTCGCTATCGGTCATGTGTTTAGTACCGAAAACGCGGATACCAGCCTCTCTCGCCCAAGTTACAATATCGGCTCGCATCGCGTATCGCTGAGTAGGCTCTAAAGCCGCCGTTCCTTCCATAATATCAGCGAGTGTTGATTCGTCTATTGCCCCCAACACCGCATTGATTTCTTCCAATTCCATGTTGCTTTTCCCCCGATTTGAACTGTTGACTGTGTTAACGCAGCACAGCCCACCCTATGAACAGAAGCACCGCCAGGGCCGAAATTCCCCTCCAAGACTTGCGGCAGCAAACATAGAATGGACTACCATTTTTCTTCTTATATCAGCCAACTCTCTCCCGAACTGGCTCACAACGTCTTTCGCACTCACTCTATTTTTCCCCTTTCAGTTGGTGAGGTACTGCTCACACTCGCGCACCAGGGCGGCGAGCAGGTCATCAGACCAATCCAGTTTGCTGCGGATCAACAGCAGTTGGAAAAACATTCCCTGCGCCTCTTCGTCCAGCTTCGTCGAGAAGGCAAACAGGCTAGGGGCCGGTGCTGCAGGTCGATAGTAGGACACAACTGCCTGAGCCAACCAGCGGGCCGACTCGCCGCCTTCCTCAAGGCGTTGGCGGATCTGCTCGGTGGTGAATAGCTGGTGATTTTCATTACTCATGAGTCCGGTTTTCCTCGACTATCGGCCTATGGCCAAATCTGTTGCTTGAGTTTGCTGATCACGTTGTTCAACTGCTGTTGTTCATCAGGATCTAGGGCGTTGACGCCGTAGTCGTAAGCCTTCAACACAACCATCGCTTCGAACTGGGTCAGCGTGGCCTCGGTCTGGATCGGGCCTTGAGGAACCAGGTCTTTGTAGTAGTCCAGTGCCTTCATGATTTTCCCTCCGATCAATACTTGTAGAGGCGCACCCACTCGATGATTTCATCAAGCTGGCGGTTATCCAGTTGTGAGCAGTTCGCGAAGATTGCAGCTGCGACATGCCCCTGCTGCTTCTCTGTGGTGGAGCCCACTTCCGGCTTGCCATCCATTCCCTGCTGACCGTCATCTGTCAGCACCCGCCTGCCGTACTCTGTAACAAACTGTTCAGCTTTGATTGGCATGATTTTTTCCTATTATCTCTGCTAAAGAAGGGAAATCGACCGGGGACGGGGATCCAGGTGCCTTAGTTAACCACCCCCTGAGCAGGCGGTAATTCAGGATGCGCCCTGTCATTTCAGCCTCTAACGAACGAACATTTGGCAGATGTTCGGTATCAAAATCCTCGTGGTCTATAGCTGTTGATATGAGGTGCCCTACATCACAGCAAGCCGCATATTCGAGCTTTGGGTCTTCCATTGCGTCAACATCAACGTCCAACACATCTCTGACCATTAGAGCCGCATCAAGGCATAACCCTCCCCCTACAGACTCCAGCCGTTCCACCAGGTAAAGCCAATCCTCTTTCACCATCTGTTTTCCTCTATAAATTCAGTGCCGCGACAATGGCGCGTTTGGCGTCAGTTCTAGTCAGAGATTTGATCGTGCGGGGAGCTCCGGGCTGCCTTGGCGCAAGCGTGACATGACAAAATAGCGTTTTTCCGGCCAGATCATTTGTCACGACATTAGCCCCATCAGTCCAATAGAAGCACTCGTCGCCGCAAGTCCACGAATGTCGCCCCTCGATCTTGCCGATGTACTCCAAATCGGATTGCTTCATGAACCTTCCTTCTGTTCGGTAACGACGGAGGACCATCCCCGCCTTGACAAGTTAAATACAACATCGTGCGCACGATACACCAAAGGGTTTCGAGTGGACTTTGTGACAGGGGGGTGGATAATCACCCACCAGTGATTCTTGGCACACACCTGTTTTCAGTCACGCAGAAGTGCCGGCGTCATCAACGCGGGCGGAATAGATAGCCTCTGCTCTCTTTCGCCCTTCATCTGTCAGCGAAAAAGCCAACTTCAACGACTCAGACCGGTATTTCTGCAACAAACCGTGATGAACAAGGGTATGGCAGGACGCCCGGAAGTTAGCCGGAAAAACTTCGGCAGATCGAGACGCGTTGATCATCCTCAGTAGCTTTACCCCAGGAACCGGACCGGCGCCCCCTCTTACCTCGATGGCAAAAAGCACAAAGAGCAGATCCTTTTGAATTGCTGAAACCCTCATACCACCCCTTAATCATGCTAGGTATGATTAAGGTATCATCACACCCCAACTCGGTAAATCTAATTCATGCCTGAAATGATTAATGGGCAATAAGGTATTGAGAGGCACTGGACAGCACCTCAATGGCCCGGGGTGGCCGGCGCCGTCCAGGGCGTGCCTGGCCATCACCTGCAGCGGCTGATCCCAGGCGCGCACCAGGTGCAGCTGGGCAAACCGGATCGGACACCAAAGGGGGAAGTGGGCGCGCTGCTGCTCGATGGCCAACGCCGGCGAACTGGACCCCCTGCTGCTGCCGGCGCCGTGGAGCTGCTGATCGGCACCGCGAGCTCACCGGGTGCTGCAGGCCTTGCCGGCAGCCCGGAGCTGGTACCAGGGAGAGACATGGCCACAGGCAGCGCCTCGATGGTCCGGGGCGGCCGGCGCCGTCCCGGGCGGGCCTGGCCAGCCCCCTGCAGCAGATCCCGGGCACGCTCCCCAGGAGCGCACCAGGTGCGCACCAGGTGCAGCTGGGCAGCCCGGATCCGGTATCAGGGGGAGACATGGCCACGGGCCGCGCCTCGATGGCCCGGGGTGGCCGGCGCTGTCCAGGGCAAACCTGGCCAGCCCCTGCAGCGGCTGATCCCGGGCACGCCCCCAGGGAGCGCACCAGGTGCAGCTGGGCAAACCGGATCGGACACCAAAGGGGGAAGTGGGCGAGCAGCTGATCGGTACCGCGAGCTCACCGGGTGCTGCAGGCCCTGCCGGCCGCCCGGAGCTGGTACCAGGGAGAGACGTGGCCACGGGCCGCGCCTCGATGGCCCGGGGCGGCCGGTGACGTCCAGGGCGTGCCTGACCAGCAGCTGCTGATCCCGCTGCCGTACCAGGTACTGCAGAGCGCCGGGCCGCTGCCGGCGCGGTGTGTTGCTGATCCCTTCCCCTTTGGTGCCTGGCCGGTCCCGGCCGACGCGGTGGCCATGGTGATCCCCTGCTGCTGCCGGCGCCGTGGAGCTGCTGATCGGCACCGCGAGCTCACCGGGTGCTGCAGGCCTTGCCGGCAGCCCGGAGCTGGTACCAGGGAGAGACATGGCCACAGGCAGCGCCTCGATGGCCCGGGGTGGCCGGCGCCGTCCAGGGCGTGCCTGGCCATCACCTGCAGCGGCTGATCCCGGGCACGCGCCCAGGCGCGCACCAGGTGCAGCTGGCCAACGCCGGCGAACGGGCCGACCTGGCGGCGCTCTTCTGAGCATCGCAATAATGGCCTTTCTCGATGCAAAGCCGCCGCTGTTACAGCGGCTTTGCTGTTGTGTTGCAGCGGGGCCGCAACGGCGGGCGTGGACGATGTTTGGAACGCCTCTCCGGCGACCCAGGACACCGCTTGGGCGCAGCAACATGCGGGAGCTGTTATCCCTAGCAACAGTGGGGGTGGGGGAGGTGATGCTGTCTTTTATTCAATATCGGCTGGCGGGGGGCAAACAAAGAGCCAACAGCTTGTCAGCACTCAGACTCATCATTGTGCCCTATCTATTTCACAAAGCCGAAATGACAACCATGTGAATACTGACGTTTACCAGAGCGGCGGATTCTGGTTCTTGCGCCTTTACTCGGTGGGCGTTTCAGGGGTTGTTAATGGCGGGGCTGTCTGTTGGCCTAGGTAGCCTGATAATGGCCTTTCTCGATGCAAAGCCGCCGCTGTTGCAGCGGCTTTGCTGTTGTGTTGCAGCGGTGCCGCAACGGCAGGCGTGGACGATGTTTGGAACGCCTCTCCGGCTACTCATGACACCGCCTGGGCGCAGCAACATGCGGGAGCTGTTGGCCCTAGCAATAGTGGAAGTGGGAGTAAGGAATGGTTATCCGTAAGCAGGCTGATGGGGACTACCTATACAAACAACACCGCCACCGAAATCATCGTCTCCGCTTGTGCAAGCAATGCCAGCTGGATCAGCGCTACTGTAAATTCAACAACATTCACGATAGGCCAGAACTACTCAGGTGGATCTAGTGGTGTGTGCGGGTCATTTACAGTGCCTGCTGGATCGATTTACAGAGTCACGACCAATGGTAGTAAAAATTCGTGGGTTGAATATAGATAACTGTCAGGTAGCCCGATAATGGAACCCCACACGCATATGAAAAAAAGATAGGGGCTGTAGGCCCCTTTTCTCTCATAGGCTGTAGCCTACAACTCTTTTGATCACGGGCGCTCCGGTCCAAATGCCTTGGCCTTGAAGAGTAACAGTGTTCCCCGACTTACTGACATTAATCAGGCCATCATAGGGTCTATCTGCGTTCTCCCCTCCCCGGTTGTAGATTCGCACGTTCCCCCTCGCCACGGCTTCTTGTAGATCAAATGCGACTTGGGTAATCCCTCTTCCATCCAGGTCGAAAGAGACATACAGCATTGATACCGTGGAAGGTACCGAAACGCTTACTGTTGTCGTTGAACCGTTATATAGATCCACTCGCCCGGACGTACTAGAGTTGAACGGAATGACATTGCCGGCATGTTGCTGCGCCCAGGCTGTGTCATTCGTCGAGGGTGCCGCATTCCATACATCATCCACGCCCGCCATTGCGAAATTGCAAAAACAAAATCCCAACATCGCCGCAACAGCTGACCCTTTATATCGAGAAAGGCCATTATCGTTAACTGATTTCATTTTAGCTCCATTTGATTCCGGTTATTTCGGGTGAATTACTTGCTGCATTGTTGCAGCACCGCCACTGTCGCAGAGGCTGGATTTGGTATAACCCAACCTTGATTTCCATTCTGATCAGTTTCCCAAACTCGCACGAATGCCCGCGAACCATCCCACCGCCCTTCGACAGCCCCAATGCTGCGGAATGGATATCCATTATTATTATATGTAAGAGGGATAACTGTAATTTTCCGGCTTCCCCTCGGGCAGTTAACTAAACTCACGGGTTGTGAGTTTAGCTGAACAGTGGAAAAGCTGAGGCCAGAGATAACGGTCCGGTTCAAGTTGCTAATAGATATGTCTTTGACATTGCTAATACCTTGCCCCCCTACGTTCCATTCTGCTTCTAATGGTGTAGAGCCATCCTTTTTAAGGAAGGCGTTCAACGCAGGTTCTGAGCCGGGCTTGCCATACCTTGCCGACACCACATTTCCCGTAATAGTTGATTGGGGGATACCACTGGCCATTCTGCCCGCATTTTTTCTATCTTTGGCGTCCACTGAAATCTGGATCATATCACCAGGAGCGATAGACACCTGATAAGATGCCCCCCAGGGGGTGCTAATTGCGGATGGCACATTATTCATGTAAACACCCAAAAGCTGAGAGGCATTAGTAGGCCACCCCCCCTTGTCCTCTCGATAATTCATCGCTGCCGCCACCCACATATTGAATGTCTTTTTTGCCACATCAACCTCGTTCATTTCCCTGTATCGGTTAAAGAACTGGTTAGCCGTATACATAAAAACACCAATGACGGCCAGCAAAATCAAAGCATAAAGCTCAACAGCGCCGCGTTGTTTTTTCATGCCATTCATCTTCCACACCTTTTATTGTAAAGCCTAAGATATGTGTTTGACGAGTCAACGCGATCGTCGTTTATCAACCAAACCCACCTGTATTGCCCTCCACTATTAACTCCAGGCGTTAACTGAGACATAAGGCGATACATTTCCGGACTGCTCAGCGTAAAGGTAATCTCGCCTTTTGGTGACTCGTCATTAATGACTTGCCACCCTGAAATATATTTGCTGATGCCGGCTACTTTGTTTAAATCCAACCCGACCAACGCCAAATCATTCCAAGTAGCCTGGGTTACAGTACCACTGGCGCACTTGAATAAGTAGTCGTCAGTTATGGCTAATGAAATTAGTCTCGCCTGGCTGGCGAGACTTTGCGTTTCTTTCTCGTTAGAGAAAAATGGAATGGCATATTTAAAAGCAAATGCGGCAAGCAGCATGAAGCTAATTAAAAGGATCATAGCTCCCAACTCTATCACTCCACGCTGCTTCATAGATTAGCGCACCAACTTCACGGTAGTACCGGTAACAGTGGTAGTCCAACCATCGATCCGGTCCATGTCCAGCTTGAGGTTCGCCGCCGTCTTGGAATTCTTGACGTCGGCAGTCAAAGCCATCTTGGATGGATCAGTGTCAGCGGCGACAGTCCACGCCCCTCCCCACGGGGTAGTACCGACCGTGCACAACTCCCCCTTGACGAGGTTCTTGTTACACAGTTCTGTGAGGCTGATACCAGTGTAAACACTGGCGCTACTCTTATAGTCGGTCGCAGCCTGCTGGAGCAAGCTCAGCTGCTGGTTAAAGCTGCCTTTATCCAAGCGGTAGCTGATGTTCGGCCAGGCGAAAAATGCCCCCGCCCCGAGGATCAGTACGACCAACAGCACAATCATGGCCGACATTTCGATAGCCCCCTTCTGTGATTTAGGCGTTCTTCCACGAGCTTGTTTGTCGGCCGCCTTAAACTCTTTCTCCCGGCTCATATCGTTCTTATTGATAGCTTTCATCTTTCTTCCTTTTTTGCACAAGTAAATTTAGACGTTATATTGGTCCATCAGCGCGAAACCAAGTGGAACAATAGCAGCCATCATAATAATAAGCATGACTGCTATTGTCAGAACCGCACCAACTAAAACCAATTTACCAAAAACACCAAGTTTAATGGAAAGTATTTTTCGGCCCTGAACCACCGCTGCTTTAAGAGCGCCTGATATATCAGTGCCGCCTTGACTTAGGTTGATGATAAGAGATATTTTTTCTTCATCAATCAACCCTGTGTTAAGGGCTTCCAATACTATATCACTATCCTCCCCCTCTGTTGAATCACCTCCTAAAAAATATTCCATTTCAGTTATATGGCTTGACATAAATGGTGAAACCCGCTCTTTTAAAACCGCAAGTGCAGGAGATATGCTGGGGGACACCTCCATCTGCAGAGAAAGCAATTCAAGAAAGCTTTGCTCTTGAATAAGGCGATAGAGGTAATACCCAGGAATAACTGTTTCGGCAAACTGCCTAGAAGGCGAATACTCCCAGTTTGGAAGAGTCCAACGATAAAACAAATATGCGCTCAACAACACCACGGCAATTACATACCAAAAAGACCCCATGAAGTGGGATAAATCATAGAGCATTTCAGTAGCAATAGGCCACCTGTCCCGGTCCACTGATTCCGCCATGGTCGGCAGCATAAAGTGCCCCATCCAAATCATGGAAACAAACATGGTCGTCGTCATAAATGCAGGCATGGCGATTTCCATCTTTAGTTTTGATGCGCTATCAGACACGACAGACAGGCTTTCTAATGCTCCCTCAAGGCCTCTAACCAACATGCCTCTTTTAGCTGCCGTATGTGCAGCAATTCGGATGGTTTCATCAAATCCGTCCAATGCACTATATATATCACCTGATTCTTCCTCATATCTAGCCAATACAGCCTTGGCTATTTTTGACGTTTTGCCAACCCCCATCGACATTTTATTTAATGAGTATACAAGGCCTTTCCCTGCATTAAGCAAGGCGATAAGACTCATTACAAAGAACTGCTGATCTGTTTTGTTAAGACTCATAGGATGCCAGCCTTTTAAGTTCTTCCATATCGAATTCTTCCAATGGGTCGGACGTCAAACTACCAACAATCAGCTCACAGGAAAAAATATCGAGAATCCCGGATTTAACCTTTTCTATTGCATGATCTCGCATCATTGGCCACCCCTTGTTTCGGAGGTATTCTTTCCAGCCAATAATGTCCCTTGCTGCAATAAATTTACATGCCCTAATGTCGATAGGCACCACTTCCGCAATGGCCGTTTTCCCTCTCACCCCAGTGCTTGCACAATCATTGCAACCCTGGTTGTTTATGAATCTGAATTTTTCATGTTCAGCTGGATATACTCGCCTGATCCGCTCAACATCGAAGGGATCTAATGTGCCCTGTATCTGCTCAAAATTGAGGCTGCAGCTTGGGCAAGGCTTTCCTACAAGCTCTTGATACATGGCAGCTTTCAGGAATCCAGGGGTGGCCAACCTGTGCAGGGATACTCCCAACTCCCCTTCCAGGCTGGTAACGCATTCAACAGCGCCGTTCGTGTGGAACGTGCCAAGCACCAAATGGCCAGTCGTCGCCATGCGAACAGCCGCCGCGACCATTGTCTTGGTTCTCAACTCACCAAATCCGATGATGTCCGGATCCTGTCTCAATAGCTGTTTTGCCAGTTTTTCTTCTGATTTAAATGACTCGTTCGTGGTGGCCTGTGCTGTTCCTGGCAAGATTCGTTCTACAGGATCCTCAATCGTGTAGATAGCAGAGCCACCGACCTGGTGTAGCATACTGAGTAATGAGCTCAGGGTCGTGCTTTTGCCAGAGCTCGTCGGCCCGGTGATCAGGAACATCCCCTTGGCTTGCTCCAGTGCGGCCTTGATAGCCGCTATTTGAAGTGGTGATAGGCCGAGGTCGGACAGTTGGATATAAGTTTCAGTTTTTTTCCCGAGCTGTCTAATGACAATTCGAGGGCCTTCGTCGGCAGGATACAAAGCCGCACGCCAGCGCCCCCCATCGTCATCGTTAAACGTTGCATCTAACGGCCGCTCTTTCCCCGCATAATCACCCGAAGACTCATTACCGGACAGCTTAGGCAAGCTTGTAAATATCGCCTGGCCCACTGAATTACCGAGAGTCTGGGGGCCGGTATATACGTCCATCGCTCGCAAACGACCATCTATGCGGAAATAAACCCTTGTATAAGCACCTTCAATATGAATGTGAATATCGGATGCGTCATAAGTCTTGCTATCTTTCAAAATGCCAAATAGCGCTTTTTCTGTGGACGTTGTTTTATAGTCAGAGCCTGACTTGGTTTTGCTACCGCTGAGAATAAAATTCATCAACATCTGCGGCGCAACAACAACGCGCTGCACTGATATTTTTTTACTCTCAAGGATCCCTTTTATTGTGTACCACTTTGTATTGGATTTGTCGCCAATCAGGATAAAGGCTTTGCCTGGGTGGTCTTTGTGCTGGGTTACAGCTAAATCTACACCATCACAAAGCTGCTTTACTTCATCCATCCCAAAATAATGGATTTCGTAACCTTGTTCGCCGGCGTCCCTGATTTCGAGTTTTCCCAAGTTATTAAACTCCGTAGCGGCATTCATCAATTCGCCCTCAGACATGTCTGATCGGAAAAGCACACCTGTTCAGGAGAAATCCTGGCAATTCGTTTCCCATAAACAGTGTCTCCTACCCGGCCAGATTTTGGCAGTTCACTCCCCTTCGATACCCATGCCATAGGCACTTGGCCCATCACCACCATGGCCACGCCAAGGGGGCTTGAAGGTGCGTCGTCCTTGGCACTACCACTCGGCGGCGTGGGGGGGGTCAAAAGCCCAGGAGTCAAACCACCTTGTACCGGCTGCTCCGGCTTCTTTTTCAGCTCGTCTTCCATGGCTTGGATCTTTGCCAATCTGTAGGCCTTAGCCTTCTGCAGAAGATCATCATCAAAGACGACACGCTCTGATACCGGAGTCGGCGTGCTATCAATCACCACGGTGGCAGGCTCAACACGTTGTGGTGGATAGTAAACAGGATCATGCACTTCCTGGGCAGCAGCGTCCGGAACGGAGGCCTGAGAGCCATCTATAAGTTTGCGGGCTCCGATCCCACCGCCGATAGCGATGATCGCCAGCAGTGGCCCCCAAACGAACGGGTTGCGAATTTTTTTCGAGAAATCAGCCTTCATATTTAACTCCGCGTTTTATTCGCCAATCGCTGTGGCAGCGATTGACACATCGAAAATATATTCAACAGCAGTGGTTTTTAACTTCACTGCCTCGACCCTTATTGGGAATCTTGCCACCAAAGAGGCCAGATCATTGATTTCTTCGATAACCATCCCATCGCCAGAAAAAACGATAGGAATGAGGCTAAAATTACCCTTGCTTACAGCTGGGGATATGGCCGTTTTGAACATGCTAAGCTTGTTGAGCGCGTCATATATGAGCTCAACACTACCTTTAATGTCACCTTGTATCTGGCTGGATTCCAGAGAACCGGCCATTCTAGGCATGTTAACCAAAACTCCCTCCGGCGAAATAATATAGACATACCCGTTATTGCGGCACCAGGTTGCAAGCTCCTTTAGAACCCCTTCACCTATTGCAGGGACGAACAACATAGTGGTCTGGTTAGCATCAACAGTGATGTTTTCAACCTTCCAGGTGGCTATATCCACCGAAGATTTTACCGCATTGACCGCCATGTTTAATGCTGATGAAAGCGTAACTCCGCTCATTTCTTGCTTGTATTCAGCATATGGATCTACGGGCACTTCATCCTCAGTTGATCTTGCAATTAATCCTGCGCCCACTAAAACAACAATAATACCAACAAAAAATATAACAGGAGCGAGCTTCCCTTTTTCTCTTTTTGGTCTGCGTAGGGTGAATTTTATTGCACCCACCCCAGCCATATTTTCAAAAAAGCTGTCTATTTCGCCCTGGGCGATTCTTTTAACATCAACTGTTTCAGGGATTTCACCATTAATGGCAAAAAGTTCGTCATCATCGCAGGCCACCCACAATGTCTGCTTATCAGCACATTCCCCAGCCAGCAGTAAATAATAGTCATCTGATTGAACGTTAATGTATTCAGAAGACACCACCCCATTACTACCATACGAAACAATGGTGTATTTACCGCCGCGCTGAAATGTGATCACCCCACTGCCTTTTACTCCGAGGTGATCTGCCAAGCTTTCCCCTAGCAAGCATCCGCTAGTTTTGGAAATAGCAAGCAGGTTATGGCCTATTTTGAGGCAGTAACGAGCCCCCTTGTCCGCCATGATCCGTTGCAAGCCACGCCCACTGAACTCGACTCGCTCAACGTTGCTTGCAAACTGTATTGCATCACTAGACATAGGCCACCTTAAATATCAGTTACGGTGATCAACAGAATCATTTCGACCACCTCAACATCTGCTGACTTATTGCCACCTAACCACACGGTACCCAAAGTGGAGCGTTCACCACGTCGAGAGATTGTTTGCTTTATCCCGCTGATTATCCAAGTCTCGCCAGTCTGAATATCAAATTCTTTATTGATAATGTTTTGGGATACTTCTGGCTGTTCCTGGTAAACTTCATTAATTTGTCTCGGAACAATTCCATTGAGCGTTGAAATGTTGCTCGAAAGATAAAGGCTGATTTTGTCGTTAGACAAAAATTTCGGGAGAATGAACAGCTTTAACCCTTGGTCTACAACCCCAGCAGTAACCTCAGTGCTCGCGGCTCCATCCGGGTTGGGAGTCACTTTGGTGCCGGCCGTGAACGCCTTGGAATCAATAGTGCCCAGCTGAGTGACCACGTTATTTTTCAGTACATCAGTCGGCTCAGTTACAACACTGACCGTTCCCTGTTCTTGAAGGGCGTTAATAAGCAATTCACTGCCACTCCAACGTCCACCAGTGGCTTTGAGTGATACCTTGCTGGGGCTGGCCCCCGTGCCTGCCGGAGCCGCTTGCATCGTGTCGAAGGACAGCAAGCCGTCAGTCGCCTTGTAAACTAAATTCCAGTCAGCACCGTGGTTTTCCGACTCATTGGAACTGAACATGAGCAGCTTGGCTTCGATACGTGCCTGTCGCCCCATATCTCTCATGAACTCCCTCATGAAAGTGTCGGTTTGGGCGATGATCTCCCGCTCCGCTTTCACAACGAGTTGGCCAGAGGATTTTACACCTGTTACGACCCCTGCTTTACCGACCAGCGCCTGCAGAGCATCCAGGCCTTCCTTGAATCGATCTGGCGTGCCCGTCAGTCGTGAATACTGCTCTCCCCCACTTGCTGTGGTAGAAGTCACGTTGGTTGAACTACTGCCCCCCCCTGCGTTGAAGTTGATCGCGCTTCCCGCCTTCGTGTCATCAGTTCCCAGCTTGAAATCACGCTCACCCACGGGGGTCGGCAGTGTGTATACCCTGACAACCATTTTTCGCCACTCAACGCCTGTAGGGGTGTATTCGTAACTGTACCCTGTGGAAGCCGCTACTATATCCAGCGCCTGCCAAAGAGGAACGCCGGCAGGAATGCTGGCCCGAACAGAACGGTTAGGCTCCACATCAAGCATGTTTACGTTAGCCCCCCCCATCCTGGCCAGCTGATCAGCCAGAAGGCCAAACGGGATACCATTGGCATTAATAGCCAAAACCCTGCGGTTAGCCCATGTGGGTATATCACTCTGTTTTCGCGCTTGCGTGAATACGGGGGCGGTTGAAACATATTTCGCTTTGGTGCTGTTCACCGGATCGTAAACTGACTTTTGAGCCAGTTCCTTCCTTGCCTGCTCAATGAGCGAATCGGCTTTTTTCTGAGTTGCACAACCTGACAAAACGAGCGCCACCAAAAAAGCTGCTTGACTTAAATTCGGCTTTTTCATAATCAGTTTCCCGGCTTAACAAAATAAACCTCATTGGTGCCCTGCACCAACTGAGCTTGAACTTGATATTTATCAAACAACTTCTTGAACGCATCGAGAGGATCGTTAAAGACAAATATATTGAATGGTGTTGCTATATCTGGATTTGGGGTGTCATCCAGCCATGAATATATGTTTGTCTTCCACCCGAACATATCAGCTAGGCGATAAGCGTTATCCATAAGAGAACCTGTTTCTACCTTGAATACCTTAGCCTCCCGCCCAAGCCCTTTATCGTGAATAATTAAAGTTTTTTCATCTGTCAGCTTCGACACATAAAATCGCAGCGCCGGATCCTCTTTTGCAAAAGTCTCAGACATTTCAGACAGAGAAGCATCGAGCGTATTGGCATAATCTTGTCCCTTGTCAACAGGTCGATTCAACTTCACATTCAGCATTTTTGAATTTTCAGAAAGATCTGAAATGACATTGGTAAAGCCTCGCGGGCCAGCCCAACGCTTAATCGCAATCATGGGCGACTCACCATAACCAATTCTCAACGTTGGCCAAGCCTGCTGTTCCGGTTGCTTCTGTTTTACCTGGGCAACTTCACTCGGTTTCTCTTTGATAAATGAGGATGCACTAGGGGCTGCGCTTTTGGCCGGCACTGGTGCTGCAGCACCGGAAACCGCTGCAACCTTACTAGCGACGGCAACGCTCAGATCTCCCCCAGTTGCCTGTTGGAGCTCTTGTCCGGCGCTGCTGGCCGTGCTGTTGATTTTTTGGGTCGGCACCAAAATGAATGGCGAACTCTCCTTCACTGGCTCGCCGAGAGAAACCGCCGGCGCTGCCGTGATTGCTAACGGCAATACTGGCCGACCACCCCGCACTGCGAACGGAGACCCTGCAAGCAGGGAGCTGTCATAACTGCGCGGGTAGTACCTGCTGGCTTCAATTCCCAGGTATTGCAACCTCAACAGCAACCCGCTATCTAGCGACGATGCAATGTAACGCAACAACACACCTGGTCCGCTCGCCTGGCCGGTCTTCGGATCGACCATGGCCACGCCATAGCCCCTGGCACGCAGTGCCGGGATGATTGTCGTCGTTAACGCATCCATCCCCTTCGCAGCAGGCGGATCAATGAATAAGGTCGTTCTTGCCGGGGGCAGTGGATCCGCCAGGAATGCTACCGTGTCGTTCGCTAGGGTCTGCGCATCTTGCATCGTCACCGTAGGCTCAACGTAGGACATGGTTGGTCGATGCGTGGCGCACGCACTTAACAGAAACGCAGCCGCTATTGATTCCAGCAAATAACGATAACGGTGAGTCATTATCGACCCCCCGTGCGCGTGATCGTAACCTCGGTTTGGTCGCCGCCGACCCCGACAATCAGGGACGCTTTATCGAGAACCTGGTCAACAACGTAGCGATCACCAATGGTGCGATAGTTGACTATTTTTTCACTGGCACTAGAGAAGAAACCACCATCATTTCCCCTTGCAACCAGGGCCGGCGCTTCACCATTGAAATTGGCAGACGGAAACTGAATGTAAGTCTTGCTACCATCCGTATATACGCGAACCGGCTTCCAGCTGGGGCTATCCCCTCCGATACTGAAACCAAAGTCCAGGTTTGCCAGATTCTGGCCCGTCGGCATTGTGTTGTTGTAAACCTGCTTGGCGTGTTGCTCGCGATACGCGGCCCATTGCCGTTCTACTTCATCGGGGTAATCGAACGACAGCACCGGGATCCATTCTCGCTGAGTGCTGGCCAGCTTGATCGAGTACAGTCGGCGATCAGTCGCAACACTCAGGTTTGTAACAAGTCCGGCATCGGTGGGCTTAACAACGATCACCGTAGTGGCTTTTTCCCCGCTGCCGATGGTGGCCGGGGTGATCTTCCATCGAGCATTATCACCGGCATGAACATCGTTCACTATTTCACCTGGCTGCAGCTCAATATTACAGACCTGTAGGGGGCTGCAAACTAACGTCGGGAGCGTGGCACCAAAAAGGTATTTAACGCTGCCATCCGCGCCTCTATGCGGCTTTTCAGGGTTCGTTTTCCACTGATTGGCCAGGTTGATGCCCTCAACCTCTTTACGGTCCAGGCGTATCGTATTCGGCGATACCAGATTCACACTGGGTAAGCCCTGGTCATCTAACGCGGGAACTTGGGCAAACGCGGGGGAGACGACAGCCGTTACGATCAGCCCCGCCAGCCATTGAGTCTGTTTCATTTTTCACCACTCATTTTTAGTTGCGGACAGGCCAGGAGAATTGGCGGATGTAAAGGCCAACCGGATTGGCCAGCAGCTGAGCCTCATCTTTAGGAGAAGCAATCAGGACGTTCGCTGTTAGCTGATAACGCAAACTGCTGATCTCTTTACCAGAACTGCGGTTTTTAACAGTCTCCAACCACTCGACTTGCCATGTTTCATTCGAGATCTGGACAGGGGTCTGCAAGGCCACCTCTACTGTTTCATTTGCCGCCCTGGCATATGGGTTGTTTTCACGGTGGTAGGCCGCCAGGGTTTGATATGCAGCACTGTCTGGCAACGTCATCGCATAGGTAGCATCAACAACGCGCTTGGTAGCCCGGCTGTCTGTGTAAACCGTGCGCGCCCCGAGCACCCAGTCCTGCAGTGCGGCTCTGATCTGTTCAGTCTTCGGTCCCGGGGTGGATTCATCGGCTCGCCAGATTTCCCTGGTTTTTCCGGCGCTGTCAGTGTTGACGTAATAGACCGCAATGTTTTCGTTTGATGCCTGAATGACATTCGCCGCGACCGAGAAAATGAGGGAGACGCCGACTATTAGCGCGGCAGTGCGCCAGTTGCGGGCCTCGATGATGTGACTGCTGTAACGTTCGTTCCACTCTCTACGACCTGCAAGGTAAGGAGTTTCAGGCGGTTTCGGAGCCTTCTTGAGTTCCTCTTGAGAACCTTTTTTTTTGCTGGTGAGCTGCATTGTCAGTCCGCTTGTCCTTGATAGCCTATAGCATATATTATTAAACAAATAGCCCCCCCCAGGCAAGCACCTGGGAGGGGCTTTCTCATACTCGATTGTTAGATGTCTTGATCTTGATCTTTAGACAGCGTTTTCAGTTTCTCCCAGGAATCGCGCTGGCGGCGACTTCCTAGCAGCGGAGCCCTACTGATTTCGCGCCCTAAACCCAGCATGGCCCCTCCCAATGGGCGTAGGACATAGCTGGACTTTTCCTTTGCGGCAGTTAGTTTTTCATCCATCTTATTGAGCTGATCACCATACCCTTTTCTCCGCAAAACCTGCCCAACCCACCATAGTCCAAGACCTATCAAGAACATGGATAAAAGAGGCAGAAGAAACCAGATGATTTCTATCATGTGGCGCCCTCCCCTTTGGTGCCCGATCCGGGTTGCCCAGGGGGGCTATTTGCCGCTTGCGGAGGTTCTGCCGGCCGGATGATATTTCTCTCCCCCGGCTCAGCGTTAGCAGGCGGCATCGAATCGCTGGGCGCTTCGTCCTGGGACGGTAGCGGCTGTGGAGCCCCTGCCCCCAACGATAACCCCGCCGCGCCTTCCATTCCTGGTACCGCTATTGCCGACATGATACCTGCTGCTCGCACAGCACCCGACGCGATCTGATGGCCAGTGATATTACTGCTGGTAGTATCACTTTGCCCTTTCCCTTCTTGACTAGGGCCGGCGTTAGGTTCCTCTGTTCCGCCTTTGTTGCCTGCTGCCGGCGCCGCTTGATGTTTTTTATTGTCCTCTCCGCCTGCAGCTGCATCACCTGCTTGTTTGGCTGCCTGCGCCGCCTGTTTTACACTACCGCTAGGCTGTGGGGCACTACCTGGTGCTTGTGTTGCAGCATTGCTTCCACCGACCCTAGATCCTGCAGATGACGCGCCTTTGGCAGCAGTTTGTCCACCTACACTTGCACCCACCCCGGATGCTCCGGCACTACCTGCAGAGGCGGCGCCAGGCGCCCCACCTGACAAGCTGGCCCCCAGCGCACTAGCTAAACCACCTGCAGCATTACCGCCAGCTCCTGCTGCACCTGCAGCTGCAGCTGCAGCGGGTGCCGCAGCTCCGGCTGTCGCGATAGTAGCAATGGCAGCGGTCGCGCCAGCAACGCCGGCCGCAGCCATACCCCCAATACTTGCCCCACCGCCCATCGAAACACCGCTGATCATACCTGCAACAAGTTCAGGGATTGTTTTGGCTAAATAGGCACAAACCAGGGCCAGCCCCACCATCGTCCACATGCTTGCATCATCGTTGTTATAAACGGCTTGCCATGTTTTGGCTGCGTCCACGATCAGCCCGACTATCAGGGTCAGAATGAACAACTTTGCTCCGACCGCAACGGCATAACGGACGATGGCCACCGCATATTCCCGGGTCCACTGTGCTCCACCAAACCCCATAAACAGAACAGCAGCATTAATGACAACGTAAGACTCAATGATTGTTAGGCCCATAAAAGCGGCAATGAACGCGAAACACAGCAGCACCAGCAGACCAGCGAGCGCAACCATCGTTGCCGTCAGTGGGTTCCACGTTTCCACGTTGCCAATAGTGTTGGCCAGCTCGATGGCCATTCCGAACACTTCGCCTGGGCGCATTTGGGTAGAGCTAAGGCCGGCGGCCGTTGCGCCAGCAATCCTAAAGCTATCCACCACTTTTTCTGCCCACTCGGACGAATACAGCAACAGCGCATAAAAGAACCCTATCACCATAATGAACCGCACCAGTTCGCCGGTGAGCTCGCTAATATCTGAATTCCGGAACACTAAAGGGTGGAATGTCCAGATGAACTGTATGATCGCAAGCCCCCAAAAAAGCTTTACGGCATATCCTCGGAGTTTCCCATCCCAAGTAGCTGCACTATTTTTCACCAGGTCAAGGAGCCCAGTAAAAGAGCCGCTGGGGTCGTGCAGATCAGCAGCTGACGCGCTGCTAGCAAATACGAGCAGTGCAAACAGCACTGACCCCAGGATAAATCTATGACGTAGCACCACTTTCAGTACCCCTTATGGCTACCAGTATTGACCGGTTCGACGTGCTTCAACGTCTTCCCCTGCCCTGGCGTTTTTTCGCAAGGATCCAGCGGAATGTGTACTGTTGGGGCAGGCATCACAACGTTGACAAAGAGCAGGGTAAAAGCCCCGCCTACAGCTGTGCTCAGCAGCAGGCAGGCGGCAAACGTATGAAGTTTCATGCTCAGCATTTTCAATATCCCTTATTGCTGCCAGTCTGAGTGATCACACCGCTTCTGCGTTGCTGTCGCAGTGCCTGGTCGAGCTGCATTCGATCTTGCTCTTGTGCCATGTAATTCCCCTGCATGTTGATTTGCGTCGCCATCAGGTCACGCAATTTTTGCAGTTGCTGGACATTTTGAGACGCTATTTCGTTGCCGGCCTGAATAGCCTGCATACGGCCGACCGCTGATTGTGAACGCGCAACCATTCTCGATAGCTGCGCATCCTCAGAATCGAAAGTGCTGGTATTAAGGTTTGCCGCTTCCAGGGCGGATTTCACATTATCTCGCCCCTGTTGTGACCATTTTTCATATCTGTCCGGCATTGTGCTCGATGCAGGTCCGGCGGATGCTCCCGCCGAACTGAGATATGACTGAAAGCCAGGGAATTGAGCATTAAAGGCTGTATCCATATTCTGAATACTGCGACCCAGGGATTGCGACCGGTTGTAAATACTGACCACGCTTTGAAGATCTGCAGCGATATTACTGAACATCGACGTAGGGAGCCCGGTTCCCTGAGTGATCATGTTGTTGTATTGCTGGATCTGCGTTTGTAACTGTTCTGCAGTGTTTAATGCAGTATTAACCGCCTCTGCATACTCATACATTTGCTGGTAAAACGTAGAGCAGTTGGAACAGTAGATCGCATATGCCTGGCTCGGCACTGTAAAAAAACCGACACCAAAGGAAAGGCTCACAGCCAACGCAGTAGAAATAACGCCGTCACGCAGCTTTACGCGAAATATATTGTTCATATTCGACTCCCTTATATTGCAACCAGTAAAGCGGCCAATCATCGCCATGCTCTGAGATTAAGTGCCGAACCTCGGCCAGGTCTTCTTTGTCGGAAACTGCAACAAAGGCTTTTGCCAGTGGCCCCAATCCAAGCTCAAAAAGCCGCCGACCAAGTGGCGATTTATAGTAGTAATCCCGTTTGTACTGCCCATTCTTGAGAATGCTGATCTCTCTGCTGTTCAAGCCAAACATGGTGTAGAGATCCGCCGGCCCCGGAGTTTCTTTGGTGCCGCGCTGTTCCGCTTCTTTGTTCGGCAAAAGGATCTTCGTGGGGCACTGTTCCAAGAGGACATCAAGCAACCCTGAATTGACTGCATCAGACAAGCTTTGAGTGGCCATGATGCAGATGCAGTTTTTCTTACGCAGCTCTTTGAGCCATTCACGCAGCTTCTCACGGAAAACTGGATGACCCAGCATTACCCACGCTTCATCCAGCGACAATATCGCGGGCTGTCCATGCAGGGATCGTTCAAAGCGCCGGAACAAATAGAGCAGGACGGGGATGGCGTTCGCATCCCCTAATTTCATCAGTTCGTCAACTTCATAGACGGTATAGCTGCTGTTTTTTAATCCATCTTCTTTGCCGTCTAATAGATGCCCCATAGAACCAGATATTGTGTAATGCCCCAGCGCGTCTCTTACCTCTGTATCTTGCACTGTGGATACATAGTCCGTTAACGAACGAAACTCCCTGGGGGCTTCACGCAGCAGATTCATGGCCCTGTGGATTTCCGCTTTCTGCTGCGGTGTCGGAGCCTTCTTAGCCTGCAACTCATAGCAAGTAGCAATCCATTCCTCGGCCCACAAAGCCTCCGAATCGCTGTCAATATCCACTAACGGCGTCAGCGCAGGGGTTTCGGTTTCATCGTTACCAATATCGTAATGCACCCCCCCAGTGGCTTTGCATAGTGCGTACAGGGACCGGCCTTTATCAAAGGCAACCACCGTCGAGGCTACGGTGCTCCCGTCTCGTCGGCGTCGGCTGCGATAGCGCCTGAACTGTGCCTGTAGAATTGCCAACAGAGTTGATTTGCCGGCGCCAGTCGGACCAAAAATAAGAGTGTGGCCAACATCGCCGACGTGCAGGTTCAGCCGGAATGGCGTAGCACCGGTCGTCACTGTGTGCATAAGAGCGGGAGAGCCGGCAGGGTAGAAGCCGCAAGGGTTTTCGCGCAAACCGGGCCAAACGCTGGCCAACGGCAGCAGATCTGCGAGGTTCAGCGTGTGGACTAAAGGTCGTCGAACATTGGGATAAGTCTGCCCTGGCAGCGATCCGAGCCAGGCTTCCAGCGCATTAACAGTCTCTATACGTGCCGAAAATCCCTTACGGGTAAGCTCCCGCTTTACATAACGAGCCTGCTCCGCCAGGAAATTGCGGTCTTCGTGCATCAGAACCACAACAGGGGTGTAGTAACCATATGCAACCAATCCAGATTTCGCATCGTTGATGGCGATCTCTGTTTCTTGCATCATGCTCAGCGCATCAGTGTTGATCACCCCTTTCTGGCTTTTGAACACCTGAGAAAAGAAGCCACGGATCTTTTGCTGCCACTTCAAACGGTACCGGTTGAGGGCTGCAACAGCTTCATGCTGTTCCAGGAAGATGAACCGTGAGGACCACCGATAAGGCATGGGCAGCCCATCCAACATATCGAGGATCCCCGGGAAGGAGTGTGAAGGAAATCCTTCGATTGCAACGCATGAAATGAATTTATCGCCGAGCCGCGGTGTATCACCTGGCCATAGTTCTGGATAGCCGAGCCAGGAATCCAGATACATCGGACAATCAGGGATCCGCAATGCGATTGTCTCATTGGTCAGCACGTAGTGCAGATAATTGCAAAGCTCGTCGCTTTGGTAAGCTTCTTGGCCTTCGCCTACAGTGATAGTGCCCATTCGACGCATGTGCATCAAATCACCAATACCATCGTGCAGATCATCAAGCTTCTTCTTGAACTCCAGCAGCATTCGGTCTGCTGGATTGGTATCGTCCGCCCCGTCATCGTCGTAGACCAGTTCACTCAATTTTGAGTCCCTGCGGGTCGGTGGCAGGTACTGCAGGATCAGGGCGTACTCACTTTCAAACAGGGTGTTGTCCCGCGTAAACGCGGCCCGCCGTTCCGCGTCGATTAACGCTGTAATGGGTTCGGGAAAGTGCGAGAGTTCAGGTGCCGGATAGCCTGGGGAGGCCAGGCGAGAGGCATCAACCCACACAGCCCAACCAGAACCAAACCCGGCAAGGTATTGGTTGACCAAGGCGGTCAAGTAATTTCTTTCTGACGTGGTGGCAGATGCCGCGTCGTCACCACGGAAGAAGAAGCCAGCCATCAAAGACCCGTCTTTTCCCAGTACGATGCCCTCGTCAACCAGGGCGGCGTAATTGAGCAAGTCGGGCAGGCCTGCAGCTTTGCTACGGAAAGGTGCTAACGCGAGCATCCCCACTCCTTATCAGTAAATGCGTGGCGACTTTGCCACTCGATATGGCCGTGAAAACGGCCCGTAATAATGCCCGTACTTGAGCTGGCGAATGTAGACCTTGGACATGTTAGGGTCTGACTTCGCCATCTTCCGTAGGGCATAGACGCAAACCAACCAGATCATCCCGCCGATTACCGTGGCCACCCAGTTCAAGGCCGACACGGTTAAACCGCCCGCAACAAGCATCGAGAACAGCATCAGCTCACGCTCCCCCCCCATGAGTTGCTGCGGGCGATGGAGCGCCCGGTGGAATGGCGTCATGCGACGCGATTCCATAGGCTCCATTAAATCCCCCTGGTACCGTGGGAATAGGTGGCCAAATCAGATGCGGAGATCATCGCATCATGAGGAACCACCGCGCCGGAGAACAGCGCACCAGTCAGGAGGCTGTTAGCGAAGACGATTACGCAAACGACCATGACCACGTAGATGATCCGACGGACAAACTCGGAAACCTCACCACCCCATATCAGCGTGGCGCCACACGCGATAATACCGAGCAGCGCGATAGCAAAGGCCACAGGCCCACTGATTGACTGGCGAAGCTTCGCGAGCGGTCCTTCCCAAGGAAGCCCTGCCCCACCCCCTGCTGTTGCGTCAGCTGCATGAACCGGTTCAACAGCACCAAAAAGGAGTACGAGGAACATGGCCGCCATCAGCCAAAAACTGCGGTTGCTCAGCAGTGAACGGGTGGAGGACATGAAGGGAGAGTCTTTAGGCGAAGTCGCCGAGACAGACAGTGCGTGAGAGATCTGAGAGATCATTAATTATCTTCCTCTATTGGTTTTGTGATGTATTGAGTGCCATCGTGCCCTTCGACCGTGACGACCTCCTTGATTTGCCGCCCGCTGGCCGTTTTCTCAATCGAAACGATCAAGTCCACAGCCTCTGCGATCAGCGTGCTCATTGGCGCCTGAGTTACCTCAGCCACAAGCTGCTCCATCCGGATAAGTCCAGCCGGCGCCGAATTTGCGTGCACTGTAGCAGCCCCGCCAGGGTGCCCAGTGTTCCAAGCTTTCAATAACGCGAGAGCGGCGCCGTCACGAACCTCACCTACCAAGATGCGGTCGGGACGTAGGCGCATAGTCGCTTTGAGTAATCTGGTCATATCGACATGATCAACCGCCCGGAGAATAACGACGTTTTCGGCGGTGCATTGCAGCTCGCCTGTATCCTCGATGATGACAATCCGATGCTCAGGGCTCGCCTTCGCCATGTAGTCGATAATGCCGTTTGTAAGGGTTGTTTTGCCTGTTCCTGTCCCCCCCACAACCAGCACGTTGCGGCGATTACGGACAGCTGATTCGATCGCATTACGCTGCGACTGAGACATGATGCCGGACTCGACATAATCAGTGAGAGTGAAGATCCGCGCTGCCTTCTTACGGATTGTAAAAGTTGGGGCTGCCACGATAGGAGGTATCAACGCCTCAAACCGCGAGCCGTCTAGTGGGAGTTCACATTCCAGGATTGGGTTTTGTGCGGTGATTTGCGTTCGCAACGTAGATGCAACTGTCCCCATGAGAGATTCAGCCCGGGGTGCATCCATGGTACCAACCTTCTCCATTGAGGAACCTAACCGCTCCACCCAAACAGCTCCATCCGGGTTGAGCATGATTTCCTGAACTGTTGGATCCTCTAAAAATCCACACAACAGCGGCCCCAGTTCACGCCGCAATTTTTCAGTTATGCGCTTTTCGTATTCGACGCGATTTGATGTGATGCTGGAAGGTGCTGCATCAGCCATTGCCATTCAACCTTAAACGTGACTAAAGATGGTCTGAATACTATCACTGTTTGAGGCTCTATGATAGTCTGTGGCCTATCACTGAAACAAGGTTTTTGGCAATATAAAAACGATGAAGCCCCCGACCTTTAGGGGGGGGCTTCACGACAGAACGAAAGAGAAAAGTGCGGGTTATGACGGAGGGACGAGAAGTTGCCACAGCGGCACGCCGACACACTTGGCCAGTTCGGCCATGTTGTCGATGTTGAGCGGTGACTTACCCGTTTCGACTTCACTGATCCATGACTGTGCAAACCCTGTCTTATCCTTGACAGCGCGCTGGCTCAATTTTGCGGCCTTGCGGGCCTTACGGAAATTGCAGGCAAAAATAAGTCGCTCCGCTGGCACCGGCTTTTCGCTTTCGTTCCTATCGGTGTCGCGTCGGCTAGACATTCCGCGTGGCACCTCCCTTGTGTTGGTTGAACATAGCGCCACCAAGTAGGTCAAACGCACGAAACGACTTGATATTAACAAAAACAGTGCATTAAGCAGAGGATTTTTGTCTATGACCCACCGCCATATGAGTATGAAAAAAGGAGCAGTTCAGCATGAGCGGTCCTAAACAGCTTGGTGCCATAGGGCAAGATGCAACCCGGCAAAAAACGTCCATGCGAACCCCGCCGCAGACAGATATACAACCTGACTTTTTTGTACCTAGTCTGTATGACGTTGCAACAAAGGATAATCGCAGCCTCATGGATGTAGCACTGTTCCGCTTGTCAAAAAAACATAAGCGGGCTGGTGAAGTTATCCGGTACGAATTGCCTGATGGTTTTGTTGAAGTGAAGGCTGGCCCTGATGGCATGGCTTCCATATGGGACTACGACATTGTACTGATGTTGATCTCACACCTAACCGAGTCAATGAACCTATTCAAGGCCGGCCGGGGTCCTATGCCAGGAAGGAAGTTCGTTCCATATGCTTCTGACATTGCCAAATTTTGCAGGCGGGGAGACGGCGGCCGGCAAGCGGACGAGTTAGAGGCTGCACTTGACCGACTCTTGGGAACCACAATAAAAAGCGTGCGTGAAAAGCCATCTTTGAACGGCAAGCGGATGATCCGAGAAACAGAAGCTGAGAGCCTTATTGGTCCCTACCGCGTTGTATCTCGTACTGATACAGGCAAAGTGTCAAGTATAGAAATCGAAGCGCCAAACTGGATCTATCGAGAAGTAACCGGCGGCAAAAAACCGGATGTGCTAACCGTACACCCTGACTACTTCCTGATTGAACCGGGGCTGGGGCGATTCGTCTATCGCCTAGCACGCAGAGCTGCTGGGAAAAGCACAGCAAAATGGGCATTCAAGACGATATATGAACGAAGTGGGAGCGCCGGATCCTTTAAGGAATTCTGCAGGATGATGCGCCGCCTGATTTCCTCTAATGATCTACCTGAATACGACATTCGTGAGGAAGAAGGTCAGATTGGCCCCCTACTACTCATTAATCGTCGAACCAACTCTACACAGCCGGAGACGGAGCAGGATGATAAGTAAAAAGCTGGTGTGTAACAGACGGTTTCTTTTGGTACCCGATGGCCAACGCCGGAGAACCAGGCGCCCCCCTTGCTGCGGCCAGTGCCGATGATGTAGCATTCTATCCAACATACCCGCCATGCCTCTCAACGATGCACAAATTGGCGGGTTTTATTTTTCCTACGCTCCCCTTGCAGATCTTTTCACGCTCACCTTGTTGAGCGGCTGGCGCCGCCTGCCTAACCCATCCAGAACCTGCCGGCGCGGTGTGTCGCTGATCCCTTCCCCTTTGGTGCCTGGCCGGTCCCGGCCGACGGGTGGCTATGGTGATCCCCGCCGAGCTCAGCGCCGGCGAGCTGCTGATCGGTACCGCGAGCTCACCCGGTGCTGCAGGGCCTGCCGGCAGTCCGGATCCGGTACCAGGGAAAGACATGGCCATGGGGCAGCGCCTCGATGGCGCGGGACGGCCGGCGGCGTCCAGGGCGTGCCTGGCCAGCCCCTGCAGCGGCTGATCCCCTGCCGGCTCACCCGGGAGCACACCAGGGGCCGCTGGCCAAACCGG
>ERZ941706.43-NODE-43-length-47113-cov-5.459051_pt1 | contig 47113 bp, 27 predicted proteins | sample MGYA00521232_ERZ941706 | MGnify/ENA primary metagenome ERZ941706 (study PRJEB32759, sample SAMN07749893) | skin metagenome | biome: transportation; feature: city; material: polyester macromolecule | host: Homo sapiens | place: Hong Kong:ER line | collected 2017-07-19...
ACTGAGAAAGGAAAGAACATACTCGGATAGTAACCGAAAGTACCCGATAAATTCCAAGAGCCTTTTACCACATCATTGACAAAACACTCCACAAGAAAACTACCTGAACCTTCAGGGTTACAACTAATTAAACTAAATTCAACTGCCACTGACACCCCACCTGTATAGAGATAAATAGCATCTGTATTTGCACTTGTTTTAGCATCAAAAAAAGTTGTCTGTGTAATTGCTGATGTTACAGTTACAGCCTGCCCTCTGATATTAAGTGTATCAACTTCTGCTGTACCAATATTAGCATTAGTAATTTGTGCATCCCCGACCAATAGATTTCTAACACCTAAACCATCAATATAGGTACTGATATTACTAGTAGTTAATTTATTAACTGTTGCAAAACTACCTAATCCGCCCACTTCTCCAGCGGATATACCATTTCTTGTAGCAAAAGACCCTAAGCCAGTAATATTACTAACATTAAGACCAGTACCAGCTCCTAATATAACATTACCATTAGTGTCTTTTATAGTTAACCCTCTAGAGTCGATTTTATTTGCGGTAATGGTACCATCTACAATTAATTGCCCAGAGTTTTTCCTGGTTACAATTAAATCACTGATAGTAAGTGCAGAGTTACCATGAGCCCAAAAAGAAACCCTAGCTAAATAAGCACTACTAACATTACTTGGTATTTTAACGCTTGTTGATGCTCTATACCAACCACTACCTAAGTCTATATAGTTAGTCGGTAGCCCGTCAACAGATGTTTGCCACTCTCCAGCATGATTATATAAATGGAAACCTACATTACAATTACCAGAATGATAACCTATTATATAATCAAATAAATACTCTTCTCCACCGCATACAGGGAACCTAGTATCGTCTGTGCCATAAGCATTTCCATTAAAATACCAACCGTTTCTACCTCCAATTGAGTTCCTACTTCCATTATTAACCATAGTTCTAATATTAGCACCATAGTCTTTAAATTCTGGGTTAGCCCATAAATTAGTGCTAGCACCTACAGCTAGTTTCTCAGTAGTAATAGCACCTGTAGCTAATTCCTCAGAAGTGATAGCACCTGCAGCTACTTGATTAGCAGCGATACTATTTGCAGCAATTCTAGTACCATCTATAAACACCTTACCATCAGGATTAGTAGTCTTCCAGTCATCTAGTAAAGACTTAGCATCTGCTGCTATAGTATTTACCTTAGGATCTGTAATTAAGTTTTTAACATGCTGAGTATCAGTTTGTCGTTTCCAAGCTTGCCAATAACCTGTCCACACACGAGTCCAAACTTTATCTGGTGTTTGGTCATGCCATGCAGTTTGAGTAATCCGCTCTGGAACAGCACCATCTACTACCAAATACATCCATCTTTTTAACTCATTGTCTGTGCCAGGAATAACCTCCCCTTGCGTGAGACTTCTGACAAAATATTTACCTGTAGTTTTATATGAATCTAAATCTACATTAGACCTTTCCAAGTAATTAGCAGAGTTATATGCACTATCTGCTCTATTTTGAGCAGTTGCTGCTGCACCATTAGCAGCACTAGCATCGTTAATACCCTTATCAGCTCTACGTTTCAATTCGGCACCTACTCGTTGAGCTAGATTTTGATCAGCACTGTAATAGTCACTTAGAGTAGATTTGAATAATTCCTTCTCTGAGTCAGTTAAATAATCTGTTGTATTTAAAGCATCAGATCTGGTTAACCACCCAAGATAAGGTTTATTACCTGAAGTAATTCTGCCAGCTAATGTCTGCTGAGTAGCAAAATTGACTCCACCATCATTAGTGCTATTACCTCCCATGTTATAGGCTTGATTACGCCATATATCGTTAGTACTTACTATTTGCTTGTAAGTGGCTAATAATGCAGTTTTTTCAGATGGAGTTATGTAGTTATCACTAAAGATAGTTCCTAACTCACCTTTACTAGGTTGCCACTCAGTTAAAGCTGATTTCTCACCTTCTACTAATATAGCCCAATAAACAGCTGCCCAAGACATCCTGTCTCTATTTTCCCAATAATTCCAATTATAGAAATCTATTACTGTTCTATTAGATATATTAGCAGCAGTAAATGTTAAAGTTGATATAGACTGATCAGCGATGTTAAGCCTTCCAATCTGTTGGTTACCATTAACGTGAGCTATTATAGGTTGACTACTATCGCCACCTGTTCCAGCTTTAACCACCAGAGTATAGGTTCTACCGACCACTAATTCAGTATCTATACCATATCCACCGATACCATAAGTATTAGTAGTTAGTGTTTTATTACTTTCTTTCAACAAGTTTTGAGAACCTATTTTAACTGAAAGTGCAGCTTCTTTGGCAGCAAATTTCCAAGGAGTCCAACTACCTATCCAAGATCTAGTCCAAACTTTCTCAGGTTCTAAATCCCACCAAGCATTTTGAGTAACCCTATCAGCACTACCTATATTTTCCAGATAAAATACTGGAGTAACTGGAGGTGTACATCCAGTAGTACTTTGAACTATATATTTACCTTCATCTCTGAAAGTGTCAATATTTAGATCATATTTAATTATTAATTTAGATCTATTATTGATATCGGTAAGCATTCTAGACTCTATTAAGTACATTCTTTCGAATAATACTCTTACATAATCTCCACCAACTTTCCACGTATACCCATATCCAGAACCAGCATCATTTAAATCTCTTCCTAAATTTTTAATATCTGTAGAAGAACCTAAGCTCGGTGCTATATAATTATCTATGAACCATTTGACTTCGTAATAATATGCATTATATCCATACTTATCTAAATCTCCTGTGTCTCTACTTATTAAATCTCTATTAGCTTTTATCTGTAACCATTGGTTGTTAATATAAGTCTTTTCTGGACCAGTTAATGTATTATCATCATTAACTTCTGTTTTAAAGTCAATTATAGATTTATTATTTTTAGAACTGATATATATAGTTTTAGCATCAGTCTCAACTAATTTCTGATTGGTAAGTAGTAAGTCTTTCTCGTTACCTCCATTATAATGATTCAATACTCTTATACGGATATAAGCTGTATTTGGATTGAATATACAAGGAGTCGTACCGTAAAGACTTTGTATGCCCACTAAGTCTTCTTTTTTAGTACTGGCTGGTAATATAACACCAGTAACTTGTTTGGTTACGTAGTTGTGGCCTGAACCTCCTTCAATCCAGAAATAGAAATTACCATTCTCAGTGATAGTACCTTCATTATTAGCTTGATAACTATTTATCGTATTCATATTAGCATCATAAGTATATATACCAATATAGTCTGTTCCTGTATTAGCGGTAGAAAATAAATCCATAGAAAGTGTGTAAGCTTTTGATGAATCTACTTTTATCAAGTCAGTGTATACCACACTATCTCCAGATGATCTTATGTATAACCAGTTAAAATTTCCATAACCACTATTAAATATAGAACATTCTCTCTCTACTTCCCATCTAAATAAAGACATCTCTTTATCTTGGTTTGTATTGGATATGAGATTACCTTGAGTACGTTGTTGTTCTACTTTAGGTATATTAACACCTGTAAACTTCCAAGCATTAGAATAATTAATATTTTCAGAGAAATTAAATCCTGCTTCACCTGCAACGTTAGCTACCAAAATATCTATAATATGTCTACCAGCTTTTATGAAAGCTGAACCCATATTTTTAGTAGTATTAAAAGTTGAGGAGTGAACTAATTTTCCATCTATAAATATACTATGCGCATCGTCACCAGTAACGTTTCCAAAAGAGATATATCTATCCTCTGGAATTTCTGCTGCTGCTCTGTAAACAATAAATGTATTATCATATCTAGAATTAGAAAATATAGTTTTACCTATATTTACATAACCTTGTTCTACTATGGAACCTCTAATATTATGATAATGTAATCTTGAACCTTTAGAATCTTCTGTATTTTTGAATACAGCATAACTCCATTTATTCATTAATCTTAGATTAGGTTCTACAGAAAATACATTATTTAATATCTTCATATCAGAGTTTAAACTACTTACCGAAAAATCTGAAGGTTTATTAGCTTTTTCTAATTTTATATTTTTAATAGCGCAATTACTATTTACATATATATTTAGAATTTGTCCTGATGAAATATTTAAAGTAGTTACTGGTGAAATGTGTCTTCCAATCGACAGATCAGATAACCAAAAATAACCGTTTGGTATATCTCCTTCTGAGTTACCAATACCAATACCAGTACCTGTATTAGCATCTGCAGACTCTACATCATAAGAGCATATAAATTCTCCTGATACGTTATAAGGGATTATAAGGGAACATATCCAACCTGGGCCAGACCTGTAATAAGTTAACTCACCACCTAATAATAAATTTTCACCACCTATTTTTAAATTATCGATTTTGTTATTAGCTGTACCTGCACTTTGTAAAGCTGAACTTCCAGTAGTTCTTAAATTACTACCAACACGTTGAGCTAAATCTTGTGTAGCTGCATAATACTCAGAGATAGCATTCATTAGAGTAGTACGTTCACCTGCATTAAGTGTATCAGTTTGATTCAACGCATCACTTCTACACACCCAACCTAAGTACGGTCTATCAGTAGATAGTAATGTTAGTGTAGCATAGTGTTGTCGTCTATAATTTACACCATTATCATCACTAGTATTACCACCTAACAAGTAAGCTTGATTACGCCAGATATCATTATCATTAGTTATTTGTTTGTAGGTGACTAACAGAGTTTGTTTTTCATCAGGTGTAATTTTATTATCATCAAAGATGTCTTTAACTTTATCATCTACAGTATTAATACTATTTTGCACATCTTCAGGTGCAGGAGTCCAATCTGTTACTGTATTACCACTTTCAACTTTAACCAACTTTGTATCTACATAACTAGCAGTAGAATAAAAACCTTGCCAACCATTATTTCCACCGTAGTTAATTTCTTTTACCAATGTCCATTTGTTAGGGGGTACAGTAGTACCCCAAATAGTTATATTGGATGATTCTGAGTGTCTTACCATCATTGATCTGGAATAGATTTCACCTGAGACCCATGATTCATTTATAAGACCGTATACAGAAATAAATCCTAAAGTGCCCTTATGAACTCTAGTAAATGAACCCTCAGGCTCTGTTAAAAATTCACTGTAACCGTGTCCAGTGTCGTTTGGATTCCAATAAGGTTGAGAGGAATTTTTAACAAGATTTCTACCACCAACCTTGAGATTATCTATTTTAGTCTTAGACTCTCTCAGTTTTTCTGTCACCAGCTTAGTAATAGTTTTATTAGATACATAATAATCACTTAAAGCATTCATCAATGTAGTGCGTTCACCATCATTAAGTGTGTCAGAAGAAGATATAGAATCATTCCTACAAACCCATCCTAGATATGGACGACTATTTGATAATAATTTATTTGTAGCAGATACTTGTTCACTAACATTAATACCTAAAGCTTCAGCTTCACCTCTCCAAGTGTCAAATTCAGATGCTATCTGTTTATAAGTTATTAATAAAGACTGTTTTTCGTCCGCAGTTATAACATTATCAGATAAAATATCATTAATTAATTTAGAGTTAGTTTCTAACTCAACTGCAGTTAAGCTAGGAGCACACATTTTACCTAAATCTTGTAAAGCAGTAGTAGTAGAAAAACCAGCTCCACCAATACCATTAGAAACTAAGATATCAATTACATTGTTAGCTCCACTGAATAATTTAAATGGTATATTTCCACCACCCTTATACAGAGTAGAAGAATATAACATTTGTCCGTTTACGTAGATAGAGTGAGCATCATCTCCTATAAAATTAAATAGACCAGAGTTTACAACAGAGTTTGGAGTAACTATAGTTCTAAATATGATATAAGTATTGTCAAACTTGGTATCACTAAACATTGTGTTCCCAACATTTACATAACCTTGAGAAACAATATCACCTTCTAGATAACCATAATGCATCATCTCATTTGCAGAGGGTTGAGGTTTCTTATAAGCTATATAAGCCCACTTATTTTGTAACTTATCATTAGGTCTATCAGATATAAGTGATCTCATATTTCTATAATCAGTATTCTTCTGATAACTAGTAGCTTTATCACCTTCCTCTAACTGTATGTCACGAATAGTACAAGGACTATTAATCCATATATAGAAAAAGGATTTACTATATCTAGAAGAAAGTTTACCAGTCCATACTTTTTTACCTACGCTGTTATTAGGCGTCCAAAAGTCACCATAAACACCATCTCTGAATTTAGAAGAAAAACCCACACCCATACCTGTAACACTTTCGCTGCTATCTACAGTGAAACTTAATGTGTAAGTGATATCATTTTTAATATCATAAGGTTGAGGAATACATACTAAAAATCCAGTTTGAGAACTGCTATACTTATCAAAATCAGGTATTACTAAATTAGTTCCACCAATTTTAAGATCATCTATTTTAGTTATAGCATCTTTAGCCTTTTGGTTGGCAGTATCTACTGTATTAACAAAGCTTTCATCTAATCTATCTCTACCTAATGAACCAATTTGAATCCTATCGGCACTAATAGACCCTGTTTGAATTTTACCCCCATCAATTTGAGTAGTTCCAGGATAGTACAGATTATTAGTAGCCTTTTCATTATTAGCGGATTTAATTAAAGACTCAGTGTCCACTTCTTTAACAGAAGGGTGACATATCCACATTTTATGTAATGTACTATCTTTGTATATATTAAAAATACGAACGTTAATCTTTCTTGCAGTAGATTTAAATTTAAAAATAGTAGAACAGTTACCTAAATTACCTTTTATCTTAGCTACATCGGTACCACTAGCTAAAATATAGCCTGTTAATTTGTACCATTGAGATTTAGGTTTAGTGTAATTGCTACCCCATTCAACATTAAAATATGGGTTAGAATCCTCAACTGCTACTTTTGTTTCATTATTAATGTTAATACCAGCAATAGTATTTCCATTTACATCTTCGAAATATGTTCCAAATAACTCCGCACTCTTATTGGTGTCTGCTGCAGAATAAACCCAAATAGATACTTCGTATGATTTATTAGAGTCTATTTTAAAACCCTTATAATATATATAATTATCATCTGCACCGTCCAACAACATAAAAGGTATGAAAGTAGAGTCGAATGAAGTACCTCCATCTTGAACAAAGGGTCCGCCCCAACCATTATAATTGTTAGTAATACTAAAATTATTAATTAAATTATTCGCACTTTCTATATTAGAAAATTGAACCTTACCATTAAATAAAATCTCATTATTTGAAATAGTAAATGGAGCTATATCTGTACTTCCATTAGAAACTTTAAAAGTATCAGCAGTAATAGCAAATTCAGAAGACTTTCCAGAATTAATTAAACCTATCCCAGCAACTCTCCCATTAACATCTGTTTTAATAGTGTATTGAGCATTAATACCATTAATAGATTGTGCTTGTACTCTAATAGCAGCTTCATTATCATTAACCTTAGTAGATATAGTATTAATACTTTCTGAAATAGCTCCATATTGATTTGCTACTGTCTGCTTATACTCGTCAAGATTAGCTTTACTAACCATAGGTTTATCACTAGTAGCGTCAAAAGCCTCTAGTTTTGAAATTTTAACAATATCAGTTTGAGTACCTAAAAGTTTAACAGCACTTTTATCTGTAAAATAAACATGCCCAAAATTAGACTGAGTCCCAGTAACACCACACTTACATAGAATAGTGTAAGTTTCATATTTACCTGTACCTTCATTAGATCCAATTATTCTGTAATCTGTTCCTTCAGGTAAAGCATTACTAGCTATATTAATAATATAACCTACTGGTACTTTCATCACTATTCTGATAGCAAACAAACCATTATACTTAGATATAACTGAAAATACAAAACCACCGTAACCTGGAACAGCTCCTGCAGAAATTGTACAATTCAATTGATGAGAACTATTAGAAGGATTGTCAGGATCTTTTGGTACCCTGTCCAAGGTAACCCTTCCAGTACCAGCATTATCGTAAATACCAACTCCTGAGTGGTTATCTCTGAAATCAGGGTTACTTGATAATTGGTTACCGCTTAAAGCTTGAATTAATAAAACTCTATAAAAAGATTCATCTAAATCAGAAAAAGAAAAGCCTGTACTGATAGTACCTCTTTCTAATTTAATATGCGCAACAGGGTACTTCCCTATCATAGAATATCTGTAGAATCTGGCATTAACTGGTGATTTAAAAGTGTATGGAGCGTAAGTACCATTCCAATTACAATTAGAGCTACTTATGAGGTTTTTGTTGCTATCGTACCATAACACTCTACCAATACCGCCTACAGGACCATTAACCATACTCATATGGCACGTGAAACTTTCATCCCCTATACAAGAGTAATAATTCATATCCATATGATCTGTATCTGCTTGACCAATAGAACCGTCGGGAGAAAAATATCCAGGAACCATTTTACTAAAATTGATTAAGTTAACACTGTCTGCTCGACTATCCATGAGAGATTTATTATAACTAGAATTTAATTCTGTCTTAGCTGAGCTTATAGCCTGTGTAGCGTCTGATTTAGTTATATAAGTGTTTTTAATATTGGCATCAGTTTCTATAAATTTTTGGTCTATATCTTCAGGTGCAGGAGTCCAGTCTGTAGCTAAAACACCACTTTCTAATTTAATACAAGCTATTTCTACTTGACCTTGAGGGACATTTAAATGAATACTTGGACTAGAATTTGAAACAATTGTTCGAGTAACTTTAGCTATTTTCCACCCATCTTCAGAAGAACTATTTACAGTCGATGGTATGTAGTTATTATCGCCATTATAATACCATTTAAAACCTGTATCTGCCCCGCTAAGTATTCTATATTTAATACTAAGAGTGTACTGAGAACCTACATCCAAACCACTAACACTTAGAGGATTACCATAAAGAACATACGAATTTGCACCAGTGTAAATCACTCCTTTATCGCTTAGGGTAGCTGTTCCAGCCCCTAAAGTTACTGGCCATACTCTCTTTGAATTTAACCAAAGATTTCGACCACCTACTGAAAGAGCATCGAAACGAGCATTTAACTGATTTTGAGTTGTAGCGATAGATTGAGTATTATTAGCTGTAGTATTTTGTAATGTAGATATACTAGCATCAATACTGGTGAGTTTTTGATCAACATCTTCTGGAGCTGGAGTCCAATCAGTAGCTTTACTTCCTTTTTCTATTTTTATATCTTTAAAGAAAAAATAGTGCCAAGATAGGTTGCTGATGTCTACAAAATTATACGTATCTGAGGAATAGTTATCCACCGTTACAGTATGAGTAAATTTTTCCCAAGAATTAGTTCCATCTCTGTTGATTACTATTTGATCCGAAAGTTCTTTATCGCAAATATCAATGAAAAAAGATATAGCTGTATTTTGAGAACCCCTCACCCATCCTGAAATAGTCCACTTTCCATTACCAGTAATAACTCCAGGTAGTCTTAAGTTGTTACTAGGTATTTGACTACCTACCACATAAAATCCATTTGGGGTGTCTGGTAAATCTCTTCTTACTTCAATTAATTGATGAGGATTTAATGGAGTTGTTTTTCTAAAATAGTTTCTACCACCAATCTCAAAAGAAGAATTAAAATCTTCTATTTTACCAGTTGTAGCTCTATCAGCTTCATCTTTCGTGTAATACTTAACAAGAACGGAACTGTTAGCTTTAGTTGTTAAATCTCTGCTTATAGTATCTACATTAGTTTGTAAGGTAAGTATACTAGAACTTTGAGCAACAACTTTTCCATTTATCTCGTCTACGTTGGCTCTTAAAGTAGAAGTAGCTACAGCATTAGCTTGAACATTTTGTTTAAGAGACTTAGGTTCTAAAGCGGCATTGTAAGCCATAGGTTCAACAAAAACATTGTACTGTTCATTAAATACATGTTTTTCTCTCCACAATTCTGGTAAGCCCTGCACGTTACTATCTAAATAAAAATAATAATCTGTACCACCTCTTAGGTAGAATAATGCTAAATTATGAGTACCTATTTGACCTACATTAATAATAGGGGATTGATTACACCAAGCGTAATCAAATTTTTCTATAGTTAAGTCAAGAGGATTACTACCCCAACCACCACCTCTTTGAGTGACCTCTATATGTCCTGACCATCCAGCTCCATGAGTTGCCCAAGAAGCCTTTGATTGCCCTAAAGCTACATACATAGCAATTTTGGCTGTTTTGCCACCTATGTATACTGTCATAGGGTAGTAAGTGTTGTCATCTAATCCTACAGTAGAAACCAATTGTTTGTTACCGTTCTGGGCAAGACTCACAATAGAATTAATATCACTGTTATTAACCTTTGTAGCTAAATCGGCTGTAAGACTAGTAATACTTTCCCCATAAGCTTTTACCTGACCGTCAATGACTTTAACATCATGATCAAGAGTCATTAAAGAGCTAGAGTCAGCTTTTGTTTTAATAGTTTCAGTTAACTGCTGTGTATTCGCTAAAGCAGTAGAAGCGATAGTCTTAATAGTTGAATTAATTTCATTCTCTAGTAATGTTTTATACTTACGAAGAGTTTCAAATCTTGTTTTCCATTCGGTAGGATCTACTTGACTGTTATCAGCACTATTCCATACAGGAGTAAATGTATCGTTTATATAATTGAATGCTGATACGTAGTTACTATAATTTCCATTAGAAGAACTTATATTAGCTTCTTGAGCTTTAAGTTTCAGTTTATCAAAATCTTGATATTCTTCTACCCATTTAATTTTAAATTGTTGTTTTTCTGAAGGCGTAAGGATACGGTCCGATACGGCATCAGTTATAGCTGACATAGCAGCATTAGCTTTTTCTTCAGCATCATTAGCTAATTTTTGAATTATAGATCCACGTTGATCTGCATAAGATTTCATACGGTCACGTAAATCTTGACCTGACCATTCTGTATCTACAGAAGGATTAGCTAAAATTAAATCAACAGCACTTTTTAAACTAGTATAAGCAGTTTTAAAAGCTGAAGTATCTATTTGTTGGTTTTTACCTGCTAATTCTAAATCATCGTAATCATTAATAATATTTTGCCAAGAATAACTTAAAGCTGGTTTTTCGTAGATTGTGATGACATTATCATCTGCCATCTTAGTCAATGCTTGTAGAGCCTCCAATGATTTAGCAGAAGCTTCGTTAGCTTTGTCCTTAGCGTCGTTAGACAACCTTTGAATGAGAAACCCACGTTGATCTGAATAAGCTCTCATCTTAGCTCTCAAGTCATCTCCAGGCCAACTGGTATCTGAAGCCATATCTTGAAAGATTAGATTAAATACATTTACTAAATCATTATAGGCTGTTGCAAAAACAGAACTACTTATACCTTGATTACTAGCAGCTAAAGCTAAGTCATCATAGTCATTTATGATATTAGTATACTGCAATTTTAAAGCAGGTTTTTCTTGCTTAGTAATTACATTATCATCTGCAAGTTTATCTAAAACACTTGAAGCCATAGTAGCTTTATTATTTACATCAGATGTGAAATTATACTGAGACTCTTGTAACTTACTAAGCATTTTATTCTCAGCATCATAATAAGAAAGCATTATTTGACGCATAGCTTCAGACCCACCATATATATTACCATCTATATTAACAGTAATAGTAGCTATATTAGTAGATTTATTTAAACCATCTTTTGATACATTTTCAGTTATAAAGTTACGAAGCAGGTTATAGTAAGGGTCGTAAATAGTTTCTTTTCCAAGAGTAGTTCCGAATACGTTAGAACATTGCCAACCTATCCATGAATTTGTTTTTTCCACTTCTTGCCATTTATTAAATAAAAATGTTTTTTCTACTGGTATCAGTATATTATCATCATCTAAATTAGCAGCCAATTCACTTACTTTTTGACTAGCATTAACACCTTTACTAATGTCAGATTTAATATCATTAGCTAAATTTTGAGAACTAACTCCTCCAAACTTTATTTTGTCTGCTGTAATACTATCTGCCGCTATATTTTCAGCAGCAATCATATTAACAGCTATACGGTTATCATCAATATATAATGTGTTATTTTTATTAGCTTTCCATCTATTAAGTAAATCTGTAGCAGATGTTGCTTGATTTAAAGAGTTTTTATTTAAATCTTTTACTTTCGCATCTATAGCAGATCTTATAGCATATTCTTCTGCATACCAAGCATTAAACTTAGCTTTGAAAAGTTCAGAATCTATCTGAGTACTATTTGTATCGTCTAAATTTAATGTAAGAATATATGCACTTAAATCTGTATATGCAGGTGTTGCAATAGTAATATCAAAAATTTTAGCAGATTCTAAGTAAAATTTTAAATTATTTTTTATTTGTTCCCAGTTATTTTTTATTGAAGTTTTTTCTGAAGCTGTTAGTACATTGTCAGAAAGACTATCACTAACAAATTGATTACTTGTTAAATAATTGTTTAAGACACTTGGAGAAAATTTAGCTTCAGTTACAGAACCTACTTGAAGATGTTTGGCAGATATTGATTCACCTTCTATCCTTTCTGCTGAAATATAACCTGTAGTTAATTTAGCAGCATCTAAATCAAAAATCTTAGCATTAACAATAGAAGCATCTTTTATATGAGTAGTATCTATACTAGCTTTTCTTATAAATGTTTGGTCAATATAAACCCCTGCTGGAATGGTTACACCATCAGCAACTTGATTTTTAGTTAATACGTAAAAAGGATTTTTACCCTTATCATTAGTATCTGGAGAAGCTATGTAAAACTTATCCGCTACTACAGCAAACTCCGAAGTAGCTTGATTCGTAGGATTACTTGCTAAACCGAATCCAGAAACTCTTCCATTAGTATCTAATTTAACTGTGTACTGACTTGACAATCCATCTATAGATTTACCTTGAATCTGAATAGAAGAACTATTTTTACCTACAGCAGAGTTAATATTCGTTATGTAATCACTAATAGAACTTTCAGAACTTGTCCATGTACCTAATTTAGTATTAATACTTCCGACAGAACTTTCAAATTTTGAATCGATATGTGTTATAGATTTAGCCAAAGCTTGTGTTTTATCAACAAGAACATTATTTACTGTCTGAATTGCAGCAGCATTTTTACCTAGATTTACATAAAGATTATCTATTCTGTTACCTAAAGCAAAGTCTTCTTCAATTCTAGCTGAATACTCAGTCCAAATACCTACAGAACTAGAAGTACTTCCTATAAAGTCTCTGTCACTTCCTATAAGTTTAGGATTAACTTTTACAAAAACACCATCTAATTTATCAGCAGTAGCTACTAAACCAGTCTCTGTATTTTCTATAGCAGATTTTACTTGATCTAAAACTTCTGCACTGGCTTTCTTTTTCAATTCATCAGAAAGATACTCAGTTTTAAATCTGTCTATACCTTCTGTAATAGCTTTTGTAGTATCAGCAGATGTTAAATAATTTCTAGTGATTTCAGCTTGATTGCTTCCGACTAAAGAATTTAAATCAATTATGTACTTACTTATAGATTTATCTTTGTCAGACCAAACCCCAATTACAGAATTAACTGAAGATAAATTATCATTAAACTTAGTTTCAACTCTATTTAAAGATTCAGCAACAGACTTAAATTTATCTATAACAACAGTATTAGTTTGTTTAATACTTGCAGTATTGTTAGCCACCGCTGCAGAAACAACATCTATTTTTTGAGACGTAGCAAAGTCTCCCTCAATCAAGGCAGAATATTGAGACCAAGAACCTACGTTTTGATTTTCAGTTCCTATAGACCCAGAATCGCTACCTACTAAATCAGGATTAACTTGAGCATATACACCTTCTGTTCTTTGAGAAGTTGTTTTTAATTTACCATCTATTTCTGTTACTTGAGATTGTGTTTGTTCTAAAGCTTGAGAAGAAGCTTTTAAATTTAATTGTGGAGCTACATAATTAGCTTTAAAATCAGAAATACCTTGAGATACAACTTGACCAGTTTGTACTTTAGTGTAGTACTGATCCATAACTAAGCTAATATTACCTTCTACTGCAGACGATAAAACAGTCATTTGGCTAGCTAAACTAGAAACTTTATCGCTTGTAGCTTTTGTTTGAGTTTGAACCGAGGCTAGATTACCTTCCCAATCAGCTTTAACAGAATCTATACGACTACTAAGAGCTAAATCACCTTCAATTCTTGCAGAGTATTCAGACCATACACTAACGCTACCAGAATTTTTACCTATGTAACCTTTTTCAGATCCTATAAATTCAGGGTTAACTTGAGCGTACACTCCAGATAGTTTCTTAGCTGTAGCATCCAAACCTGTTTCAGTATTATGTATCTCATTACTAATTTGATCTACAGTGTTTGCAGAAGCTTTTTTATTTAATTCTTTATCTACGTAGTTTGTTTGGAAAGCAGTTAAACTATTAGATACAGCTTTATCAGCATCTGTTTTAGTATAGTAATCATTTACTAAAGACGCGCTAATAGTAGCGACTTCATCTGAAGTAGCTGATTTAACAAAATCTGTAGCATCCCAACATTCAATACTCGCTAACATAACAGTATCTGTTGAATCTTTTGGAAGAGACGTACCATAGAAGTATATATGACCTCCAGTACTAAAACTACCAGAATCACCACATCTTATAACTCTAACGTATGTCTCATACTTACCTGTACCAGCTGCAGAGCCTATTATTTTGTCACTGCTACCAGATCCTAATGCATTAGCAGTAGGAATCACAGTATACGTATTAGGTACTTTCATAAGATACTTTATAACAAATACAGCGTTAGCTCTAGAAGGTATTAGTTGGTAAAAACCACCGTAGCCTGGAGTAGCACCATTTGCTATAGTTATTTTAAGTTGATGAGAGCTTTTAGTAGGATTATCTATCTCTCTTGTTATACGGTCTACAACAACTTTATTAGTAGAATTGTTATCATACGCTGATACAGAATTAAATCCTTTTAAGAAAGTTGCATCAGCGTATAAAAGCTTACCAGAAGTACTAGCTTTAGTGATTAATAATTGATCGTCTAATTTAGTATTTGTCTCTGTTCTAACGTCTTCTACAGCTTTAGTATAAGAAGATGTCAAAGTAGTATTAGCTTTAGATATAGCTTCGTTAGTATCTATCTTTGTAGAGTAATCTGTCAGTACAGATGCATCGGCTTTAGTAGATAAGTTTTCACCTATAGCTTCTACTGTCCCAGTTAACTCTAAAACTTTTTGAGTGTTAGTAGTAACTTTACCGTCGATAGAGATAACAGAGCTAGTTAAATTTTCTAAAGCTTCTGTACTAGCTTTGGTTGTAATTTGCTCTTTTAAATCTTTAGAATCTGAAAGAGCTTCTCTAGCTATTTGATCTGTAACAGTTAAATCATTGTTTAATTTAGTTATAGAGTTGCTTTGAGAAGTTATTTCTTTCTCTGAAGAGTTAACTCTGCTTGTTAGAGAATTAAAAGCACTAGAATCTACTTTACCAGCCAAGTCTTCTTTAACTTGATTAGCAGCGGCTAATGCATCTAACGCAGTTTTATCTGTAATAACTAACCAAAACTCTCCATTCCATCTTTTAGGAATATTCCCTCCGCTTGTAGTATCTATCCACAAATTTTGAGGTAAACGATCCCCTTCCGCTGGAGCGGAATCAGAATAAATGATCTTCCCTTTACCTGAGATGGTGTTATTAGCAAGGACTAAAGAATTATTTAAAGTAGTAATGTCTTGACTTTGAGAAGAAATACTTTCACCTAAATCTGTTACTTTACTCTCTAAAGAACTTACTGCACTTGAATCAGCTTTAGTTGTTAAAGCATCAGATACTGCTTGAGAAGCTGTTAAAGCGTCTAGAGCTACTTTATCTGTAACTGTAGACCATTTAGTACCAGTCCATCTCTTAGGAGTGTTGTTGTTGTTAGAAGTGTCTATCCACAAGTTTTGTAAAATTCTTTCAGATTCTTCAGGTTCAACATTACTAAATATTACTTTACCTTTATCTGCAGCTAATTGAGAAGTTTGTTCTAAACTATTAGTTAAAACAACTAAATCATTAGATTGAGAAGTAATAGTTTTTTCTACGTTTTCAACCTTATTAGTCAAAGAACTAACAGCAGAAGCATCTGCTTTTGTTGTCAAAACTTCACTGTTAGCTTCAGCTTTAGCTAGAGCTTCTGCAGCAACTTTATCAGTAACAGCGATCCACTCAACACCATCCCATCTCTTAGGGGTGTTGTTACCGTCTTTAGTATCTATCCATAAATTCTGGGCGAGTCTCTCTACTTCTGAAGGTTCATTTTCAGAATAGATGACTTTACCTTTACTATTGATATTAGTGTTAACAGTAACTAAAGAATTATTTAAATTCGTTATGTCTTGACCTTGACTCACCACACTATTATTAGTTCTTTCTACCTTAGTAGATAGATCTTCAAGAGCTGTAACTGATGCTTTTGTTTGTATATTAGTTTCCAAAGTCTCTAAATTATTTTTTAGTTCAGTTACATCTCCACTTACTGAAGAAATGTTTCCACCAATACTACTAACAGTATTACTTAAATCATTTAAAGCAGAGCTATCAGCTTTAAGAAGTAAATCTTGTTTACTTACATCTAAGTCTGCTTTTAGGTCTGTTATTAAACTACTTTGACTTGTAAGTTCTTCGTCGTGCTGAGTTGTCTTAGATTCTAAAGCACTTATAGCAGAGGAATTTGACGACACTCTTGGGTCACTTATAACATCCCAATACAACCCATTATATCTTTTTAATTCATTATTTCTAGAAGGGGTGCTGTTAACCCAAATATCCCCTACCGATACATTCTCAGTAGGTACTAAAGGTTGATAATAAGTTTTATTTTTTGACCCTAAACTATTAGTTAATGCAATTATATTACTACTGTTACTATTCACAGTTTCATCTATAGCTGTAACTTTAGATGATAATTCATTAACTGCAGCACTATCTGCTTTTTTATTTAAATTAGTATTAGTTGTTTCTAAACTATTTTCTAAAGCTGTAATTGAATTTGTAGTAGAACTAACACTACCTTCAAGAACTTCTACGTTACTAGCAAGTTCATCTAAAGCTGATGAAGAGGCTTTAGTTGAAACTTCTTGTATAGTGTTATCTAATTTAGTAGATATTTGAGATAAGCTCGAATCTAAGTCTGTATTAACTTGTTCTAAAGTAACTAGTTTACCTTCAGACTGACCTACTCTAGTTGTTAAAGACGTGACTACAGAGGCCAAAGCTGAATCACCATCAGCTCTAGCTTTCTCTTCTCGTGCTATTCTTGCATCTGTAGTTTCTTTATTAGATGTATAAGTAGCTACTACGTTATCTACTCTTTTGCCTAATGCAAAATCTTCCTCAATTCTAGCAGACTGCTCTGTCCAAACACCTACATATTTTGATTCATCACCTATGTAACCTGATTCAGTTCCAGCCATAGATGGATTTACTTTAGCAAATACTCCATCTGTTTTAGTAATATTAGCTTGTAAAGCATCATTAATAGTCCCTACCTCTGTTGTAATTTGTTCTAAGGCAGTAGTAGAAGCTTTTTGTTCTAATTTAGGATCTATATATGTAGTTCTTAAAGCTTCTATTTGTTTTGCAGTCTCTTCTGAAGCTGTTTTAGTAGTACTATAATTGTTTAATAGGAAGCTGTGGTTGGTACCTACTTTAGCATCAACAGCATCTATACTCTTCATTATGTCTTCTAATTCAGATACTCTAGCCAATTGTTCTTGAGTAATAGAGTTTCTAACAGACTCTATTTCCTTAACACGATCAGCAGTTTCTTTATTTATTTTTTGTACAGTTTCAGATAAAAGTGAGCGTCTTGTTTCTATCTCTGACGACAAAAGATCTATAACTTCTTGTACTGCAGCTATTCTATCACTTTGTTCGCTGTTTAATTTTTCAATTAAATTCTTTATATCATCTGTTCTACTATCTTTTTCTAAAAGAATTTGATTGGCAAGTTCAACCGCTTGCTCCAATCTTTCACTAGTTTCTAAAGTTATTGATTCCTGTACCAACTTTATATCTTGGATTCTTTTATTAGCTTCTTCAATTAAACCAGTATTTAAATTATGAATCTCTTGTATACGTTTATCAGCTTCAGCTACAACTTCTTGTCTAAGAATATTGATATCGTTTAGCTGTTTGTTTATATCCTCTCTTAAAGTAGTAGTAGAGGCATTCAATCTATTATTTAGATCTTTATATAATTTTGATTTATCTAATTCTGAATCCAATAGACCCACAAACTCACCAGACGTTATAGGTTGCCAACCTTTAATAGAAGATAACCATGAGCTAAGGTCTCCTTTGAACCCTTCTTTCACAGCTAATTCGTATGCAGAGTCTCCTCTAAATACACCTGCTCCTATTTTTCTTGAAACATATTCGTTATTTTCTTTTTGACTGATTAATAAAATATCTTCATCATTTACGCTAATGGCACTGTCTAATTCTGATATTGGTCTATTATCCATTATTCTCTCCTAGGTATATAGGTATTAAAAAGTTATCTGGTGTTAAAACTAAATCTTCAGAGTTCTCTATCTCTAAGAAATTTTCTTCAGGCCCTACTCTACCAATTGTAAAAGTAGGTATACATCTTATTTCTAAATTATCTTTTAATGCATAAAACTGAAATACTTGTCCGCCCACTCTTTTAATAAAATTAATAGTAGACAAATCTTCTCTTAAAGTGTTAGGGTCAAGTAAAGGTTTAATCTCAAGATTTTTAAGATAATTATTTTTTTCTTTTAATTTTTTATTGAGTTTAAATAGTTTTAAAGATTTACTCATAACATACCTATATAATATTGCTTTGTGTTCATATTTTTAATTATTTGATCGTAAAAACATTTCCGCAGAGATTATTATCAAATAATTAAAAATATGAAACCCACATAAGCAGGTTTCACATTGTTTTTACTCTTTAGAAGCGTCGTTTTCTTCTAGTATTTGAATCAAATCATCTTTGCGAGTAGCTTCCGTATCTATATTACGTTTAGCTATTTCTGCTTTTAATTCTTTTACAGTCATTTCAGTATAGTCTTCTTTTACTTTTGTTTCAACTTCTTTAGCTTCTTCAGGAGCAGTTTCAGTTTTTTTAGTATCTTCAGTTTTTTCTTCTTTAACAACATTGTCAGACTGTTCTTTTAAATTGTATTCAGAAATCTCTTCAGAAGATTCAATATGTCCTACTGCGATATAAGCTTTAATACTATCTAACTCTGCTTGAGATAGTGTTTCTAAGTCTACAGATACTGGGATATTTCTTGTCAAATTAGCTGTAGATAGAAAGTAAAAAGCACCTGTTTTTAGGGTTAAGTTTGTTTTCATTATTATTCCTTATTTAATTTTAATAAAAATAAAGGGGAGTCCAAAGAACTCCCCCAGTTAAAGATTTGTAACTAAAGGAGCTACAAATTAGTCTTTACGTTTGATAGGTACTACGTTGTCCATAACGATTTGTGGGTTAACAAACAATTCATTTGGAGAGAACGATACATTTCTAGCTACAGCAATAGCTTTACCACTGTCGACTACTTCTAGAGCCCATTTTTCACGGAACTTGATAACTTTAATATCGTTACGTTTTTCGTCCCACTCGTCTAGATTTAGTGGTTCAGAAATAGCTAGGATACCAGAATTATCTGGGTCAAGCATAACGATGTCACCAGTACGAGCGATAGGATCAAAAGGAACCAAAGGACTTGTAATTACAGTTAAGCCTGAAATAGGGTTGTAATTAGGAATCTGTGGTTTAGATTGATCGTCTAACAAAGTAGCTACGTCTTGAGAAACATCAGCACGAGCACCGTCAGCTGCACTAGGTAATTTACTGTAAGGGCTGAAAGTATTTAGAGTACTGTTAAGCCACTGACTAATATCGCCTTTCATAATACCAGATTCACGTAGAATTGGATCTTTAGCGAACATAGCCCAATGTAAAGGATGGCATACGATAACTTTAGGAGTATAACCGTTTGCTACGATAGCAGCATACATGTCGATTAAGTCTTCATTAGTCATAGAACCGTTACCAGCACCTGTAATGTCACGACCACCAGTACGACCAACTACAGCCGCATTAGGATTTAGATTATCAAAAACTACTAAACCACGACCGAAAATCATTTTAAAGATTTCTCCATCACGGAAACGAGCCATAGCTGCAGCTACTTGTTGAATTTGATATGAGATTAGATCCCAAGTCGAATATTCAAGAAGTTCTTCAGAGATTTTAAATTTACAACCATACTTAGCAAAACGAAGTTCAACCATTGAACCGTTACCAGTGGCTGCGCTGATTTCTGGGTATTCACCTTCTTCAGCTACACTGAAGTCAAATCTGTCTACAGCACCTAAAGTACGTACTGACACAGTACGACCTACGTTTTCCATAAAAGTTGTACGAACCAAACGACTACCTACTAGGTTAGGTTGGATAGGTGCTAGAATGATTTCTTCGATAGCACGTTTAAAGATTGAACCTGCATTAGGCATATTAAGAGCGTCTGAAACTTTTACAAACTCTCCTTTAGTGTCTGTACCGTGGGTTAGCAAGCTAAGGGCATCGCGTAATGCTGGTTGTTCTGAATCTTCTACTTTAGTAAATTTGTATTTCATATAAGTTATTCCTTTTAATTATTATTAGCGTGTTTGAATAGAGAAGCTAATCAAACCATATGCATTAGCGTAAGACATTTTAGCGATTAGACCACCATTGTTATGTCCAGGCATATTGTTAAGACTTTCTTGTGGTAGAGCTAAGTGAGCTGCGTTAACTACACGATCTAGACCGTGGAAAGTATTTTTAATTTCACCAGTTTTAGGATCTTTAAAAATCTTAACTTTAGATACTTGACCGATAATGCGTTCTGGTTTAATAGAACCATAACCGAAACCATCAGCTTCTGCTAATACAAAGTTAGAGTCTTCGTCATAAGTAATAAATTGACCTGCAAGAGCAGCTTCACCAACAAACGCAGAAATACCTGGAAGAGGTGTAGTTGCGTAATCTTCTTTCTTAACCATTGGGTATTCAAAAGCATAATCCATGTTATAAGATACGTTAGGTTGAGGATTGAAATTACGGTAGTTGTACAGGTTAGGGTTAACACCGTCACCACCCATATGGCGGAAGATGTTATAGTTATTGATACCACAGAAAGCAGAGAACTTAACACCTACTTCTTTAACAGAAGCCATAACTTCTTCGTCTACTTGAACTAATTCACCTTTAGCATTCTTAACACCAGCACGAACGTCTACTGCAGTGTATCTAGGGCTAGTAGTACCTTCAGCTAGAAGAGCATAACCAGCAGGAACTAAGAATTGTTGGCCATCTGGCATATTAGCAAAAGCTACAGCTTTTTGTGAACTGATTACAACATGCGTACGGAATTCGTTGTCATAGCGTACTAAAGGCAACCAAGGAGCTGGTAAGTGACGCTCAACGCTATCAATACCTTCTGATAGTTTATTATCAGGGGTGATATGATGAGTCAAATCTGTACCTGGAACAACTTGTTGTGCTGCATTCAGCATAAATTTATCTTGATCGGTTAAATTAATCATATTTTTTCCTATTATTAATTAAATTTAATTTTATATTCTCGTGAAGCTTTAGCAAGTCCAACTTCAGCGATGCGTTGTTTAAACCATTCTTGAGGATCGTTAACACTATCTTCAACTTTGGTAGTAGTTTCAGGTGAATCTTCCTCACCTTTTGTTGGTTCAGTTTTATTTTCTTGGTCAAGATTTTGTTGCTTATCTTGCACTTGACTAATAGCTTCACTCTCTGAAGTAGTTTGAAGGTTAGTAACAGCTTCTTTGTTTTCTTGACGAGCTTTTAAACTTTCTTTCAAATCTTCAAGAGTTAGTTTTAATTGATCAGTAGTACGGTCTTTTAACTTTTCTTTATAAGCTTCGGTTACATTATCACCTTTAAGAGTAAGAATAGTTTCTATAAGAGATTCAGCGTAATCTTTTTGTAATGCAGCAATAACTTGTTCATCAGCTTCAAGGTTAGTACGAAGGGAATTAAGTTCTTGACGTAAGGTAGTGCTTTTAGAGTCTTCTACTTTAGTAGTCATAGCTTGTTTAAAAGTTTCTAAACGCTCATCAATAAATTCTTTCAATTGAGTTAAAAAGTCATCAGAGTCTTTAACTGCTACTGGAGTTTTTGATTCTTCTTCAGTTGTCGGGGTAGTTTCAGTTTCTTCTTTCTTACCTTCTGTCTGAGTTTCATCTTTCTTATCTTCAGTTTCTTGTTTGACTACAGTTAAGAATTCTTCTAAGGCTGTATCAGTGTTGTCAATTTTAAGCAATGTTTTTGCATTTTGCAACGTCTCGATTAGGTATTGCTTATCTTCGTCTGCATCATCAAACTTCTCAATAAGTTTCTCAGCTACATAAATACCTACTGGAGTTCTTAAATTTAATACATTTCCATCTGAAAATAGATAATGATTTGATCTAGAATACTCCAAAGATTTTTCATACTTTTCTTGTGCCAGTGTTGCTTTTTCTTCGTCTGTAAAATACTCTTTAATTAGAGCTTTCACAGCAACAGAATCTTTAGCAAGTTCTTTTAGTTGTGTTAAATTCATTAAACTCTCCGTTGAATTTGTTTTGTAATTAGTAACATCTGCTTCTAAGCCAGATTCTTCTGAATCTCGGACTATTTCAGTTTTAGTGTATTTGTCAGCTGGAGTCGTTACAAACCCGCAATGGTCTAAGTATAAATCATTATTGATGTAGAAACAAAGTTCATTGTTATACATATGTCCTTTTTTATGTTCGTGGTTGCCACCAAACCTTTCTGAACATACAGAACAATAAACTTCAGATGATTTTCCACCTATAGATACTGTACCTTTATTTGTTTGTCTAGTTTTTATTTCATATATAATGTTAGGATTATATATGTCTCCACAAATATTAGCTATTCCAAGTCCCCTATACTCTGGAGAATTGTACTCTTTTGTTTTTATTAATTCTTTTATTGCTTTAACAAGTTCAGGTCCATTTGACTCTCTAGCATACTTGTCTACTCTATTTGCTATATTAATAAACTGTTTAGAAGCTTTTGGAAATAATTCTGGAACGTATTCTGCTTCAGTTATAACCCCTACAGCCTCTCCATTATGATCAGCTTGAAGATGTTTTTTAAAAGGGTATATAAAACTTTTCATACCCTGTTCCATTGCTCTAGGAGTATATAATACTAAATTACTATTTATTCTTCCAGAGCGAGCAGCCTCTATCTTTACTCCGATAGATTTTACAGAATCTTCAACCTTAAAAAGATCATTTTCAGAAAATTTATTAGATATAGTTACATCATTTTCTAAATAAGTCTTATTGCTCATCTTTACCTTCTTTGGTCATGTTAAGTGTTTCGATAACTCCAGTCTGCAAAGTCAATAATATAGACTTAGAAATAGCTCTTGTTCCAATACCCAAAGATTTGTACTTAGAAACTATTTCATATAAATCAAAACTAAGTTCTTCTAGTATGGCTTTATCTTCTATAACTTCTTCTAAACTATCATTAACATAATAATAAAGTTTTGATAATAACCGTTCTTTCTCACTACCCACTATCTCATCTAAAACTTCATATTCAACGTCTATTGCGGTTTTTTCAGTGTGCTGATTTTGAGGTGAAGTTATGGCTGAAAAAGCTCCAGTTGAATTTGATATACTACCAGAGTTGTTTTCTTGTGTAAATGTAATCTTGGGTATTGGTCTTCCAGTTTCTTTACAAAAATCTTCTATAGACATTAAACCATTACGAACAAGGTTAGCTAGATGGGATTCTAATTTTATTTTGTTATCCATATCGACAACAGGAATTTTAAATTGAACTTTTTCTTCTTTTGGTACTCTAATTTTACCATTGTACCAACTAGCTTCTAATAAAATATCTGTAAATAATCTATTTGTAAAAAAATCTTCTAAAATAGCTTTATAATCTTCTACATCTTCTTTTAATGTTTGAGATACTGCTTCTGCTCCTGCTGTTGAAATACTATGTGCTTCACCTATATCTAGAAGTGAAGCTTTTAAACCAGATAATACTCTTAGTTTAAAATATTCTACATATTCTTTAACACGTATAGCTTGAGATTCAGCTCCAAGTAATCTAACATCTACTCTGTGAGATGTTGTTAGACCTCCCTCGTCCTCCATATTTTGAATTAAATCTGTATAGTAATCTATCTCAGTAGTACCGTCTGCAAGTTTACCTGCAGGGTATGCATCTGTACCAACTTTTGCATGCAATAATGGAGAAGCATTTTTATAAATTAGTCTTTCTATAGACTCTTCAATTTGCCTTAATGACAGAATATCATCTCTAACAGACTCTAATAGAGGAGTACCTACAGAGACATCTATTTTTTTATCTTTATATATATGATAAACATCATCTTTATCTATAAAAATAGGGGCTTGAGTTTTAGGTTTAGAATAATATGCATAACCTATAATATCTTTTTGATCATTCTCTACAGGTTTTAATCTTGTAGGGCTTAGCACGAACAAAGCTGCCATAGGGTCTTTACCATTATAAGATAAACCAGAAGATGAAAAATCTTTCCTATGTATTAATATAAATGCATTATTATAATTTACTAAAGACTCTACTACAGTTTTAAAAAATTCTGAAAATAAGGTGTCACTTACATACTCCATTTCAGATAGTCTTTTTTGTATATAGTCTGCATTTCTAGTAGAAGAGCTTTTTAAAAAAGGTTCTGTTCTTGTAAGCATACCTTTCTTCTTAGCAAAGATACGAGCTACAAATGACTCTGTATCCATTATTCTATTAGTTTCGGTAAAATCATATTCAAAAGTTTTAGAAGCTATAACTGTTTGAAAATTACCTCGTTTAAAGACATATCTTTCTAACAAAGCATTAGGTTCAAAAGGATTCGCTTCAACTTTACCAAATAAATTATTTTTTATTTTTAAAACTTTAGATGCGGAGTCGTACACAGGAGTTGTGTTTGAGTCTTTCCCACTTATATTTTTATTTGTTGTTTCTATCATTGTTACCTCACTTTTAATGAGTTAAGTATATCTAATACATCATCAACACTTCTACATTCTCTTATGTTGTTATTATAGATGTTTTCTTTTTCTTGGTCATAAATTTCTAACTCAATATCATTGTTAATCTCTAATCCTGAATTAATAGGATTATTTTTAAAAGGAGGATTATAAATAAAATCTATTATATCGTCAATTTCTTCAAATATACCGTTATTATTTTCCACTATAGGGAGTTTATCAGAAGGTATTTTTAAGACAGGAATTTCTGATATAATTTCACTTATAGGCTTAATAATAGAAGGAGAACTATTAAAAATAGTTTCATTCTGTTTATCTGTAATAATCTGCCTTACTGTATCTCTTACATTGTCTTTTATAGGATCATTTATTTTGTATTGTTCTCTAATTACATTAGGTATATAAGAAATAGGTTTAAAAGGGTTGTAAGGAGGTATACTAAGTGGAGTATTAAAATAATTTATAAAATTATCAACTTTATTAGGGGCCTCTTCACTGTTGTTTGGATTATTTATTATAGTATTTATAATATTATCTATACGATGTGCTTCTGCAAATTCTGCAAAATTACATCCTGTTAAAGTTAATTTTGGCAGTGTAGGTTCGTAAGGTGTTTCATAAATAAGTACAGCTAAACCTGCTGAATCTATTTTAGTTTTTTTGTTAGTGAATTCTGCTACAATTTCTGCTATATCACTTTTAGTAAATTGGTCAATAGTAGCTGACTCTAATGTTTGATAAATAATTTTTTTATCAGTTAAACTATTAGAATCCATACATAGTAAAGGACCAAACACTTTACGAAGATAAACTGTAAGTATAGAACTAATAAGATTAATAACTGTTATAAGCTGAGAGATATATGCTATAACTTCTGTAAAATCTGGTGAATTTCTGGCATTCTCACATTCGAAATAATTTATAACACCTAAGATAGACTGTATATAACTATTAACTTCATCTTGAGCTCTATCTACCACATCACTTACATAACCAAAAGCTTGAGAAATTTTTTGCTCTGCTTGATCACTTTGTTTCTGCAACTTTGTCGCATAATGAGTTAAAGGGTCTTGACGTTTCTTATAAGCCTCTAATAATTGTTCATATTCTTTTTGAGTTATTTGATTATTTTTAACTTTTTCAGTTAAATCTTGTTCGTAAACAGCTATAGATTTATATTCAGGAAATACAGTGGATCTTAAATTCTCTTCCATTTCTAGTTTATATATATTTTCAGCGGTAGGTACTGCCATAGCTATCTCTTCTATAGCTGAAATTATACAAGGTAATCCTGTTTGAAACATATCTACGGACAGTTTAATTTTTCCAATAACAGAAGCCAATAATTCAGCTATAATTGCTTTGACAAAAGCACCTAAACTAATTTTAGGAAGTTTGTTTAAAGCTAAAATAGCAGCCATAGCTTCTAGTAAAAGAGATATAAATTTTAGAATATCTGGTATACAAGCTTTTTGAAAACTGTAAGCTACGTGACAAAAATTAGGAGCATTTAAATCAGATTTAAAGACTTGTTTATACACTTCCAATTGCACAGTTAATTTATTATGTAAAAATTTAAAATCTTTATCAAAAGTTATTTTAGGTAAAGAAAGTTTACAATTAAAACATTTATCTTTTAAAGCTTTTATAGCTGCTTGAAGTTCTGGACCACTTAAACTAGTTCCTGGGTAATTAGTATTAGTATAAGGAATATTTAATGATGGTGTAGGTGTAAAGGCTTTTTCCAAATCTTTTACAGAGTTAACTGTATCTTCTAAGTCATGGTAAAAACCCATAACTATTTTTACATTACAATCATTTTGTTCAATAGCTTCCATGAAAAAATTAGCAATAGTTTGAGCATAAGCCAATATTTTATGCTTTTGGCTTAAGCCGTTTGTATTGAGATTTTCAATTATCATAGTTTTTCTAATCCTTTTAAAATAGGTAAAACAGTAGGTGATGCAAGTATAAGAGGTACTTTAGCTCTTCTCTTACCCACCCTTAAAGGGCCTATTTGAGAGCTACCTATTATTACCGTATTACCAGCCATATTAGGAATAGCGTTAGAAGTATTTACGTATTCAGCTACCTTTATAGTGTTCCATTTGATACTAGAACTATTTGTTGGTATTTGTGTCACCAAAGAAACTCCATCTGTTGCTAAACCCGTTGTATTAGGTCCTGTCGTACCTGATGAAGGATCAGGATGAGTATGCGGAGGTATAGGGTGATAATGTGGTGGTATCCTGTGCGCATGCGTTGATATCAATTGAAACAACATAGTCAATTGTTTTTGAATAGCTAAGAGAACCATTTTATTACTTTGTATATACCTCAATACATCAGGGATAGTGGTGAAATCTTCCGCAGCTAAAGCATATAACTTTGAATATAATTCTGCCTCTTGTTGTTCCATATCTTTAGAAAGAACATCATCGGCAAACAATGGGGCTGTAGTATTTAACATTTATACCTCTTATACAAATTCACTTGCTGTAGCATTTCCGACAGATCTAATTATATCTAGAGATTTTAAATACATCTCATATGTTATAAATCCTTTACCTTCGGAATTTAAATAATTATCCCCAAATATATTTCTTATAGCCTCTATCACTGTTGGGTGCAAAGAGCTAACAGGGACTTTAATATCTTTCAGAGTGGTTTTAAGTTCGTCAAGATACAACTGACCTTCATTAATTAACTCTGATAAATTTTCGTATTCTATATTTTCCATAAATCCTCTGCTGAGATTAATAAACCTCTAAGTCTACATCTATATTTAACATTTTACTTGAATTTGTCTTAGATTCTGTATAAACATCTAAAGGTATTATCCCTGAAGGATATGCACTGAAAAATACAGTTAAAGGCTCACTAGGACTAATATCCTCAAAGTCTTCTATGTAACTTATTCTTTCTGAACCTAATCTTATTTTAAAATCTATTATAGAGTTATCTGAGAAGATTTTTATCTTGCAATAACTAGCTTTTACTCCGTTTACGAATTGACTAGGTTTGATTACATAGAATCTTCGTACTGATTTTTCAAACGGACCTAAGACAAAATTCAAGTTAGGATGAAATTCTACAAGTTTTTCAGTTTCAGGGTCAAAGTAGCATAAACCTATATCATCATTAAGTCCATAGGGAATATTATCTCTATTAATTATCTCATTCATTGTTAATCCTGTTATTCTTAATTACCATCTTTTACGTGGCTTGAAAGATTTTCTTTTATTATTTCTAGAAAATTTTAAATTTGTATTTAAAGTTGAACCATACTCTTCTGAACCAAATGTTCTGCCAGCTGCAGCGTAATTAACGTCCTTAGATAAAATGTTACCATGTTCTACCAAGGTAGGTTTAATAAATGCACCATAAAACATATCAAATCCATAAAGAGCTAACATAAACGCATCTAAGTCATGGTCTCCGATTTTTTTATCTTTTGGTTTGTATATATTACCTCTTAGACCAGTTCTAGCTATATGGTAATTCTTCATCTGAAGAATAACTTCATCATCTTTAAGATCATCCAACGCTAATTGATTATTTTCTAAAACTTTTTGAGCATTCTCTACTATATATTGTTTAGTATTCTTTTTAATAGTCTGGTGCTTAACAGGATCAGTTATTTCTAAAGTAGATCCGAAAGAAACTGCAACAGTATCTACAAGTTTTATATCTGGATGATTAGGAGGAACTTTACCATATTGTTCTTCTCCTTTCAATCGCAACATTGATACTTGAGCGATACCAAACCCTTCGTCACATATAATATGATCGCAATTATATTTCCTGTTAAGGTCTACTATCGTCTGGACTGCTAAAGTCTGTGTCATTTTTATTTTAGATATTCTTTGTTTTTCAACTATAAAGAACTTAGAATATACTCTATCATGTCCTAAAACTACTATCCTTGTACCATTGTTGTCGTGGTTCCAGTCAACACCAATAATCAATATAAACCTATCTCTATTATTTAAAACAAAATCTTCATTGTAACAATCTTTTATATAGTGGTCATAAGCCATGTCTATAAATCTAATTGGGAAGACCCCTGCCTCATCCAAACCATATATAGCTAAAATTTCCTGAGCATAAGCTATAGCAGATAAAGCTTCAGTAGAAGAATGCATCTCATCAGTATAATCTGGACGAGTAAAAGTAGGGTAATGAAATTCCTTAGTGATTTTTTGATTAGCAAAATTAAATAAATTTCCTTCTCCTATAGGTGTTGAGGTATAAATAAGCTCTACATTCGGATTATCCAACTGAATAGCTCGTATAGCATCTAAAGCTTTTGTAGGTACGAAATCTACTTCGTCTATCCAAATGACATCAGCTTTTTTACCACGAGCAGACTTACCATCATCAGCGGCAGTAATACCTTTTAAGATACTTCCATTGAAAAAAGTAATTTCTAAAATAGGTGAAGATTTTTTTGATTGAATAAAATCAGGAATGTCTATAAGGTTAGACAACTCTATAAATACTTGTGAGATCTCATCAATCATCGTAACCATAGGTGCAGCTACTAATATATTTAACGGTTTTTCAGCTAAAGCGATCTTATACATCAATTCCATAATAATTGCATAAGATTTCCCACAATTGTGTGTAACTATACCATTAGTTATAAAATTATGATCATTTTCTATAGTAAGGTCATAAACTTTAGTCTTACTTTCTATCTTAGAGATAGATTTAATTTTGGTGTATTTAAAATCAGTATCAGTTTTAAAAGGACGCTGGTTGTGCGAATCTCTCTTTGACAGTTCTGAAAGAGCTTCGTTTGATTTTAGCTCTTTACCTTTGATGGGACCAGTCAAGTTTAGGAATTTAGTTACTGCATCCACAGAACTTATTTTTAATTTGTAAATACCATTAGAGTTAATATTACCAGAAACTCTAGGTTTTTCCCAGATAATTGAATTTCTTATACCTCTAGAAAATAAAATATTTGAAATTGTTTTTATAAAAAAATCATCGTCAGAGGTCAAAGAAAGTTCCACAGAATCTCCATTTGGTCTATCTTTTCTCTTCCACGTTGAAACACATCCGTCCCCTGCCCAAACCCTGTTTAAAAATAAACCTAATTCTTCATCTTCCAAAGATGATAGAAGTTGAACAGAATTTCTAAATTTTTTCTTTGTACCCAGAAGACCTAGATCTTGTAACCACTGTTTTACAACACTTCTGGTCCCTTTATTACCATCTGTTAACCAGATATCCCAGGCATTACATTCTGATCTTTTTTTAATATTCCCTTTAAAACCGAATAGGGAGTGACATAGATCAGATACTTCTTTTATATAACCCCATGTACAAGAGGTAAATTTAACAGTTTGATTAGATTTGTTTGGTAAGTAACCATCTGTAAGTAGATAGCCAAGTAGTTTAGCTTCGTCTCTACTGATTAATGATTTTTTATCTATAGAGTGGCTTCTATTCTCACAGACATAATCCTGTATACCTAACCCCTCGTCTATACTTTTCCACCCATCTTTAGTTAATATTTGATGATCACTGGTTAAGTCCACACTCCTACCAGAAGTTAGTCTTACTCTATAGATAATATCTTTATACCCATTATCAATAACATCTAGAACAGTGTTTGAAACTGCCTCATCTTCCCTGAACGATAGAACTTTATCATTGACTTTAACATCTTTAATATGTTTATAAGTTCCGTCTGACATAAGAACTTGCTCATACTCAGCTATACAGCGTCTACCCCAACGGATAGCTTTATTTTTAGCTGAACAACTTAAAGCTAATTCCTGAGTCCATCTATCTTGAGCTTTGCTCTTATCTGTCATGTGCACTCTAAACCAATCAAATGGATTAAATAGGGCTTGTAATTCGTCAAATTCTTCTTCAGATAACTCTGCTACTATACTGTCTATTATGTTTTCATCAAATTTAGCCTTAAGCGATGTTTTATAATCTCTTAGACCATTACATATTATAGGAGTTTCACCTTTATATTTTCTCTTTTGTTCTGCAATGCATATCTCACACATTTTATAACGATCTTTGTTATAATCTTTCATTTTGAGATACTTTCTCCAAGGCATTTCAGATAGTTCTATAACATCCGTAACCTCTTCAACTATATCTTGAGTATCATTGTCTATAGTAACTGTTTTTATTAACTTACCCACTATAATTACCTCTTAACACATCTGCTTCGTTTCCTAATAATTGACCCCTATTATTTAATGCGGATGATGAAAGTTTTTGTAAAGCTTGTTGACGCATAGTTAAAGTTAACTGACTATCTTGTATATTAACTGAATTTTCCCTGGTGGTGAAATTTCTAATTGCTCCAACAATATTAGAATCACTTTTTGTTAAATCTGTTTGTAATTTAAAACTTCCGTAACCTATCGCTCCTACAGCACCTCCCATAAGACCTCCCATCAAAACCCTCGGTGCATGTCTTCCGAGAAAGGTTGCAGCCCCTGTTACGTCTCCGCCATACATTGCTAAACTACCTAATGCTTTACCTGATCTCCATCCATGTTGAACTCCCCATGTTAAAGCAGTTGTAGCTACAAACTCATTAAGAGGGTCGTCAGATTGTAAAGCAATTGCCCCTGTAAACAGAACATTACTTGCAGTACCCATTCTACCGAAAACTCTTCCAAAAGAACCGCTTTTAGCATTTTGTATTTTTAATTCAGAAGTCATTCTACCTAAATTAGAACTTAATATTTCTCTTGAAGAAGCTCCAACAGGGTTAGCTAATCTAAAAAAAGCTCCTGCCCTTTCTAATCTAGAAGCTTGAGCAGCTTGAGCTGCAGAATGCGACCAACCAGTTCTAAGACCAAATGCGTGAAGATTTGATCCAGAGTCTTTAATGGCTTCATTTTTAGCATAGTCTAAACTTTTTTCTAACTGCATTTGATTTAAAAATCTTGAACCTTCTATAGTCAGATATGCTCCTGCTTTACTAGCTTCTGGAGACATCAACCTATCTAAAGTAGAAAGTCTTTCCATTTTTTCATTTGAAATATTTAACTGATCGTTCATATACAACCGATCAAAAGACATCTGATCCAGTTCTTGTTTAGAGTTTACACTATCTCTTAAAATAGTTTTTATCTGTTCTTGCCTTATAGCAGCATCTTTTTCTGTTGTATCGTCATACTTAGAAGCAAGGTATCTAGCCTCTTTTTCTATTTTTTGCTCACGTCTAGCGTTATACCAATCCTCAGCAGACTCCCATAATGTCTTACCTTCTTGAGATGAAGAACTAGGAATAGCGTTTGAAGCTGGAGATGGTGTTGGCACTGGATTAGCAGGCAATGGCGGATTTGTTTTTTTAGGTACATATGGTCTAACATACATATCTGTTAAGTCTGAATTATAATCTAGTTTAGTAAATTGATTATTAGACATACTTGAAAATCTAGGTTTCCACTCGTTAGATCTACTCTCCCAATCTCTATACTCTTGAGGGTTAAGGTGAGCTTTTAATGCATTGTCATAGTATTGCTCAGAGCCTAAAGAGTTAACAAGATTATTTTTAAACTGTTCTCTAGTCTCTTTATCAGAAAGACCTGATCTTAAAAAATCTGCTAATTCTGGTCTTCGACTATCACTCATCATACCAACAGAGGCGTCTTGTATACGTCTAATAGTGTCAGTTGTAGTTTCGCCCCACAATTCTTTCTGAAAGTTAAGGAATCCTGTACGTCCATAACTGACTTCAAGTAATTCTTGAGATGACATGTTTCCTAATCTTTCATTTAATAGTGAAAGATTTTCAGAAAATGTCGGTGTTCTCTTTTTTTCAGCCATTTAAATATTCCCTTTATTTAATAAATCATTTTATGAGAATTATTTCTCTCTTGCCAATCTGCATAACCTTGCCCTAGATACAAATTACCATAGATTGCATCGTACGTGCCTGGCTGTTGTACTTGTGTATTAGAATCTTTTGAAAGAATATTCAGAGCTGCCATAGCTCCGATACCGTACAAACCATATTTTAAAAGTTTAGTAGAGTTTTTTGTTAAAGGTTCTACAGTAGCTTCGAACATATTATTAGCTTTATATACACTTGTATCAGATACGAACTTACCTGCAGACTCTTCTTTTGATTGTAAGCTTTTAAGTATATTTTCTTGCTTTTCTTCTATAGTGTAGGCTGCTCTGTTTCTAGTATTGTTAGGAGCATTAGCATTAGAAGGATTTAAAGGGTCTACGTTAGATGCTGGGTTAGTAGGTGAAGGTGTTTGCTCAGGAGCCACTTGAATAGTTTTAGGTCTTTCATGGAGCATGTTCAAAGTTATTTCTACTTCCGCTCTTCTATCAAAACCTTCCCTTACAGGAACACCTTCGTAGTAGCTTAACGTACTTTCAAATTGAGATCTCAATCTTCTATGCATCTCTAATTCGTAATCTTTAGCTTTTAAAGTACCCTTATCTAACTCTTCATCCAATTTAAAAAACACTTCTTCTGCTTTACTTCTTAAGCCAGATATAAATTGCTCTTCATGAGATGCTAAATTTTTAGTTAAAGCTTCTGTATACTTACTATTCTCAGCTGTATTAATAACCCCATTATTAAGTTCGTCGATTCTTGCAGTTAAAAATTCAAATATTTTTACTTGTTTTTTAGAGTCGTCTGCAGCTAAATGGAGCTCTTTACCAAAACCTAAAGATTGAGATAAGAAATCAACTTTTATACCCATGTCCATAAGAGCAGGATCTATTAAAGAATTTTCAATTAATTTAGTTTGATAAATCCTTGTTAAATCCATAAGGTCTACTACGGTCGATTTACCTTTTTCAAAATTATCTTTAATTTCAGTATAAATAGTTGAATGTAATGTATTAGCTGCTTGAGATAATCTTGTAAGAGATTCATGATTGGCAGGCAGTTCTTTATTACTCGCCATCAAAGCTGTTCTCATCGAAGCTGTAGCTTGTCGTAACTCTTTTCTGGCACTAATCACATCATCACTCACTTCAAATATAGAGTCAGTAGAATTGCTTCCATATACTTCTCTGTTAAAATCTCTAACAAAGTTTTTACCTACTTTTTGACCTTCTGCTCTACTATTTAAGGTACTAGCACTCTTAACTACATTGTTTTCGAATCTGGCGTTTTGTATTAAGATTATACCTGGAGATTTAGAAACACTACCTTTTAGTTCTCCTAAAGCTTGTTTTAAACTTTTAACTTTATTCCCAGATAAGCTTGCTTGTTTCTTAGAGCTTGTCTTAACCAGATCTTCTCTGTAGGCATCAACTATTGGTTTAAAACTTCCAGCTTTTTTCTGTTTTAAACCGAAAGCCCCTGCTCCTGATTGTTCGTGTGCTTTTAATAAATCATCTTCATTAACTAAAAGCTTTAAATCATCTTCAGTTAGTAAAGGAAGGTTATTAGCTTTTCTTAGTTTGTTTTGCTCTTTCATCCACTTTCTTTCGTCATCAGAGACGCTGATTTTTTTCACAGAATCTCTTAAAGCAAATTCGGTCTCTTTAAATGACCCATTTGCCTCTCTAAGGACAAACCCTAACTGAGTTGCATTAGATCTATCTGAAATGGCTCCAGTAGTTTCAAAGTCCACTGAAAACAAAGAAAGACTCTTACCATCTTTATTTTTAATATTAAACAAGTTTGATAAATTTCCAGATGCCATATAAAATCCTTATGAATGTTGTTTTATGAATGCAGAATAATCAGAAGGAGAAGAGAACAGTTCTTTTTCTGTTATGAATAAGTATTCACAAGAAATATCTGAATCATTAAATATTTTTTTGAAATGATATTTACAAGCTTGTGCTTTTCTCTTTACTATAACATTATCTAACATAGCTTCAGGTTTAATCTCACAAATCTTTATATCACCGTTAGCTAAAAGAACTAAAGCATCTGGGATATACTTTCTATAGCTTCCGTCTAAATCTTTATAAGGTATTTCAATACTTTCTACTTCGTAAGAAATAACATCAGATCTCTTTTCTAATAGATGAAAAAATCTTAATTCGTAAGAAGATCTATAAGTTACGAATCTTTTATTTTTTTCAGAATAAAATTTTCCACTAAGATAATTAGATTTACCATTAGCTTTTCTTTTATTGTAATACACATGAGTAGATTTCCCAGATTGCTTTTTCTTTTTAGTTAAATACCCAACTAATTTTTTCTCTTCTTGAGTTACTGGTTTTTTAATCATAAGTCACCTATAAGTCTATAACTACACCACTATTAACATCTTTCATAGTTGTTAGTTTACTTGCTATGGTCTCTAATTTATCTAAGAGAGCTCTATCTCTACTAGATTTTTCTGTATCATTAGCATGTAAAAATAGTTTAGCTTTTTTATCCCTTGTGCTGTTAAGAATATCTAAAATTTTTAATTTCTGTTTTTCTAGTCTTTCTTTCACTTCGAATGCAACTGATATTCCTTTATTAGTTAAGACAGAACCTTCAGGATCTACAGAAGCTATAAATTCCATCATAAGATCTTGGTCATTTATAGAAATATAATTTGTCATTCTTAAATCCATTATAGCAATTTCAACCAGTCTTGAAACAAAATGCATCTCTGAAATAGAATTATAATCTACTTCCAATTCATCAATATATTTTTGAGTCCAATACTCTATTAATTGTTCTTCCATTAAACAATTCTCACCAACTTCATGAGCATTGATTGCGTAATAAGAGCAATTGTGAACTAGTATACCATTGCCAATGAAATTATGATTTTTCTTAATATTTAAATCATAAACTTCTCTTAAACCTGCCTCTTCAATACTTATAATTGTATCTTCATACAGATCACCATAATTCAAAGTATCTACCATTATTTCCAAATCGGTATCTGTGATAAAAACAACATCCCCTGCAGATAATCCTTCTTCTAGAGTTTTATAAATTCTTCCATAGTTTTCGTCACAAGTTAAGATAGGATGATCTTTTGTTAAAGTAAGCTCTAAATTATATTTAGTTCTTATTTTGAAAGTTTCTTTTATACCACTTTTCCATACATCATTAATTACATCTTTTTCTAGTAAACCTTCTTCATTTACAGAGTAAACTCTATCTAATGGTTTTAAATTTTTTATAGGTTGAAAACCAAAAGAAGTTAGTATCAGAGTATCTTCATCTACACATTTAGCTTTAAAAGGACAAGTAGGTCCTTTACAAATTAAAGGTACAGCTGCTGAAGCTCCTGTTGTAAGTCTACCAACTTTTCTTTTAGCTTTTAAAATATCTTCTTCAGATGCATTTAAAGTTCTAGTAGGTATCTTTACATTTGACATGACAACTTCTTTAGAAACTTTTTCATCTAGATCTAACGATAAAGAAGCTGGCTTAAATTCTGCCAGCTCCTTTCCAGATTTGTTTATATCTACCACAGGATTAGAAATTTCAAATGTTTTGGGTAGTTCATTTTCAGTTTTATTTTTCTTGGCTTTTTCTGCCATTTCTTTCATTTTTAATAGTGCTTGATTCTTTATTTCCATAGTGTTTAAGGTAAATATAAACCTTCCCTTTAATTAAATTTTAGTTAATTTTATACACTCCACAAATTTCTTTGCATACGAGGCAATCATTGTATTAGCATCTGTTCCGTTGATGACACGTCTAGCCTCTTTAAACTCTTCTAAACTACCATATTTTATAAAGTCTGTTAAACCTCTAGTAGTGAAAAGACCTTTCAAACTCCCGATGATTAGAATAGCAGAAGCTATTTCAGGTTTTAAAGCTAGATCAGGGTTATCTATAAGATTCACCCCTAGTACTCTTGTAAAAAGATCATAATTTCTTCTACCTGTAATCATAACATAACCTCTGCCTGCATACAAAATACCGTCACCATCTGCTGCAAGAGTGTTTCCTAAAGCTTTCGCTAAACGTCCAGTATCGTATTTAGAAAGATATTTATTACTACCTACCTCTTTGATAGGTCTAAATGTGAAACTTGTTTCGTGCCAAGTGGTAGCTAGCATATAAGCTATCATAAGAGGGTTACCAGCTTGAGATAATTCTGCATCTTTTGATAATGCATATTTGTTAAATTCATTAAAAAGATGATTAATATTATCTACAGTTGCTTGTGTAATTTTCGTTAAATTAAAGAGTTTTCTAAACTTATTAAAATCAAAATCTAATTTAAATTGACCTTCTCCTATTGCTTTAACTATGCTTTCAAACGTACGCTGACCACAAATACCGTCAACAGAATATAAGTAAATATTCTGTTCTTTTAGTGTTGATTGGATTTCTTTAATAGATGTATATTTCATCTAAACTTTCTCCTTTATTTTAAATCACTCTGTAGCAGAAGAAGCAGATACATTTTCTCGAATCATTCCGTTAGATTTTTCAATTATCTTATCTTTAAGGTTAGGGAATTTTAGAGAGATATATCTCTGCATAATAGAAGCTAACAGCGTAGAGTGAAATGTTAGCCTACCAGTACACTCAGCTTCTATTAAATCGCCTAATTGTTCTTTTGAAAGACTTTCAATTTTAGTTGAAGTCAGGTTGTATGTGTTGTTTGGTGTAAAATTTAAATCTCCAGAAAAGAAAAATTCTTTGCTGTGTAATTGATTTGCATTAAGTGCCATAATATTTCCTTTTATAATTTAGTGAAATCTACTGATCTATAATTTATTTTATTTGTTTTTAATAGAGTTTGGCATCTCTGTTTCCCTTGACTATTTTTCCAAGCTAAATGAACCCATCCACCTGTTTTACTGTCTGGATATTCAAGAATCATTTGATCCCACTTTATACCTTTTTTTCTAAACTCTATTACAAGTTTTTTAACAATATCTTTAGGACGCCCAAAACTAGGAGCTGTAAAATCCATAGCAAAACCATGTACGTGTGCAGACGAATCTGAACCACCTACAAGTTTGTTAACAAGTTTACATCTATGTGCGCAACTAGGATTCATAGGCTTATTTAATACATCTCTGGCAGGTTGCCAAAGATATTTACAACTATCTTCTAAATTCTTTTTAACACTTTCAGAAGGGTAATTATCTATCCCATATTTATCTGCTGTGTTAGAACGAATAAGTTCTGAAAACCAAAAGTTAGCTGTCACCTTATGGTCAGTATCTTCTGGTCTGCAAATATTATCCATTAATGACCTCCTTAACTTTATTTTTTAATCATTGATTTTTTTTCGTAGACATCTACACCTAAATAACTAATAGCTAATAGAACTATCATATCTTTATACACATCTGCTGATATATAGTTATATATTAACAGTAAAGGTATAGTAATCATTAAAAAAGTGATTAAGATAAATTTAGTAGAATTAGCTTTAGCTAAAAACGTTCTAGTGTCTTGGTAAAAATCTACAAAATTTACCTTATGATCAGAAAGATCAGAAAACTTAGTGCCTGTATCGACTACAACTGCTTCTGTATTAGGTGAAGGTGTAATCTTAAGGGTGTGTTCTTCTCTACCCTCATCAGTTACACCAGTCACTTCTTTTGTAACAATATCCCTTACAGATGAGTCTACGTCAGACTCTGGTATAGAAGGTATATCTTCATATTCTTCTATACCTTCTTCTGTAGGTATTTCAATCTCTTCTGACTTTTCATTTTTATTGGCAAATTTTTTAATTACTTTAGCCATATTAAGTACCTTATCTATTAAACTGAGCCGTACTTGCTTCTCAAATCTTTTATTAAAGAATTAGAAGAAGAGTAGATACTACTAGATCTATCTCTCTCAGCAGTTCCCAACCGTTGAGCTATAAAATCGGTATCTGACATAGAATTTCTAGCCGTAGTGTAACTAGTATTAACCTCTTGGAAAGTTTGAGCTACTCTTTTATTTATACTAGTGGCATTTAAGACATTGTCAGAAAATTTTACATTTTGACCTATACCAAAATAAGCTGGATTAAATTCTTGACTCATCATTCTTAAATCATTTCTGCTATTTAAAGCTTTGTTAAAACTAGCTGCATCGGTGGCCGAGAAATCAGCAGCTTTAAGAGTATTTAAAACTTCTTTTTCTACGTTCATAAAACCAGTAGCGTATCTGTTACCATAATATTTCAAACCAGCAGCTGCACCCCCGCCAAGAATAGCACCTTTAAAAGCACCTTCCATAGTAGTACCTGTGTCTGAAAACATACCATATGCACCGCCTACCCCAGCACCAACTCCGCCCCAGGTTAGCATTTTATTTACACCATTTTGTTCAGCGGCTTTTAACAATTCGGTGTGAAGTGTTTTACTAAGAAACATATTTTTCTCCTTTTCTCATGGATTTGTAGATTTGCCTGCAGATTGGTCAGATAGATGTTTTTGTACCTCCAACCTTGAGTTCTCTAACTTCAAATCCATTTCATCTTTATCGTAAGTGTTAGCATTTAAATCTTTTAATCTTTCATCAATAGCGTTTAATCTATCATTGATCTTAGCATTAAAAGATTGTTGTTGTTGATAAAGAGTAACACCAGTGAATAGGATGTTAATTACAAAAACTGCCATAGACCCTAGAACAGGCCAAGAAAACTTAGAAGGTGGTTTCAAAATCACAGAACCTTCCTCAGTATTCTCATCGGAGTTACTTGTATATAGATCATATCTTCTAGCAGGAGGATGTCTCTCTCTAATCCTGCCTTCTTCGGTATCACTAATTTCAAAATAAATAGTAGCATCTGTTTCAAATTCTTCTAAACCAACTTTACTAAGATTATCTTCAATTTTATTACCATTTTCATCATAGTAATAAGTAACAGATAAGTCTTCATTTGATATAAGAACTGACTCATCTTGAATACTACACTCTTCTTTTATATTCCTTTTTAAGAAATTCATAAATTTACCTATCCTTTATATATTCATAAAAGCATCGGCAACTGTATTCCCTTTCAACCCTGTATTCATAAACTTAGCACCTTGAGCAGCACTCCTAATTAACATAGGAGCACCCATAGCAGCACCAATACCAGCACCTATAGTAGCTCCAGACGCACCAAAACCTGATACATCTACAGGACCACCAAAATTATCTCCCTTCGAGTTTTCAAAAAAACCATAACCAAGACCCATACCACCACCAATTAAACTCATAGTAGGTGTAGTTTTCCATATAGTCTGCCCCATAACAATCTCAGCAACACTTTTAGGCTCAACTGGTTTATTAAAAATAGAAGACATGCTCAGTACAGAAGTTCTAGGACCAACAGCCCCACCAACAGCTTTACTAAATAACATAATACAATCTCCTTTACTTCTTTATTTTTTCATACCAACTTAGTTCATAAGTGGCAACCATAGTCTATCATAACAATACTACTAGAACAAAGATTGTCAAGTAGGTTTATAAAAATCCTATATAGGAATAAAAAATGTAAATTATATTTTTCAAGAAGTGTTTTTTCAAAAAAGAGGAAGTGATTCTTGTGCCCCCTAGGAAGAGGAATACATGTAAGATGATGTGGGAGATTTTCCTCTGCGGTAAAAAATAGAAATTTTGCGTCTGTAGTAAAAAAATAGAAATTTTGCGTCTGGGGACCAGGTGTTGTATAGGGTGGGTTGGCGAAAACCCTGGGGGTATGATTCTTGTGCCCCCTACCCCTACATAAAATAAAATTTTAAGGAGAATATCATGTTTTATCGCGCTATCAATGAAAAAGTAATCAACGGTTACACCGTTGAAGTGGACATCTGCGAAGATGCTCCTTCGGTACTAACAATAGACTTCAGCACTATTTCTGCTGAAGGCAGTTACCTCAAAAACACTGGTGCAGAGAATAATTTCTCTGTGTCAGATATCCGCGGCATCTTCGCATTCATTCTTGAATGCGTGAAGGAAGCTCAAGAAGCAGGATACACAAAGTTTGTGGCCAATGCCACAGACGACAAACGTCGTAGCCTTTACAAGAAAGTCTGCCAACGTGCAGGATTCAGCATCGGTGGCAACACTGGTGAATTTGCCTTCTACTTTTCTACCAAAGTAGAAAAAGAAGTGCCTGTATCTAACGCACGCGCCGAGCGTAAAAAACGCGCTCTTATTCGCCAAGTGATGGCGGATATAGGTGAACCTCTTCCAGAGGCTAACGCCTCTGTAGAGGTATGGGAAGCTTTCTACGCAGCCAATGCATACCTTGCTGATCACTTCTAAAAGGTATGCCAAACTCATCCTAGTTACCTAACTTATTGTGTACTAGGCACATAGTCTTAGGAGACTTAAAATGCTAAACGTAACTACTGAAATGAAAAACGTATTAAACGAAGTGAACAACAATTGTACTGACTCTCTAGTAAGAGAGTTGGATACTCTAGCCTGGGAACAGTTAAGTGTTGACTCCTCTCTTCCTACAAGAGAGGAGGGTGAAGATTATTACTTCTCCATAGTAGGAGAAGGCTGGTCTGCAAATCTAAGGGGTGACCCTTGGAACTTTTTTGTAAATGGTAGACATTACCTATCAGGTAATTGTCGACTAAACGTGGCAATGTATTTGCTACATTCTCAGGGAATCTTCGATGTACCTGATAAATATCGAATCATATGGAAGGGAGTGGTGCTTAGACACTACTAACTCTTCCCCCCCAGTTTATATCTTCTGGGTTATCAAAAAGATATAGGTTAAAAGTAGTCACCTATTAGAAGTACTACTTATTATCTCTAAGGAGAGATCATGAAAGCATTTATTGTTGCTTTTGTCCTAACCTTGGTTAATTTCATCTTGTGTAAGTACACGCAAGGTGCTATTAACTACGAGAACTTGGTGTCACAAGTTGACATGTTCTTCAAGGTTAAGAATAAGCAATCTTTTGCTTATGGTACAAAGATCATACAGATCTTACTGTAAGTAGAAGACCTTCCTGAATAAGATTCGGAGTTTTATACCTTTACTTGGCAACAGAAAAAGGTATATTAAATATAAACTTTCGTGTGTTTAAAAGTACATACAATAAGAGAGTTTATATTTAATTCTATCCTAGTTTTATATTTATTATTTGTATCTACTAGGGATACATAGTCTGAGGAGACTAACATGAAAGCACTTAACACTTTAATCGCGTCTAACCTTGTGTCTGTTGAGGATTTCGCTACTGAAATAGCGAACGGACCTTTGTTAACAGTGACGGTATCAAAGCCGTACTGGGCAGACCAATCGTTTATTGAATTGTCATTCTTTTCGTACCTTGAGGACGAAGAGGGTGAATTGGATTTTGTAGGTCTATTCACTGGAAACAGTGTTGGATCTGTTAGCGTGTTTAAATCCATTATGAGAGAGACACTTAACCATGTCTCTAGATGGAAACAGGAAGGACACACCAAGTTTATCTGTGAGCCTACTTGTGATAAACGTAGATCGTTGTACAAGAAGTTCATAAAAGGCGCAGGATACACCATCATTGATGATGATGATCTCTGCCTTTCCTTTACGTAATCTTTCTCGACCTAGACAAGTCGTTAAACTGTCTGTCGTATAGAGCTTTATAAGTGCATAGTGTACTGCTCTACTGATGAGTTCCGTAAGGACGAAACGACTTCAGGGCCGTGTGGCCAACATCCTAGTTATTATCCGTGTACTAGGCACAACAGGTGAAGACCTGATACAACTATATCTAAGGAGATATGTATGAAAACTTCAATCCAAAAGCAGTTCGATATGTTGTTGGTTATGGCTCAAACAGGCTGTACAAAATTGGAGGCTATTGCAGCCTCTAAGGGTTGGGCAATTAAAACTCTTGCCGCTGAAAAAGCGGAAGAAATTAAACAAGCAGTAGCTAAAGTTACTGCACGTCGTAATGTAAAATTACGTAAAGCTACTAAACCAGTAGCACGTCGTAACGGACGTAAAAACGCAACATTCCCACGTTTTGTGGGTCGTTTGGTTACGCAAGTGACCTCAACTCGTCGCCCAAGTGTGGCGGCAAAAGTGGCAGAGGTTCTGGTGGCTTCTGCTAAAACTATCGCAGCCTTCAACAAGGCAGCAGCTAACGTCCAAGGTTGGACTAAGGAGGTAGCGGAGTTAAATTCTGCGTACCAAGATGCTGTGATGGCGGTAAAAGCCGCTAAGGCAGCTCTATAATCTAGAGCGTTTGTAGATACCTCTAAGTAACTCAATCCGAGTTGCTGGTATCTATGAATAATTCATCTAAGGAGATGACCATGCGTACTATCACTACTACTACCACTGCAGTGGCAAACCGTAAGACAGTTACTCGCACTATCAATGATGTAATTGCTCTTGCATCAATTGAAAATGCTTTAGCTGTTAACAATGGTTACGGTAAAGTCGTAGTTAACGAATCAGTTGTGGACCTTGAATTGGGTAAAGCCATTCGTAAAGGTATCCACACTTGGTTCAAAGCCGAAGTTACCGAAGAAAAAGTAGTTGCTGCTGAAAAAGCATTAGCGAAAATTGCTTCAGGTAATGTAGCTGCTGGCTATGAACACTTAGACAGTAAACTCAATGCATTATCTCCTGCATTTACACAAGCGGTTGCGTTCTTACGTGGTCGTTATGCTAAAGCACTTTCATTCGATATGAATGGTGTTATGGCTCGTGTAAACGGTGGCAAAGTTAAAGTAACTTGGCTTAATGGCAAAAACAACGCTATGACTCGCTTGTATGCGAATCAAATGTGTGGTTTGGTAGAAGTACCTCATGCCATGACTGCTGAGTTTACGGCTGAAGATTTTGGAGTTAAACAACAACTCTGGGGTCGTGTAATGCTTACCAATAAATTCCGTAAGTCATTTGTATACAAGCCAGCAACGGTTAATACAAATGTTGTAGCACAAAATAATAGTGTTGCACATAGCTTATGGAGTGTATGTGATGAGCTTACCTTCAGCCAAGCAGTATTAGTTTCATTGATCAATAGCCGCTTTGATATTAAGTCTCTGGTTGCAGATCGTACAAGTTTCTATAACTTGTCAGTAACTGCTAACAAAGAAGGCAAAGTCAGAGTGGAAGCCAAGTCTCCTATGCTAGCTATGAATAAAAAGCTAGCAGAGGCTGGTTTCTGGGGTACAACAGGTTTAGATGCGTTCTCTAACAAGGGTATTGCTAAAGCCTTTGCTCCTATGGCTATTTGGTCAGAAGTGCACAACGGTAAATTAATGTCTACTGAGAAAGGCAATAAGACTGTAGCTCGTATGGATAAACTTGCTAAAGATATGCTTGTATCTTTATATGGTGAAACATACGGTACAGCTGCTAGCCTTGGTAAAACATTGGTTGTGGTTGAATGGGTTGGTGACGTATCTGAACGTGTTAAATCTGCATTGTCTACTGGTGTTTACTATGGTAACAATGAAGACTATGCGCGTATGGGTGCTATCCGTTTTGTATCTAATCCTACAAAATTAGGTATGAAAGCAACTATGCAACCTGTTGCACAAATTAGTCAAGATTTGGCTAAAGCTGGTTATGGATTAACTAGTTTTGGTAGCATTAAGGCTGGTATCAATGGCTTGGAAGCATTTACAGGTAGTAAACTTGTAGCTCGTGAAATGACTGTTAACATCCTTGGAGAAGATGTGACATTCATGGGCTTAGGTTTGAATTTCTTACCTGTAGTGGTAACAAACTGGTATTCAATCCAAATGTTCCGTCCAGTCGATCAAGATAAGTTCAACATGAATAAAGCTGAGTTGTTAGGTTTAGACTTAGATAAAGTGTTGGTTAAAACTTCGTTGATTACTGATGATGGTGCATTTGTTGATTACGTTCTTAATCATCGTGACGTAAGCTTTGAAGGAAACCTTGCGAAAGCATTGTGGGACCTCTTAGCTAAAGGTGAGATTGAGCGTAAACCATCAGTAACGCAAATTACCCCGACCGAGTATGATGTCATGGCTTTAAGTCATGGCTATGCAAAAGCTCGTGCGTTTATGTGGAATTTGTTACGTTCGCCGCTTAATGCTGGTAAAGCACAAGAGATGGAGCTTGTGAAAGACTTCCTAAACGGACAAGTGAATGTTGAAGACTGTTATGTTTATACAGTTGAAGATGTTCTTAACATGTTCGTGGCAGCTACACTCCCAGTGTATGATGAAAGTGGTCTTATGGTTTGGGAAGGTACATCTGTAGCAGTAATGCTATCTGGTGCGCCTAACCGTAATGGCTTAGTTACTTTTGTTAACTTGCTGTATCGCGGAGTTGGTAAAGCAACCAAGAAATACATCAAAGTTGTTAATGGAAAGAATGGAGTGAACATTCCTACTGGTAAATTCTTCGAAGGTCAAACCTTCAAGTCTAATCCAGAATTGGATAATGTAGTAGCTTCAGGATTCCTAGATAAGATCCGTAAGTACTTAGGTTTTGGTGCTGATCTTATTGCGCAAGGTGGAAAAGCTTTAGAAGCCTTGACAACAGATGCATGTGATCAATTCATCTTTAACGTACGAAATGAGCTTGAATCTTGCCTATTAGGTAAAGGTTTCGGTAAGTTGAATGCGGTAGGTGGATACCATGTGTTAGGTGTGGCCCCTTGGTTGAACGCAATCTCTGATATTGCTGTAACTAATGTAGAACGTTACGTTGGTGAAGGTAATACTGAAGGGTTTGCTGTTGGAGCTAAAATGCCACTATGGACTCTAGAAGCCCATGCTGGTTTCCGCATTGTTAATGTAGAGATGAGCGAAGAGTTTGCATTCTTATCAGAGTGTGTAGCTTACGTACATCCGTTAAATGCATTGGCATTGCAAAACGATAGTGATGGTGATTTATACCGTCTAACTTTCCACAAAGGTTTTGATCTTGAGTTATTCAAAGCTAGAGTGTTAAGCAAAGGTTTCATCTTCAATGGCTTCTTCAAAAACTATGTTGCCAAAGAGATGAGTTATGCTGACAAAGCACCTGAAGCTAAAGAGTTAAAAGCTATCGATTGGGTGGACTTTTACCAAGAGCATGTAAATGCTGCAGCTGCTAAGAAAAACGTAGCACTGTTCACTAGTAAATTCTTTCTATTTGCGCAAGCATATGGAGTAGAGTCTAACGTGAACAAAGGTGACTATCAATTCAAGGCTGTTTTAGCTGCAAGCTTTATTCAAACATTTGCTATGAATAGTATCAAGCACAATTCTGGTACTGCAAATGCTGCGGATATGTTATATGCAAGCAAGGTAAGTTCTAATAGCTACGAAACAATTGCTGATGAGTTAGTTAGTTCTTTAACTAACCCTGCAGGTGATTACAACTTACCAAGTGATACCTTAGTAGCTGGTAAATCTTTGAGAACTATTTGTTTAGAGTTCGTAGAAGAGATGCGTAATGCGATCGATGATGGTCGTTCAGTAGCTGCTGAAGTGTTGACACAAGACCGTGATCCAGCTAAGTGTGGTGAAGAATCATACGCTGGTTATGGTGTTAAGAATGTGTCACGTAAAGGTTTGCTAGGTGAACTGTTAAACTACTTCTGGAAATAATCAGAAGTAGATAAGGAGAAGATATAGTCGAAACAGGTAGGGAGAAATCTCTGCCTGTCTATCTGAGGTGGCTCTTAGATACTGATGATGACAGCCAAACAATTAAGACTAAAGGAGTCTAAAATGAAAGAAGTAAAAGTATTTATAGATTATCTGGAAGGTGGCGGCAAGTCTGCTGTTATTTTCCGTGCTGAGTACAATGGACACGTAAAAGAAACAGTGGAGAAAATCCCATATATTTCTTATTTACACCCTGAGCTTCGTATCAAAGCTCAAAACGCTGTATTAGTTAACAATTTGAAACTAGATAAACCTGGTTTCAAGTTTGTCGTGTACGGTAATGGATTACCTGTTAAAACTACTGCATTACCTTCGGGTAGTGTGGTAGAAGTCTTTGACTTTGGAGAAGAGTTTTCTCCAGAGTTTAAGGAGAAAGAATTTAAGGAATGGGAGGATTGGTCTTACAATCTTTTCAACTCCTTAACAAAATAAAACCTCTAGTATTGGCGTACTAGAGGTTGGTTGTGTGTTCTCACCATTAAGCAGAACACTTTACATTTA
>ERZ941706.45-NODE-45-length-45781-cov-13.373770_pt1 | contig 45781 bp, 29 predicted proteins | sample MGYA00521232_ERZ941706 | MGnify/ENA primary metagenome ERZ941706 (study PRJEB32759, sample SAMN07749893) | skin metagenome | biome: transportation; feature: city; material: polyester macromolecule | host: Homo sapiens | place: Hong Kong:ER line | collected...
CACCAACGGCTACACCCGGATCACGACCGCGCTGTTCGCGGCGGGGATGGCGACGTTCATCTCGATGTACTCGGCGCAGGCCGTCCTGCCGCAGCTCGCTCGCGAGTTCGATGTCTCCCCGGCGACGTCGGCGCTCGCCGTCAGCGCGACGACGGGCGTGCTGGCCTTCGCGATCGTGCCGGCGAGCATCCTGTCGGAGCGGTTCGGGCGCATCCGTGTCATGGCGGCGTCGGCTCTGGTCTCCGCGCTCATCGGCCTGCTCATCCCGCTCGCGCACGATCTCGGTGTCGTGCTCGCCGGTCGCGCGCTGCAGGGCCTGACGCTCGCGGGCGTGCCGGCCGTCGCCATGGCGTACCTCGCGGAGGAGGTCGACGGGCGCGATCTGGGCGCCGCGATGGGCCGTTATATCGCGGGCACGACGATCGGTGGGCTGTCGGGGCGCCTCGTCGCGGGGCTGGCCCTCGACGTCGTCAGTTGGCGGTGGGCGATGGAGGCGGCAGCCGTCGTGGCCCTCGTCTTCACGGCCGTTTTCGTGCGCCTCGCGCCGCCGAGCCGGTTCTTCGCGGCCAAACCGATCGGTGTTCGAGCATCGATGCACAACGTCGCGACGCATCTGCGCAACGCACGCGTCATGGCGCTCGTGGCGATTGCGTTCCTGCTCATGGGCGGGTTCGTGTCGCTCTACAACATCCTCGGCTTCCGTCTGCTCGACGAGCCGTTCGCGCTGCCGCAGGCGCTCGTCAGCCTCGTGTTCGTCATGTACCTGTCGGGGACGGTGACGTCGGCGTGGGCGGGGCGCCTCGCCGACCGGTTCGGCCGCGGCCGGGTGCTGCTCGCGTCGATCGCGTTCATGCTCGTCGGTCTCGCCCTCGCGTGGGTCGACTGGTTGCCCGGCGTGCTCGTCGGCATGCTCGTGTTCACGGGCGCGTTCTTCGCCGCTCATTCGAGCGCTAGCGGTTGGGTGAGCGCCATGGCCGACGAGCACCGCGCGGAGGCCAGTTCCCTCTACCTGTTCGGTTACTACACGGGCTCGTCCGTCGTCGGGGCGCTCGTCGGGCTGCCGTTCTCCCGCTCCGGCTGGGCGGGTGCGAGCCTCTTCGTCGGCGCGCTCGTCGTTCTGGCGGCGCTCATCGCGGCGTGGCTGGTCGCCGTCACGCGACGGACGCAGGCCGCGGCCACGCCGGGCGCCTCATGACCGGCGCATCCGCCACAATGGATGCCGTGAACGGCACTTCCGCGCCCTTGGAGGTCATCGCGCTCGTCGGCCCGACGGCGACGGGTAAGAGCGACCTGTCGCTCGACCTCGCCGAGCGTCTCGGCGGCGAGATCGTCAACGCCGACGCCTCCCAGTTCTACCGCGGCATGGACGTCGGGACGGCCAAGCTCGCGCCGCACGAGCGTCGGGGCATCCCGCATCACCAGATCGACACGCTCGACATCCTCGACGAGGCGACGGTCGCTCGCTTCCAGGAGGGGGCGCGCGCCGACATCGCCGCCATCCTCGCGCGCGGCCGGCGCCCCATCGTCGTCGGCGGTTCGGGCCTGTACGTGCGCGCCGCGCTCGACGTCCTCGACATCCCGCCGACGGATCCGTTGGTGCGCGCCCACTTCGAACAACGCGCGGTGGCCGAGGGTTCCGGTGCCCTGCATCGCGAGCTGGCCGCGAAGGATCCGCAGGCAGCACGCGACATCCTCGCAAGCAACGTGCGGCGGGTCGTGCGGGCCCTCGAGGTCATCGAGATCACCGGGCGCCCGTTCAGCGCGAGCGCGCCGACCAAGACCTTCCTGCGCCCGACGATCGTCCTCGGTCTGCAAGCCGACCCAGACGTCCTCGTTGCCCGCATCGAACGCCGCGTCGACCTCATGTGGGCCGCCGGAATGCTCGACGAGGTGCGCGCCCTCGACGCCCGCGGCCTGCGTCAGGGCCGCACGGCGAGCCGCGCGATCGGTTACAGCCAGGCGCTGCGCCAGCTCGACGGCGACCTCGACGAGGCCGCAGCGAAGGCCGAGACGGCCATCGCGACGCGCCAGTTCGCGCGCCGTCAGCGCGCCTGGTTCCGGCCCGATCCGCGGCCGGTGTGGCTGCCGTTCGACGCTCCCGATCTGCTCGATCGTGCGCTCGCGGAGATCGTCGCCTACGCGCCGGAGCGGCACGGCGCGGTGGCGAAACCTGACGCCGACGCGGTGTGACACGATGAGCGCGTGACGCGCATCCACTTCACCAAGGGCCACGGCACGCAGAACGACTTCGTCCTCGTTCCCGACGAATCCGGCGAGCTCGACCTGACGCCCGACCAGGTCGCCTACCTGTGCCACCGCCACGCCGGCATCGGCGCCGACGGCGTCATCCGTGTCGTGCGCACGGCGAACGTGCCCGAGGTCGCCCATCTCGCGCCGCAGGCGACGTGGTTCATGGACTACCGCAACGCTGACGGCTCGCTGGCCGAGATGTGCGGCAACGGCACGCGCGTCTTCGCCGAGTACCTGCGTTCCCGCGGTCTCGTGAGCGGTGACGAGGGGGCGCCGTTCGTGATCGCGACGCGTGCCGGGCTCAAGGAGATGGTGGCCGTGCCGCACGGCTGGGCCGTCGACCTCGGCCAGTGGCGCCTCGCCCGCGCAGAGGAGGCCGAGCGGCGGGGGATGGACTCGGTCGTCCAGGTTCACGGGTCACCGGACCCGCTGCCCGCCCTGAGCCTCGACCTCGGCAACCCGCACACCGTCGTCGCGCTGCCGCCGTCGGTGCACCTGTCGGCCCTGGACCTGAGCGACGCTCCGCACATCGACCCGCACCCCGAGCAGGGCTCGAACGTCGAGTTCGTCCACGCCATCGAGCACGCGCACATCGGCATGCGCGTCCACGAGCGCGGCTCGGGGGAGACCCGCTCGTGCGGCACCGGCGCGGCTGCCGCGGCGCTCGCGACGTGGTGGTGGGGCGGCCAGCCGGCCGATCAGGTCGACTGGCGCGTCGACGTGCTCGGGGGCACGCTCGGCGTGCACATCAAGGGCACCGAGGTCGCGCTGTCCGGCCCCGCCGTGCTCGTCGCCGACGGCGAGATCGACCTGTCGCAGCTGTGAGGCTGCCTCTGTGACCGCTCGCGTCAGGCGTCGCTGCTGCGGCTGACGTCGTCGGACGCCGGCAGCGGCAGCGGCCCGCCGTCGTCGAGGCGTTCGATCGCGAGGATGCGGAATCCCTTGACGCTCGTCAGCCGCTCGATCGCATACGACGAGCCGAGCTGCTCGGCGAGCCACTTCTGCAGCGAGTCCGAGCCGAGGTTGCGCTGCACGACGAGATAGGCGTGCCCGCCGACGACGAGGCGCGGCAGCCATGTCAGCAACAGCTCGTGCAGCACCTTCTTGCCGACCCGGATCGGCGGGTTCGACCAGATGAGGTCGAACCGGACGTGGTCCGGCACCTGCGACGGCTGCGCGACGGCGACGTTCGAACACCCCTGCGCCGCAACGTTGTCGGCACACAGGTCGAGCGCACGACGGTTGACGTCGACGCCCCAGACCTGCGCTGACGGGGAGCGCAGCGCGAGCGTCGTCGTGATCGGGCCCCACCCGCAACCGACGTCGAGGAACGTCCCGCTCGGCGGCGGCGTCGGAGCGTGGTTGAGCAGGACGGCGGTACCGGCGTCGAGGCGATCGGGGCAGAAGACGCCGGGTGCTGTCGTCATCGAGACCGCGCGGTCGGCGAGGCGGAGCGTGAGGGTGCGACGCTCGTCGGCGGAGGCGGGCTCGGCGCTGAAGTAGTGGTCGTTCATCAGGGCCCAGCCTACGGCGTGTCCGTGGGGCATCCGGAAGCCGCAACCAGGCAGCCACCCGAGGCGATCAGCCCCGACGACCGGCCGCTGCCTCCATGCGCGACGGGACTAAATCGGTGGCCCCGGACGTTCTCTCCTGCGACGATGCTGGTGCGGCTCTCGCTTGCGAGACAATGAACCGCACCGCAACGAACGACGACCTTCGACGTGAGGATCCAGCCCTGAACGAGCGCAACCCCGCCGACTTCCTGTCCCGCCGAGCCCAGGCTCTCGCCGACAGTGACGACGCGACCCCCACCTACGACGAGCGCGGCTTCGTCGTCGACGCCTATGACGGCGACCAGTTCGAGCGCGAAGAACGCGCGGCGCTGCGACGTGTCCACGGTCTGTCGACCGAGCTCGAGGACGTCTCCGAGGTCGAGTATCGCCAGCTGCGCCTGGAGAAGGTCGTCCTCGCGGGCGTCTGGAGCGAGGGCAGCGCCGAGGACGCGGAGAACTCGCTGCGCGAGCTCGCCGCGCTCGCCGAGACGGCCGGTTCCGAGGTGCTCGCCGGCGTCGTGCAGCGCCGGCTGCGACCCGACCCCGGCACGTGGCTCGGCAAGGGCAAGGCCGAGGAACTCAAGGAGATCGTCATCGCCGAGGGCGCCGACACCGTCATCGCCGACGGCGAGCTGGCGCCCAGCCAGCGACGCGCGCTCGAGGACGTCGTCAAGGTCAAGGTCATCGACCGCACCGCGCTCATCCTCGACATCTTCGCCCAGCACGCGAAGAGCAAGGAGGGCAAGGCCCAGGTCGAGCTCGCCCAGATGCAGTACCTGCTGCCGCGTCTTCGCGGTTGGGGTGAGTCGATGTCGCGTCAGGCCGGCGGTCAGGCCGCGGGCGGTCAGGGCATGGGTTCGCGCGGTCCGGGTGAGACGAAGATCGAACTCGACCGTCGTCGCATCAACACGCGCATGGCGAAGCTGCGCCGCGAGATCGCCGAGATGAAGACGACGCGCGACACCAAGCGCAGCGGCCGACGTAACAACAACGTGCCGAGCGTCGCCATCGCGGGGTACACGAACGCCGGCAAGAGCTCGATCCTCAACCGCCTCACCAACGCGGGCGTGCTCGTGCAGAACCAGCTGTTCGCGACGCTCGATCCGACGGTGCGTCGCGCCGAGACGGCTGACAGGCGCGCCTACACCCTCGCCGACACCGTCGGGTTCGTGCGCGACCTGCCGCACCAGCTCGTCGAGGCGTTCCGTTCGACGCTCGAGGAGGTCGCGGACGCCGACCTGCTCCTGCACGTCGTCGACGGTTCGCACCCCGACCCCGAATCTCAGATCTCCGCGGTGCGCGAGGTGCTCGCCGACGTCGATGCGAGCGACGTCAAGGAAATCATCGTCATCAACAAGGCCGACGTCGCCGACCCCGACGTCATCGATCGGCTCATGCGCCACGAGAAGTACGCGATCGCGGTGTCGGCGCGCACCGGCGCGGGCCTGCCCGAGCTGCTCCAGCTCATCGCCGACGAGTTGCCGAAGCCGGAGCGCCGTGTCGACGTCCTGCTGCCGTACGAGCGCGGCGACCTGCTCAGCCGCCTCCACGCGGACGCGGAGGTCCTCTCGATCGAGCACCGCGGCGAGGGCACCTACGTCCACGCCAAGGTGATGCCGGAGCTCGAGGGTGAACTCCAGGCGTACCTGACGAACGCCTGAAGCCACGCCGTCGCGAGTTCAGCGGCGGCCGACGACGAGCCACCACTGTCACGCTCCCGTGAGGGTGGTGGCTCGTCGGCGCCTACGCGGTGAGGTGGCTCACCTGTCAGACGGCGCGGTGGTGTGTCCCACACTTCACCTAAAATGCGGGGGTGTCATCGACTTCCCGCCCTACCGCCACCGCGGAGCACCGCCGTCTCGCCCAGGCGCCGAAGGACAGCGACCCCTGGCGGCTGTGGGGGCCGTACATGGCGTCGCGGCAGTGGGGGACGGTGCGCGAGGACTACTCGGCCGACGGCAACGCGTGGGCGTATCTGCCGTTCGACCAGGCGCACCAGCGCGCCTACCGCTGGGGCGAGGACGGCCTCGCAGGCTTGTGCGACCGGTTCGGTTTCTTCAATGTCTCCCTCGCCATGTGGAACGGCAAGGACGACCGACTCAAGGAACGCCTGTTCGGGTTGACGAACAACGAGGGCAACCACGGCGAGGACGTCAAGGAGGTCTGGTGGCCGACGGACGCGACGCCGACGCACTCGTGGGCGAGCTGGCTCTACCGCTACCCACAGGCCAAATTCCCCTACAACCATCTGCGGGCCGAGGCGGCGCAGCGTTCGCGAACCGACGACGAGTACGAGCTGATCGACACGGGTGTCTTCGCCGAGAACCGCTTCTTCGACGTCGAGGTCAAGCACGCGAAGGCGAACCCGACCGACCTGTGCCTCGAGTACACCGTCACCAACCACGGGCCCGATGCGGCACCGCTCGACCTCGTCCCGCAGGCCTGGTACCGCAACACCTGGTCGTGGGGGCGCGACGACCGGGAGCCGTCGATCTCACTCGTCGACGCGAACACCGTGCGCGCCGAGCACGGCTGGCTCGGCGACTACGAGCTGCATGCCGACGGCAGCCCGCGCATCATCTTCTGCGACAACGAGACGAACGAAGGTGCCGTCTTCGGCCACGAGTTCAACCGTCGCGAGCTGACCAAGGACGGCTTCGACGCTCGCATCGTGCACGGTGACAGCGAGGCGATCCGCCTCGACTACGGCACGAAGGTGGGGTTCTGGTACCACTTCGACGACATCGGCCCGGGCGAGAGCGTCACCGTCAGGCTGCGGATGCGCGGGGTGGGCCGTTCTACCGCGCACCAACCGAAGGGCACCGCCCACCAGGAGCCGCCGCCCGGCGATCCCGCATTCGGTGAGGGTTTCGACATCGTCATGCGCACGCGCCGCGACGAGGCCGACGAGTTCTACGACGCCGTCATCCCCACCTCCGCCTCGCGCGACGACCGGCACATCGCGCGTCGTGCCTTCGCGGGTCTGCTGTGGGGCAAGCAGCTCTACCGCTACTACGTCGACGAGTGGCTCGCCGGCGACCCGGCCGGCGAGGCGCCGCCGCTGTCGCGCGTCACCGGCCTCGACGGGCGCCCGGGGCGCAACGTCGGATGGCGGCACCTGGCGCTCGCGGACGTCATCTCGATGCCGGACGAATGGGAGTACCCGTGGTTCGCCGCGTGGGATCTGGCGTTCCACACGGTGCCGCTCGCGCACATCGACCCCGAGTTCGCCAAGCATCAACTCGTCCTCATGTGCCGCGAGTGGGCGCAGCACCCGAACGGCCAACTGCCCGCGTACGAGTGGGCGTTCGAGGACGTCAACCCGCCCGTCCACGCCTGGGCGTGCTGGCAGGTGTACGCCATCGACGGCGGCCAGGATCAGTCCTTCCTCATCCAGGTGTTCAACAAGCTGCTGCTCAACTTCTCGTGGTGGGTCAACCGCAAGGACGCCGACGGGACGTACCTGTTCGAGGGCGGCTTCCTCGGCATGGACAACATCACACTCTTCGACCGCTCCACCGACGTGCCGCCCGGCTACAAGCTCGAACAGTCGGACGCGACGAGCTGGATGGCGTTCTTCTCCCAGTCGATGCTGCGGATGGCGCTCGAGCTCGCGCGGCGCGAGCGCGGCTACGACAACGCCGCGACGACGTTCCTGCAGTACTTCATCAACCTCGCCCGGGCGATGGACCGCACGAGCCCCGACGTCGTCTCCAGCCTGTGGAACGAGGAGGACGGCTTCTTCTACGACGCCCTGTCCGACCCGGCAGGCCACATCACGCAGCTTCGCGTGCGTTCGATGGTGGGGTTGTTGCCGCTCATGGCCGTGCTCATCGCGCCGAGCTGGGTGCAGCACGAACTGCCCGACTTCGTCCGTGAGGTCGAGTGGATGATGGAGCGCGAGCCCGCGATGATGAAGGCGATCGCGCAGGCCGAGCACGACTCGGGCGGTGAGAAGCTGACGCTGTCGCTCATCTCCAAGCGCCGACGGGATCTGCTGCTCAAGCGATTGTTCGACGAGGAGGAGTTCCTCTCCGAATACGGCATCCGTTCGCTGTCGGCCGCCTACCGCGAGGAGTACACCGCCCAGATCGGCGGGCGGGAGATGTCGATCCACTACACGCCGGGCGAGTCCGACATCGACCTGTTCGGCGGTAACTCGAACTGGCGTGGGCCTGTGTGGTTTCCCGTCAACTTCCTCGTCGTCGACGCGCTGCGCCTCTACGCGGCTTCGACGCCTGGCGACACCGAGTACGAATACCCGACGAACTCGGGCCGGTTCATGAAGCTGTCCGACATCGTCCTCGACCTCGAGGATCGCCTGACGAACCTGTTCCGTCTCGGGCCGAACGGACGCCCGGGCGATCAGCGCGAGTACCCCGAGGGCCCGCTGTGGGACGAGCACGTGACGTTCAGCGAGTACTTCCACGGTGACACCGGCGTCGGCCTCGGCGCCGCGCACCAGACGGGCTGGACCGCGCTCGTCGCGCACTACATCTGCTCCGACCACGCGCCGGCGCTGCCCGGTTTGCTGCCGGGGGAGTGACGTCGTCGTCCCCAGTCGTGACGGCTGGGGGCGCCGTCAGGGTGGCGGCGCAGGCTGATCCACAGCCCCGGCGCGCTCGAGTCGGTGCCGCGGTACGCGCTGGCCTAGGGTTGGGGCATGCCCGAACTGCCCTCCCTCGATGAGCTCATGTCTGCCGCCGTCAGTGGGGTGGGTGGGGTGCCGCGCCCCGGCCAGGCGAAGATGGCGCAGGCCGTCGAGCACGCCATCGAGACGGGCGAGCACCTGCTCGTCCAGGCGGGCACCGGCACCGGAAAGTCGCTTGCCTACCTCGTTCCCGCGATCCGGCACGCGTTCGACGTCAACAAGCCGGCCGTCGTCGCGACGGCGACGCTGGCGCTGCAGGCGCAGATCGTCGACCGCGACATGCCACGCCTCGCCGATGCCCTCGAGCCGCTGCTCGGGCGGCGTCCGACGTACGCGCTCGTCAAGGGCAGGCGCAACTACCTGTGCCAGCACAAGCTGACGGGCGGCTACCCCGACGACGACGCCGACACGCTGCTCGGTGTCGGCCAGGTCGACGCCGACGCGGGTCGCACGGGCCGCGAGGTCGTCCGGCTGCGCGAGTGGGCGAACGAGACCGACTCGGGGGATCGTGACGAGCTCGTGCCCGGCGTCTCGGAGAAGGCATGGCGGCAGGTGTCGGTCTCCAGCCACGAATGCCTCGGCAGCAAGTGCCCCGTCGTCGAGGAGTGCTTCGTCGAGCTGGCGCGTGCCGACGCGAAGGAGGTCGACGTCGTCGTCACGAACCATTCGTTCATGGCGATCGATGCTTTCGAGGGCCGCCAGATGCTGCCCGAGCACGACGTCGTCGTCGTCGACGAGGCGCACGAACTCGTCGATCGGGTGACGGCGACGATCACCGACGAGCTGACGACGGGCACGATCAGCGCCGCCGCGAAACGGTGCGGGCGCCTCGCCGACACCGACGACCTCAAGCGCTCGGCCGACCTGCTCAAGGACGCCCTCGAGCAACACCAGGAAGGGCGGCTGCTCGGGCTGTCCGACCCGCTCGAGATGGCGATCCGCGCCATCCTCGACGCGGCACGCTCGATCGCGAGCGAGCTCAAGCCCAAGAACCCGCAGGACAACGACGGCGTGCGTCAGATGGCGCGCGCGGCGATCGACGACATCTTCTCCACCTGCGAGCGCATCCTCGAAGAACGCGAACTCGACGTGCTGTGGATCTCGCACAATGCGCGCGCGAACATCACGGCGCTGCGGGTCGCGCCGATGAGCGTCGCGATGCTCATGCGCGACAAGATCTTCGGCGAGCGGACCGTCGTCATGACGTCGGCGACCCTCGAACTGGGCGGCAGTTTCGACGCTGTCGCCGGCACGCTCGGCCTGCGCGGCGCGGGTGGCCCGGCGTGGAACGGCCTGGACGTCGGCTCACCGTTCGACTACCCCAAGCAGGGCATCGCCTACGTCGCGCAGCACCTGCCCGCGCCGGGGCGCGACGGCATGTCCGAGCAGGCGTTCGACGAGATCGAGACGCTGATCCGCGCCGCGGGCGGGCGCACGCTCGGGCTTTTCTCCTCGATGCGCGCCGCGCAGAGCGCCGCCGAGGCGATGCGCGAACGCCTCGGCGACGACTTCCCCGTCCTGTGCCAGGGCGAGGACCAGATGGGCACGCTGGTGCGCCGTTTCGCCTCCGACGCGAACACCTGCCTGTTCGGCACGATGACGCTGTGGCAGGGCGTCGACGTGCCCGGTTCGAGCCTGCAGCTCGTCATCATCGACCGCATCCCGTTCCCTCGCCCCGACGACCCGCTCGCCTCGGCGCGCTCGCAGGCCATCGCCAAGATGGGTGGCAACGGGTTCATGGCAGTCTCCGGCACGCACGCGGCGTTGCGGCTCGCGCAGGGTGCCGGTCGCCTCATCCGTCATGCCGACGATCGCGGCGTCGTCGCCTTTCTCGACTCGCGCATGATGACGGCGCGCTACGCCGGGTTCCTGCAGCGGTCGCTCCCACCGTTCTGGCCGACGACGGATCGCGCGCTCATCCTCAAGGCCCTCGCGCGCCTCGACGAGAACGCGCCCCCGATCCGCGCCGTCGCGGAGGCCGGCACCCGCTCGACGAAGGCGCCGACGAAGAAACCCGCGACGTCACAGCAGGCCGGGCAGGCCGGTGCCGACGCCGCGTCGGGGGCGAGGCGTGAGGAGGCGCGCTCCCGGGCCCTGGCCGCGGCGCAGGCGGCCGGCGTCAGCGGCATGGGCACCGCCAGCGCGCTGCAGGCACCCCCGCCGAAGCCTGCCCCCGTCGAGGAGAGCGCCCGCACCGCCGTCACCGACGGGCACGCCTGGACGGCCGAGGCCGACGAGGAACTGCGCGAGGGCATCGGCATGGGCCTGACGCTCGACGAACTCGCCGATCACCTCGAGATGAGCGAGGACGCCGTCGTCGCGCGCTGCGAACAGCTCGGCCTGCGCCCGCAGGGATCCTGACGTGGCGGATGGCGCATGGTGTGGCGCGGGTGCGTTGTCGGTGGCGAGTGAGAGGGTGACGGCATGAGCGACGTCCCGCAGATCATCCTCGTCACCGGGCCTGAGCGCATCCTCGCCCAGCGCGCCGTCGAGGAGAGCCTCGAGGCCATCACGGCCGCGCACCCGGAGGCCGAGATCGTGCGCATCGACGTCGCCGAGTACCAGCCCGGGCGTCTCACGACGGAGTTGTCGCCGAGCCTGTTCGGTGGGCGCCGCGTCATCGTCGTGCGTGACTTCGACGAGGCGCCGGACGCCCTTGTCGACGAGCTCGAGGACGCGCTGAAGGTCGGTCTCGACGACGCCAACCTCATCGTGCTGCACAAGGGCGGCAACCGCGCCAAGCGCGTGCTGGATGCACTCAAGAAGGCGAAGGCGCGCGTCATCGAGGCGCCGGCGATCAAGTCGGATCGCGACAAGTCGGCGTTCGTCATGAACGAGTTTCGTCGCGCACGCCGCCGCATCACACCCGAGGGCGTGCGGGCGCTGCTCGAGGCGGCCGGCAAGGACACCTCGGAGCTTGCCGCGGCGTGCCGTCAGCTCGTCGACGACACGAGCGGCATCGTCGACGAGAACACCGTCGGCACCTACCACGGCGGCAAGGTGGAGGCGACGGGCTTCCGCGTGGCCGACGCGACCGTCGCCGGCAACGCGCCCGAGGCCCTGCGGCTGCTGCGCCACGCGTTCGCCTCTGGGATCGATCCCGTGCCGATCGTCGCCGTCCTCGCCTCGCAGCTGCGCCAGGTCGCCAAGGTCGCCTCGGCCGGCAGTGGACGCAGTGCGGATCTCGCGAAGCAGCTGGGGATGCCACCCTGGCAGGTCGACAAGGCGCGGACGGCGTCGCGCGGATGGGACGGCGTCCGTCTCGGACGCGCGATCCAGGCCGTCGCCGCGGCCGACTTCGCCGTCAAGGGTGGTGGACGCGATCCGCAGTACGCCGTCGAGCACGTGGTCCTCGAGATCTGTCGTCAGCGCCACGCGCCGAGCGAGCGTCACTGACGGCCTCGGGCCCGCCGCCCCGATTGCGCCGCGCGGTCGCTCGGCTGGTAGATTTGAGCGAGTGCGTGTGGGCTCAGGTCGTGCGCACACGCAACAGCAGTAACCAGCGGTCTCTCATCGCCAGGTGTCCCCACGCCATATCCGAGAGGCCGTCTGTCGCCCTCACGACAGAACACATTCGACCGAAGAAGTGAGATTTTCGTGGCAAACATCAAGTCGCAGATGAAGCGGATCAAGACGAACGAGATTCGTACCGAGCGCAACAAGGCCTACAAGTCCGAACTGCGCACGTGGATCCGCAAGTTCCGCGCCGAGGTCGAGGCCGGCAACAAGGACGCCGCGTCGACGGCCCTCGCTGCTGCCTCGCGCAAGCTGGACAAGGCTGTCTCCAAGGGAGTCATCCACAAGAACCAGGCCGCCAACAAGAAGTCGGCCATGGCGAAGCAGCTCAACCAGATCTGATCGCCGTGGTGCTTCGCGAGAAGCGCTTCGCATGACGTGGGCCGTCACCTCCCGAGGTGGCGGCCTTCGTCATGCCAGGGCCCGGGCGGGCCGAGGACGAGGCGACGCGCTGCCCGAACCGGCCAGCGCGGGAAAACGCCGACGACGTGCCCCCGGCCGCCCTGACATAATGAGCCGGAACTTTCGCGGGGCCTGCCCGCACCGACGCGATGTGAGGACGATCCCTTGAGCGAGACCGAACACAGCCAGCGCTACACCGCGGAACTGGCGGGGCAGATCGAGCGCCGCTGGCAGGACGCGTGGGAGGAGGCAGGCACCTTCGAGGCCCCCAACCCGAGCGGACCGTGGGCGGACGAGCAGGGCGTCGCCGGGCGTGAGAAGGTCATGATCCAGGACATGTTCCCCTACCCCTCGGGTGCGGGGCTGCACGTCGGTCACCCGCTCGGCTACATCGCGACGGACGTCTACGCGCGCTATCAGCGCACCCAGGGCAAGAACGTCCTCTACACCCTCGGCTACGACGCGTTCGGGCTGCCGGCCGAGCAGTACGCCGTTCAGACGGGCCAGCACCCGCGCAAGACGACCGAGGACAACATGGTCAACATGCGTCGTCAGCTGCGCCAGCTCGGGCTGTCGCACGACGCGCGCCGCACGTTCGCGACGATCGACCCGTCGTACTACAAGTGGACGCAGTGGATCTTCCTGCAGATCTTCGACGCCTGGTACGACCCGGACGAGAGCAAGGCCCGCCCGATCGACACCCTCGTCGAGGCGTACGAGAGCGGCCGCGTCGCGACGCCGTCGGGCGAGGCGTGGGGCGACCTCGACGCCGCTGGGCGCGCTGAGGCGATCAACGCGCGCCGCCTGGCGTACAAGTCGGACGCCCCCGTCAACTGGTCGCCGGGCCTCGGCACCGTCGTCGCGAACGAGGAGGTGACGGCGGACGGCCGCACCGAGCGCGGCAACTTCCCGGTGTTCAAGCGCAACCTGCCGCAGTGGATGATGCGCATCACCGACTACGCCGACCGTCTCGTCGACGATCTCGAGCGCCTCGACTGGCCCGAGTCGATCAAGCTGCAGCAGCGCAACTGGATCGGGCGCAGCAACGGCGCGTCGGTGCGTTTCGACGTCGCGACCCAGGCCGCTTCGGGCGAGCAGATCGAGGTCTTCACGACGCGTCCCGACACGATCTTCGGCGCGACGTTCATGGTGCTCGCACCGGAGCACCCGCTGCTCGAGACGATCGTCCCGGAAGCCTGGCCAGCCGGGACGAATGAGTCGTGGACGGCGGGTGCCGGGACGCCGCGCGACGCCGTCGCCGCCTACCGCCGTGAGGCCTCGCGCAAGAGCGACGTCGAGCGTCAGGCGGGGGAGAAGGGCAAGTCGGGTGTGTTCACCGGTGCCTTCGCGACGAATCCCGTGACGGGTCGGGCGGTGCCCGTGTTCGTCGCCGACTACGTCCTCATGGGCTACGGCACGGGCGCGATCATGGCCGTGCCCGCGCAGGACGAGCGTGACTGGGAGTTCGCGCAGGCCCACGGCCTCGACATCGTGCGCACCGTCCAGCCGAGCGAGGGCCACCCGGAGGATCAGCCGTACACGGGCCAGGGCGCCGCGATCAACTCGTCGACGGCCGGGCTGTCGCTCGACGGCCTCGACATCGAGACGGCGAAGACGAAGGTCATCGAGTGGCTCGAGGCCAACGAGCGCGGCACGGGCACGACCACGTACCGCCTGCGCGACTGGCTGTTCTCGCGTCAGCGCTACTGGGGTGAGCCGTTCCCGATCGTCTACGACGAAGACGGGACGGCCCACGCGCTGCCGGAGTCGATGCTGCCCGTCGAACTGCCCGAGGTAGCCGACTACTCGCCGAAGACGTACGACCCGGAGGACGCCGAGTCGATGCCCGAGTCGCCGCTGTCGCGCGCCGACGAGTGGGTCAGCGTCGAACTCGACCTCGGCGACGGTGTCAAGAGGTACACGCGTGAGACGAACACGATGCCCAACTGGGCCGGTTCGTGCTGGTACGAGCTGCGCTATGCCGACCCCGCGAACACCGAGCGCTTCGTCGACGCGGGGTGCGAGGAGTACTGGCTCGGCAAGGGCCGCGGCTTCGGCAAGGGTGTCGCGAACGACCCGGGCGGCGTCGACCTGTACGTCGGTGGCGCGGAGCACGCCGTCCTGCACCTGCTGTACGCGCGCTTCTGGCACAAGGTGCTGTTCGACCTCGGCCTCATCTCGAGTGAGGAGCCGTTCCGCAAGCTGTTCAACCAGGGCATGGTCCAGGCGTACGCCTTCCGCGACGGGCGCGGCCAACCCGTGCCGGCCGCGGAGGTGCGCGAGCGCGTCGAGGGCGACGAGACGATCTACGAGTGGCAGGGCCAGCGAGTCACCCGCGAGTACGGGAAGATGGGCAAGTCGCTCAAGAACGTCGTGACGCCCGATGAGATGTGCGACACCTACGGTGCCGACACGTTCCGCGTCTACGAGATGTCGATGGGTCCGCTCGACGCCTCGCGACCGTGGGAGACGCGCGCCGTCGTCGGATCACAGCGCTTCCTGCAGCGCCTGTGGCGCAACGTCGTCGACGAGAACACCGGTGAGCTGCGGGTCGACGAGGAGGGGATGGACGAGGCCACGACACGCCTCGTGCACCGCACGATCGACGGCGTCACCGGCGACTACGAGAACCTGCGCTTCAACACGGCCGTCGCGAAGCTGATCGAACTCAACAACGCGCTGACGAAGCTCGACGCCGTGCCGCGCGAGGCCGCGGAGGCCATCGTCCTCATGACGGCGCCGCTCGCCCCGCACCTCGGCGAGGAGCTGTGGCGCCGCCTCGGACACGAGCAGAGCCTCGCGTTCGAGCCGTTCCCGACAGCCGACCCGGCGCACCTCGTGCAGGGCACCGTCGTCGCCGTCGTCCAGGTCGCGGGCAAGGTGCGTGACCGTCTCGACGTCGCCGCCGACATCAGCGAGGCCGACCTCGAGGCCGCGGCGCTCGCCAGCGAGAAGGTGCAGAACTTCCTCGAGGGCAAGCAGGTGCGCAAGGTCATCGTGCGCGCGCCGAAGCTCGTCAACATCGTCGCGGGCTGATGGCTCGAGCCGGTGGCAGGGCCGGTCGGGTCGGTGTCGTCACCGACTCGACCGCCTGCCTCCCCGCCGAGTTGGTCGCAGGCTGCGCGCCTGACGCGGCGAGCCTGCTGAGGGTCGCGCCGCTCAACGTCACGATCGGCGACGTCACGCGCCCCGAGGACGAGTTGGGGGCTGACGCGGTCGCCTCCGCACAGGCCGAGGGGATAGCGGTGACGACGTCGCGCCCGTCACCGGCGGCGTTCGTCGAGGCCTACCGGGCGCTCGCGGACGCCGGATGCACGAGCATCGTGTCGCTGCACGCGTCGCAGGCGTTGTCGTCGACGGTGAGCTCGGCGCGGCTGGCGTCGCTCGAGGCGGGGTTGGACGTCGAGGTCGTCGACTCGCGCACGCTGGGCATGGCGCTCGGTTTCGGCGTGCTCGCGGCGCTGCGCTGGTCGCAGGCCGGGTATGACGTCGACGCCGTGGCCGAGGCGGCGCGCGCCACGTGCGCGTCGTCGCGCACGGCGTTCTACGTCGACTCGTTGGAACCGCTGCGCCGCGGCGGGCGGATCGGGCGAGCCGGGGCTCTGTTCGGCTCGGCGTTGTCGATCAAACCGCTGCTGCAGGTCGACGACGGCGTCATCGCGCCGCTCGCGCGCGTGCGATCGCGGGGCAAGGCCGTCGAGCGGCTCGGGACGTGGGCTCTGGCTCAGGCCGAGAACCTCGGCGAGGGCGAACGCGTCTGCGCCGTGCACTCGCTGCAGCACTCCGAGTTGGCGCAGGTGCTCGTCGACCGGTTGGGCGGTGGCGCGTCCCCTGGGGCGGGGCGGGACGGTGAAGCGCGTTCCGCTGAAGCGAGCTCGACCGGTTCGTCTGGGGGTTCCGGTGACGATGCGACGGGGCCGGCCGGGCCGGGCGGCCGGGCTGAGGGTCCGCGAGCGGGCGGTGCCGCAGGCGCGGCGGGCCCCGATGCGGCCGACCAGGTTGGCGACGTGGCTGCGCTCGGAGCGCCCTCGCCGGACGGAACACGGGGCGACGGTGCCGGCGCTGGAGCGGAGGCCGACGCCGCGTCGTCGTCAGCCGTGCGGTGGGCGATGGCGCCGGTGCAGGCGCGCCTGGGAGCCGTCGTCACCGCGCACGTGGGCGCCGGAGCACTCGGCGCCGTCGTCGCGGTGATGCCGGAACCGCCGGGCTGACGACGGCTGCTGCGAGCCGCATCGGCCGCGCCTCTTCCACAGCTGTGACGGCCACGGGCCCATCCGGCACGCGCCTGCACGCGTTTCCACACCTTCGGCTCGCGTCAGCGAGCGTGGAGGGATGGGGCTTCTTACCGTCGAGGCATGACCCGCAGAACGCTGCCCGAGACCGACGACCGGCTCGACGAGGTGCTCGCCGAGATCGAACGCGCCCGCCACGAACCGACGTGGGTGCCCGAACCGGAACGCACCGCCCGCCGACTCGTCCGAGCACCGGACGGCCTCGAGGACGCCCGATGGCGTCCCTCGCGTCCGGCTGCCCTGCTCATCGGCGTGTGCGCGGTGCTCGCCGTCGCCGTGCTGGGGCTGCGTCTGCTGCTCAGTTCCGGAGATGACGGTGCGGCACCGAAGGCGCTCATCGCGTCGTCATCGCCGCGTATCGCCGGGAGCGCCAGCGTGGCGACGACGGGGAGTAGGGGTGCTGCGGCGACGCCGTCTCACAGCACTGCCATGGCCTCGGTCGCCGGCGCGACGAGCGGCGCGCCTCTCAGCATTCACGTCGTCGGGGCGGTGCGGCGCCCGGGCGTCGTCCAGGTGCCGGCCGGAAGCCGCGTCGCGGATGCCGTGACGGCGGCCGGCGGGATGTCGGGTGCCGACGCGACGGCGATCAACCTGGCTCGGCCGCTCGCCGATGGGGAGCAGGTCCACGTCCCCCGCCCGGGCGAGAGCGTCCCCCCGCCGGTGCCCGTGGCGCCGGCTGCAGGGGCCACCGCACCGGGCGCTCCGGCGGCCGTGGCGGGCCCGACTGCTCCGGGAGCGCCCGGTGGCGGGGCCGCGGCCGGGGGCGTCGTCAACGTCAACACCGCGGACGCGACATCGCTCGACGCGTTGCCCGGGGTCGGGCCGGTTCTCGCGCAGCGCATCGTCGAGTGGCGTGAGAAGAACGGTCGGTTCTCGAGCGTCGACGAACTCGGTGAGGTCTCCGGTATCGGCGACAAGATGCTCGATCGCCTGCGCAGCAAGGTCACCGTGTGAGTCTCGGCGGCCACGACATGCGGTTGTTGTCGGCCGCGTGCGTCGCCTGGGCGGCCCTCGCCACCCTGCTCTCGGCTCGCCCCGACCCCGCGATCGTGGTCGTCGTCCTCGCCCTCGTGACGATCGTCGCCGGGGCCCTCGCGTTCGGGACGCGCTTGCCTGGTCTACGGGCGGACCAGTCAGCCCGAGCCCGGCACGAGGGCGAGGATGACGAGAATCCGGCGTCATCCCACGGGTCGGGGTGGGCGCTCTGGGCGCTGCTGGTCATCGCGCTGACGACGATCGTCCTCGCTGCGGCGCAGGTGACGTTGGCGCACGAGGAAGCCGGGCCGGTGACGACGCTGGCCCGTGACCGCGCCGTCGCGACACTCGAGGCGAGAGTGACGGGCCAGCCGCACCGGGTCGTCGGCGCCGGAGGCGACGAGCGCTTCGTCGTCCCGGCCCAGATCGACCGCATCACGGCGCGCGGACGCACGCAGGAGGTCGCGACGCCCGTCATCCTCGTCGGCGATCGTCGGTGGACGAACCTCACCTGGCAGTCCCACCTGCGGGCGCGCGGGCGTCTGGCCCCATCGCAGCGTCTCGGGGCGGCGCGCGCCGTCGTGCAGGTCAACGGCGCCCCGGACGTCGTCGGCGCTCCGCCCTGGGTGGTGACGACACTCGAACCTGTTCGGGCCGGGCTCGTCGGCGCCTCGTCGCAGTTGCCGGACGACCCCGCCGGCCTGTTGCCCGCGCTCGTCGTGGGCGACACGGCCCATCTACCGGACGACCTGACGGACGCGATGAACGCCACCGGCATGTCGCACCTCAACGCCGTGAGCGGTTCGAACGTGACGGTCGTCCTCGTCGCGACGATGTGGTTGTTGGGGTGGTCGCGCACGTCACGTCGGGTGCGGGTGGCCCTGGCTCTCGTCGCGCTCGCCGCGTACGTCGTCCTGTGCCGACCCGAACCGAGCGTGGTGCGCGCGGCCGCGATGGGTGCCGTGGGAGTGCTCGGCACGTCGTGGGGACGCGAACGCGCCGCCTGCCCGGCGCTCGCGGCAGCCATCGTCGGATTGTTGGTGTGGGATCCGTGGCTTGCCGTCAGCGTCGGCTTCGCCTTGTCGGCGCTGGCGACGCTCGGGCTCGTTCTGTTCGCGCGACGCTGGTCGCAGGCCCTGCTCACGAAGCTCGGTTCGCGGCGCGGCCGGTTCGTCGACGGGATGGTCGAGATCACCTGCGTCCCGCTCGCCGCGCAGGCGCTGTGCCTGCCGGTGCTCGTCGCCCTCAATTCGTCGGTGTCGTGGGTCTCGATCCCCGCGAACGTCGCGGCCGAGCCATTCGTCGCGCCGGCGACGCTCGGTGGCATGATCGTGTCGACCGTCGCCGTCATCGCTCCGACGCTCGCAGGGTGGCTCGTGTGGTTGCCGGGGCTGCCCACCTGGGTGATCTGCGCAGTGGCCCGCCTCGCTGACGCCGTCCCCGGCGGCTCGGTGCCCTGGCTGCAGGGGCTGGCCGGAGTCGTGCTCGCCATTGTCGTCGTGGTCGTGCTCCTGTGCGCGTGGCGGGCCATCGTCTTCACCGGTCGCTTCGGTCTCGTCGCGCTCGGGGTCGCGGGGGCGCTCCTGGCGGCTGTGCTCGCGCCGTTGCCGGGGGAGTCGGCCGCACCGCCCGCGTGGGTCTATGCGCAGTGCGCGGTGGGTCAGGGGGATGCCGCGCTCGTGCGCACCGGGGCGACGCGCGCCGTCATGATCGACGTGGGGCCTGCCGACGGCCATCCCGCGCAATGCCTCGAGCGTCACGGCATCACGACGCTCGACGCCGTCATCCTCACCCACTTCCACGCCGACCACGTGGGTGGACTGGCTGAGGTCTTGCGTGCTTCCGACGCTCCGGTGGCGGTCCTCGGAACGTGGGTCATGGAGGGCGCTCAGGAGAGCGAGGGACTCAAAGGCCGCGGTGCAGCGGCGTCGTCACGATCGCGCGGCGAGCAGGGCGCGTTGGGTTCGGTGCAAGCAGCGCTCGAACAGCCTCGGGCTTCGCTCGGGGCGCTCGCACCGGGACAACGCCTCGTCATCGGCGAGGTGACGATCGAGGTGCTGTGGCCGCGCCGCGTCATGACGGAGGGGTCGGTGCAGAACAACGCCTCACTCGTGCTCGACGTATCGGCGCCCGCGTATCACGCGCTCATGCTGGGCGATTGCGAACGTGAGGCGCAGGCCGCGGTGATCGAACAGGTGCGTCAGAGCGCCCGGCGACGCGCGTTCGACCTCGTCAAGGTGGCGCACCACGGTAGCTCCAACCAGAACGAGCGCCTCTACGAGGCGGCGGCCGCGCGTCAGGCCGTGATCGGGGTGGGCGCCGGCAACGACTACGGTCACCCGACGAAGAAGACGCTCGAACTGTTGGCCCGGCACGACGCGCGGGTGTGGCGTACCGACACGCAGGGTGACGTGGACGCCCTCGCGACGGGTGGCTCGATCAGCCTGCAGGCTCAGCGATGAGCGTGCTGCGCGCTCGGCACCCGTGCTGCCGCGTCGGCGAGGGCTTCGAGGGTGGCGGTGACGGCGGGGACCCGCTGCAGGTCGGGTGTCGTCACGGCGAACACGCAGCGCCGGCTCGACGGCAGCAGCGGCAACGTCACGACGTCCGGATGCGACGTGGAGCGCAGGATCAGCTCGGGAATGAGCGCGACGCCGAGGCCCTCCGCGACGAGGCCGAGAACGGTGACATAGTCCTCCGTCTCGAACGCGACGTCGGGCGCGTAACCGGCGCCCTGGGCGAGGCTGACGAGGTGGCCACGGCATCGGGGGCACCCCGCGATCCACGAGGCGTCGCTGAGCTCCTCCATGCGGACGCTCTCGGCTGCGGCGAGGGGGTGATCGCGCGGGACGGCGAGACGCACGTCGTCGTGCAGGAGCCCGCGGGTGAGGAACGGGTCCAGGTCCTCGCCTGCGGGGAGCGGGTCCGCGTCGTCGTACGTGAACGCCACGGCGACGTCGCAATCGCCGGCACGCAGGCTCGCCAGGGATTCCGGGGGTTCGGCCTCGGCGAAGCTGACCTTGACGTCTGGGAACCGCTCCTTGACGAGTGCGAGGGCGCGCGGGACGAGCGTTGACGATGCCGACGGGAACGCCATGAGGCGCACCCGCCCGGCGCGCAACCCAGCGATGGCGGCGACCTCACTCTCGGCGGCCTCGAGGGCACTGAGGACGGGCGTCGCCGTGCGCGCCAGCACCTGCCCGGCCTCCGTCAGCCGCACCGAGCGGCCGAGGCGCTCCACTAGAGCCGTCCCGGTCTTCTCCTCGAGACGGCGCACCATCTGCGACACGGCCGGCTGAGAATAGCCGAGAGCGGCAGCGGCGGCGGTGAAGCTGCCCTCGTCGCTGATCGCCTTCATGACGCGGAGCCCGGCTGCATCGATCATGCACCAAGAATAACGTGCTCTTATCCATTGTTGAGACAATCGAACGCAGACCTATGGGAGGGGCAGGATGATGAGCGGCGTCGCGGAACTGACCGATTTCGTGCGCGCGGGAGGGCTCTTCGTCCTCACCGGCGCCGGCATCTCGACCGAATCCGGCATCCCCGACTACCGGCGCCCCGACGGCACGCGCCGCACGGTTCCCATGACATACCAACAGTTCCTCGCCACCCACGAGGCGCGTCAACGGTACTGGGCGCGCAGTGCCGTCGGCTGGGAGATCTTCGACGCGGCGGAACCGAACGTCGGGCACGTCGCGCTGGCGCGACTGCAGGGTGGCGGCCTCGTCGATCACCTCGTGACGCAGAACGTCGACGGCCTTCATGCGCGTGCCGGTGCCCGCGACGTCACCGAGCTGCATGGGTCGCTCGAGCACGTCGTCTGCGTCGCGTGCGGGACGCGGGAAGGGCGCCGTGGCTTCCAGGTACGCCTGCGCGAACTCAACCCCCAGCTGCCGACGCAGGCGCGCCTGCTCGCCGACGGCGACGCGGACGTCGCGGTCGAGCTGGAGCGCGGTGTCATCGTGCCGGCGTGCCTGCGCTGCACGGCCACGACGGTGAAGCCGGACGTCGTCATGTTCGGTGAGTCCGTCGCTCCTGAGGTCGTGGAGGCGCAGATGCGGGCAGTGGAACGCTGCCGGGGCGTGCTCGTGCTCGGCAGTTCGCTCAAGGTGATGTCGGGTTACCGGTTCGTGCTCGCCGCCCTCAAGCAGCAGAAGCCGGTCGCCCTCGTCGGGCTCGGCGCGATGCGTGGCGAGGAGCGGGTCGACCTCGTCGTGCGCGAACCCCTCGGCCCGACCCTCACCGCCGTGTGCGACGCGCTGGGGCTCGACCTCGCGACGTCCTGACGTCTCGGCGTCGAACGTCGGGGCGCAGAAGGGGCTGAGAGTCGAGTTGCAACCACACGCTGGACCGATCCGCGCGGCGGGGCCAGCGCCTCAGATGCTGCGCAGGACGGCCGTGACCTTGCCCATGATGCTCGCGTGGTCGCCGTCGATCGGGGAGTAGGCCTCGTTCGCGGGCATGAGCCACGTCTTGCCCTCGCTGCGGCGCAGCGTCTTGACCGTGGCCTCCGAGTCGAGCAGTGCCGCGACGATCTCCCCGTTGGCGGCGTCGGCCTGGCGTCGCACGACGACCCAGTCGCCCTCGCAGATGGCCGCATCGATCATCGAGTCGCCGACGACGCGCAGCAGGAACAGCTCGCCGTCACCGACGATCTGACGCGGTAGCGGGAAGACGTCCTCGACGGCCTGCTCGGCGAGGATCGGGCCACCGGCCGCGATGCGGCCGACGACCGGCACGTATGACGGCGTGGGTCGCTCGTCGCCCGAGCCCGTCTCGTCGTGCTGCGACTCGGATAGCGCAGACACGGCGTTGCCGCGGTAGCCGCGGGTCGCCGCACCCGAGTCGGGGGAGACGACCTCCATGGCGCGCGGGCGGTTCGGGTCGCGGCGCAGGTATCCCTTGCGCTCGAGTGCGGCGAGCTGATGGGCCACCGAACTCGGGCTCGTCAGACCGACGGCCTCGCCGATCTCACGCAGGCTCGGGGGGTAGCCGCGCTCGTCGACGGAACGTCGGATCACGGTGAGCACCTTGTGCTGGCGTGGCGTCAGCTTGCCCGGCGTGCGCTCCTGCATCGAATGAACGTCACCCATGGTGTGACCCCTCCTGGTCCTCGTCGCACATCGGTGGTCGCGGTGGCGACACGTGCACCCTCCGGCGGGGCGGAAATGCCCGCCATGACGGGGTTGTCGGTGCGCGGTGCTTGTGTATCTGACATCACCCACAGTACGCGGTGTCGCACACACTTTTCAAAAATGTGTACGAAGAAATCCGTGCGCGCCGTTCGAAAGCACGTTCGGGTGTCGTACAATTGTTCTATCGCACGCGTGTTCGATCGGTCCCTCCGGGCTGACCGGGTCGCGTGAGGAAGCCGCACCGGTGACGGTGTGGCGGCGCCTCGGGGGTATCCCGAGAGAAGGAGTGGTTTCGATGGTTGCTTCGAGTACTGCAGTTCGACGTGAGCCCGTGCTGGGTTCGGGTGTCGACGTGCGCCGCGTGGCGCGGGTCGACGCTGCGGCATCCCGCTCGCACCTCCACCTCGTGCCCACGGGTGGCGCGGTGCAGGTCGTCACGAACTCTCAGAGCGTTCGTTTCGCCCGTCGTCGCTTCACGGCCGTGTGCGTGGCTCTCGTCGTCGTGGCGGGTGCCATCCTCGCGGGCCGGGCGATGGCGAGCGGTGTCGACGGTACGCAGCGGCACGAGGTCACCGTTCGCGCGGGGGAGACGCTTTCGCAGATCGCGGCGCGTGAGATGCCGGGCGTGCGCAACGACCAGGCGGTCGTCGCGATCGAGCACGAGAGCAACCTCGGCTCGTCGCAGGTGCAGGCCGGCCAGAAGGTGATCATCCCCGCACCGTGAAGTGTGACGATCGCCATCGTCGGGTTCGAGGGTTCGAGGGGGCGTGAGTCGCCTCCCCCCCGGCTGGCGCAGGATTCCGCGGCGCACGAGTGGCGGGGGTCGTCGCGAGGTTGCGCAGGGCGAGTAGACGCGGCCTCGGTGCTGTTGCGCGTCGGGTCTCAGGGGCCTAATATCTCTACATGTGGGGCTTTGGCCCCCGCTTCCCCCTAGATGTTGATTCTCCTCCGCTGATGTGCATCTGCGCTCTGAGGCCGGAATCCCGGGGTGGAGCGCCGTCGTCCCGAGTGTTCCCAGCCCCGTCGGAAGGTTTGACGTGCACTGTCCGTTCTGCCGCAACACCGACTCCCGCGTCGTCGATTCGCGCTCGAGCGAGGACGGCACCTGCATCAAGCGGCGCCGTCAGTGCCCGAACTGCGGCAAGCGGTTCTCGACGATGGAGACCGCAAGTCTCACGGTCGTCAAGCGTTCCGGGGTCAGCGAGCCGTTCTCGCGCGACAAGGTGATGTCCGGGGTTCGCAAGGCGTGCCAGGGCCGCCCGGTCACCGACGACCAGTTGGCCGTTCTCGCCCAGCAGGTGGAGGAGTCCATCCGCTCGAAGGGCGCCGCCGAGATCGACGCCCATGACGTGGGCATCGAGATCCTCGGGCCCCTGCGCGAACTCGACCACGTCGCGTATCTGCGCTTCGCCTCCGTCTACCAGGCCTTCGAATCGCTCGAGGACTTCGAGACGGCGGTCAGCGAGTTGCGTCAGTACGCCGCCTCGGCGTCCTGACCCCGCGCGCCTGCCGAGGGCGCGCCCCCCAGATCACCCTCACGTACCAGCTCACCCCACCTGCCAGGAGGCTCACGGTCATGACCGAGACGACGAAGGCCCGCGCCAAGACGGGACGCCGCACCGGCGGCGTCACGATCGAACGCATTTTCACCACGCCCGGCGTGCACCCGTACGACGAGGTCACCTGGGAGAAGCGGGACGTCCTCCAGCAGAACTGGAAGACGGGCGAGACGATCTTCGAGCAGTCGGGTGTCGAGTTCCCCGACTTCTGGTCGCTCAACGCCTCCACCATCGTCACGACCAAGTACTTCCGTGGCGCCGTCGGCACGGACGCGCGTGAAAGCTCCCTCAAGCAGCTCATCGACCGCGTCGTGCTGACCTATGCCAAGGCCGGGCGCGACAACGGCTACTTCGCTACCGACGAGGACGCGGAGATCTTCGAGCACGAGCTCACCTACGCCCTGCTGCACCAGGTGTTCTCGTTCAACTCGCCCGTCTGGTTCAACGTCGGTACCGCGAGCCCGCAGCAGGTCAGCGCGTGCTTCATCCTGTCGGTCGAGGACTCGATGGATTCGATCCTCAACTGGTACAAGGAGGAGGGCTTCATCTTCAAGGGTGGCTCGGGCGCCGGTCTCAACCTCTCCCGCATCCGCTCCTCCAAGGAGCTGCTCTCCTCGGGCGGCACCGCATCCGGCCCGGTCTCCTTCATGCGCGGCGCCGACGCCTCGGCCGGCACGATCAAGTCCGGTGGCGCGACGCGTCGCGCGGCCAAGATGGTCGTCCTCGACGTCGACCACCCCGACATCGAGGAGTTCATCGAGACGAAGGCGCGCGAGGAGGACAAGATCCGCGCGCTGCGTGACGCCGGGTTCGACATGGACCTCGGTGGCCGCGACATCGTCTCCGTGCAGTACCAGAACGCCAACAACTCGGTTCGTGTGAACGACGAGTTCATGCAGGCGGTCGTCGACGGCGGCAGCTTCGGTCTGCGCGCCCGCGACACCGGTGAGGTCATCGAGACCGTCGATGCGCGTGAGCTGTTCGACAAGATCAACAAGGCCGCGTGGGAGTGCGCCGACCCGGGCGTGCAGTACGACGACACGATCAACGCGTGGCACACGAACCCCGAGACGGGCCGTATCACGGCGTCGAACCCGTGCTCGGAGTACATGTCGCTCGACAACTCGAGCTGCAACCTCGCCTCGCTCAACCTGCTGAAGTTCCTCAAGGAAGACGACACGTTCGACGCGGCGACGTTCGCCAAGGTCGTCGAACTCGTCATCACGGCGATGGACATCTCGATCTGCTTCGCCGACTTCCCGACCGAGTCGATCGGCAAGACGACCGTCGACTACCGCCAGCTCGGCATCGGGTACGCCAACCTCGGTGCACTGCTCATGGCGACGGGCCACGGTTACGACTCCGACGGTGGCCGCGCCCTGGCGGCCTCGATCACCTCGCTGCTCACGGGTGCCGCCTACAAGCGCTCCGCGGAGATGGCGGCCGTCGTCGGCCCCTACGCCGGCTACGCCCAGAACAGCCAGGCGCACAACCGCGTCATGCGCAAGCACCGCGCGGCCAACGACGAGCTGTCGTCGCACAAGGACATGGGTGCGATGGCGAGCGACATCCACGCCCTCGCCACGAAGGCCTGGGCCGACGTCGTCACGCTCGGCGAGAAGAACGGCTTCCGTAACGCGCAGGCCTCTGTCCTCGCCCCGACCGGCACGATCGGCTTCATGATGGACTGCGACACGACGGGTATCGAGCCCGACTTCTCGCTCGTCAAGTTCAAGAAGCTCGTCGGTGGCGGTTCGATGCAGATCGTCAACCAGACGATCCCGCGTGCGCTGAGGAAGCTGGGCTACCAGGACGAGCAGATCGAGGCGATCGTCGAGCACATCGCCGAGAAGGGCCACGTCATCGACGCGCCCGGTCTCAAGCCCGAGCACTACGAGATCTTCGACTGCGCCATGGGTGCGCGCGCCATCTCGCCGATGGGCCACGTGCGCATGATGGCCGCCTGCCAGCCGTTCCTGTCGGGCGCCATCTCGAAGACGGTCAACCTGCCCGAGACCGCGAGCGTCGACGACATCGCCGAGGTGCACCTCGAGGGCTGGAAGCTCGGCCTCAAGGCCATCGCGGTCTACCGCGACAACTGCAAGGTCGGCCAGCCGCTGTCCGACGGCAAGGCGGAGAAGAAGTCCGAGCCCGCCGCGACCAGCACCGAGACCGCGGCTGCGGAGAAGGTCATCGAGTACCGTCCGGTCCGCAAGCGTCTGCCGAAGCGTCGCTCGTCGCAGACGACGTCGTTCGCCGTTGGCGGCGCGGAGGGCTACCTCACCGCCGGCACGTACGAGAACGGTGACCTCGGCGAGCTGTTCCTCAAGTTCGGCAAGCAGGGTTCGACGCTCGCCGGTGTCATGGACGCGTTCTCGATCGCGGTCTCCATCGGCCTGCAGTACGGCGTGCCACTCGAGACGTTCGTCGAGAAGTTCACGAACCTGCGCTTCGAGCCGGCCGGTATGACGGACGACGCCGACGTGCGCATGGCGCAGTCGATCATGGACTACGTCTTCCGCCGCCTGGCGCTCGACTACCTCGACTTCGACACGCGCTCGTTCATGGGCATCCACACCGCGGCCGAGCGTGCGCGTCAGCTCGAGACGGGTTCCTACGCTCCGAGCGAGGGCGACGACGAGAGCTTCGACGCGGAGTCGAACTCGCAGACGGCCGCCCCGGCCCGTCAGGAGCGCGCGGGTACCACTGCGCCGGCAGCTCCGACGACGTCGGAGGAGGAGCATGCCGACGAGGTCATCTCGGGCTCGGGTGCAGCCTCGGCCCGTGAGGTGAGCAACGAGATCCACAGCTCCACCGAGCTGCTCGAGAAGTTCCAGGGTCACGCCGCGGATGCGCCGATGTGCATGACGTGCGGGACGAAGATGCGTCCGGCCGGTAGCTGCTACGTGTGCGAGGGCTGCGGAAGCACCTCCGGCTGCAGCTGATGCTTCGCTGAGGCATGAAGGCAGGCGTCGCCGGTGACGAGAGTCATCGACGGCGCCTGCCGTCTTGCCCGCTGAGATGGATCGTCCTGCGATCGCCTCGATGAAGTCTCATGATGTGAGCGACGCGTCAGGTCGTCGTCACCGCCAGCGAAAGGAACCGGCCGTGAAGGCACTGCTGCTCGAGAACGTGCACCCCCTGGGGGAGGCGCTGCTGCGCGAGGCCGGCTTCGAGGTCGACATGCGCATCGGCGCGATGGACGAGGACGAGCTGATCGAGGCGCTGCAGGGCGTCGACCTGCTCGGCATCCGCTCCAAGACCGAGGTGAGCGCGCGCGTGCTCGACAATGCGCCCGACCTGCAGGCGATCGGGGCCTTCTGCATCGGCACGAACCAGATCGACCTCGCGCACGCCGCGGGGCGGGGCATCGTCGTGTTCAACGCACCGTTCTCCAACACGCGTTCGGTCGTTGAACTTGCCATCGCCGAGATCATCATGATGGCGCGCCGCCTCAGCGAGAAGGACCGCGCGCTGCACGACGGGGTGTGGCACAAGGACGCGAAGGGCAGCCACGAGATCCGCGGCCGCAAGCTCGGCATCGTCGGGTACGGCAACATCGGCTCGCAGCTGTCGGTCGTCGGGGAGATGCTCGGCCTGCAGGTCTACTTCTACGACACCGACGACAAGCTCGCCCTCGGCAACGCGACACGCTGCTCGTCGCTCGAGGAGCTGCTGTCGATCGCCGAGGTCATCACGCTGCACGTCGACGGGCGCTCCGGCAACGCCGGTTTCTTCGGCGCCGAGCAGTTCGCCGCGATGCGCCCGCGCTCGTTGTTCCTCAACCTCTCGCGCGGCTTCGTCGTCGACTACGACGCGCTCAAGACGCATCTCGAATCCGGTCACATCGCCGGTGCGGCGGTCGACGTGTTCCCGACCGAGCCCAAGAAGAAGGGCGATCCGTTCGACTCACCGTTGCAGGGCATCCCCAACGTCGTGCTGACGCCGCACATCGGCGGCTCGACGGAGGAGGCGCAGGAGGACATCGGACGGTTCGTCGCCGCGAAGCTGCGCGACTACGTCCAGCGTGGTTCGACGACGCTCAACGTCAACCTCCCGTCGCTCAACCTGCCCGAGCGCCCGGGTCAGCACCGCATCGTGCATTTCCACAAGAACGTGCCGGGTGCGCTGGCGCGCATGAACGGCATCCTCGCCGAGCACGGCGTCAACATCGAGGGTCAGATGCTCGACACCGCCGCGGACACCGGCTACGTCGTCACCGACGTCGTCTCCCAGCTGCCCGACGCCGTCCTGGACCAGCTGCGCGCGATGCCGGAGACGATCAGGCTGCGCGTCGTGCGCTGAGCCGCACCGACCTGCCGCGACCCGTCCCGCGACGGTGTACGAGTGCAGCGTCAGCGGCCCACGAACCGCCCACGCGAAGCGCGTACCCGCGCCATCGCGTGGGCGCCGGCGCCTTCGGACGTCCTCTCGAGCCACCGGACGCACACCGTCCGAAGGGTGAGTCGCAGGCTAGACTGACCGGCAGAACCGACGACGCCGCAGCCGCAGGCTCCGCGTCGCCGAATGCCCCCTTCGACGCAGGTGACGGCGGCCCTCGCTGAGGGTTCGCCGTGCCGGGAGTGACGGTGTGATGCAAGCCCCCATGACGTGGTCCGACGAGGCTGCGGATGGCCAGCGCGAGACCGATCTGGGTCGGTGGCGGAGCACGTACGACCTCATGGCCGAGCACGTCGAGGCCGACCCCGCGTTCGTCGCGTCGTGGCAGCAGCTCGACGCGCTCGCGCACGCCCGCGACGTCGAACTGAGGGCTGACGTCGAGGCGATGATCCGTCGCCCCGACATCGAGCGCTTCGCCGAGGCCCTCGCGCAGTGGGGCGCGCGGCCGGGCCCATATGTCGGGGCCGGCGCGCTCGCGCGGCACTGGCTGCCGCGCGTCGTAGCGCACTGCGAGGACCGCCTCGGCGAGCTCGAGGACGTGCTGGCGAAGGTGCTCGTCACCCCGACCTCGCTCGACGAGGCGGGCACGTCGATCGCGCGTCTCGAGGACGTCATCGGATCCGGTGGGCCTGATCTCGCGCGCGTGCCGACGTTCCTGTCGCTCGTGTGGGCCACCTCCGGCCAGGGGGACTGGCCGGTGCTGTGGCCGGGTGGGGCGGACGCGTTCGCGACCCTGGGGTGGATGGGGCGCCACCTCACGCACGCCGAGCGCTACGTCGACTTCGTGACGCTGTGCCGTGCGTTCAGCCCCGCCGGCGCCTACCGGGCGCAGCGCGTCGTCACGGCGCTGGGCGAGAAGCCGTCGTTCGTCGGCTTCGGCGCGGCGCTGCCTGCGCTGGCGACCGAGTCGACGCAACTGCACCGTACTTTCGAGCAGGGCGTCGGCTATCCGGACGGCGAGTCGGAGGCACGCGCCGCGTCCCTGGCGCTGCAGTTGCGCGGTCATGCCGCGCTGGTCGCGCGCAGCCTGCACGAGCAGCTCGAGCGCGCCACCGGCGTCAAGCTCGCCGAGACGAGCCTGCAGACCCGGACGGAGGCGTCCTCGCGCGCGGCCTACCGCAGCGATTCGCACTCGACGTGGCTGCTGCCCGCGAGCAGCGGGGGAGCGCCCGCCCTGCGCGTGTGGATGACGAGCTCCGGCATCGCCGTCGGGCTGATGTCGGGCTGGGATCCCGCGGCGGGCGCCGAACGTCACGAGGAGCTCGGCTCGCGGCTCGAGCAGAACCTGCCTGCCGGTCTGGAGTTCATCCATCTCGGCCCGGCCGGCGCGCCGGACCGCCTGACGCCGACGGGGGCGTCGTACGAGGGTGGCGAGGTGTTCGTCGGCCGCTGGTTCCCGCACCCCGACGGGGTGGGGCGGCGCAGCTTCGCCGCGGACGTCGAGGACACCGTGCGCCGCGTGCTGCCGCTGGTCGACACGATGCGCGGCTCCGATGCGCCCGTCGAGGGCATCGACGAGGAGCTCGCCATCGCGCTGCGCGCCTTCCTGGCCGACCGTCCGTACCCGGCGGAGCGCGATCAGTGGCACGTCGAGCAGCGCCGCACCTTCGCGGCCTCGCTCGAAGCGGAGGCGCTCGCCGCGTTCGACCTCGCGACGTTCAAGCGCATCATCGCCGGTGGCGCCTACGGGTCGACGGGCACGCACAGTGTCCTCGACGCGCGCCTCGCCGCGCTCGATGCGCGTGGCCTCGAGAACCTCGCGCGCTCCGTCACGCACCTGCTGTGGGGTGAGGGCGATGACGCCGACCGCATCGACGCGGTCATCGACCCCGAGGGCGCCGATGAGGTCTCGCTCGACGAGGCGGTCGCGATGAAGCTCCTGGCGATCGCGCACCCGCACCGCTACCTGCCCGTGTACGCGATGACGGGGCGTGACGGCAAGGTCGCTCTCGCGCAGGCGCTCGGTGTCGTCCTGCCGCGTCGGCGCGAGTTGTCGCGTGGTCGGCTGCAGGTCATCGCCGCGGACCGGTTGCGCGGCAAGCTCGAACCGTTGCTGCCGAACGACCCGTGGGGGCAGGTGCAGTTCGCGCTGTGGCTGCTGCGCAAGGGCGAGACGAGCGTCGACCCCGAACGAGATCTGGTCGCCGAGGCGGCGGCGGATCTGCTCGTGGACGAGGAGTTCCTGCGCGAGATCGACGAGTTGCTGCAGGACAAGAAGCAGCTCATCTTCTACGGTCCGCCCGGGACGGGCAAGACGTTCATGGCGCAGCGATTCGCGGCGGCCCTGCAGCCCGACCCGACGAAGCGCGCCGTCGTGCAGTTCCACCCGTCCACGTCGTACGAGGACTTCTTCGAGGGCTTCCGCCCGCGTCTCGACGCCGCTGGCGCAATGGTCTACGAACTGCGCAAGGGGCCGCTGGCGCTCATGGCCGAGGCCGCCGAGGCCGACCCGACGACGCCGCACATCATGGTCATCGACGAGATCAACCGCGCGAACCTGCCGCGCGTCTTCGGTGAGCTGCTGTTCCTGCTCGAGTATCGCTCGCAGTCGGTCATGACGAGCTACCGGCCCGACGAGGGCTTCCAGCTGCCCTCGAACCTGTACTTCATCGGCACGATGAACACGGCCGACCGATCGATCGCCCTCGTCGACGCTGCGCTGCGACGCCGCTTCCACTTCCTGCCGTTCATGCCGCACGAAGGCCCGATGGAGGGGCTGCTGGCGCGCTGGCTGGAGCGCGAGAACGGCCCCGTGTGGGTGGCGGGCGTCGTCGATCGGGTCAACGAGGAGCTGCGTCAGATCCTGCGCGGCCCGCACCTGCAGATCGGCCACAGCCACTTCATGGTGCGCGACCTCGACGACGCCGCGCTCGCCCGCATCTGGAAGTACGGCGTCTACCCGTTCATCGAGGATCAGCTCTACGGGCGCGAGGACGTGCTCGCGACGTTCACCTGGGAGGCCGTGCTCGAACGGCACGCCCAGGCTGCGCATGCTGACGACGACGCGGCGCGCGCCACGAACGACGCGGCGCCCGAGGGGTCATGACGGCGCTCGCGGTCGGCGCCCTCGCGCCGGACGAGCGCGTTCGCCTCACCCTGGCGGAGCACTCGCGTTCGGAGCCGGTCCGCGTGCCGAGCAGTGCGCGTCGCGCCCTGTTCTCGGTCGGCTCGGATCGGGTGAGGTTGCTCGCCACTGCCGATCCGGAGGCCGTCGTCGTCGAGACGACGTCGTGGGTCGGCACGGTCAGCGTTCCCGGTTTCGAGGTGCGCATCGTGCCACGCGTGCGGATGGCATCGATCTTCGCGATGCTCGGCGGACAGGACGCGTCGATCGCGTGGGGGAGTGAGACGAGCGATTTCGCGGGTGACGGCGAACTGCTCGACGGATCGGCGCTTGTCGTCCTGCGCGCTGTCGAGGCGGCGACCCGCCGCGGGCTGCTGCACGGGTATCGCACGCGCGAGGAGGAGAGTTCGACGCTGCGGGGCCGCTTGCTCGTCGACCAGCTCGCCCGCAGACCGTGGACGGTCGGCGCCCCGGTGTGCCGGTTCGAGGAGTTCACGTCAGACGTCGTCGAGAACCACCTGCTGCGCGCGGCCGTCGTCCGCGTGCTCGGCGCCCCCGGCCTCAGCCCGCAGACGCGGCGTCTCGCCGTCGAGCTGCTCGCGCGGTTCGACGGGGTCGCCGACGCCGATCCGAGGGAGCTGGCGCTCGAGATCCCGTTGACGCGGCTCAATGCGCACTACGAGCACGCGATGGGTCTGGCGCGTCTCGCGATCGACGGTTTCTCGATCCGTCATGACGCGGGTGAGCGCGGTGCGAACGCGTTCCTCGTCGACGTCGACCTCGTCTTCCTGCGCTTCGTCGCCACCGAGCTGCGGGCCCGGTTGTGGCCCGCGCATCGCGTCGAGCAGGCCGAGGAGCTCGCGCTCGACGACGCCGCGTCGCTGCGCGCTACCGCCGACATCCTCGTGCGTGACGCGAGCGGCCCCCGCCTCGTCATCGGCACCCGCTACCACCTCGGCGACGACGACGTGCCCCGCCGCACGGGTGACCCGCTGCACCTCATGACGGGCGGAGGTCGCGACACCGCGCGGACTCCTCGCGACCCGGCCGCCGCCGTCGCGAACGACGCGGCCGCCTTCTTCCCGGTCATGGTGCAGGCCGCCTCGCTCGACCTCGACGCAGCACTCGTCGTCTATGCCCACGCGCGGCGCCGCCCGGCGAGCCGCATCCGGATGCCGGCGACGCGGGCGAGCGTCCACTCGTGGCACGTCGACCTCGACGCGTCGTGGCGTGAGCTGAGCGATGGCCTCGACGATCTCGCGGCGCACGTGCGGCGTCTGTGCGGGTGACGGGCGCCGAGCTCCTGCGGCTGCGCACGCCCCCTGCGTCTCCTGTCACCCGAGACGCCGCGCACGTCACCCCGCGGCCGCCACGCACCGGCGTCCGCAGTGCGCCCTGAGCGAAACCCGGTGCCGTCGAGGCGGTGCGCGAGCGAGAGCCCGACTATCGTGGCGGCGTGTCCACGACGATGAACCTGGCCCCCGCCGATCTCGAGCGCCGTGCTGCGCTGCGTCGCATGCGCCTCGTGGCGACGGGGCTGCTCGTCCTCGCGGCCGTCATCTACATCCTCACGCACGGCCATGGCGGGGCGTGGGGGTACGTCAACGCGGCGGCCGAGGCTGCGATGGTCGGTGCCGTTGCCGACTGGTTCGCGGTGACCGCGCTGTTCCGTCACCCCCTCGGTCTCAAGGTGCCGCACACGGCCATCATCCCGACGCGCAAGGATCAGCTGGGCAAGAGCCTCGAGGAGTTCGTCGCCTCCAACTTCCTCACCCCCGATCTCGTGCGCGAGCGCATCCGCGGCGTCGACGTCCCGCGACGCGTCGCGGCCTGGGTCGAGCGCCCCGGTCAGGCCGAGCGGCTCGTCGCCCAGATCACCCCGCAGCTCAACAAGGCGCTCGAGAGCCTCGACGAGGACGAGGTGCGCCACTTCCTCGACGCCGTCCTCATCCCGCGTCTGCAGCGCGAGCCCATCGGCGAACTCGCCGGGCACCTGCTCGAAGGGGTCGTCGCGGACGGCACGCACCACGGGTTCGTCGACGTCTGCGTCACCGAGATGCACGTCTGGGTGAGCGAGAACAAGGATGCGGTGACGCGCATCGTCGGGGCGAAGGCGCCGTGGTGGTCACCGCAGTGGCTCGACGACGCCGTCGTCGACCGCATCCACCTCGAGATCGTCAAGTGGCTCGCGGAGGTGCGCGACACACCCGATCACGCGATGCGTCGCGCGATCGACGCGTTCCTCGCTCGCGCCGCGCACGACCTGCAGCACGACGAGAAGACCCAGCAGCAGGCGGAGAACCTCAAGCAGCGCTTCCTCACCCACCCCAGCGTCGCCGACGCGGCCCTGAACGTGTGGTCGTCGGTGCGTCGGATGCTCGGTGACGCTCTCATGGATCCTGACGGCGAGCTGCGGGCGCGGATGGTCCACCACCTGCGGGCGCTCGCGCAGCGCATCCGCACCGATGACGCGCTCCACGCGAGCCTCGAACGTCGCCTCGAGGACGTCGCAGCCGCCGGCGTCGAGGGATACGGCCACGAGATCACGGCCCTCATCTCCTCGACGGTCGAGCGCTGGGACGCGCAGGACGCCTCCGAACGCATCGAGTCGTTCGTCGGGCGCGACCTGCAGTTCATCCGCATCAACGGCACCGTCGTCGGCGGCCTCGTCGGCCTCCTCATCTACACGCTCAGCCAGCTCCTGCCCTGACGGCGGGGGCGCTGGGCCCTGCCCGAACGCGCGCGGCCATCACCGGCGCGCGTGAGAAAATGAGCGAATCGTGAGTACTCCAAGACCTTCGCAACCTTCCTCGAACGGCGATCCGGCGATGCCCGGGCCGCCGCTCGCCTCATCGTCCCGCCGGCGCAGGCCGAGCCGGAGCAGAGCGAACGCGTCACCCCGAGGGGACGAACCGGCCCTGGCCGCCGAGGCCATCCCCGACCCCACATCGGAAGCAGCGTCGTACGTCCTGCGCTACCCGGGCCACCTGCCTGTCGTCGAGGCGAAAGACGAGATCCTCGAGGCGATCCGCGACCACCAGGTCGTCATCGTCGCGGGCGAAACGGGTTCGGGCAAGACGACGCAGCTGCCGAAGTTCTGCCTCGAACTGGGGCGCGGGCGCGCCGGCGCCATCGGCCACACCCAACCGCGACGCATCGCGGCGCGTTCGGTCGCCGAGCGGCTCGCCGAAGAACTCGAGTCGCCGCTCGGTGAGACGGTCGGCTATCAGGTGCGCTTCGTCGACGAGTCGTCGAAGAAGACCCGCGTGCGCGTCATGACCGACGGCATCCTGTTGTCGCAGATGCAACGCGATCGGGATCTGCGTCAGTACGACACGCTCATCATCGACGAGGCGCACGAACGCAGCCTCAACATCGACTTCATCCTCGGCTACCTCAAGCAGTTGCTGCCGCGGCGCCCCGATCTCAAGGTGATCATCACGTCCGCGACGATCGACCCGGAGCGCTTCGCCGAGCACTTCGCCGGCCCGGACGGGCCCGCGCCGATCATCGAGGTCTCGGGGCGCACCTACCCCGTCGAGACGCGGTATCGCCCCCTCGTGCGCGAGCTCGCGCCGAGCAAGCCGGGGGAGGACCCCAAGCTCGAGGACGTCGATCAGGTGACGGGCATCGTCGAGGCCGCACAGGAGCTGTGGCGCTCAGGCAGCGGTGACGGTTCGGCGCAGGACATCCTCGTCTTCTGCTCCGGTGAGCGCGAGATCCGCGACGCCGCGGACGCGCTCAAGGGCGCTGACTGGGGGCGCGCGCGTCACGACGTCGAGATCGTGCCGCTCTATGCGCGCCTGTCCGCCGCCGAGCAGCATCGCGTCTTCGCCCCGCACCACGGGCGACGCATCGTCCTGGCGACGAACGTCGCCGAGACGTCGCTGACGGTGCCGGGCATCCGCTACGTCATCGACACCGGCACCGCGCGCATCTCGCGCTACAGCCAGCGCACGAAGGTGCAGCGCCTGCCGATCGAGCCGATCTCGCAGGCCTCCGCCCGTCAGCGCGCCGGCCGGTGCGGCCGCGTCGCCGACGGCATCTGCATCCGGTTGTACTCGGAGGAGGATCTCGCGTCCCGCCCGGAGTTCACCGACCCCGAGATCCTGCGGACGAACCTCGCGAGCGTCATCCTGCAGATGACGTCCTTGGGCCTCGGCGACATCGCGCGCTTCCCGTTCGTCGACGCGCCCGACGCCCGCCAGATCAAGGACGGCCTGGCGCTGCTCGAGGAGTTGCACGCCCTCGACACCACCGCTCAGGGGCCGCGCAAGAAGCTGACGCCGACCGGCCGCACTCTCGCGCGCCTGCCCGTCGACCCGCGGCTCGGACGCATGCTCGTCGCCGCCGCCGAGAACGGCTCGCTGCGGGAGGTACTCGTCATCGTCGCGGCGATGTCGATCCAGGATCCGCGTGAGCGCCCCGCGGACGCGCAGGCCCAGGCGGATCAACAGCACGCCCGGTTCAAGCACGAGAAGAGCGACTTCCTCAGCTACCTCAACCTGTGGAACTACGTGCGCGAGCAGCAGCGCGAACTGTCCAGCAGTGCCTTCCGGCGCCTGTGCAAGCGCGAGTACCTCCACTACCTGCGGCTGCGCGAATGGCAGGATCTGCACGGTCAGCTCAAGGCGGCGTGCAAGCAGGCCAAGCTGTTCATGAGCGACAACGCCGCGAGCGAGGATGCCGTCCACCAGGCGCTGCTCACGGGTCTGCTCAGCCACGTCGGGCTGCGGGATCGTGAGAAGCGTGAGTACCTCGGCGCCCGTCAGGCGCGTTTCGCGATCCAGCCCGGCTCGACGCTGTTCCGACGCCAACCCGACTGGGTCATGGCGGGCGAGCTGGTCGAGACGACCCGCATGTGGGCGCGCACCAACGCGGTCGTCGACCCCGCCTGGATCGAACGGGCGGGCGCCCACCTCGTCAAGCGCTCGTATGCCGAACCGCACTGGGAGCGCTCGCGCGCGGGGGCCGTCGCGTCCGAACGGGTCATGCTGTACGGCATCCCGATCGTCGCGGGCCGCAAGGCCGCCTACGGCGCGATCGATCCGGAGGTCTCTCGCGACCTGTTCATCCGTCACGCTCTCGTCGAGGGTGACTGGGATGCGCAGCACCAGTTCCTCAAGGACAACGCGGCGCTGCGCGCGCGCTTCGCCGACCTCGAGGCGCGCGCCCGACGGCGTGACCTCGTCGTCGACGACGACGTCCTGTTCGACTTCTACGACGAGCGCATCCCGGCGGACATCGTCTCCGGGGCGCACTTCGACCGGTGGTGGAAGAACGAGCGTCGTAAGAACCCGAGCCTGCTCACCTTCACCGAGGATTTGCTCGTCGCCGACGACGCGGACGCCGTCGACGAATCGGCCTACCCGAAGTCGTGGCGGCAGGGCAGTCTCAGGCTCAAGTTGACGTATCAGTTCGAGCCGGGTGCAGACGCCGACGGCATCACCGTGCACGTGCCGCTGCCGGTGCTCAACCAGGTCGAGGATCACGGGTTCGACTGGCTCGTGCCCGGTATGCGTGAGGAACTCGCGACGGCCCTCGTGAAGTCGCTGCCGAAGAACATCCGACGCAGCTTCGTCCCGGCTCCCGACCATGCGCGGCGGGCGCTGGCGCTCATGGATGCCCAGGGTCGCCCGGGTGAGGTCCCGTTCGCCGACGAGCTGGGCGAGGCGCTGTTTCGTCTCACCTCGGTACGTGTGCCCGCGGGGAGTTGGGACCCGGGGAAGCTGCCCGACCACCTGAAGGTCACGTTCAGGGTCGAGGATGAGCGGGGCCGCAAGATCCGTGAGAGCAAGGATCTCGCGGCGCTGCAGGACGAACTCGCCGGGCGTCTGCGTCAGTCGATCGCGAAGGCGGCCGGAGACCTCGAGCAGCAGGGGCTGACGCAGTGGACGTTCGGTGAGCTGCCCCGCCAGTTCACGAAGTCGGCCGGCCGCCAGCGGATGACGGGCTTCCCGGCTGTCGTCGACCACGGCCGTGACGTCGCTGTCGAGGTGCTCGGCACCGAGTCCGAGGCGCGCCAGGCCACTCGGCTCGGCACCCGCCGTCTGCTGCTGCTCAACACGCAGGTGCCGTGGAAGCGAATCCTCGGCCTCATGAGCAACCGGCAGAAGCTCGCGCTCGGCAACAACCCGCACGGTTCGATGGACGCCCTCATGGACGACGTCCTCGCGGCCGCCGTCGACTCCGTCATCGAAGGCATGCCCGGGCGCGAAGTGCGCGACGCAGAGCAGTTCGACGCGGCCCTCACGGCGATCCGTCAGCAGGTGGCACCGCTCGTGCTCGAGGCGGCCGAGAAGCTCGCGCCCGTGCTCGAGCACGCCGCCGAGGTGCAGCTCGGGCTGTCACGATTGACGGCGCCCGCGGCGAAGGCGTTGCACGACGACGTCGCCGCTCACCTCGTCGCGCTCATCCATCCCGGTTTCGTCGCCGAGACCGGGTTGGCGCGCCTCGGTCACCTCGATCGCTACGTGCGGGGCATGCTCGAGCGGCTCGACAAGGGCGTCACCGATCTCGTGCGTGACGCCGACCGCGCCGACCTCGTCGCGACCGTCCGACGTGAGTACGACGACATGGTCGCCGGGCTGCGCCCCGAGCGCCGTGGGGACGCCGACGTGCTCGACATCCGCTGGATGATCGAGGAGCTTGCCGTCAGCCAGTTCGCGCAGCGTCTGGGCACCGCTCACCCGGTGTCCGAGAAGCGGATCTACAAGGCGATGGACGCTGCGGAGGCCCGCTGATCGGGCGTAGGTTGGAGGCCATGGCGAGCATCTTCAGCAAGATCATCGACGGCGACATCCCGGCGCACTTCGTCTGGCAGGACGAGGTGTGCGTGGCGTTCCTCGTCATCGACCCCATCACCGACGGGCACACGGTCGTCGTGCCGCGCGGGGAGATCGTCGAATGGACGCAGGCGCCGCCGAGCATCTTCGCGCATCTCACGGGTGTCGCGCAGATCATCGGTCAGGCGCAGCAGCGCGCGTGGCAGGCGCAGCGCGTCGGCCTGCTCGTCGAGGGGTACGAGGTGCCGCACCTGCACCTGCACGTGTGGCCGACGCAGAGCCCGGCCGAGTTCGACCCGCACGCCGTCACGCGAGGCCAGGACCAGCAGATCCTCGCCGAGAATGCCGAGGCGCTGCGGGCGCAGTTGCGCACCGACGGTCATGCCGAGACCGTTCCGGACGCCGCGTCGCCGCAGACCTGAGTGGCCGCGGCGTGGGGGAATCATCCCCGCGCGCGGGGCGTTGAACGGTGAGCACCTGACGAAGGAGTACGACGTGCTTGATCCCACGCAACTGTTCCGCATCGAGACCGACACCCCGCTCGCCGAGCAGAGCGCCTCGACCCTCGTGGTCTCGCTGGGCGGTTTCATCGACGCGGGCAACACGCAGAAGTTGATGACGGCGCACATGCTGGGCACGCTCGAGCACACGGTCGTCGCGTCGTTCGACGTCGACCAGTTGCTCGACTACCGCGGTCGCCGCCCGATGATGACGTTCGATCGCGACCGCTACAGCGAGTACGACGACCCGGCTCTCGTGCTGTACCGCCTCGTCGACGCCGAAGGCACGCCGTTCCTGCTGCTCGCCGGCCCCGAGCCCGACTACCAGTGGGAGCGCGTCAGCGAGGCCGTCCGCATCCTCGCGGCGAACCTCGGCGTCTCGCTCATGGTGAGCGCGCACGGCATCCCGATGGCGGTGCCGCACACGCGCCCGGTCGGTTTCACGCGTTTCGCCTCCGATCAGCGTCTGCTGACGGAGAACGAGCCGCTCTTCGGCAACGTCCAGGTTCCCTCGAGTGCCGAAGGGCTCATGCACATCCGGCTCGCCGAGGCGGGCATGGACACCGCAGGTTTCGCGATCCACGTGCCGCACTACCTCACGCAGGTCGAGTTCGCGGACGCCGCGCTCGCCGCGCTCGAGGCCGTCTGCGGGCTGACGGGGCTGGCGATCCCCGCTCAGGAGCTCGCCGCGATCGCCGGGCTGCATCGCGCCGACATCGCCAAGCAGATCAGCGAGAACGACGAGGTCACCGAGGTCGTCGAGGGCCTCGAGCGGCAGTACGACGCCTTCACCGAGGGTCGTCGTCGACGCTCGCTCCTCGCCGCCGAGATGAACGACCTGCCGAGCGCAGACGAGATCGGCGCCGAGCTGGAGCAGTTCCTGCGCGCCGAGGGAGAGGATCCGGGCACCAAGGGCTCGTTGTGAGCCCGCGAGCGCTTCTCGCCGGCCGTCGGTCTGAGCCGACGGCCACGCGGGCTTCGCAACGCTCGCCTGGCTGCGGCCACCCCTGCGGTGGCTTGCCGGGCCCCCGCCAACTTGGGAGGATCACCTCATGTTCGGATTCGGTCAAGACAAGAAGGCTCCTGCAGCCCCCGAGAAATCGTCGGGCATGCTCGACTCGACGGCCAACACCCTGGCGCAGCACCTCATCTCGGTGGGCATCGGGGGCGTGGCGACGTTCAAGTCGGCCCGCGCCGTCGCCGACGAGGCGATGAAGAAGGCGGGCTCCAAGGAAGCGGCGATGGACGACGTCGTCGCATCACACACGAAGCTCGCGGGCGCGAACGGCTTCCTCACCAACCTCGGCGGTTTCGTCACGCTCCCCGTGGCACTGCCCGCGAACGTCATCGGTTTCTACACCGTCGCGACGCGCATGGTCGCGGCAATCGCCGCCATCAACGGTCACGACGTCGACGACCCAGCCGTGCGCTCGGCGATCCTGCTCGACCTCATCGGTGCGGACGCGACGCAGGTCCTCAAGGGCCTCGGCCCGATGACGGGTGGCGTCGCGACGAACGTCGCCACGCGCAAGCTGCCGCCGGCGGCGCTCGCCGTCGTGAACAAGTCAGTTGCGTTCCGTCTCGGCTCGCAGGTGGGGCGTCGCTTCCTCACGCGCATTCCGCGCCTCATCCCCGTGGCGGGCGGCTTCATCGGTGGCGGCCTCGATGTCGTCCTCATCCGCAAGATCGCCCAGTCGGCGCGTCGCGACTTCGTCGCGCAGATCCCGCCGTCAGCCTGACGTCGCCCTGATTCCACCCCGAACGCCACTCGTCTTCGGCGGGTGGCGTTCGGCGTGTCCGGGCCGGTTCGGCGATGTGTCGTCCGTGCGCATCAACGGGCTTCCGGGCGACGATCTGACGGGCCGCGAACCCCCGCCTGGCCTTGCTCGAACGGCCCACTCACCCACAGGTGTGACGGCTACGGCCCGTTTCGCGGTCCGCAGGATGCCTCGTCCACAGGTTTGTGGCTCGTGGTCAGCGCGCGGGTGGCGTCATGGGTTTCGCTGGGGGCATGAAGACAACAACACGACTCAAGGGCCTCAGCGCCCTGGTGGCAGCCCTTCCCGATCTCGTCGGCTCCGAGGGGGCGGGCGCCGTCATCGTCCTGTTCGAACGTGACGGTGCGCTCGCGGGGGTGCTCGGCTGGGCGGACGATGCGTGCGACGGGGAGACGGCGCACATGCTCGACGTCGTCGCTGAGCGGCGCGCGACGATGGGTGCGCAGGCCGCCATCGCCATCGCCTATCGCTGCGAGCCGGGCCGCGTCGACATCGCGGCCCTCGCGAAACGCATCGAGCGCCGCGTGCCGCTGCACCACGTCCTCGGTGCCAGCGACGAGCACTGGTGGGCCATCGAATGCGAGCTCGGCTGCTGTGACGGCGCGATCCACGAGATCCCGTCCCTGTCAGAGCAGACCCGCGAGCAGCTTCGCGACGTCCGCCGCGGCGGCGAGGCCATGGCCGCCACCGCGCGCCCCGTTCCCAGCGTCGTCGACGTCCGAGCCGCCTGGGCACGGTTGTGCGACGTCCCCGACACCGCGTCGGGCACCCGGCGACGCTCCCGCAGCGCCGACCTGCAGGTGCTCGCCGACGCTGTCGTCGACGGCCCGACGCGCGATGAGATCCTCCTGTGCGTCGCACCCGAACTGTTCCGTCTGCTGAGCCCGGGCACGCCGCTCGGCGAGCCTGGCCCGCTGATGACGAGCGCGTGCCTGCGAACTTGGCTGCCGCTCGTGCCGCGCCACGGCCGCGCCGCGTGGAAGGCCCTCGAGGCCGCCGCGACCTGGCGCGAAGGCGACCTGCGGGGAGCCGGTGCGTGCGCCGCGGCGTCGCTGCTCATCGGGCGGACGTCATTGGGGCAACTGCTGCGCGACATCACAGGCACGGGGTTGTCGTACGAGCAGGCCGTCGGTGCGCTCCACACGAAGGCTCGGCAGAGTTCCGTCGCCTGACGAGCGTGCCGGTTGTGGGAGCGCGCCACATCGTGGACGTCGCCGCGCGGGCGATGGAAGCCGCGGGCAGGGCCGCCTACTGTGTCGCAGGTCAAGAGTTTCAGCGACACAAGCCCCGGCTTGCTGAGCGGCAACCCTCCCTCGCGGCGGGGTGCCCCGGGTGACGACAGGGCCGCCCGTGGGCGGCAAGCGCGAGAGGTGGGTTGCGACCCACCTCGGAATCGAGGACGTCATGGTTTCGCACCGTCGCCTCGCCGTGGCCGACCCCGCGGCGCCCCTCACCGACGACGGGTTCAACCCGCACGCACGTGCCGTCCACATCGGCACCCTGACGCTGGAGAACGGCGCCGCCCTGCCCGACGTCGTCATGACGTACGAGTGCTGGGGCGAGCTGAACGACGACGCGAGCAACGCCGTCCTCGTCGAGCACGCCCTGACCGGAGACTCGCACGTCGTCGGGCCGGTCGGCCCCGGGCAGCCGACGGCGGGGTGGTGGCCTGGTCTCATCGGCCCCGGCGCGCCCCTCGACACCGACGAGCTGTTCGTCGTGGCGATCAACGTGCTCGGCGGCTGTCGCGGCAGCACGGGCCCCATGTCGCTCGCACCAGACGGCCGGGTGTGGGGCGGGCGCTTCCCACACGTCAGCGTCAGGGATCAGGCGCGCGCCGAGGCGCGGGTCGCCGACGCTCTCGGCATCGCGCGCTTCCACACTGTCATCGGCGGCTCCTTCGGCGGGATGCGCGCCGCGGAGTGGGTGGCGACCTTCCCGCATCGGGTGCAGCGCGCCCTCGTCGTCGCGAGCTGCGCGGCGGCGGGCGCCGACCAGATCGCGTGGGGGCACACGCAGGTGCGGGCAATCGAAGCTGACCCGGATTTCCGGGGTGGCGGCTACCTCGAGCAGGGCGTCTTCCCGACGTCGGGGCTCGGGCTCGCCCGCCAGATCGCGCACACCTCCTACCGCAGCGCGCACGAGTTGCAGGAGCGGTTCGGGCGCGAGTCGCAGGGAGCGGACCGCACGCTCGACGGCGGCCTGTTCGCCGTCGAGAGCTATCTCGAGCACCACGCCGCGAAACTCGTCGCGCGGTTCGACGCCATGAGTTATGTGCGGCTCACGCAGGCGATGGCGACGCACGACGTCGGCCGCGGCCGCGGCGGCATCGAGCCTGCGCTCCGGGTGTTCGGGGGTGAGCTCGTCGTCGCCGCGGTCGACTCCGATCGGCTGTTCCCGGTCAGTGCCTCCGCCGACATCGTCCGGGCTCACGGGCGCGGACGGCTGCGTCTCATCCACTCGCCGCACGGTCACGACGGTTTCCTCATCGAGGCCGACCAGATCGCGGCGCTCGTGCGCGAGGTCATCGCTCGGCCGCTCACGGCCGAGGCGGGCCGCGTCCGTCCCGTGGCGTGACGGCGGGCGCTCGCGGCACCTCGGGTAGCGTGTGAGCCGATCGCCACAGTCGCAGAACAGGGGTTGCGCATGTCCGTCGTCGTCAGTTTCGCTCCGGGCCCGGAGGGTGAGGCCGCGGTGGCCGAGGCCGTGCGTCAGTCGAGTGTGCTGGGGCGCCCGCTCGTACTCGTCTCGACCGTCCCGAGCGACGACGCGCGCGCTGCCGCGCAGGAGAGTGCGGACGCGGTCGGCGGCCGCGTCGTGCAGGTGGAGGAGGGCCAGGACGCGGTCGAGGTGATCCTCGACGAGGTGGCCGAACTCGACCCGGCGCTGCTCGTCATCGGGCTGCGTCGCCGCACGCCCGTCGGCAAGCTGATCCTCGGTTCGAGCGCTCAGCGGCTGCTGCTCGACGCGCCGTGCCCCGTCCTCGCGGTCAAGCCCACAGCGCACTGATCTCGCGCTGCTCCCAACCCCGGCCTGACGCGCTTGCGTCAGGTCGGGAACACCCGCGCACGCAGGGGCGTTGAACCCCGTGATTCTGCGGTTCTCGACCCAGAGTTCTATAATGGTGAAAGAAGCGACGCGGGGGATCGAATCAGGCACCACGGTGCCAGGCGAGCTCAGGTGAGTCTCGGGCAACCGGCTCTCGTCGGATCCCGCCCCCGTGGTTCGTCTCTTCCCTCGTACGAAGCGCTCGGCGCGCGATTGCGCCTGCCCGATGCGTTGTGCACTCTCGGAAGGTAGTTGGTGACCTCAGTGTCCGAAACGGCTCAGACCCCCGCGCTTCCCGCGGACATCGACCATCCCGCGGTCATTGCTCTGTTCGAGCAGGGGCGCGCGAGCGGCACGGTCGACAGCGTGGTGCTGAAGACCGCCCTCGAAGAAGCGAAGATCTCCATGGCCAAGCAGAAGGCGGTGCTGAAGGCGCTGGGGGCCGAGGGCATCGAGATCGTGCTCGACGAGGTTCACGCGGCCCAGGCCGTCGCCACGACGACCGGGCGCAAGAGCGCGGCGAAGAAGTCGACTGCCAAGAAGACGGCGACGAAGACCGCTGCCGCGAAGAAGACCACCGCGGCCAAGACGACGACCGCGAAGAAGGCTGCCGTCAAGAAGACGGCGGCGAAGAAGGCCGTAGAGGCGGAGACCGACGTCGAGCTCGACGAGATCGTCACCGCCGACGGGGCGAGTGAGGCCCCCGCGAAGAAGGCGGCCGCCAAGAAGACCACCGCCAAGAAGGCGACGGCGAAGAAGGCCACCGCGGCCAAGTCGACGACCGCGAAGAAGACCACCGCCAAGAAAGCATCCGCTGGCGAGCCGGACGAGGTCGTCGCCGAGGACGTCGAGATCGACGACGTCGTCGTGACGGACGTCGAGGCAGGCGCCGAGGAGGTCGACGAGGCGAAGAAGCCCGCCGGCGAGGCCGAAGACGAGAAGGGCGGCTTCGTCCTGCGTCCGGGTGACGAGGATGACGCGCCGGCCCAGCAGGTCGTGACGGCGGGTGCGACGGCCGACCCGGTCAAGGACTACCTCAAGCAGATCGGCAAGGTCGCCCTGCTCAACGCCGAGCAGGAGGTCGAGCTCGCGAAGCGCATCGAGGCCGGCCTGTTCGCCGAGCAGAAGCTCGAGTCGGGCGTCAAGATGGACATGAAGCTCAAGCGCGAGCTGTGGTGGATCGCCTCGGACGGCAAGAACGCGAAGAACCACCTCCTCGAGGCCAACCTGCGTCTCGTCGTGTCGCTGGCCAAGCGTTACACGGGTCGCGGCATGCTCTTCCTCGACCTCATCCAGGAGGGCAACCTCGGCCTCATCCGCGCGGTCGAGAAGTTCGACTACACCAAGGGCTACAAGTTCTCGACGTACGCGACGTGGTGGATCCGTCAGGCCATCACGCGTGCCATGGCCGACCAGGCGCGCACCATCCGCATCCCGGTGCACATGGTCGAGGTCATCAACAAGCTGGCTCGCGTGCAGCGTCAGATGCTTCAGGACCTGGGCCGCGAGCCCACGCCGGAGGAGCTGGCCAAGGAGCTCGACATGACCCCCGAGAAGGTCATCGAGGTCCAGAAGTACGGCCGTGAGCCCATCTCGCTGCACACGCCCCTCGGTGAGGACGGCGACAGCGAGTTCGGTGACCTCATCGAGGATTCCGAGGCCGTCGTCCCGGCGGACGCCGTCAGCTTCACGCTGCTGCAGGAGCAGCTGCACTCGGTGCTCGACACGCTGTCCGAGCGCGAGGCGGGCGTCGTCTCGATGCGCTTCGGCCTCACCGACGGCCAGCCGAAGACGCTCGACGAGATCGGCAAGGTCTACGGCGTGACGCGTGAGCGCATCCGTCAGATCGAGAGCAAGACGATGAGCAAG
>ERZ941706.46-NODE-46-length-45457-cov-4.488503_pt1 | contig 45457 bp, 39 predicted proteins | sample MGYA00521232_ERZ941706 | MGnify/ENA primary metagenome ERZ941706 (study PRJEB32759, sample SAMN07749893) | skin metagenome | biome: transportation; feature: city; material: polyester macromolecule | host: Homo sapiens | place: Hong Kong:ER line | collected 2017-07-19...
GTGCTCTCAAATCTAGGAGGGGAGACGATGGGGTGGCAGTTCGACACCGGCGACATGCAGCCCCTGCATGCAGAGCTGTCCCTGATAATAGCTCTCTCCGTCGCTGGAGAACTCGAACTGGTAGTAGGTGAGCAGGCGCAGGGGCTTGTGCCCCAGGGCGCGGTGTGTCCGCGCCAGCGACAGCAGTTGCAGGTCGTGGTGCTGGCAGTAGCGGCGCATGTATTGCCAGGCCAGCTCCGCCTGGCGGCGCTGTTGCCAGAAGGCCCAGCCAACGAGGCCGAGCAGCAAGATCCCAAGCATTTCTCCCATCAGCGGGTTCCTTCTGTGATATGTGTGGGGCCCTGTTCACCCCAGGCAACAGGGCCGTCGTGCCGGGCCTAGGTGGCAGCGAACAGGCGACCGATGGCCAGACCCAAGGCCTCGCTGCGTTCGGGGTCACGCAGTTTTGCCAGCATATCATTGCGCAAGGCCGGTAGCGTGACGAGCTCGGCAAATACCTGGTTGAAGAACTGGGTGGGTTGCAGGGCGAGCTGCTCCAGAAACAGGCCGAGCAGTTCGGGGTGTTTCAGATCGGGCCAGAGGCGGCCAGCGATGGCGAGGAGCAGGGAGGGACTTGGCCGGGTTTGCAGCAGGGTCAACAGCTTGTTGGTGCGCAGTCCGTTGCCCGGGCAGGAGGCCAGTGCCCGGCACAGATAGGCCAGGGTTTCGGGGTCAGGCTCGGCGCACTCCTGCTCCTTGCCGATGCGCTCCAGCAATGCGCCTTGCAGGGCAGGGGGCAGGGGGGCGTTCTCCAGGCTCTGGCACAGGGCGTAAAGAGGGGCCTGCGGCAGCATGGGCAAGGCCTTGCAGACCAGTGCCAGGTTGCGTTCAACCTGCAGCCGCTCCGCGAGATCTGCAAACCCTTGCAGTCCCAGTGCCTGCCACCCCTCTTCCCCCGGCGCCGCCAGATAGTGGCAGAGGGCCTCGTAGTAAGCGGAAGGGGCTTGTTCCAGCTGGCGGGCCAGCTTGGCGTGCACACTGGCCATCTTGGCCTCGGCCGGACGGAAGGTGTAGGGGTTGTCCGCCAGACGCTGGGCCTTCTCTTCGTCCAGTTCACCGGTGAGCTTGTAGCCCAGAGTCTCTACCACCTGATCCATGAAATGCTTGGGGCCGCTGGAGATGAGCAGGCCGCGTTCATCGAGGGCGAACTTGAGGAACCAGAGGTAGTGCCTGGATTCGGTTGGCTGGAAGAAGTGCACGCCGAGCCAGGCGTGCTGCTGTAACGGCCAGGGGTAGGGCTCCTGCTGCTGCTCGATGCGCACGAAGAGGTCGCTGGGGAGCGGGCGCACCTGGCGGCCCAGATCGAACAGCTGGAACTGGGTATCGGCCTGGGTCAGAAACTCGGTCAGGGTGTTGATGGAAGACATGAAGAGATCCCGCTTGAAGATAATGCGGGCGATTATAAGGGGGCTGCACCAGATAGCCAGAGGCGGTGATGCAGGGTATGAAGGTGACGGTAACATGGCAGCCATTGCGGGGTCGGTGTATAGTAGCGCCCCTTTTTGATGGCCGTATTGAGTGGGGCCCCGTCGCAGACCGGGCCCGCGATGAGGAAGTGAGCGAGATGAATCAATATCTGCTGGTTGCCGGTCTGCTGGGAGAGCTGACTGCCGAGTTGCAACGTCTGGAACGCTGGCAAGCCGACCATCCGGGGAGCGAGGCGCTGGCAAGCGAGCTGCCGTTTTGTGTCGATACCCTGAGTTTCGATCAATGGCTGCAGTTCGTGCTGATCCCGCGTATGGAGCAACTGGTGCTGCTGCAGGCTCCGCTGCCGACCAGCGTCTCCCTCTATCCCATGGCAAGTGAGGTCTATAAAGAGGAGCTGGCGGAGGTCGAGGCCCTGCTTCGTCTGATCGCCCGTTTCGATCTGCTGCTCTCCGGCAAAGTGGTCGAACAATGATGGACGAGCAGACCCGGACAGCGGATGCCTTGCAGCCAACTCTGCTCTATCAGGATGACTGGCTGGTGGCGGTGAACAAACCGTCCGGTCTCCTGGTGCACCGCAGTTGGCTCGACAAGGCCGAAACCCGTTTCGCCATGCAGATGACCCGGGATCTGATCGGGGGTCGTCATGTCTACCCCGTGCACCGACTGGACAGGCCCACTTCGGGTGTGCTGCTGTTTGCTCTCGATCCTGCCGTGGCCCGTACCCTGACCGAGGCCTTTGCTGCCCGTCAGATCCACAAGGAGTACCTGGCACTGGTGCGGGGATGGGCCCCCGAAGAGGGGCTCATCGACTATCCGCTCAAGGAGCAGCTGGACAAGATTGCCGATGCCTTCAGCGACCCGGATCGCCCCGCCCAGGAGGCGGTGACCGCGTTTCGTCGTCTGCATCAGGTCGAGTTGCCCTTCGCCGTCTCCAAGAAGCATCCCACCAGTCGCTACAGCCTGGTCCGCCTCTTTCCCAAGACGGGGCGCAAGCACCAGCTGCGCCGCCATCTGGATCACCTGTTCCACCCCATCGTCGGTGATACCACCCACGGGGATGGCCGACACAACCGCTTCTTTCGCGAGCACTACGGGTGCGACCGCCTGCTGCTGATCGCGCACCGTCTGAGCTTCGAGCATCCGGTGCTCAAGGTGCCGATGCGGATCCAGGCGCCCCTGGGCCCCGAGGTGCTGGGTCTGTTCGCCCGTCTGGGCTGGCCTGCCAGCGAGCAAGACTACGGCGCCTGAGCCTCTTTCCATCTGTTGCCTCTGACCGGGCTGTGGCATGCTGTAGCCCAGGTACGTCAGAGGAATGACTTATGGCTCAACGAGATATCGCCTGCGCAATCGCGTGCCCCCCGCCTGTTCAGGGGGGCTCTTCCTACCCATCCCGGTCTTGCCGGGCCCAATGTCTGTCCCTGAGGAGTCGCTGATGGCCGAGATCGACATCCTGGTCGGCACCGTCTACGGCTCTGCCATGCTGGTGGCCGAGACCCTCTGTGACCACCTGCAAGCCGATGGCCATGTCTGCCAGATCTTCGATGACGCGGCGCTGACCGACATCGATGCCTCCCGCGTTCTGCTCATCGTGACCGCCACCACGGGGCAGGGGGATATACCGCCCAATTTGCAGTCCTTTGCCAGTGCTCTGGCCGATCGTGCTCCTTATATGAAGGGATGGCGCTATGCCCTCATCGCCATGGGAGACAGCAGCTATGAACACTTCTGCGGAGCGGGGCGATCGCTGGATGCCCTGTTGCAGGAGCTGGCTGCCGAGCCACTGGTTGTGCACCTGGAAATCGATGCGACGGTAGAAGATGAGCCTGAAGTGGCGGCGCTGGCCTGGTTGAAAACCTGGGAAAATAGACTGTAGCCAGACCCTTCTCCCCGAGAATAAATTCACCTCCGTGAGTGTGCTGTCGGGGGGGGGTTATTTTTGGGGCGTCACGCCTCAGCCCCCAAATATATCCTCTCTTTCGTCCGGTTATTTTTCTCGCCAATGATGATAAGCGATTGGCCATATTCATCATCAACCACGACAAATTGAAAAATTAAAAGTTCCGCATTGAAAGCGATTTCAGTCATGTTTTTGCTACTGCGACATGGATTTATCACTTAACTCTCGTTGCAAATTAATATTTGAAAGCGCTTTCTTTAGTTATTGTTTTTCTTTTTTGTGCTTATCTTGGGTGGTTGGTGCCAAAAAATGAAAATTCATTGACATTTTGTGGCTGTGGCTGTCGGTGGCGTGCGATTTGTCATCGTTTTGTGAATCAGCTCATGTTTGCAGGGAATTTGGGTACCTATAATCGACCTCGGTTATCACCAAAACGTTTTTCCGGTGATAAGAACTTGAATATCAGGATCACACTCCTCTCAGCGGGAATAAGGAAAATGAAAATGAAAGCAAAGTGGCTCCCGATCGCTGCAGCAGTAACCGCAGCCCTGGCTTCCCAAGCCGCCTTCGCCGTTGATTTCCACGGCTACATGCGTTCCGGTGTCGGTACTTCCGATAACGGCAGCCTGCAAACCTATTCCAAGGCGAAAGTCGGTCGTCTGGGCAATGAAGCCGAGACCTACGGCGAAGTCCAGCTAGGTCAAGAGGCTTACAACAAGGACGGCAAGTCTTTCTACGTAGACTCCATGTTTGCAATGGTTTCTGGTCAGCAAGGTCGCGACTGGGAAAGCACTAGCGGTAGTGATGCCGACTTTGCCCTGCGCCAATTCAACGTCCAGGCCAAAGGCGTGCTGGGCTTCGCGCCGGAAGCCACTCTGTGGGCCGGTAAGCGTTACTATCAACGTCACGACATCCACATCTCCGACTTCTACTACTGGGATGTGTCTGGTGCCGGTGCTGGTGTAGAAAATATCCAGGCTGGTCCGGGCAAGCTCTCTTTTGCATGGCTGCGTAACGACCCGTGGGATGATTACGATCAGTTTGTAGGTGGTGTTGGTGTCGACAAGCGTGTTGATACGGACGTACTGGACCTGCGTTATGCCGGTATCCCGCTGTGGAAAGACGGCTCCCTGGAGCTGGGATATGACTACGCCCGCGGTAACCTGACCGATGAGCAGAAAGCGGCTCTGGGCAGCAAAGATTACGAGAAAAACGGCCACATGCTGACCGCCGAGCTGACCCAATCCATGCTGGGTGGCTTCAACAAGACCGTGGTTCAGTATTTCGCCGACGGTTATGCCGCTCAGGCTGTTGACTACGGTAGCGGTTCTGGCAGCGGCCTGAGCCAATCTGCCGCCAAGGGCGATGGCTGGCGCTTCATCAACTGGGGCGTGCTGCCCGTTGGCGATAAGGTCGAGTTCGGTCATCAGCTGGTTTACGGTACTGCCAGTGATATCGACAATGACAGCGCTGACAAAGACACCTTCTCCGTTGTCGTTCGCCCGATGTACAAGTGGAATGACACCATGAAGACCATCGCCGAGCTTGGCTATCACCATGACAGCTACAAGCCGAACAATGGCACCGAAACCAGCACCATCGGTAAGAAATACACCCTGGCTCAGGCCTGGTCCGCTGGCTCCAGCTTCTGGGCCCGCCCGGAAATCCGCGTATATGCTTCCTACCTGGATTCTGACGGCCAGTTCCGCCCGGATGCCAATGGCGTGAAGCAGGACGACTCCTGGAACTTCGGTGTTCAAGCTGAAGCTTGGTGGTAATCTGTTGACGTCATGACTGCAAGTGCCCCCGCATGACGGGGGCTCTTTTTTTACAACACGTTTCTTAGGGTCACGCGATGAGATATTCCAGATTAGCCTTGACTGTATTCTGTTCTGTTGTGCTGGGTGGGTGCGCCACGTTGGAAACGACGGTAGCGCCGACTCAGGAGTTCAAGTCCATCATGGGAAATCGCGACGTTGCGATGAGCCAATTGGCTACGGTTGGCAGCTGCTGTCACGATGTCTCCAGTCTGCCGTTCCAGGACATACAACCGGGCGCAACTAAGCTTATCCCCATTGATGGCAGCTCCCCCGTTTACGCTTTCAGCGAAGGGAAAAGCCACTTTGCCGCCTTCCGGTTGCCGGTCAACTCCGGTGACCTGCGCATCACGGTTGATGGCTTGATCGACAAATCGCTGTTCAACCCGACCGTCTTGATGCTGGATTCCAAATTCAATGTGACCCGCAAGTTGGGCAGCGACGTGTTCAAGTACGAGCCTGCACGCATGCTGCAAGGGGATCGCATGGAAGCCGTGTTTACCGTGGATCGCTCCTATGTTGGTAACCCCAATAACGAAAGTTACATGGTGATCTACACAGACCAGAGCGGTCTGGACAAAACAACCACCATCCTTAGCCCTTCCAAGCTGATGACCAAGTCGCTGGGGGTGGTTGATTATGGTGAAAAAGACCCCGTCATTCCGCACTCCCCCTGGGGCGTGGTCAGCCTCTCTGTGGAGGACTTGAGTGGTGTCAAAACCGAGAGCAACTATTACAAGCCTGTCTATCAGGATGTGATTGATGCCAACACCCCGGTAGTCAACACGGCACCAAACAAGCTTGTCGTGCCCCTGGCGACCGCCGGCGCAGTCAAGAGCAGTGCCCCCATGCTGAGCGAAACCGAGGCCTTCTATCAATCCCAGATCGAAAAAGCGGTGAAAGCCGGTGATATCGACAAGGCGATGCAACTGGTCAGCGAGGCGGAGCGGGCCGGTTCGACCAAGGCGAAATCGATCTTTATTGATGCGGTGAAGCGTTCCCAAAAGGGCTGAATATTGCCCGGTCTTTAAAATATAATATTTATTTGAGGCCTCCCTTGTTGGAGGCCTTTTTAATCGGTAGACTAAAATAGAAAAAACAGCAAATGGTTACATTAAGTTACAGTGTGTTTCGTTGGGTATTGGTTTGATTGGCTAAAATACAATGCGAAACAGCACTTTTCATATTTATGGTTTAGCATGAAGATGCCGAAATATATCCGTAATTAGCCGAAAATTCCCGCCGAAATTATCTTGTGATCTCCCCTCCAAATTTTTTATTCGCTTACCCCTGATGGAAGATATTTGCGATCTGCTGGGTTATATTCAGCTGGTCAAAATAAACAAACCCGCGTCGAATTCATGCCGATGAGAGATGATGTTGATGATCGTCTATAAATTGGACTGAAGCGTCTACGGTAAGACATTCCATTCAGGAGCGCACACATGTTAAAAAATGCTTTCTCTAATCTGCAAAAGGTCGGTAAGGCGCTGATGCTGCCCGTATCGGTCTTGCCCGTTGCAGGTATTCTGCTGGGGGTGGGTGCTGCCCACTTCAGCTGGTTGCCGGAAATCGTCTCCCAACTGATGGAGCAGGCCGGTGGTTCCGTATTCGGCCAGATGGCTCTGCTGTTCGCCGTGGGCGTCGCCCTTGGCTTCACCAATAACGACGGTGTTTCCGGCCTGTCCGCCATCGTCGGCTACGGCATCATGACCGCCACCCTGACTGTGATGGCGCCTGTGATGGGTGTCGAGAAGATCGATACCGGTGTGCTGGGTGGTATCCTCGCCGGTGGCGTGGCTGCCTGGGCGTTCAACCGCTTCTACAAGATCCAGCTGCCAGAGTACCTCGGCTTCTTCGCTGGCAAGCGCGCCGTGCCCATCATCACCGGTTTTGTTTCCATCGGTCTGGGTGTCGTGCTCTCCTTCATCTGGCCGCCTATTGGTGGTGCCATCGGTGCCTTCTCCGACTGGGCTGCCAACCAGAACCCGGTCCTGGCCTTCGGCATCTACGGCGTGGTTGAGCGCTCCCTGATCCCGTTCGGTCTGCACCACATCTGGAACGTGCCGTTCTTCTATCAGGCTGGTACCTGCGTCAACGCCGCCGGTGAAACCGTACACGGCATCATGACCTGCTTCCTGACTGCTGATGACGCTTCCCGTGCTGCCGGTAACGGCTTCGGTCAACTGGCGGGTGGCTACCTGTTCAAGATGTTTGGTCTGCCTGCTGCCGCGTTTGCCATTGCGCACTCCGCCAAGCCGGAAAACCGCGCCAAGATCGTAGGTATCATGGCTTCTGCTGCCCTGACCTCCTTCCTGACCGGTATCACCGAGCCTATCGAATTCTCCTTCCTGTTCGTGGCCCCGGTACTGTACGCCATCCACGCTCTGCTGGCAGGTCTGGCCTATGTCCTGACCAACATGCTGGGTGTCGTTCACGGTCACACCTTCTCCAACGGCTTCATCGACTTCGTGGTGCAATCTCCGCGTGCCGACAACATGCTGCTGCTGGTGGGTCTGGGTCTGGTCTACGCGGTCATCTACTACGTGGTCTTCACCGTGGTCATCCGTGCCATGAACCTGAAAACCCCGGGTCGTGAAGACGAAGCTGCCCAAGAGTCCTCTGCCGGTCAAAGCAAGGACGAGATGTCTGCTGCACTGGTCTCCGCCTTCGGTGGCAAAGAGAACATCGCCTCTCTGGACGCCTGCATCACCCGTCTGCGTGTCGGTGTGAAGGATGTGGCCAAGGTTGACCAGGCTGGTCTGAAGAAGCTGGGTGCCGCCGGTGTGGTGGTGGCGGGTTCCGGTGTACAAGCCATCTTCGGCACCAAGTCCGACAACCTGAAAACTGAAATGGACATCTGGATGAAGAGCAACTGATTGTCGCTCCAATATCCGAGTTCCGAAAAGGGAGGCGCAAGCCTCCCTTTTTGCTGGGTTGCGTTTGGTGGCGGGACATGTGCGGGGGCTTTCCTGGCGGCGCCAGCATGGTGTGACCCAATGAAAAAGGCGCCCCTGGGCGCCTTTGCTGCATCAGACCGGCTTAAAGCTTTTCGAGATCCCGTTCTATCTCGCTGATCTTGTTCTGCACCACTTTTTCCAGATGACGCAAGTCGCGCAGTATTTTCTGCTTGATGTCCGGATCGGCGGAAGGCTGGCCGCCCTGGGTCAGATTGTCCAGCTCATCCACCACGTATTTGAGGTTGGCGTTGATCTCGGTGACATCTTTGTACTCATGGGTCCCCGAGTCGACCAGCATGGTCTTGCGCTGGCGGGGGTATTTGAATTTGACGCTCTTGGCGAAGAATTCACCCTTCTGCTTCTTGAAATAGATCTTGAGGATGTCGTGGTTGGCTTCCTGGCGCAGGGTGTAGCTGTCCACCGAGGTGGGTTCCTGGATCCCCAGGCTCTTGAGATTCTCGTACATCGGGCTTCCTTGGTTTGAAACGATCCTGACCCCTCTATCTTACCCGAGTCCGGACGCCTTGCCTGTGACAGGCGCGCCAAATTCAAATTGGTGTCAAAAAGGTCTTCTTTAATCAATGAGCCAAGGGGAGGGGTGAACGCCTTGCCAGCACTGCCATAAGCGGTATCGTCTCATGGGGGGTGCAGTGCTGGTGGGGCAGGGGAGTTGGCGTCCACCCATGAGAGCGGGCATGAAAAAGGGCACCAGAGGTGCCCTTGATGACATCGGCGTGGATTACTCGTCGATGGAGCGCAGCAGGGCGTTGATGCCGACCTTGGCGCGGGTCTTGGCATCCACCTTCTTGACGATGACGGCGGCGTAGAGGCTGTACTTGCCGCACTTGGAGGGCAGGGAGCCGGAAACGACCACGGAGCCGGCCGGGACGCGGCCGTAGTGGATTTCACCGGTTTCGCGGTCATAGATGCGGGTGGACTGGCCGATGAAGACCCCCATGGAGATGACGGAGCCCTCCTCGACGATCACCCCTTCCACCACCTCGGAACGGGCACCGATGAAGCAGTTGTCTTCGATGATGGTCGGGTTGGCCTGCAGTGGCTCCAGTACGCCGCCGATGCCGACGCCGCCGGAGAGGTGCACATTCTTGCCGATCTGGGCGCAGGAGCCCACGGTGGCCCAGGTGTCGACCATGGTGCCTTCATCGACGAAGGCGCCGATGTTGACGTAGGAGGGCATCAGCACGGTGTTCGGGGCGATGAAGGAGCCTTTGCGCGCGGTCGCGGGCGGCACGACGCGTACACCGGCAGCCTTGAACTGCTCTTCGGTGTAGTTGGAGAACTTCAGGGGAACCTTGTCGTAGTACTGGGCATCGTCGCCCTTGATGATGCCGTTGTCGTTGATGCGGAAGGAGAGCAGCACGGCCTTCTTCAGCCACTGGTGGACGACCCACTCGCCGGCAATCTTCTCGGCAACCCGGGCTTTGCCGGAGTCCAGCAGGTCGATGGCTTCCAGAATGGCGGCCTTGGTGGCGGCATCGACGGAGCCGGGGGTGATGGAGTCACGGCGCTCGAAGGCCGCTTCGATGGTCTGTTGCAACTGGGTCATGACAGGTTTCCTTTATAAAATTCTGTTTGTTGTATCACACTTTTCCAATCGTTTTTAAGGGCTCTCGCCGATTTCTTCAGAATTAGGGCGATTTATTGTACTTGAGTGGTCCAACCATTTGTTCTGATTGAGGAATCAATACGTCAAAAAGCCTCTTTCGAGGCTTCATCCGAGCGTGTCAGGCGCTCTCGCCAAGCGGTTCCTGGGGGTTGAGCTGATTGACCAGCCTCTCCTCGAGGGCTTGCTGCTCCTCCGGGTTCAGCGGCTCTCCGGCCAGGGTGGTGAGGCTGAAGAAGTCCTCCACCCGCTCACCGATGGTGGTGATCTTGGCGGCATGGAGGGAGAGGCCGCACTGCTGGAACACGGCACCGATACGGGCCAATAGGCCCGGAGTGTCCAGGGCCGTCAGCTCCAGCAGGGTGTGGCGGTTTTCCCCCTTGTGGGGCAGGAAGACCACCCTGGTCGGCACGCTGAACTGGCGGTGGCGTCTGGACAGGGGCTTGCTGCGCAGCACCAGCTTGCCCGGCTCCTGAAGGGCTTTCTCCAGCGCCTTCTTGATGGTGGCGGTACGGTTGGGGCTGATGGGCTCGCCGTTCGGTTCCAGTACGATGAAGGTGTCGAGCACGTAGTCGTTGCGCGAATTCATGATCTGGGCGTCGTGGATGCTGAGGTTCTTCTGATCCAGTGCCGAAGCCACGGTGGCAAAGAGGTTGGGGGTATCGCGGCAATAGATGAACACCTCGCTACCGCCCCGTATGGGATGCTTGCCGATGAGCACCAGGGGGGCCGGGTTGTCACCGTGGGCGATGATCTTGCGGCAGTGCCAGGCGATCTGCTCCGGGCTGTGGCGCAGGAAGTAATCGGCCTTGAAGTCGTTCCAGAGGGCGGTGACCGCCTCCTGTGGCACCTCGCGCTGGGTCAGGATCTGCCTGGCCTGGCGCTGGTTTTCACGGATCTTGAGGCGCATGTCCGGCGGGTTTTCCAACCCCTGGCGCAGGGCCTTTTGGGTGGCGAAGTAGAGTTCGCGCAGCAGTGTGCCCTTCCAGTCGTTCCACAGACTGTCGTTGGTGGCACAGATGTCGGCCACGGTCAGGCAATAGAGCAGGTCGAGGTGCAATTCATCCCGCACCTTCTGGGCGAAGTCGGTGACCACGTCCGGGTCGTAGATGTCGCGGCGCTGGGCGGTGACCGACATCAGCAGATGGTGGCGCACCAGCCAGGCGACCAGTCGGCTCTCGTAGCGATCCAGCCCGTGCAACTGGCAGAACTCCAGCGCATCCACGGCCCCGAGTTCGGAATGATCGCCACGCCTGCCCTTGGCGATGTCGTGGAAGAGGGCGGCGATGCTGAGCAGCTCGGGCTTGCGCAACTGGGTGAACACCTCGTGGCAGAGCGGGTGAGTCTGGCGGCTGGCCGGATTCGGGAAGCGATGGATGTTCTGCAGCAGCCTGTGGGTATGTTCGTCCACCGTGTAGGCGTGGAACATGTCGAACTGCATCTGGCCGACGATGAGGTTCCACTGGGGCAGGTAGGCCGCGAGGATCCCGTACTTGTGCATCAGGGTGAGCGGCTGGCCGATGCCGTTGGGGTGGCGCAGGAGCGCCATGAAGAGACGGCGGCACTCGGGTAGATCTTGCAGCCAGCAGTTGAGGGTGCGTCTGGCCTCGCGCAACTGGCGCAAGGTGGCGGAGTGGATGCCGGCAATCTCCGGGTGCTGGGCTATCTGGTAGAAGAGTCGCAGGATGGCGGCAGGATCCCGGCCGAACAGCTCGGAGTCCACCGCATCGATGAGGCGGCCGCGTAGCTGGAATTCGTCGCTGATGCGGCGCACGTCCATGGCGGTGTTGCCGAGAATGGCCTCGTCAAAGAGTTGCAGCAGCATCTCGTTGAGCTCGGCCACCCGCCGAACCGTCTGGTAGAAGCGCTTCATCATCTGCTCGACCGGGCCGTTGCCTTCCCCCTCGAACCCCAGCATCTGGGCCACGGTGCGCTGGCGGTCGAACAAGAGACGGTTATCCCCCTTGTTGATGGCCATGTGCAGGGCGAAGCGCACCTTCCACAGGAAGTTCTGACAGTCGAGCAGCTCCCGGTACTCGGCCCGGTTGAGAAAACCGTGGCTGGTCATCTCGAACAGGGTGGTGGCGCCGAAGTGGCGGCGGGCGACCCAGGCCAGGGTTTGGATGTCGCGAAGGCCCCCGGGATTGTTCTTGAGATCCGGCTCCAGCTTGTAGGCGGTGCCGAGAAACTGCTGGTGGCGCAGGGCCTGCTCTTCGCGTTTGGCACGAAAGAAGGCTTCGCTCGGCCAGAAGTGCTGGGGCTGGGTGGCCGCCTGCAACTGCTCGAATCCCACCAGGCGACCCGTGATGTAACGGGCCTCGATGAGGTTGGTGGCAACCGTGATGTCGTTGCGACCCTGCTCGATGCACTCGGCCACGTTGCGCACCGCCTGGCCCACCTCCAGCTTGAGATCCCACAAGAGGGTGATGAACTCGCCGATGCGAAGCCCCAGCACCTCGTCCAGTTCATCTCCTTCGTAGAGGATCAGCAGGTCGATATCGGAGTGGGGATGGAGTTCGCCGCGGCCATAGCCGCCTACCGCGATCAGGGTGAGCTCGGTCCTGTCGAAGCCGAACTTGTGCCAGAGCCTGGTCAGCAGCGCGTCCATGTATTCGGAGCGGGTGGCCACCAGTTCGATGATGTTGTCACCGGCGTCGAAGCGCTCATGCAGCCAGGCGAGAAAGCGGCTCAGATACTCCTTGCAGTTGTCACGGGTGAGCTGATCGCCTGGGAGCAGATGGGGAGAAAGCAGGCTGGCATCCATGGCATGTCACACTCTCGGTCGGGCCGGGTAAAGAGCAACCCCGGCGCGCGGCCGGGGTTGAATGTCAAACGTGGTGGATAAAACGCTCGATAGTGTCGTCGGGGCGCAGGGTCAGGACCTCGCAGCCATCCTCGGTCACCAGCAGGGTGTGCTCCCATTGGGCGGAGTCGCCGCCGTCCTTGGTGGTCACGGTCCAGCCATCCTTCGGATTGACCTTGCAGTGGTACTTCTTGCTGTTGACCATGGGCTCGATGGTGAAGCACATGCCCGCTTTCAGCTCCAGCTTGCCGCCGTTGCGGTAGTGCAGGATCTGCGGCTCTTCGTGGAACTCGGCACCGATGCCATGGCCGCAGTAGTCGCGTACCACGGAGAAGCCGGCCTGCTCGACGATGGGCTGGATGACGGCGCCGATCTCGGTGATGCACATGCCCGGGCGCACCCGCTTGATGGCGGCATAGAGGCTATCCTGGGCCACCTTGCAGAGCTGGCGGCGCAGGGGGGTGGTCTGGCCCACGATGAACATGGCGGAGGTATCGCCGTGATAACCATCCTTGATGACGGTGATGTCCAGATTGATGATGTCCCCTTCCCGCAGCTTCTTGTGGTTCGGGATGCCATGGCAGATGACATCGTTCACCGAGGTGCAGATGGACTTGGGGAAGCCGTGGTAATTGAGCGGCGCGGGGATGGCCTGCTGCACGTCGACGATGTAGTCGTGGCAGAGGGTATTCAGTTCGTCTGTGGTGACGCCCGCCTTGACGTGGGGGGCGATCATGACCAGCACGTCGGCGGCCAGCTGGCCGGCGACACGCATTTTTTCAATCTCTTCCGGTGTCTTGATTTTAATGGACATGGGATCTCTCTTGGGGCCTGATTGCGCATCCTGCCGATGCCCAACAACCAGGTAATGAAAAATAGATGCGTTTGCAATCAGGGCGAAATTTTATCCCCAACCCCCGTTTACTTCCAGTGTGATCGTCATCGCAACGTCATCAGGCGGTCGCACCATGGTCCGGGATCCATTTTTAGCACCCGGGCTGGTGGTGTCATGACCAAAGTTATGGTATAAAGCGCGCCGGAATGGGGAACTCGTGTCCTCATACCATCACCCTTACTCAACAACACACACACATCGACACATATGCCGGGGTGCCTTAACGGGTCGGTTATATGGGATGTGTGGAGGCCTAACCCCAATACAGAGGTATAAAATGGCTAAAGTTTCTATGCGCGACATGCTGCAAGCCGGCGTTCACTTCGGTCACCAGACTCGTTACTGGAACCCGAAAATGAAGTCCTACATCTTCGGCGCCCGCAGCAAAGTTCACATCATCAACCTGGAAAAAACCGTTCCGATGTTTGACGATGCCATGAACTTCATCAGCTCCGTAGCTGCCAAGAAAGGCAAGGTACTGTTCGTAGGTACCAAGCGTGCCGCGTCTGAAGCCGTCAAAGAAGCCGCTGAGCGTTGCGACCAGTTCTATGTTAACCACCGCTGGCTGGGCGGCATGCTGACCAACTGGAAAACCGTTCGTCAGTCCATCAAGCGCCTGAAAGATCTGGAAACCCAGAGCGAAGACGGTACCTTCGACAAGCTGACCAAGAAAGAGGCGCTGATGCGTACTCGCGAAATGGAAAAGCTGGAGAAGAGCCTGGGTGGTATCAAGAACATGGGCGGCCTGCCTGACGTTCTGTTCGTTGTCGATGCCGACCACGAGCACATCGCTATCAAAGAAGCCAACAACCTGGGTATCCCGGTAGTTTCCATCGTTGATACCAACTCCAACCCGGACGGCGTTGACTATGTCATCCCGGGTAACGACGACGCTATCCGTGCCGTACAGCTGTACCTGAACGCTGCTGCTGACACCGTTCTGGAAGCCCGCGAGCAGGACATCGTTGTTCAAGCCGAACAAGATGGCTTCGTTGAAGCTGAGTAATTGATAAGGACTGAAAAGCCCTTATTAACCAAGCTGATGTAATTGGTTAGCAGGGGCCCTTGTGGCCCCTGTTTCTTGTCAATTCAAGACCGAGGATACTGGACATGGCAAACATTTCTGCCGCCCTGGTAAAAGAACTGCGCGAGCGCACCGCCGCTGGCATGATGGATTGCAAAAAAGCGCTGGAAGAAGCCAACGGTGATATCGAGCTGGCTATCGAGAACATGCGTAAATCCGGTCAGGCCAAGGCCGCCAAGAAAGCTGGCCGTATCGCCGCTGAAGGTGTGATCTTCGCCCGTACCGAAGGCAACGTTGCCGTCATGATCGAGCTGAACTGCGAGACTGACTTCGTTTCCAAGGATGCCGGTTTCCTGGCCATGGGTCAGAAGATCGTCGAGATCGCTGCCACCCAGAAAATCGCTGACGTTGACGCGCTGAAAGCCGCCGACTTCGGCAACGGCGAGTCCGTCGAGCTGACCATCACCAACCTGATCGCCAAGATCGGTGAGAACATGAACCTGCGTCGCGTGATGCTGGTTGAAGGTGACAACCTGGGCACCTACGTTCACGGCTCCCGCATCGGTGTTATCACCAAGCTGGTTGGCGGTACCGACGAGCTGGCCAAAGATCTGGCCATGCACGTTGCTGCCAACAGCCCGCAATTCGTCAAACCGGAAGACGTGTCTGCCGAAGTCGTTGCCAAAGAGCGCGAAATCCAGATCGACATCGCCATCAACTCCGGCAAGCCGAAAGAGATCGCCGAGAAGATGGTTGAAGGCCGCATGAAGAAGTTCACCGGTGAGGTTTCCCTGACTGGTCAACCGTTCGTGAAAGATCCTTCCATGACCGTTGCCGAGCTGCTGAAGAAAGAAGGCGCTGACGTTGTTTCCTTCACCCGTTTCGAAGTGGGCGAAGGCATCGAGAAGCAAGAGACCGACTTCGCTGCTGAAGTAGCAGCCCAGATCGCGGCCGCTCAGAAGGCCTAATCGAACCGGTTTTTCCGTTTCCCCAGACCGCGACTTATGTCGCGGTCTTTATATGACCAGGAATCAGTGACATGAGTACCAATCCCAAGCCTGCATACAGACGTGTTCTTCTGAAGTTGAGTGGTGAAGCCCTGCAAGGATCCGAGGGTTTCGGCATTGATCCGGCGGTGCTGGAACGGATGGCCCAAGAGATCAAAGAGCTGGTTGAGCTGGGTGTTCAGGTCGGTCTGGTCATCGGTGGCGGCAACCTGTTCCGTGGTGCCGGCCTTGCCAAGGCAGGCATGAATCGCGTGGTGGGTGACCACATGGGCATGCTGGCGACCGTCATGAACGGCCTGGCCATGCGTGATGCCCTGCATCGTGCTTATGTGAATGCCCGCCTGATGTCGGCCATCTCCCTGCAAGGGGTCTGCGACTCCTACAGCTGGGCCGAAGCCATCAGCCAGCTGCGCGCCGGCAAGGTGGTGATCTTCTCTGCCGGTACCGGCAACCCCTTCTTTACCACCGACTCGGCAGCCTGCCTGCGCGGTATCGAGATCGAAGCCGACGTCGTGCTGAAAGCCACCAAGGTCGATGGCGTGTTCACCGATGACCCGGTCAAGAACCCGGATGCCGTGCTCTATCAGGAACTGAGTTATGATGAAGTTCTTGAAAAAGAACTCAAAGTGATGGATCTTGCTGCTTTTACCCTGGCCCGCGACCACGATCTGCCGATCCGGGTGTTCAACATGAACAAACCGGGCGCGCTGCGCCGCGTGATCATGGGTGAGCCGGAAGGTACCCTGATCCACCAGGCCAGCAAGTAAGGCAAGTGTGAGCCCTAGGCTCGCTTGTCCATTACGCCAGTCAACAAGATAGATACGAGCCGCCCGTCGGCTCGTTCGCCAAAAGGAAAACCACTGTGATCAACGAGATTAAAAACGACGCCAAGGACCGCATGGGCAAAAGCGTAGAGTCGCTGAAGACCCAGATGTCCAAGATCCGTACCGGCCGTGCTCACCCGAGCCTGCTCGACGGCATCCAGGTGGAGTATTACGGTGCTGCCACTCCTCTGAAGCAGTTGGCCAACGTGGTGGCAGACGATGCCCGTACTCTCTCCATCTCCATCTTCGATCGCTCCATGATCCAGGCGGTGGAAAAAGCCATCCTGACCTCCGATCTGGGCCTGAACCCGTCCAGCAACGGCCAGACTCTGCGCGTGCCGCTGCCGCCGCTGACCGAAGAGCGTCGCCGTGATCTGACCAAGATCGTCCGTGCCGAAGCCGAAGGTGCCCGGGTTGCCATTCGCAACATCCGTCGCGATGCCAACGCCGACCTGAAAGCCCTGCTGAAAGAGAAAGAGATCTCCGAAGACGACGACCGTCGCGCCCAGGAAGAGATCCAGAAGCTGACCGATACCTTCATCAAGCTGGTGGATGACGCCCTGGTTGTGAAGGAAAAGGAGCTAATGGAAATCTAAGCCTCCGACAGGTATATTACGAGCGCCGTGTAGTGCCCCTGCACGGCGCTTTTGTCTTTGTGGGAGAAATGAATGTCGCTTTTGGCAGCGCTAGGCGATAGCGCCAGCTCGTCCTTGCCCCGTCACGTCGCCATCATCATGGATGGCAATGGTCGCTGGGCCCAGAACCGCGGCAAGATGCGGGTTTCCGGGCACAAGGCGGGCGTGAAATCCGTGCGTGAGGCCGTGGCCTTTGCCGCCCGTGCCAAGATGGAGGCGCTGACCCTGTTTGCGTTTTCCAGCGAGAACTGGCGCCGTCCGGAAGGGGAAGTCAACGCCCTGATGGAGTTGTTCATGACGGTGCTGGGTCGCGAGGTGAGCAAGTTGCACAGCAACGGCATTCGCCTTCGGGTGATTGGCGACACTGCCCGCTTCAGCGAGCGGCTGCAGGCCAAGATCGCCAAGGCCGAGGCCCTGACCGCCAACAATCAGGGATTGACCCTCAATATCGCCGCCAACTATGGCGGTCAGTGGGACATCGCCCAGGCGGCCCGGACCCTGGCACGGGCCGTGGCGGCGGGTGAACTGGATGCCGAGGCGGTCGATGAGGCGGCATTGGGTCGTCATGTCTGCATGGCTGATCTGCCCCCCGTGGATCTGTTGATCCGCACTGGCGGGGATCATCGCATCAGCAACTTTGTCCTGTGGCAGCTCGCCTATGCCGAACTCTATTTTACCCCGGTCCTGTGGCCCGATTTTGACGAGGCCGAGTTCAGTGGGGCAGTTGCCTCCTTCGTTGCTCGCGAGCGTCGCTTCGGGTGTACGGGTGAACAGATCCGGGAATTGATCGCCGCGCAACAGACCGGCTAAACCCCGCTCCCAAGAGAGAGGTTTCTTTTGCTAAAACAACGAATTATTACCGCATTACTGTTAGTACCCCTAGTGTTGGGGGCGCTGTTTTTTCTGCCGTTGAAATTCTTTGCCCTGCTCGCCGCCCTGGTCTTTCTGCTGGCCAGCCGTGAGTGGAGTGCCTTCGTCACTGCCCAGCCGCAACAGTGGTTGCCGCTGGTGTTCTGTCTGCTGCTGGGGGCCAGCCTGTTTTGGGTGCCCGTGGAGCAACTCTGGATCCCCCAACTGCATCCGCTGGTGATGGGCGTGCTCTGGACCGCTGTCAGCTGGTGGCTGCTGGGGCTGGTGCTGGTGCTGCGCTACCCGCAAAGCGCCAGGCTGTGGCGTGAATCCATCTGGCTCAAATCCCTGTTCGGTCTGGTGACCCTGGTTCCCTTCTTCTGGTCCCTGGTGGCCATTCGCGGTTACAACTTCTACCACGACCCCATGATGGGAGCCTGGATCCTGCTGTTCGTGATGGGACTGGTCTGGGCGGCAGATTCTGGCGCGTATTTTTTCGGCAAGGCGTTCGGCAAACACAAGCTGGCACCGGCCGTGAGCCCGGGTAAAACCATCGAAGGCATGCTGGGTGGGCTGTTTACCGCCAGCCTGCTGGCCATCGGCGTGACCTGGTTCATGGGCTTCGTGCCTGCCAAGATGGGCACCGTGCTGCTCTGTTCTCTGCTGGCGGTGCTGGCCTCCGTGCTCGGCGATCTGGCCGAGAGCATGTTCAAGCGGGAAGCCGGCATCAAGGATTCCGGCACCCTGTTGCCGGGCCATGGGGGCATTCTCGATCGCATCGACAGCCTGACGGCGGCGCTGCCCGTCTTCCTGCTCAGCTACCTGTTGCTCGGTCCGGAGTTTTGATGTTTCGCGCACTGATGATCCCGGGAGCGTCCCGCTCCATCAGTCTGTTACCCAATCAGGAGTCTTGATGCAAAACCTGGTGATCCTGGGAGCGTCAGGCTCCATCGGTCAGAGCACCCTCAAGGTACTGCGCCACAACCCCGGGCGCTGGCAGGTGCTGGCGCTGACCGCTGCACGCAGCGTGGACGCCATGCTGCGCGACTGTCTCGAATTCTCCCCCCGGTTCGCCGTCATGGTGGACGAAGGCGCCGCCAGCGAGCTGGCGGGTCGGCTCAAGGCTCACGGCAGCACCACTCGGGTGTTGTCCGGTCAGGCAGCCCTGTGCGACGTGGCTGCTCACCCCGATGCCCACAGCGTGATGGCGGCCATTGTCGGTGCGGCGGGTCTGGCACCCACCATGGCTGCCGTGCGCGCCGGCAAGCGCATTCTGCTGGCCAACAAGGAGGCGCTGGTGATGTCCGGAGCCTTCTTCATGGAGGCGGTGCGAGAGCACGGCGCCGAGCTGCTGCCCATCGACAGCGAACACAACGCCATCTTCCAGTGCCTGCCGGTCGACGTGCAGCGCCAGCCCGGTTTCTGCGATCTGGCCGGGGCGGGGATCAGCAAGATCCTGCTGACCGGCTCCGGCGGACCTTTCCGCTATGCCGATGTGGGTGAATTGCACCATGTCACCCCGGCGCAAGCCATTGCCCATCCCAACTGGTCCATGGGGGCCAAGATCTCGGTGGACTCCGCCACCATGATGAACAAGGGGTTGGAGTACATCGAGGCGCGCTGGCTGTTCAATGCGGCCCCCGAGCAGATCCAGGTGGTGATCCACCCCCAGTCCGTCATTCACTCCATGGTGCAGTACAAGGATGGCTCCGTGCTGGCCCAGCTCGGCAACCCGGACATGTGCACCCCCATTGCCCACGCTCTGGCCTATCCGGAACGGATCGAGTCCGGTGTGGAACCTTTGGATTTCTTCAGTGTCGGAGAGTTCAGCTTTATCCGGCCCGACTATGAGCGCTATCCCTGTCTGGCGCTGGCCATGAGCGCGTGCCAGCAGGGGCAGGGGGCGACCACCTCCCTCAATGCCGCCAACGAGGAGGCCGTCGCGGCTTTTCTTGCAGAGCGGATCGGATTTATGGATATTGCCAGAGTCAACGAATCCGTCATGGCCGAGCTGGGCAGTAGTGCTGCCGGCTCTCTGGCGGATCTCATCGCCCTGGACGGTACGGCCCGAGCCCGTGCCCAGCAACTGATAAAGGAGCTTGCCGTATGAACGGACTGTGGTGGCAGCCAGCCCCTCTCCATGCTCTCGAGCGCAGGACTGGACATGACCGCGAGGTACGCGGCTGATGGGCGGGGTTCTGTGGAATATCGGCGCCTTCATCGTGGCCCTCGGGCTGCTGGTGGCGGTGCATGAATTTGGCCACTTCTGGGTGGCTCGTCGTTGCGGCGTCAAGGTGGAGCGCTTCTCCATCGGCTTTGGCAAGGCCATCTGGCGTCGCCTTGGCAAGGATGGCACCGAATACGTGCTGGCCCTGATCCCCCTTGGCGGTTACGTCAAGATGCTGGATGGCCGGGTCGACGAACTCAAGCCGGGGGAGGAGGCGCAGGCCTTCAACCACAAGAGCGTCTGGGCCCGGATGGCCATCGTCGCGGCCGGCCCCATGGCGAACTTCGTGTTCGCCCTGTTCGCCTTCTGGCTGATGTTCATGATAGGGGTGCCGAGCGTCAAACCCGTGGTGGGCGAGGTGCGTCCCGCCTCCATCGTGGCAGAGGCCGGCATCCTGCCAGGCATGGAGATCGTCGGCGTCGGCGGCGAGGAGACCGGTGACTGGGAGAGCGTCACCTACGCCCTCATCAGCCACCTTGGCGATGACTCGGTCCAGCTCAAGCTCAAGGCGGCCAACACCAGCTATGCAGTGGACAAGACCCTGCAGCTGGCAGGTTGGAAATTCGATCCGGACAAAGAGTCACCCATCGGGAGCCTCGGGATAGTGCCCCTCGGTGGCAAGGTGCTGCCCGTGGTGGAGGCCGTGGTGCCATCGAGCGCCAGCGAGAAGGCCGGCCTTCAGATAGGGGATCGCATCAAGGGGGTCGATGGAGAGGCCATCACCGAATGGACCCAGTTTGTCGAGCGTGTCCAGCAGTCACCGGCGCAGCCGCTGCAGGTGACGGTGGAGCGCGGGGGCAGCGAGATGACCCTGACCCTGACCCCGGACGGGAAGAAAGTGAAGGGCCAGCTGGTCGGTTTTGTGGGCTTGTCGCCGCAACTGGTTCCATTACCGGATGAGTATCGAACTCTGTTACAGTATGGGCCTTTGCAAGCCCTGTGGCATGGGGTCCAGAAGACCTGGAGCCTGATCACCCTGACCTTCGACATGATAGGCAAGCTGATCGGTGGCATCGTCTCTTTGGACAACCTGAGCGGCCCCATCTCCATCGCCAAGGGGGCCGGCAGCAGCGCCGATTACGGGTTGGTCTATTTCCTCGGATTCCTGGCGCTCATCAGCGTCAACCTGGGGATCATCAACCTGTTCCCCCTGCCGGTGCTCGATGGTGGCCATCTGGTCTATTTCCTCATCGAGGCGATCACCGGCAAGCCGGTATCGGAAAAAATTCAGGAAGTTGGGTTCAGGATAGGCGCCGCCATTCTGATGTTACTGATGGGCATTGCGCTGTTTAATGATTTCGCTCGCCTCTGAGGCCAGAGCATCAACAAGGACACATAAGAACAAAATGGCTGTTAAAAAAGCATTGGTGTTGAGTTGCCTGCTGGGGGCCAGCTTCCTGGCTCAGGCTGCCCCGGCCTCTTTTGTGGTGCAAGACATTCAGGTCGAGGGCCTGCAGCGGGTGACCCTGGGTGCCGCCCTGTTGAATCTGCCGGTGCGTGTCGGTGATTCCGTCGACTCCGTGTCCCTGGCGAACGCCATCAAGAAGCTCTATGCCTCCGGCAACTTCGAGGACGTCAAGGTCTATCGCGAGGGTCAGGTGCTGCAAGTGGTGGTCAAGGAGCGCCCGACCATCTCCAGCATCGAGTTCTCCGGCAACAAGGACATCAAGGAAGAGCAACTGACCCAGAGCCTGGAATCCTCCGGGATCCGCGTGGGTGATCCGCTGGATCGCACCGTGCTGAGCTCCCTCGAGAAAGGGCTGGAAGATTTCTACTACGGCGTGGGCAAGTACTCCGCCAAGGTCAAGGCCATCGTCACCCCGCTGCCGCGCAACCGAGTCGACCTCAAGTTCACCTTCGTGGAAGGGGAAGCGGCCAAGATCCAGCAGATCAACATCGTCGGCAACAACGTCTTCCCGGAAGAGAAGCTGCTGGCCCAGCTCTCCCTCAAGGACGACGTGCCCTGGTGGAACTTCACCGGCGATCAGCGCTACCAGAAGCAGAAGCTGGCCGGTGACATCGAAGTGCTGCGCTCCTACTACATGGACCGCGGCTACATCCGCTTCACCCAGGAGTCCACCCAGGTCTCCATGACCCCGGACAAGAAGGGGGTCTATGTCACCCTCAACGTCAAGGAAGGGGAGCAGTACAAGGTTTCCGGCATCCAGCTCAAGGGCGACCTCATCGACCGCGGCGGCGAGATGAAGGGCCTCATCCCCATCGAGGCGGGCAGCGTCTACTCCGCCAGTCAGGTGACCCATACCGAAGAGGTGCTCTCCAAGTTCCTCGGCCGTTACGGCTACGCCTATCCGAAAGTGGTCACCTTCCCCCAGATCAACGACCAGACCAAGGAAGTGGAGCTCATCGTCAACGTTGAGCCGGGTCCCCGGGTCTATGTGCGCAACATCAACTTCAGCGGCAACGTCACCACCAAGGACGAAGTGCTGCGTCGCGAGATGCGCCAGATGGAGGGCACCTGGCTCTCCTCCGACAACGTCGAGCAGTCCAAGACCCGTCTCAACCGCCTCGGCTTCTTCGAGACCGCGGAAGTGGACACCAAGCGGGTGCCGGGCAGCGATGACCAGGTCGATCTGGACTTCAAGGTCAAGGAGCAGCCGGCGGGGTCCATCAACGCCGGTATCGGCTACGGCACCGAGTCGGGTCTGAGCCTGCAGGCGGGTCTGCAGCAGGACAACTTCATGGGGACCGGCAAGAAGATCGGCATCAACGCCAGCACCAACGACTACTCCAAGAGCGTCGACCTGAGCTATAACGACCCCTACTTCACCGTGGACGGGGTGAGCCTGGGCGGCCGTCTCTACTACAACAAGTTCAGTGCGGCCGACGCCAACATCGTGGACTACGAGAACACCACCGTCGGTTTCCGTCTCTCCAGCGGCTTCCCGGTCAACGAGAACAACCGTCTCGACTTCAGCCTGGGCTACGAAAACAACAAACTGTCCCAGCCCAACCCCTATGTACAGGTGGACGAGTTCTGGAAGGTCTACAACGGCAATCTGGATGGCGACAACCGCATGGTGTTCAACACCGTGGACGTCACCGCCGGCTGGACCCGCTCCACCCTCAACAAGGGTCAGTTCCCGACCTCCGGTGACCGCCAGCGGGTGAACGCCAAGGTGACGGTGCCCGGCATGGATCTGCAGTACTTCAAGCTCAACGCAGAAGATGCCCACTACTTCCCGTTTGATGCCGATCACAAATGGGTCATGCTGGCCAAGGCCCGTGCCTCCTACGGCGATGGCTACGGCACCAATGGCGATTACGAGCACGTCCTGCCGTTCTTCGAGAACTACTACGCCGGTGGTTTCGATACCCTGCGCGGTTTCAAGAGCAACACAGTCGGTCCGAAGGCGCTCTACTACTACAACCTGAGTGGTAACGACGTCATCCAGGGCACTGACAGCTCGGTCGGGGGCAACGCCCTGGCGGTGGCCTCGCTGGAAATGATCGTGCCGACGCCCTTTGCCTCCGAGACCTATCAGCCCCAGCTGCGGACCAGTTTCTTCATCGACGCCGGTTCCGTGTGGGATACCCACTTCGACTACAGCCAGTATCAGAACCGTTGCTTCAGTGGTTGCAACTATCTGATGGACTACTCCGACCCGAGCAACATCCGGATGTCGACCGGCCTGTCGCTGCAGTGGCTCTCTCCCATGGGCCCGCTGGTGTTCGTGCTGGCAAGACCAATCAAGAAATACGAAGGGGACGACACCCAAGTCTTCTCCTTCAACATCGGCCGTACCTTCTAAGGGGAGCGGACGCCCCCCCGCCATGGCGGGGGGAAGCATGATGGGTCGCGCGTTTGCGTGCCTCACCAGGTAACAAGACGATCTCGTGGATCGCTTGCACAATCAGGTAAATCAGGTAGCCCTCGACCGAGGGACCAAGGAGTAAGTGTGAATAAAGCGTTGAAAGTAGCTGGTTTGAGCTTTGCACTGATGGCTGCCGGCATGGGTTCTGCCTTCGCTGAGACCAAGATTGCCGTGGTCGACATGGGCGAAGTCTTCCAAAAGCTGCCCCAGCGTGAAGCCGTTGCCAAGAAGCTGAAGGGCGAGTTCGAGCCGCGCATGCGTGAACTGCAGAAGCTGGAGTCCGACGGTCAGGCACTGGTCGAGAAGTTCAAGAAGGACGAAGCCTTCATGAGCGCCGAACAGAAGAAGCAGAGCCAGGAGAAGCTGGCCAAGCTGCAAATGGAATTCAACCAGAAGCGTCAGGCGTTTGAACAGGACAACGGTCGCCGTCAGTCCGAAGAGCGCAACAAGATCCTGACCAAGGTGCAGGCTGCCATCGACGCCATCGCCAAGAGCAATGGCTACGATCTGGTGCTGGAGCGCAACGCCGCCCCGTATGCAGCCAGCAAGCTGGACATCTCCGGCCAGGTTATTTCTCAGGTTAGCAAGAGCAACTAATTGATGGCATTCACTCTCGCACAGCTGGCCCAGCAACTGGGGGCCGAGGTCCATGGGGATGGGACCCGGGAAATTCGCAAGGTCGCGACACTGGAAAAAGCCGGGGAGGGGGAGATAGCCTTCCTGTCCAACAAGAAGTACCGGCATTTTCTGGAGCAGAGCAAGGCCACTGCCGTGCTCATCACCGAGGCAGACCTGCCGTTTTGCCCCACCAACGCCCTGGTGCTCAAAGACCCCTATGTGGGCTTTGCCCGGGTTGCCCAACTGCTGGACACCACCCCGCAGCCGGCCATGGATATCCATCCGAGCGCCGTCATCGCGGCGGACGTGCAACTGGGCGAGAGAGTGGCCATCGGTGCCAATGCGGTGATCGAATCCGGCGTCGTGCTGGGTGACGATGTGCGCATCGGCCCGGGCTGTTTCGTTGGCAAGGATACCCGACTGGGAGCGCGCTCCCGGTTGTGGGCCAACGTCACCCTCTATCACAACGTGACCCTGGGCACGGACTGTCTGGTACAGGCCGGCACCGTGATCGGGGCAGACGGTTTCGGTTATGCCAACGAGCGCGGCGAGTGGATCAAGATCCCCCAGCTCGGCGGCGTGACCATCGGCAACCGGGTCGAGATCGGTGCCTGCACCACCATCGACCGCGGTGCGCTGGAAGATACCCGCATCGCTGACAACGTCATCATCGACAACCAGTGCCAGATCGCCCACAACGTCGAGATCGGCTACGGCACTGCCGTGGCGGGCTCCACCGTGATGGCCGGTAGTCTCAAGGTCGGCAAATACTGTATCATTGGTGGTGCCTCCGTCTTTAACGGGCACATGGAGATCTGCGACCAGGCCACCGTCACCGGCATGGCCATGGTGATGCGTCCCATCACCGAGCCCGGTATCTACTCTTCCGGCATCCCCCTGCAAACCAATAAAGAGTGGCGCAAGACCGCCGCCCGGGTGATGCGTATCGAAGAGATGCACAAGCGGTTGAGCAAGCTTGAGAAAAAGCTGGATCAAGAATAATCACGATTGGTATAGGGTACTGTTTTGACTACTGAAAAGAAGAGCCTGGGCATCCAGGAAATCATGGATCTGCTGCCCCACCGTTATCCGTTCCTGATGGTGGACAAGGTGGAAAACTACGAGATCAGCGATGAGCGCAAGACCCTGCGCGCCATCAAGAACGTCTCGTTCAACGAGCCGATCTTCCAGGGCCACTTCCCGGCCAAGCCGGTCTTCCCCGGCGTGCTGATCCTGGAAGCCATGGCCCAGGCCACCGGTATCCTGGCCTTCACCATGGTGGGCAAGCCGTCCCCCAACGAGCTCTATTACTTTGCCTCCATCGACAATGCCCGCTTCAAGCGCCCGGTGGGCCCCGGCGATCAGCTGGTGCTGGATGTGGAGTTCCTGAAGGAGCGTCGCGGCATCGCCAAGTTCACCGGTGTCGCCACCGTCGACGGTGAAGTGGTCTGTACTGCCGAACTGATGTGCGCCAAGCGCGAGGTATAACCGTGATCGATCAGACTGCCATCATCCACGACACCGCCATCGTCCATGAGTCTGCCGTCATCGGCAAAGGGGTTGAAATCGGCCCCTTCACCGTCATCGGTGCCGAGGTGGAAATCGGTGACAACACCTGGGTGAGCTCCCACGTGGTGATCAAGGGCCCGACCAAGATCGGTCGCGGCAACAAGATCTTCCAGCACACCTCCATCGGTGAGGATTGCCAGGACAAGAAGTACGCCGGCGAGCGCACCTTCCTCGAGATCGGCGACAACAACGTGTTTCGCGAGAACTGCACCGTGCACCGCGGCACCACCCAGGACCAGAGCCTGACCAAGGTGGGTAGCGGCAACCTGTTCATGGTCAACGTTCACGTTGCCCACGACTGCATCATCGGTGACAACTGCATCTTCGCCAACAACGCCACCCTGGCGGGCCATGTGCACATCGGTGACTTCGTGATCTTCGGCGGTCTGTCTGCCATTCACCAGTTCGGCCGCGTCGGCTCCCACGCCTTCGTCGGCGGCTGCGCTGCCCTGAACAAGGACGTGCCGCCCTACGTGATGGCTGCCGGCAACTACGCCAAGCCGTTCGGGGTCAACTCCGAAGGCCTGCGTCGTCGTGGCTTCAGCGCCGAGGCGATCTCTGCCGTCAAGCGCGCCTACAAGGAGATCTTCCGCTCCGGCAAGACCATTGAAGAGGTGATGCCCGTGCTGAGCGAGATGGCCCAGAGCGAACCTGCCATCCAGCTCTATGTGGATTTCCTCAAGGACAACGAGCGCGGGATCATCCGTGCCTGATCCCATTCGCATCGGCATCGTCGCCGGAGAGACCTCCGGCGACATCCTGGCCGCAGGGCTGGTGCGCGAACTGCAAGCCCGCTACCCGGATGCGCAGTTCGAAGGGATCGCCGGGCCGCGGATGCAGGCTCTCGGCGTGAAGGCGCTGTTCGAGATGGAGGAGCTCTCCGTCATGGGCATCACCGAGGTGCTGGGCCGTCTGCCCCGCATCCTCCAGGTGCGCCGCGAACTGCTGCGCCACTTCATCGCCAATCCCCCCGACATTTTCGTCGGTGTGGATGCACCGGATTTCAATATCGGGGTGGAGCTGAAACTGCGCCGCGCCGGTATCAAGACGGTCCACTATGTCAGTCCCTCCGTCTGGGCCTGGCGTCAGGGCCGCATTCACAAGATCAAGGCGGCCACCGACATGGTGCTCGCCTTCCTGCCGTTCGAGAAAGCCTTCTACGACCGTTTCGATGCCCCCTGTCGCTTCGTCGGCCACACCATGGCGGACGACATTCCGCTGGTCCCGGATCAAGGGGCGGTGCGCGAGGCCCTCGGCATCGATCCCGCCCGTCGCTGGCTGGCGGTACTGCCGGGGAGTCGCACGGCGGAAGTGGGCTTCATGGCGCCGGTCTTCCTCGAGGCGTGCAAGCACCTGACGGTGCACAACCCGGATCTCGGTTTCATCGTGCCTCTGGTCAACCAGAAACGGCGCGAGCAGTTCCTCGCCATCAAGGCCGAGGTGGCCCCGGAGCTCGACATGGTGCTGCTGGACGGCCAGGGCCGCGAGGCCATGATTGCCGCCGATGTGGTGATGCTCGCCTCCGGCACCGCGGCCCTCGAGGCCATGCTGGTGAAAAAGCCCATGGTGGTCGGTTACAAGCTCAAACCCTTCAGCTACTTGCTGGCCCAGTGGCTGGTGAAGACGGATTATGTCTCCCTGCCGAACCTGCTGGCGGACAAGATGCTGGTGCCCGAGCTCATCCAGCACGAGTGCACCCCGGCCAACCTGGTGGAAGAGGTGAGCAAGCTGCTGGACCATGACAACAGCGAGCTCATCACCACCTTCACCCGGTTGCACGAGAAGATCCGCTGCAATGCGGATGTGCAGGCAGCGGAAGCGGTTGCCGCGCTGCTGGAGCGTTAGTGGGCTCTGCCTGTGTGTCAGGCGTGATGTTGTGCTGATACTGGCCCTGCGGGGCCGGTTTTGATTCAAGGCTATGAGATGACGATCGATATTCCCGAAGACAAGCTGATTGCCGGGGTGGACGAGGTGGGTCGCGGCCCCCTGGTGGGTGACGTGGTCACCGCCGCGGTGATCCTGGATCCTGCCAATCCCATCCTTGGCCTCGCCGATTCCAAGAAACTCTCCGAGAAGAAGCGGCTCGCCCTGTTTGGCGAGATCAAAGAGAAGGCGCTGGCCTATGCCATCGGCCGCGCCAGCCCGGCGGAAATCGACGAGCTCAACATCCTGCACGCCACCATGCTGGCGATGCAGCGCGCCGTGGCGGGGCTCAAGGTGACGCCCGAGCTGGTCTTCATCGACGGCAACCGCTGCCCCAGATTGCCGATGGAGGTCCGCGCCGTGGTCAAGGGGGACAGCCTGGTGGCCGCCATCAGCGCCGCCTCCATCCTCGCCAAGGTGACCCGGGACGCCGAGATGACCGAGCTGGACAGCCGCCATCCCGAGTACGGTTTCGCCCGCCACAAGGGCTACCCGACGGCGGAGCACCTCGCCATTCTGGCCGAACGGGGCCCGCTGCCCGAATACCGTCAGAGCTTCAAGCCGGTGCGCCGCGCCCTGGGGATCGAATAACCGATGCCGATCTGTCTGAACGATTTCTGCTTGCGCAATGAGAGGGCGTGACCATGGCTGATCCCCGTTTCATCCACCTGAGGGTGCATTCCGACTTCTCCATGGTCGACGGCCTGCAGAAGATCGGTCCCATCGTCTCCGCAGCCGCCGCCAACAACATGCCGGCCCTGGCCCTGACGGACCAGATGAACATGTGCGGCCTGGTGCGCTTCTACGGCTCTGCCCACGGCAAGGGGATCAAGCCCCTGGTCGGGGCGGATTTCTGGGTGCAGAGCGACGAGCTTGGGGACGAGCAGTTTCGCCTCACCCTGCTCGCCATGGACAACGACGGCTACCAGAACATCACCCTGCTCATCTCCCGCGGCTATCAGCGCGGCCATGTGCAGGGGCGCCCCGTCATCGACAAGGCCTGGCTTGGCGAACATGCCAAGGGGGTGATCGTCCTCTCCGGCGGGCGCGAGGGGGATGTGGGCAAGTTCCTGCTCAAGGGCAACCGCCAGATGGTGGAGCATTGCCTCGCCTTCTACCAGACCCACTTCCCGGATGCCTACTACCTGGAGCTGCTGCGTACCGGCCGCCCGGACGAGGAGGTCTACCTCCACATGGCGGTGGCCATTGCCACCGAGTTCGAACTGCCGGTGGTTGCCACCAACGAGGTGGTGTTCCTCACCGCCGATGACTTCGATGCCCACGAGATCCGGGTCGCCATCCACGACGGCTATACCCTGATGGACAAGCGCCGACCGCGCCGCTACAGCCCCCAGCAGTACCTGCGCAGTCAGGAGGAGATGGCGGAGCTGTTTGCCGACATCCCGGAAGCCCTGGAAAACACGGTGGAGATCGCCAAGCGTTGCAACGTGACGGTGCGCCTTGGCGAGTATTTCCTGCCCAATTTCCCCACCGGCGACATGACCACCGAGGACTTCCTGGTCATGAAGTCGAAGGAAGGGCTGGAGGAGCGGCTCGAATTCCTGTTCCCGGATCCGGCGGTGCGGGCCGAGCGTCGTCCCGAGTATGACGAGCGTCTCGACATCGAGCTCAAAGTGATCAACCAGATGGGCTTCCCGGGTTACTTCCTCATCGTGATGGAGTTTATCCAGTGGTCCAAGGACAACGGCATCCCCGTTGGTCCGGGCCGGGGCTCGGGGGCGGGGTCGCTGGTGGCCTATGCCCTCAAGATCACCGATCTCGATCCGCTGGAATTTGACCTGCTGTTCGAACGTTTCCTGAACCCCGAGCGGGTCTCCATGCCCGACTTCGACGTCGACTTCTGCATGGACAGGCGCGACGAGGTGATCGATCACGTCTCCGAGATGTATGGCCGGGAGGCGGTATCCCAGATCATCACCTTCGGCAGCATGGCAGCCAAGGCGGTGGTGCGGGACGTTGGCCGGGTGCTGGGCCACGCCTACGGCTTTGTCGATCGCATCTCCAAGCTGATCCCGCCCGACCCCGGCATGACCCTCGCCAAGGCGTTCGAAGCCGAGCCCAAGTTGCCGGAGCTCTACGAGCAGGACGAGGAGGTCAAGGACCTCATCGACATGGCCCGCCGCCTGGAAGGGGTGGTGCGCAACGCCGGCAAGCACGCCGGTGGCGTGGTGATCGCGCCTACCAAGATCACCGACTTTGCGCCGCTCTATTGCGACGACGAGGGGCATCACCCGGTCACCCAGTTCGACAAGAACGACGTGGAGTATGCCGGGCTGGTGAAGTTCGACTTCCTGGGGCTGCGCACCCTCACCATCATCGATTGGGCCCTTGGCATGATAAACCCCCGTCTTGCCAAAGAGGGCAAGCCGCCGGTGGACATCGCCGCCATCCCCATCGACGACAAGAAGTCGTTCGCCCTCTTGCAGCGTTTCGAGACCACGGCGGTGTTCCAGCTCGAATCCCGCGGCATGAAGGACCTTATCAAGCGGCTGCAGCCCGACTGCTTCGAAGACATGATCGCGCTGGTGGCCCTGTTCCGCCCGGGCCCGCTCCAGTCGGGCATGGTGGACAACTTCATCGAGCGCAAGCACGGCAAGGAGGCCATCTCCTACCCGGACGAGAAGTGGCAGCACGAAAGCCTCAAACCCATACTCGAGCCCACCTACGGCATCATCCTCTACCAGGAGCAGGTGATGCAGATCGCCCAGACCCTGGCGGGGTATACCCTGGGTGGCGCGGACATGCTGCGCCGGGCCATGGGCAAGAAAAAACCCGAAGAGATGGCCAAGCAGCGGGCGGGCTTCGAGGAGGGGGCGGTCAAGAACGGCGTCGACGGCGAACTGGCGATGAAGATCTTCGATCTGGTGGAGAAGTTTGCGGGCTACGGCTTCAACAAGTCCCACTCCGCTGCCTATGCGCTGGTCTCCTACCAGACCCTCTGGCTCAAGACCCACTTCCCGGCGGAGTTCATGGCGGCGGTGATGACCGCGGACATGGACAACACCGACAAGATAGTGACCCTGGTGGACGAGTGTCAGCGCATGGGGCTGACCGTGATCCCGCCGGACGTCAACACCGGCCGCTACCGCTTCAGCGTCAACGAGGACGGCCACATCGTCTACGGCATCGGCGCGGTGAAGGGGGTAGGGGAAGGGCCCATCGAGGCGATCCTGGAGGCGCGGGATCGGGACGGTCCATTCCGCGACCTGTTCGATTTCTGCAACCGGGTCGACATCAAGAAGCTCAACAAACGGGTGATGGAGAAGCTCATCCTCTCCGGCGCCATGGACAGGCTCGGCCCCCACCGCGCCGCCCTGATGGCGACCCTGGAGGAGGCGATGCGCGCCGCCGAGCAGCACGCCAAGGCCCAGGCGGTGGGGCAGGTCGATATGTTCGGCGTGCTCACGGAGGAGATCGACGACGTCAAGAAGGCGTTCGCCAACGTGCCGCACTGGCCTGACAAGGTGTGGCTGGAAGGGGAACGCGAGACCCTCGGGCTCTACCTCACCGGTCACCCCATCAACCAGTACAGCAGCGAGCTGCGGCGCTACACCTCGGGTCGGTTGTGCGATCTGCATCCCACCTCCCGGGATACGGTGACCACGGCGGCGGGGTTGGTGATCGCGGCGCGCAGCATGGTGACCAAGCGCGGCAACAAGATGGGGATCTTCACCCTGGACGACAGATCCGGCCGTCTGGATGTGACCCTGTTCAGTGAAGCGCTGGAAAAATACGAAGAATTGATGCAAAAAGACCGTATTTTAGTGGTTTCTGGACAGGTCAGCTTTGATGACTTCTCCGGTGGCCTTAAAATGTCGGCCCGCGAGTTGCTGGATATCAACGATGCGAGGGAGCGTTTTGCCAGGGCAATCCGCATCTCCCTCGATGAACAACGCATTGACGAGCGCTTTTTCCCGCGTTTGTGCGAGATTTTGGAGCCCGCCCGTGCCGGAGTCTGTCCGGTTCAGGTAAACTATCGTCGCCCCGGTTCCCGGGTGCGATTGACGCTCGGTACCGAGTGGCGGGTGACGCCCACCGATCAACTGATAGATGACTTGCGAGTCCTGCTTGGACGAGAGCGGGTTGAATTGGTTTTTGATTAGAGGATCTATTGTCCCTATGAGTCTTTTTCTGGATTTTGAACAGCCGATCGCCGAGTTGCAGGCACAGATCGATGAACTGCGCCATGTGAGCGAGCACAACAGTGCCGTGGATCTCAGCGAAGACATTCGCCGGCTGGAGAAGAAAAACGAAGAGCTGACCAAGAAGATCTTCGGCGATCTGGGGGCCTGGCAGGTATCCCAGATGGCACGTCATCCCCAGCGCCCCTACACCCTCGACTACATCGAGCAGATCTTCACCGATTTCGACGAGCTGGCCGGGGATCGCGCCTATGCCGATGACAAGGCCATCGTCGGCGGCATCGCCCGTCTCGACGGCGAGCCCGTGATGATCATCGGTCACCAGAAGGGTCGCGAGACCAAGGAGAAGATCAAGCGCAACTTCGGCATGCCGCGCCCGGAAGGGTACCGCAAGGCCCTGCGCCTGATGGAGATGGCCGAGCGCTTCAAGATGCCGATCATCACCTTCATCGACACCCCGGGTGCCTACCCCGGCGTCGGTGCCGAGGAGCGTGGCCAGTCCGAAGCCATCGCCCGCAACCTGAAAGTCATGGCCGGCCTGACCGTGCCGGTTGTCTGCACCGTGATCGGTGAAGGCGGCTCCGGCGGCGCTCTCGCCATCGGCGTGGGCGATCGGGTCAACATGCTGCAATACTCCACCTACTCCGTCATCTCCCCGGAAGGGTGCGCCTCCATCCTCTGGAAGAGCGCCGAGAAGGCCTCGGTGGCGGCGGATGCCATGGGCATCACCGCCCAGCGCCTGAAGGAGCTGAAGCTCATCGACAACATCGTCGAGGAGCCTCTCGGCGGTGCCCACCGCGACGTGGAGAAGATGGCCAAGCACCTGAAAGCGCGCATCAAGCAGGATCTGGATGCCCTGCGCCCCCTCGACAGCGAGCAACTGCTGGAGCAGCGCTACCAGCGTCTGCTGGGTTACGGCTACTGCTGATCTGCCGCTTCCAATAAAAAGTCCCCGCATGCGGGGACTTTTTTTATGGGCGACGTTTGTGGGGGGACGCCGGGCGGGCCTCAGGGGGCGGTCAGCGCCCGTTGCATGGGGACGGAAGCACGCCCTCCGGCAGGGCTCAGGGCCCGCCACTCCCGCCACAGCAGCCAGCACAGGGGGGGCGTCAGCAGCAGCACGGTGGCGGGCTGTGCCATCAAGACCCCGTCGCGCCCCCACCAGAGGGGCAGCAGGAAGATGAGGGGCAGCAGCAGCACCGTCTTGGCCACAGAGATGACGAGGGCCTGGCGGGTGCGGGCCATGGCCTGCAACAGCACGATGCCGAACATGACGATCCCCTCCAGGGGCAGGGCAGCGAGGTTGAGGGTCAGGCTGCTGATGGCGGCGGCGAGCAGCTCTGCGTCCTGATCCCCGGTGTAGAGCATGGCGACCGGCTGCGGCAGCAGCTGGACAATCAGCCAGACCCCCAGGCCATAGACCAGGGTGATCTTGAGCCCCATCGCCATCAGGAACTGGAGGTCGCGATGGCGCCCGGCCCCGGCTGCCTGGCTCACCAGGGGCTGGATGCCAAACGCCAGTCCCTGCAGGATGACGATGAAGACCGCCTCCGTGTACCCCGCCACGGTGAAGCCCGCCAGATCCTTGACCGTGCCGTGCACCATCAGCTGGCTGTTGTGCAGCAGCAACAGCAGCCCCAGATTGAACTGGGCGATGAGGCTCGGCAGCCCGGTGAAGAGCAGGCCGGGCATGGCCGGGAAGCGGGGCACCAGCTGGCGCCAGGTCAGCCGCAACCGGGCGTGGCGGGTGAAGAAGTACCCCAGGCCGAGCAGGCTGACCATGGCCTCCGAGAGGAGGGTGGCCTGGGCCGTGCCGGTGAGGCCGAGCCCGAGCCGGCCCACCATGATGTAGTTGAGCAGGATGTTGAGGAGGGCGCCGCCGCTCACCAGTACCATGGCGAGGCGAGGGCGGCCGTCGTTGCGAAGCAGGTAGGGCACCGCCAGGTTGCTGGCGAGCAGCAGGGTGCCACCGCCAATCCAGGTGAGGTAGTCGCTGGCCTGCTGCCAGGTGTCGGTGCCGGGGGCCATTCCCAAGGCCTGCAGGATATCGGTGTGCCAGTGGTGCAGCAGCAGCGGCGCTACCGTGCCCAGGATCAGCAGCAGCCAGAGGGCGCTGACCAGAGCCTGGCGGGCCAGAGCGAGGTTCCTGGCGCCCTGCTGGAAGGAGATGGCGGTGGCGGCCCCCATGGCGATCATGGCGGCGAGGCCGATGAGCACCATGATGACCGGATAGACCAGGTTGATGCCGGCAAGGCCGGCGGCCCCCACGTAGTGGCCGACGAAGATGCCGTCCACCAGGTAGTAGGCGCCGGAGACCAGCATGGCCATGACGGAGGGGAGGGCATAGCCCCAGAAACGGCGGGCCATGGCCCGTTGACGCAGGCGGAAGTAGGCGGACATATCTGTACTCGGGAAAAGGGCCGGAATCGAGCAGACAGTCTAGTTTCTTATGGTTTAATTGATAATCAGGCTTTCATTTGATGGATTGTTGAATAAATTTCATCAATCAACGGATCCTGTGATACTCCTTCAGCATGTCGATCAGGGCTCGCAGCCCTTGCCCCAGCTGGTGCCGGCCCGGATAGAAGAGGTTGAACCCGGCAAAGCTGGGGCTCCAGTCATCCAGCACGCTCACCAGCCGCCCCGATGCCAGGGCGTCGAACACCTCCCCCTCATGGCAGTAGGCGAGCCCGAGCCCCGCCTCGGCCGCCCCCAGGTAGAGCGCGGGCGTGCTGGTGGTGAGCGGGCCCGTCACTTCGATCTCCAGCAGTTCCCCCTCGGCGGCAAAGGCCCAGCGATAGTGGTGATGGGGCGTGAGCCGGTAGCCGATGCAGTCGTGCTGGCGCAGATCCGAGGGGTGGCGAGGGGTGCCACGCCGTGCCAGATAGTCGGGGGAGCCCACCACCAGATAGCGCTGCTGCGGGCCCAGGGGAACCGAGATCATCTCCTGGGGCAGCAGGTCGCCGTAGAAGAGGGCGGCGTCGTAGCCATCCTCGATGAGGCGGGGCATCAGCTCCAGCTCCTCCACCTCCACCTGCATGCGCGGGTAGCGCACCAGATAGTCGATGAGCACCGGGGCCAGCACCTCCTGGATGGCGGCTCGCGGGGCACAGAGCCTGAGCCTGCCCACGGGTTCGCCCGCGTGGCGCGTCAGCTCCGCCAGCGCCGCCTCCAGTTGCCCCAGGGTCGGCAGTACCTGGGCCAGCAGCCGTTCGCCCGCTTCGGTCGGCACCACGGCCCGGGTGCTGCGATTGAGCAGCCTGACGGCCAGGCGACTCTCCAGCCCTTTGAGGGCATGACTCAGGGCCGAGGCGGAGACCCCGAGCTCGAGGGCGGCCTTGCTGAAACTGCGGTGACGGGCGACGGCGGCAAACACGGCCAGCTCGGCGAGATCGGTGCGGGAGAGGGTCATGGTCGGTACGCAGAAAAGGGGCGGACACAAAGGGTACGCCATGGGGCGACGGGAGACAATCGGGGGGCAATGAGGGGATTGTGACAAAATTGTTGCGCGTTTCAAGGGTGAGGTGGATCACATCAAAAAGTTTATATGTTAAAAAAAAATCGCAATATGGCGATTCAAGTGTGATCTGAAGCGACGGAAAGGCGATTCCAATCAAACTTTGGTTGATTAATTCAAAAAAACGCTGTGATTAATAGGGCCTTTTAACTAGAGTCATCTCATCGGATGAGGTGAGCGTTATCCCGTTGTTAACGAGCGAGCACGATCCCCTCTGTATTACGACTCCCCGCCCGTGTTTGTTGCAATCAGGTTGCCACAGGGAGTGGCGGCCGGATGGCCGGGGCGGAGGAACAAACAGGACGAATAGCTGGAGTTCCAGGGAAAGGAACCGGGCCCAGGCCCACTGACAAGTTAAGATCCCACTTTCCTTGATGACAGGAACACCCCTATGTCTGACATGAACATTGCAGTTGAAGGCAGCTTGAGCAAAGCCTCCTCCCGTGGCATCAACAAGGCCGACGTGGTCTGGATGCTGGGTCTGTACGGTACCGCCATCGGCGCCGGTGTCCTCTTCCTGCCGATCAATGCCGGTGTCGGTGGCCTGTGGCCGCTGGTCGCCATGCTGATCCTGGCCCTGCCGCTGACCTTCTTCGCCCACCGTGGCCTGACCCGCTTCGTGCTGTCCGGCTCCACCCGTGACGGCGACATCACCGAGGTGGTGGAAGAGCACTTCGGCAAGACCGCAGGCAAGTTCATCACCCTGCTCTACTTCTTCGCCATCTACCCCATCCTGCTGATGTACTCCGTGGCCATTACCAACACCGTCGAGAGCCTGATGGTGCACCAGCTGGGCATGACGGCACCTCCCCGTGCCATCCTCTCCCTGGTGCTGATCCTGGGTCTGATGGCGATCGTTCGCCTGGGCGGCCAGGTCATCGTCAAGGCGATGAGCGTGCTGGTCTTCCCGTTCGTGGTCACCCTGATGGGCCTGGCGCTCTACCTGATCCCGCACTGGAACGGTGCCATCATCACCGAAGCCCCTGCGCTGGGTGAGGCCTTCAACGGCGACTTCATCAAGACCCTGTGGCTGGCCATCCCGGTGATGGTGTTCTCCTTCAACCACTCCCCGATCATCTCCTCCTTCGCGGTGGACAACAAAGGCCGCTACGGCGCCAACGCCGAGAAGAAGTGCAGCAACATCCTGCTGGGCGCCCACGTCATGATGGTGATGACGGTAATGTTCTTCGTGTTCAGCTGCGTGCTGAGCCTCTCCCCGGCTGACCTGGCGGCGGCCAAGGAGCAGAACATCTCCATCCTCTCCTACCTGGCCAACCACTTCGACAACCCGGTGATCGCCACCGTGGCACCGCTCATCGCCATGGTTGCCATCAGCAAGTCCTTCCTGGGTCACTACCTGGGTGCGCAAGAGGGCATGAACGGCCTGATGGCCAAGTCCCTGCGCGAGAAGGGCAAGAACGTCGACGTCAAGCAGCTGAACAAGGTGACCGCGGTCTTCATGATCCTGACCACCTGGGCCGTGGCCACCATCAACCCGAGCATCCTCGGCATGATTGAAGATCTGGGCGGCCCCATCATCGCCATGCTGCTCTTCCTGATGCCGATGTACGCCATCGCCAAGGTGCCGGCCATGCGCAAATATGCCGGCAACCTCAGCAACGGCTTCGTCACCCTCATCGGCCTCATCGCCATGTCCGGCATCATCTACAAGCTGATTGCCTGATGACAGCGTTCATCCCTGTGAGAAAGCCGCCCCCCGGGGCGGTTTTTTTATGGGCACAAATGCTTAACAAAGCGGTGGTGGCGGCCTAACATGGCGGGATGTTTTTCTAGACGGGACAACAGGATATGTCTGGGTTGAAAAAGGATCTCGGGCTCTGGCAGGGGATGGGGCTGCTCGCCACCTCCCTGCTCGGTACCGGGATCTTCGTGGTACCGGCCACCGCCGCCTCGCTGGCGGGAGGGGCGTCGCTGTGGGCCTGGTTGCTGCTGATTGCCCTGGTGCTGCCCATCGCCTTTACCTTCGCCCGCCTCGGGCGGCGTTATCCCCACGCGGGTGGCGCGCCCCATCTGATTGGCCTCGCCTTTGGCAACGGCGCCGAGCGCTTCTCCGCTTTCCTGTTTCTGGCGGTGCTGCCGGTGGGCCTGCCTGCCGCCCTCACCATCGCCGCCGGTTTCTGGCACGCCCTGTTCGACATGGGGGAGTGGACCCTCTGGGGCATCCAGCTGCTCACCCTGCTCGGGGTCTTTCTGCTGGGGCTGCGGGGGGCGCGCTCCTCCGGCAATCTGCAACTGCTCATTGCCCTGGCTATCCTGGGGCTCACCCTGCTCATCTGGTTCAAGGGGGATCTCAGCTGGCGCGATGCCGCCCAGCCTCTGCCAACGGCGAGCGAGTGGCCCGCCATGGGATCGGCGCTGGCGGTGATGTTCTGGTGCTTCGTGGGGCTCGAGGCCTTCGCTCACATGGGGGAGGAGTTCAAGCGGCCAGAGCGGGACTACCCCCTTGCCCTGTTGGGGGGCGTGCTGCTGGCGGGGCTCATCTACTGGGTGCACTCGCTGGTGGTGCTCAAATATGACCTCTACGGGGACGAGGCGACCAATGCCATCGCCATTCCGGCCCTGCTCTCCCTGCTGTTCGGCCCCACCGCCAAGTGGCTGGTGGCGGTGCTGGGCTATCTCTCCTGCTTCGCCAGCATCAACATCTACCTGCAAGGTTTTGCGCGCCTTATCTGGAGCATGGCGCGGGAGGGCAAACTGCCGGTCTCCCTCTCTCGCCTCTCGGCCCGGGGCGCTCCCCTGCATGCCCTTGCCTGGGTGCTCGCCATCTGTTTCGTCTCCATCACCCTGATCCTCTGGCTGCGTCTGCCCCTCGATGCGCTGATCCGCTACGCCAACGGCAACTTCGTGCTGGTCTATCTGCTCTGCATGGCGGCCGGCTGGCGCTTGTTGTCGGGGACCGGCAAGGGGCTGGCGGGCCTCAGCGTGCTGCTCTGCACCCTGGTGCTGCTGGCCCTCGCTACCCAGGTGCTCTATGCCGTCGTGCTGAGCTTGGGGTATGGCGGCTTCTCCCTGTGGCGGCGCAGACGCCGCCGCTCGGCGTCCGATGAGGGTGTCTGCGCCATCAAGTAACTCCCGAAAAAAAGCCCCGCAGTGCGGGGCTTGTTGTTGCGGGTCACAGGCTGGCGGGCAGGTCGCTGCGCAAGATGGCGTAGTGGCGCAGGGAGATGAAGCCATCCCCCTTGCGCTCGCACTCACGCGCCGTGCCCTCGTAGTGAAAACCGGCCCGCTCCAGCAGGCGGGCGGAGGGGAGGTTGGGCTCCTCCACCACCGCCAGCAGCCGGTGCAGGTCGGTGGTGCGGTAAGTGAGCGGGAGCCAGAGTTGCAGCGCCGCGCTCATCACCCCCTTGCCCCAGTGTTCGGGATAGAGCCAGTAGCCCAGCTCGGCACACCGGTGAGTCGGGTCGGCATCGTTGTAGCCGATGGCCCCCAGCGGCTCGCCCGTGTGCCGGTCGCGAATGAGGTGCCAGGCGCCACGGCCGGTACGGGTCAGCTCGGCATACCAATCCATCTGTGCCCGGCATGCCGCCAGGCTGTCGTAGCTGACGCCGTAGTAGGCGACGACCCGGGGATCGGAGAGGCCGCGATAGATGTGAGGCAGGTCGGTGTCGGTGACGGGATCCAGCCTGATGTGGGGTGGTGCTGATGTCATGATGACTCCTTGCGGCCAGCCGTGGCTGGCCGCGTGTGTTGCGTCATAAGAGATGGATGAGCCGGGCTGGCGTCAGGCAAACCCGAGCCGCTCGGCAAGGCGCGCCAGCTCGTCACGCCACTGCTGCTGCAGGCGCGGGGTCTGGTGCCTGGGCTTGCGGGCCAGATCGGCGGCGAGCAGGGCATCGAGCTCATACCAGCGCGCCAGCAGCGCCTCTTCGTCATCCCCCGTGGCGGCCGCGGTCTGCGGGTCACCTGATCGAGCCGGGCTGCCCGCCTGCGGCAAGGGGGCATCGCCCAGCAGCTCGGCATAGGCCCGCTCGGCACTGTGGGCCTCCTGGATGCGCCCGTCCTGTATCAGCCAGAAGCGGTTGCAACTGCGCTCGATCAGCTCCCGGTCGTGGGAGACCAGCAGCACGCCCCCGGGGAAGGCCGCAATGGCGTCGGCCAGCTCCTCCTTGCCCGCCAGATCCAGGTGATTGGTGGGTTCGTCGAGCCAGAGCATGTGGTGGCTGCCGAGGGACAGGGCGAGGAACAGCAACCGTGCCCGCTCGCCCCCGCTCAGGGTGTGCACCTGCTGGCCGTGGCGGGCATAGGGGAAGCCCGCCCGGATCAGCGCCTGTCGCCGCGTCACCTCAGGCAGAGGGGCCAGGGGGTACAGCGCGTCGCTCAGGGTGGCGTCGTCAGCCAGCTGCTGCAGGGACTGATCGTAATAGGCGATGCTGGCGCCGGGGTGGCAGTACCAGCCCGCCTGCGGACTCTGCATGGTCAGTTCGCGCCAGCACTGGCGCAGCAGGGAGGACTTGCCGGTGCCGTTGGCACCGAGTAGGGCAACCCTGTCCCCCGCTCGCAGCCAGAGCCCCTCGGCACGCAGCAGCGGCGGCAGTGCCGGTGCCGGCGATACGTCGAGGGCCTCCAGTCGCAGCAGGGTGTCGGCAGGCAGGCTCACTCCGCGCAGCTCGAGCCGCCAGGGGGCCAGCGCCGCCACCTGGCTCTGCTCCTCCTGCAGGCGGGCGATGCGCTTTTCCATGGACTTGGCCTGGCGCACCAGCTTCTCGTTGTCATGCTCCCGCCCCCAGATGGCGAGGCGCTTGCTGCTGGCGCTCAGGCGGTCTATCTCCTTTTGCTCATCCGCCCGGCGCAGGCGGGCCTGCTCATCCTCGGCAGCCAGCGCCGCCCTGGCCTGGCTGCAGGGCAGGGCGAAGCGGTGCAACTGGCCATCTCGCAGGATCAGGGTCTGATCCGTGACGCGGTCCAGCAGGCGAGCGTCGTGGGAGACCAGCACGAAGGCGCCGCGCCAGCCCAGCAGAAACTGCTCGAGCCAGAGCAGGGCGGGCAAGTCCAGGTGGTTGCTGGGCTCATCGAGCAGCAGCAGGTTGGGTTGGCGCAGCAGGGCGCGGCCTATCTGCAGCCGGCTGTGCTGGCCACCGCTCAGTGCACTGACCTGCAATGTGGCCTGGGCCTCCAGCTGCAGTTCGGCCAGCAGCTTGTCCACCTGCCATTCGGCGGCGGGGTCGTTGCCGAGCGCATCCAGCAGCACGGCGCGGGTGCTGAGGGTGGAAAGCCCGGCGGGCAGTTGCTGGGCCACGAACTCGCAGCGGCAGGCGGCGGCCTGCACGACCCGGCCGGCCTGGGGCGTGCGCTCGCCCGCCAGCAGCGCGAGCAATGTGCTCTTGCCGCAGCCGTTGGCGCCAATCAGGCCGAGTCGGTCGCCTGCGCGAATGCCGAGTTCGAGGTGATCAAATAAGGGAAGGTGCCCCGCACTCATCTGCAGGGAATGGGTACTCATCAGGGTTGTCATGCTCTTGCTCTCTTAAATCGCGGGATAGGAAATCCCTGTCATCAGGAGCGCTGGCGACAACGGTAGAGTCGAGAAAGGTCTCGGTATGGAAGGGAGTCGGCTTTGCTCGAACCCGCTATCGCAGCGCGATGGTATGCAGGCAAGAGCACTTGAATGTGCCGAACAGGCGAGCCGAGAACATCGGACACGCTTGGATAACCATTTTTTACCTCCTTGTGTTTCGTTATGGCAGGGTGCGGCGATTATAGGCACAGAAAAAAACAGTCGTCCATCCGCCCTGTGGGGGGCCGTGGGCACCGCATCGGGAGGTGCGGGGTAAAAAACGCCCCGTGATACGGGGCGTGGGGGGTCAGTCGCGGGGGGTCTTGAGGGCCTCAATCACATCGTCACTGGGGGCCAGTCCCTCCACGTGGTTGAAGCTCTCCAGCCCCTCCTGGGGATTGATGGTGAGGGCGTCGGCGCTCAGGTAGCTGCCGCTGCCGGCGCTCTCCACCACGACGATGACTTCAGGCTGCTTGTCGCCGTTGAGATCCAGCAACTTGATCTCCTTGATGCTGCCATCGCGCGGCAGCACCTTGCCGTCGATGAACTGATCCAGCGGAAACTGGGGGTTGGCACCGGAGTAGAGGCGCACGTCGTAGCTGCCGGTGGAGGCGGGCTCGCCGCGCCCTTCGCTGACGGTCACCACCTGGCCGGAGGGGAGCGTCAGCTGCTTGAAGAAGCCATCCGCCGCCTGGCTGGCGAGGGGCAGGGTGAGCAGGCCGAGAGTAAGGAATAAGGCTTTCATGGAGAGGACCCTTGTTGCTGCTTATGTGTCTGTGACGGGCAGGGGACGCTTCCCTGCCACGTCGGAAGCGGGCAGGGGGCCGCTGGTCGGCCGCCCCCTGCCCGGGTTGTCATCACCATATCTTGACCCGTTTGGCCGGGTCCAGATAGAGCTTGTCGCCGGGCTGGATCTTGAACGCCTCGTAGAAGGCGGGGATGTTCGGTACCACGCCGTTGACCCGGTATTCCGGCGGCGAGTGGGGATCCGAGGCGAGCAGCATCTGCATCAGCTCGGGGCGATACATGCCCTTCCACACCTGGGCCCAGCCGAGGAAGAAGCGCTGCTCGCCGGTAAAACCGTCCAGCACCGGGGCCTCCTTGCCATCCAGGGAGAGCAGGTAGGCCTTGTGGGCGATGGTGAGGCCGCCGAGATCGCCGATGTTCTCCCCCAGGGTGAACTGGCCGTTGACGTACTGGCCCTTGATGGGCTCGAAGCGGTTGTACTGGGCCACCAGCCGGCTGGTGCGAAAGCGAAACTCCTTGAGATCCGCCGGCGTCCACCAGTCGCGCATCACGCCGTCACCGTCGGATTTGGCCCCCTGATCATCAAAACCGTGGCCCATCTCGTGGCCGATCACCCCGCCGATGGCGCCGTAGTTGACCGCATCGTCCGCCGTCATGTCGAAGAAGGGGGGCTGCAAAATGGCGGCCGGGAAGACGATCTCGTTGTTGCTCGGGTTGTAGTAGGCGTTCACCGTCTGGGGCGACATGTGCCACTCGTCCCGATCGACCGGCTTGCCGAGGCGCGCCAGGTTGTCAGCGTATTCGAAGGCGCGGGCCCGCTGCAGGTTGCCCACCAGATCGTCGGGGCGAATGGTGATGGCGCTGTAGTCCTTCCACTTGTCCGGGTAGCCTATCTTGGGTCTGAACTTGGCGAGCTTCTCGAGGGCCTGGGTCTTGGTGGCCGGGGACATCCAGTCCAGCTCCTGGATGCTCTGGCCGTAGGCGGTGCGCAGGTTCTCCACCAGCTGCTCCATACGGGCCTTGGCCGCAGGCGGGAAGTAGCGCTCGACATAGAGCTTGCCCACCGCCTCCCCAAGATTGTTGTCCAGTACCCCGAGGGCCCGCTCCCAGGGGGCGCGCTGCTTGGGCGTGCCGCTAAGAGCGGTGCCGAAGAAGGCAAAATTCTGGGCATCGGTCTGGCTGTCGAGGTAGGGGGCGTAATCGGTGATGAGCTGCCACTTGAGGTAGGCCTGCCAGTCAGCGACCGGGGTCTGCTGCATCACCTCGTTCAGGGCCGAGAGGTAGGTGGGCTGGCCGATGACCAGGCTCTGTTGCCCCGCAAGGCCGGCCTGGGCCAGGTAGGCGTCCCAGTCGATGGCGGGGGCGAGGCGCCCCAGCTCGCTCACCGGTCCCTTGTTGTAGTTCTTCTCTCTGTCCCGCAGGGCCACGTTGTCCCACTGGATCTGGGCGAGCCTGGTCTCGAGGGCCAGGATGCGTTTCGCCTTGGCCTGGGCATCCGTCTCACCGAAGCGGGCCAGCATGGCGGCGATGTGCTGCTCGTACTTGTGCAGCAGTGCCTGGCTGTTGGGGTCGCGCTTGAGGTAGTAGTCCCGATCCGGCAGGCCGAGGCCGGCCTGGTAGAGGTAGACGGCATAGCTGTCAGGAGCCTTGGCGTCGGCGTCTATCCAGAAACCGAAGGGGGAGCCGCCACCGGTGCGGGCGCTCTGGGCGAAGGTGCGGGCGAGATCCTGCGGCGTGCTGATCTGCTCTATCTCGCTCAGCATCGGCAGCAGGGGCGTGGTGCCCTTGGCGTTGCGGGCGGCCTGATCCAGATAGCTCTGGTAGAGGTCGTGGATCTGCTGGGCAGGGGTGCCGGCGGCGGCCTTGCCATCCAGCCCCTCCACCAGCACCCGCACGTCCGCCAGGGATTTGTCCCGCAGCAGGTAGAAGGCACCGTCGGCGGGCCTGTCATCGGGGATCTTGGCCGTGGCGAGCCAGTGGCCGTTCACGTAGCGGAAGAAGTCGTCACCAGGCTTGACGCTGGTGTCCATGTTGGCCAGCGCAAGGCCGGAGTGTTTGTCCGGTTGGTTCGGTGCCTGACTGCAACCGGCCAGCAGGGCCAGCCCGACGAGGGTGGCCAGGATGTGTTTCTTGTTGTTCATTATGGTTTTATTCCAATTCGGGTTATATGGCTTCCTTGCCCACGCAGGGAGCGATTCACTCTAGCAGCCGGGTTAGCGCTTGATAAGCCCGACTCTGCTAAGATCGGCCTGGTCGTATTGGGGAAGCCTATGATTTCTCGTATTTATTCTCGTTTTTGTCAGACCCTGCCCGCGCCGGAAGGTTCCTGCGGTCTGCTGGTGGCTTTCAGCGGCGGGCTCGACTCCACCGTCTTGCTGGTGCTGGCGGCCCGTTTTGCCCGCGCCCACGGCCTCGCCCTGAACGCCCTGCACGTTCATCACGGCCTGAGCCCACATGCCGACGACTGGGTGACTCACTGCGAAGGGGTGTGCCAGCAACTGGCGGTGCCCCTCATCGTGGAGCGGGTGCAGCTCTGTCGGGGCAACGGGGAGAGCCTGGAGGCCCAGGCGCGGGCGGCGCGTTATGAGCGACTCGCCGCCCACCTGGGGGAAGGGGAGTGGCTGCTCACCGCTCACCATCAGGATGATCAGCTGGAGACCCTGCTGCTGGCGCTCAAGCGGGGTGCCGGTCTGCGCGGACTGGCGGGCATGGTGGCGAGCCAGCCTTTTGCCGCAGGCCATCTGTTGCGCCCCTTGCTCGACATGAGCCGGGCCGAGCTGGCGGAAGCCGCGCAGTCACTTCCTTATGGCTGGGTTGAGGATGAGAGCAACGAGGACCCGAGCTATGACCGCAACTTCCTGCGCCAGCAGATCATCCCCCTGCTCAAGGACCGCTGGCCCGCCATGGCCCGGACGACGGCGCGCACCATGGCCCTGTGCGCCGAGCAGGAGGCGCTCATCAGCGAGCTGGCCGAGGCGGACTGGCAGGCGGTGGGTGAGGGAGAAGGGCTGCGCATTGACGGACTCCTCTCCCTCTCCCCCGTGCGGCGCAACAACCTGCTGCGCCACTGGATCCGCCGCCAGGGGGGAGAGATGCCCTCCCGCGAGCTGCTGGGCCTGCTGTGGCAGGAGGTGGCGCTGGCGCGCGATGACGCCAACCCCAGGCTGAGCCTGCAAGGGTTGGCGTGCCGCCGCTATCAGGGGCGCCTGTACCTGGTGGCGCCGGATCTCGCCCCCCGCGAGGAGGTGCTGCCCATCCGGATGGAAGAGACGCTCACCCTGCCGGACGGGCTCGGGCAGTTCAGGCTCTGGAGAACGGATGGCGAAGGGTTGCGGACACCGAGGGGGGACGAGCCGCTCTCGGTGCGTTTTCAGGTCGCCCCCGGCGTCATGCTGAAACCGGTGGGGCGGGTGGGCAGCCGGCGGCTCAAGAAGCTGCTGCAAGAGTACGGGGTGCCCTCCTGGCAGCGGGGGCGCATTCCCATCCTCTACTACGGTGAACAGGTGGCACTGGTGGCCGGGCTCTTTGTCTGCGACGGATTTCTGG
>ERZ941706.48-NODE-48-length-44963-cov-4.448673_pt1 | contig 44963 bp, 35 predicted proteins | sample MGYA00521232_ERZ941706 | MGnify/ENA primary metagenome ERZ941706 (study PRJEB32759, sample SAMN07749893) | skin metagenome | biome: transportation; feature: city; material: polyester macromolecule | host: Homo sapiens | place: Hong Kong:ER line | collected 2017-07-19...
CGCTGTGGCGACGACGGCATCCCATTCGCTTTCGCGCGTCGAGATGTTGAGCATCGCCCCCACCCCCCGCGCCCGCGCTCGGCTGAGCACCTCGCCCTGCTGCTCGAACACCCCTTTGTAATTGAGGTGGCAGTGGCTGTCGGCGAACATCATGCCGCGACGGCGGGCAGTTCGAGGCGCGGGAAGACAGGCGACGGCGGCTGGATCGTGAAGCCCGCCGCCTGCTGGCGCGCATACCAGCCATCGTCGTCGATCGCGGCATGATCACGCTCGGCAGCCCCGACCTGATCCAGCACCTTGCCCGCGGACTCCGGCACCACCGGCAGGATTGCGATCGCTAGCATGCGGATCGCCCGCACCAGCGTGCCAAGCACCGCATGCATCCGTTCAGGGTCGGTCTTGCGCAGCGCCCAAGGGGCCTGCGCGTCGATATATTGGTTGCAGGCGAAGACGCCACGCATCCACGCCTCGATACCCTGGCTGAGCATCAGGTCGTCGAATGCGGTCTTCAGACCCGCACAGGCAACGACGATCTCCTCGATGAGCATCCCGTCCGCGGGATCGCTGCGACCTGCGTCGGGCAGCGCGCCGCCCAAATTCTTGGCGATGAACGACAAGGTTCGCTGCGCGAGGTTGCCGAAGCTGTTCGCGAGTTCGGCGTTGACGCGCGTGACGATCGCCTCGGCCGAATAGCTGCCGTCTTGGCCGAAGCTGACTTCACGCAAGAGGAAATAGCGGACCGCATCGATGCCGAACGCCTGCGTCAATTCGTCGGGACTGACGACATTGCCGACCGACTTCGACATCTTCTCGCCCCGGTGCAGCACGAAACCGTGCGCGAACACCTGCTTCGGCAGCGGCAAGTTCGCCGACATCAGGAACGCTGGCCAATAGACGGTATGGAAGCGCGTGATGTCCTTGCCGATCAGATGTAGATCGGCAGGCCAGAAGCGCGCCATGGCCTCGGCATCGTTCGGATAGCCCGCGCCGGTCAGGTAATTGGTGAGCGCGTCGACCCACACGTACATGACATGGCCTGAGCTGTCGGGCACGGGCACGCCCCAGTCGAAACTGGTCCGCGATACTGAAAGGTCGGACAAGCCGCCTTCGACGAAGCGCATCACTTCGTTGCGGCGCGCCTCGGGACGGATGAAGTCGGGGTTGGCCGCGTAGAGATCGAGCAGCGGCTGCTGGTATTTCGACAAGCGAAAGAACCACGTCTCCTCCGCGGTCCATTCAACGGGCGTGCCTTGCGGCGACAGCTTCGCACCCCCTGCCCCCTCGACCAGTTCCTTCTCGTCGTAGAAGGCCTCATCGCGAACCGAATACCAGCCTTCATAGCGGTCGAGGTACAGGTCGCCCGCGTCGCGCATCGCCTGCCAGATCGCCTGGCTGGCGGCATAATGATCGGGTTCGACGGTGCGGATGAACCGATCGTACGAGATGTTCAGCGTATCGGCCATGCTGCTGAAATGGGACGACATCTCGTCGGCGAAGGCGCGCACGTCGATCCCGCGGGTGCGGGCGGTCTGCGCCATCTTCAGTCCATGTTCGTCGGTGCCGGTCTGGAAGCGCACGTCGCGCCCCGCCTGCCGCTGGAAGCGCGCGATCGCGTCGGCGGCGATCACCTCATAGGCGTGGCCGATGTGCGGGCGGCCGTTGGGATAATGGATCGCGGTGGTGATATAATAGGGGTCGGCCATGGCGTGTCCCTAGTGCATCGATCCCGCGAGGTGAAGCGGCGTCAGCGCAAGGTGGCGACGATCGCCGCCATCTCGAACACCGTCGCCTGTGCATCGAGCGACAGGCCGAGCGCGGCGCCCGCAAGATCGCGGGCGGCGGCCTGCGCATCGAGCGCGGTCTTCAGGCGAGCGCCAGACCGCCCCCGCGCCTCGCGCGCGATGATTGCGGGCACGCGATCGAGAAACACCTCATAGCGCGCCGCATTGCCCTTCCCCGCCAACGTTTTCGCGAGCGCGGCGCGACGGGCGTCGTTCGGGTCGCCGTCCGCGGCGATGGCAGCAATGGTGCTATCGAGGCCCGCCACGTCGAGGCCGGCATAACGGATTGCGCGGCCGGGAGAGCCCTCCCCCGCCGTGATCAGCGTCCCGATCTCGTCCCCGTCCGCCTCCGGCAATGCCTCATGCAGCGCGCGCTGCATGTCGCCGTCGTCCAGCGCCCCGAACCGGAGCACACGGCAGCGCGAGCGGATCGTCGGCAGCAGCCGGCCGGGCGCGTGGCTGACCAGCAGGAACACCGTGCCGACCGGCGGCTCCTCCAGGTTCTTGAGGAGGGCATTGGCGCCGTTGCGCTCAAGATCGTCGGCGGCGTCGATGATGACGACGCGCCGCGCGCCCATCGATGGCGTCGTTGCGAACATCGGCTGCAGGCTGCGGACCTGCGCGATGGTGATCGAGCGCGCGATGTCCTGATCGGGCTTGTCCGCATCCTTGGGCAGGCGGCGCAGGACACGCAGATCGGGGTGCGATCCTGCCTCAACCAATGCGCGGGTCGGATGGTCGTCCGGCACGACGAGGCCGGGCGCGCTCACTCCGCTGGCGCTCGCCTCCGCCAGCATGCGTAAGCCAGCCATCGCGGCAAAGCGCGCCTTCCCGACGCCCTCCGGGCCGACGAGCAGCCACGCATGGTGCAGCACGCCGCTGCGCAGGGCAGCTGCAAAAGCCCCCTGCGCAGCGGCGTTGCCGAACAGTGCGGTCATCGCGGGGCCGCGATCAGCCGAAGAACGAGATCAGCCCCGCCCAGGCGCGGCCGAAGAAGCCCGCTTCACTCACATCCTTGTCCGCGACCAGCGGCAGGCGCTGTTCGGGCATGTCAGGCGACTTCACGACGAGGTCGGCGATATGCTGGCCCTGCTTGATCGGTGCGCGGATCGGCCCTTCATAGACGACCTTAGCGCTCATCTGCGGCACCGCGCCGGCGGGCAGCGTGACGGTCAGCTGCTTCGGCGCGACAAGGCCGACATTACTGGAGCTGCCCATCTGCACTTCTGCGGTCGACACCTGCTTGCCCGCGGCGACGACGGGCTTCGCCTGCCACGCGCGGAAGCCCCATTCCATGAAGCGGACCGATTCCTCGGCGCGGTCCTTCGACGAGGTGAGGCCGGCGACGACCATCACCAAGCGACGGCCGTTCTGTTCGGCCGAACCGGTGAAGCCATAACCGGCCTCTTCGGTATGGCCGGTCTTCAGGCCATCGGCACCTGCGACGCGACCGAGTAACGGATCGCGGTTCGCCTGCGTGATGTCCGCCCCCGCCCCCAGCGTTTTGCCCCAGGTGAAGTTCGGCAGCGAATAGAAGCGCTTGTAAAGGTCCGGGAAGTCCTGGATCGTCGCGGTGGCCAGATGGGCAAGGTCGCGTGCGGTGACATAGGTCACGCCATTGTCCGGCCAGCCGTTGGCGGTGCCGAAGTGGCTGTTGGTGAGGCCCAGGCGCTTGGCCTGCGCGTTCATCCGATCGGTGAAGGTCTGCTCGGTACCGGAAATGCCTTCGGCCAGCACGACGCAGGCGTCGTTGCCCGACAACGTGACGATGCCCTTCAGCAGGTTCTCGACGCTGACGTTCTCGTTCGGCGACAGGAACATGGTCGAACCCGCCTGCGGCCCGTGCCACTTCGCCCATGTCTCGGGACGAACCTGAACGGTCTGGTCGAGCTTCAGCTCGCCCTTCTTGATCATGTCGAATGCGACGTAGACCGTCATCATCTTCGCCATCGACGCGGGCGGCATGCGGCGGTCCGCATCGCGCTGATACAGGACGGCGCCCGACGACAGATCCTGCATGAAGGCGATCGGCGCAATGCCCTGGAACTGCGGCGCGGCGGCGACGGAGGGCATGGCGAGCGCAACGATGGCAAAGGGAGCGGCAATCAGCGGTTTCATGACGTCGGATGTGGCTTTCGTCAGGGGTAACGGGACAATGGAGCAGGCATAGCGCCGCAACCGCGCGGCGTCAGCCCTCAACCGCGTCGGCGAGCAGGCCGACCGACAGCGCATAGAAATTCGAGCAATTGTAATCGAGGATCACACGGTAGTTGCTGGTGAGAAGGTAGGCGGTGGCATTCGGACCGTCCGGCTCGATCAGCGTCGCCTGCACGCTATCGGCAGGCCAACCGCGTCCCTGCGGCACCACGCCCAACGTCCGCCACTCCGCCATCGTGCGCCACTGGCTGTGCCGTTCGAACACGCGCGGGCAGCGCGGCGAAACCATCCGGGTGGTCAGCGCGTCACGGTCGAACCCTGCCGGCACGCGCACCGCGATGCCCCAGGGCTGGCCTGGCCGCCAGCCGGCGTTCTCGAAGTAATTGCCGATCGAGGCGAGCGTGTCGGCGGGGCTCGTCCAGATGTCCGCGCGCCCGTCACCGTCCCCGTCGCGGGCGAGGCGAAGGTAGACCGACGGAAGGAACTGCGGATTGCCGGTTGCCCCCGCCCAGCTGCCGGTCAGCCGCTCGCGCGGGATGCCGCGATCGAGGATCTTGAGACCAGCGATGAACTCGCCCGCGAACAGCTCGCGCCGGCGACCTTCATAGGCGAGCGTCGCCAGGCTGCGCAGCAGGTCGAAATTGCCGGTGTAGGCGCCGTAATTCGTCTCATGCCCCCAGATCGCGACCATGATCGATTCGGGAACACCCGTCTCGCGCTCGACGCGGGCGAGGCGCGCGCGCTGCGCCTGATAGGTCGCGCGTCCGCGGGTGATCCGGGCGGCGTCTACGTGGCTCGCCTTGTAGGGCGCGAAGGGCGGAGTCGCCGTGCGCCCGGGATTGCCGGGTTGTGCGCGATCAAGTTCGATCGTCCGCTGGCTGAGGGTCAGCGTCGGAAAGACGGAATCGATCGTCCGCCGTGTCACACCTTCGGCGAGCGCCTGCGCGCGCAGCGTATTGAGATACGCCTGAAATCCTTGCTCGTCCTGCGCCGCCGCCGGCCCGGCCGAGGTGATCGCCAGGATGGCTGCCATCATGCCGGCCTTCAGCCCGCGCGTCATTCGTTGCCCCACATGAGGACGCACGTGCCACAGCCGCCGCCGCCCGTGAACCTCTTGTCGTCGCAGGGCTTGCACGGGCAAGCGCGGTGCGACTATTCGGGTTCCCGCGCGGAGGGATGGCCGAGTGGTTTAAGGCAGCGGTCTTGAAAACCGCCGTAGGTGGAAGCCTACCGTGGGTTCGAATCCCACTCCCTCCGCCAACTGCTCCCCGGCCGAAGCCGGGGAGGCGTGGTGTTACTTCGCGGCGACCGGCGCCGGACCCATCAGCTTCTGCGCGAAATAGGTCATCTGTAGCGCCTGTAGGCGGGCGCCCTGTTCGATGTCAGCGTCGCCAGAATGACCGCCGGCGGTGTCCTCGTAGAACAGATATGGCAGGCCGTATTCCTTTAAGCGGGCAGCGAATTTGCGGGCGTGCTGAGGGCCGACGCGGTCGTCCTTGGTCGTCGTCCAGATATAGGGTTCTGGGTAGGCGACGCCCTTCTTGATGTTCTGGTAAGGCGAGATCTTGGCGAGGAAGGCGCGTTCCTCGGGCACCTTGACCGAGCCGTACTCGTCGACCCACGAGGCGCCGGCTGCAATCTGTTCGTAGCGCAGCATGTCGAGCAGCGGGACCTGGATCGTCACCGCTTTCCAGAGGTCGGGGTGTTGGTTGAATTCGACGCCCATGAGGAGGCCGCCGTTAGAACCGCCGTAAATGCCGAGTTTTTGCGGGCTGGTGAGCTTCCGGGTGAAGAGGTCCTTTGCGACGCTGGCGAAGTCGTCGTAGATGATCTGGCGCTTGGTCTTGCGGCCGGCGTCGTGCCAGGCGGGGCCGAATTCGCCGCCGCCGCGGATGTTGGCGAGAACGTAGGAGCCGCCCTTTTCCAGCCACAGCTTGCCGGTGATCGCCGAATAGCCGGGCAGCATCGGCAGTTCGAAGCCGCCGTATGCGGTCATGATCGTCGGCGTGGTGCCGTCGAGCGGCATGCCCGCCTTGTGAACGATGAAATAGGGCACCTTGGTGCCATCGGTCGACGTCGCCTCATGCTGTTCGACCACCAGACCCGTCGCATCGAACTTGGGCGGAAGCGTCTTCACCGGCTGGCCGACGCTCGCGGTCGCGGCGTCGAGCGGCAGCAATGTCGTCGGCGTCAGGAAGCCGGTGACGGTCATATAGCCAAGGTCGCTGCGGTCGTCGGCGCTGGCGACGCCGAGCGAGACGTTGTCGGGCAGCGCGATCGGCCGCGCCGTCCAGCCGGTCTTGCCCGGCGTGTAGATCGCCGCGCGACCGCGGACGTTGTCGTTGTAGATCAGGACGACATGGTCCTTGGTGGTCACGACCTCATCGACCGACTGGCGTGCATTGGGCGCGAACATCACGGTCGGGGTCACGGCGCCGCTCTCCACCATCGCGAGCGGCGCGGAAGCGACGGCGCCCGCGGGCACCGAGCCCCAAGGGTCGCTGGTCTGAAACAGCACCTGGCCCGCGACCATGCCGGCGGGGAAGGTGCGCGCGGGCACGTCGAGCTTCTTCGTGCCCTGCGGCGTCCAGACGTGCGTTTCGCCGCCGAAGAAGGTCGTGCGCCGAATGATGGTGACGAGGCGGTTGCCCTGCCCGTCGGTCATGACGCCGGCATAGGTGCCGAGCTGGTCGGTCGGTGCGCCGCGGAAGATCTCCTGTGCGGCCTCCAACGGCTGCCCGCGCTTCACCAGCTTGACGACAAAGGGATAGCTCGACGCGGTCATCGTGCCGGCGCCCCAGTCGCGGCTGACCAGCAGCGTGTCCTTGTCGAGCCAGCTGGCGCCCTGCTTCGATTTCTGGAGCGCGAAGCCGCCGTCGACGAATGCACCCTTGGCTAGGTCGAACTCGCGATAGCTGATCGCGTCCTCGCCGCCCTCCGACAGCGCGACGAGGCACATCCGTTCTTCGGGTTGGAGGCAGGTCGCGCCCTTCCACACCCACTTCTTGCCCTCTGCCTTCGACAAGGCATCGAGGTCGAGCGTGGTCGTCCACTTGGGAGTCGGCGAGGCGTAGTCAGCCTCGCTCGTCCAGCGCCAAATGCCCTGCGGGTGATCGGCGTCGCGCCAGAAGTTGTAGATGCGGCCGAAGCGCTGGTCGGGCATCGGGATGCGATCCTTCGCCGAAGCGATGGCGAGCGCGTCGCGGTAGAAGCCCTGGTAGCGCGGATCGTTCTGCAACCGCGGCAGCGTGCGGGCGTTCTCGGCCTCGACCCAGGCAAGTGGCTTGGGGCCGTCCTTGTCTTCCAGCCAGATATAGGGATCGGTATCGGTCACGGGCTTGCTCTGCGCGATGGCGGGCGCAGGGGCAAGCACGGGCGCAAGCATGGTGGAGGCGATCAGCAGCGTGCGGACGAACATCGGTATGCAATCTCCCAGTGATCCAGCAGTTGTGCCGGGCAACGGCGCTGGCGGCAAGGCGGTCGGCGCCGGATCGGACGACGGCCTGCCCCTGCCCCGCCGCTATGTTGCGATCGGTGCGATCTCGGCGGGCACGGCGCTGACGATCATCGACGGCGGCATCGCGACGGTCGCGCTGCCGACGATCGCGCGCGACCTGCATGTCGGGAGCAGCGCGGTAGTGTCGGTCGTCACCGTCTACCAGTTGATCCTCGCGATGATGATCCTGCCCTTTGCGGGACTGGGCGATCGGTTCGGCCTCAAACGCACGTACCAGTTCGGGCAGCTGCTGTTCACGGTCGCGACGGTGCTGTGCTTCTTTGCCAAGAGCTTGCCGTTCCTGCTGGTCGTCCGGGCGGCGCAGGCGCTGGGAGCGGCGGCGGCGCTGAGCGTTTCGTCGGCGCTGATCCGGTCGATCTATCCTTCGTCGCAGCTGGGCCGCGGCCTCGGCATCAATTCGGTCGTGGTGTCGAGCTCCGCCGCGCTGGCGCCGACGCTCGGCGGGTTAGTGCTGAGCATCGCGCCCTGGCCCTGGGTGTTCGCGAGCGCGGTGCCCTTTGCGATCCTGAGCCTGGTGCTCGGCCGCGCGCTGCCCGCACCGAAAGTCCGCAACGAGCCGTTCGACGTGCTGGGTGCGGTGATGTGCGCGAGCATGATCGGCCTCGTCATCTCTGGTGCGGAGAGTGCGGTGCACGGCGACAGCCCGGTCGTGTCCGCCGCGATCGTCGCGGCGGGCGCGGCGATCGGCTGGATCTTCGTACGGCGCGAACGCGGCGAGGCGAAGCCGATCCTGCCGGTCGACCTGCTGGCCAAGCCGGTGATCGCGCTGTCGGCGATCGGCGCCTATACCGCCTTCACCGCGTCGATGACGCTGCTGCTGTCGACGCCCTTCCGGCTGACGCACGGCTATGGTTGGAGCGCAGCGGAAGTCGGCGCGGCGATCGCGCCATGGCCGCTGACCAACATGATCGTCGCGCCGCTCGCGGGCTGGCTGTCCGACCGGGTGCCGGCGGGGCTGCTCGGCGGGATCGGCATGGCGGTGTCGATCGTCGCGCTGACGCTGATCGCACTGCTGCCGGCGGATGCGACCTATGTCGACATCGCGTGGCGGATGGCGCTGTGCGGGTCGGGGTTCGGGCTGTTCCTGCCGCCAAACGCGCGCCTGATCATCGGATCGGCGCCGCGGGAGCGGGCAGCGGCTGCGGGCGGGCTGGTCGGTACGGTCCGGCTGGTGGGGCAGACGACCGGCGCGACGCTGGTCGCCGCGCTGCTGGCGATGGGCATCGGCGCGACCTCGACGCCGCCGCTAGTCGCTGCGGGGCTGGCACTGGTGGCGGGGTTGTGCAGCCTTGCCCGGTTGCGGCCGTCGATCCGCAACCCCCGCAGCGACGAGGCGGAGGACGAGCAGCCGGGAACGCAGGTGTCGCGGTAGACCCGGTCGTGGAAAGTCACAAAAGTCACGCCGACGACGGTGTTTTCCGTTGTCGTTGCCGGGTGCCCAACGCGGCCCGATTTTTCGTCATCCTAGCGAGGGCTGGGATCATGTCGTGACTATGCGAAAGAGCCGCACGAGGCCCCAGCCTTCGCTAGGGCGACGTAAGAACTACTCGCCACTGATAGCACAGCGGCCAGAACATTACAAGAACGAGCCGGGCGTGGGTGCCGGTTCGCTCAGAACACCGCCCGCGCCGTGTCTTCACCCATCATCTGCTGGCGGACGAGCGGGATCGCCGGGCCGCCGTAGCTGAGGAACTGGTCGTGGAACGCCTTCCACGCCTTGCGACCGCCGCGGCTGGCGGTCCAGTCGTCGCGCAGCTTGCGGATCATCAGCTTGCCCATCGTATAGTTGAGGTACGCCGGATCGTAGGTGCCGCGCGCCGCCTGTTGCCGGGCATTGCCTTCATCCTGATAGCATTGCTCGCGGAACATGCTGAGGCTCTGCGCCTGCGTCATGCCACGGGCGTGCAGGCCGATCGCCGAGAGGAAACGGCAATCGCGCAGGAGTGCGTTGCTGATCTGGCCGATGTGCGTTTCGGGCTTGCCGTTGTCGATGCCGGCCTCCCACATCATCTCCTCGGCGTAATGCGCCCAGCCTTCGGCAAAGGCATAGCCGACGAACAGCCGGCCGATCGGTGACTTCGACCGGTTGGAATGGAGGAATTGCAGGAAGTGGCCCGGCATCACCTCATGGATCGAGGTGAACAGCAGGTCTTTCCGGCCGGGTACGAACGCGTCCTGCGTCTTCTTGTCCCAGGCGGGATCGGGCGGCGAGATATAGTAGACCGAGGGCACGTTCTTCTCGAACGGCCCGGCGGGATCGATATAGGCGGAATTCTGCCGGTTGTAGGGCGGGCTTTCCTCGACCTTCGCCTCTTCGGTACCGGGGATGGTGACGAGGTCCTTGGCGACCACGAAGGCGCGCAGCTCGGGGATCTGGCGCCGCGCCTCCGCGACCGGGCTGTCCGGCGCCTTATCCGCATTCATCTTGTCGATGCACTGCGGGATCGTCTTGCCCTTGGCGTAGAGCGCGCAGGCGGCGGCCAGCGCGTCCTGATTGCGCTTCAGGTCGGCGCGGCCCGCCGCTTCCAACTGGTCGAGGGACGTGTCGACGCCCTCGGTTGCGCGTACCATGCGCTGGAAGCGGTCCGCACCGAGTGCGAAGTCCTGCGTCGCGCTGCCGCGTTGTGCCGCGAGCCAGGTGCCAAGACCTCGCATCGCCTCGCTTGCCGCGGCGGAGGCGGTCTTGAGCTGATCCTGCAAGGCGGGGTCCTGCACATCGGCGAACGCCTTCACCGCGTCGCCCGTGTAATAATCGGCGAACCCGTTGAAGCCGGCGACGCCGTAGTTGACGAAGGACAGCGGCATCGGCGTCTTGAGGTTGGCGCGGATATTCGTCGTGACCGTCGGCACGCGTTGCAGGAACGCGATCAGTGCCTTCATCCGGGTCGGTGCATCGGCATAGGGCCGGGCGATATAGACGTTGGGGTCGAGCCCGCCGCCGACATAATAGGCGGGGTTGGTGTGCGGCTGGTCGGCGTCATCGAGCCAGAACAATTTGCCTTCCGCGACGCGCACCAGATAGTCGCGCTCGAAGCGTTCCTCCGGGGTCAGGTCCGCGGCGGCGAAGGCGTTGGCGCGGTCGATTGTCTGGTGCAGGAATTCCGACTGGCGCTTCAGGCCGGCGGCGCTCCAATCAGGCAGCTGGCCGTCGAAGTCGTGGCGACCCTGGTACACCGCATTTGCGGGATCGAGCTTGAACCAGCTTTCGATGAAGCCGTCGCGGAAGCGCGCCCAGCTGTTCGCCGTCGAAGCCTTCGGCGCAGGCGCGGTCGCCACCTGGTTGGCTTCGGGCGATGCCGCGCGCGAACACCCCATCGCCATCGTCCCCGCGATCGCCAGCGCCAGAAGGGATGCCGTCGCCTGTCGTTTCATGTGCCTCTCCGTCGAATTTCCGGCGACAATCCTGACAGCGCCGATGGCATGACGCCACCCCTTCCCTGCCGGATCAGGGCGAACGCAGATCGCGCTTGAGGAAATTGACCTAAGTTACCGGAACGGGGTGACGATCCACGTCGTTTGGAGGGGCGAACAGCGAGAAGGACGCCGAATGCCCTACGTCAAGACCCGCGACGGAACCGACATCTACGTCAAGGACTGGGGCTCCGGCCGTCCCGTGATCCTGATCCACGGATGGCCGCTGTCCGCCGACAGCTGGGACCCGCAGATGATGGCGCTGGCCGATGCGGGCTTCCGGGCCATCGCCTATGACCGGCGCGGCTTTGGGCGGTCGGGGCAGCCGTGGAGCGGCTACGACTATGACACGCTCGCCGACGATCTGGCCGACGTGATGGCCGCGACGGGTGCGGATCAGGACGCGACGCTGGTCGGCTTTTCCATGGGTGGCGGCGAGGTCGCCCGCTACATGAGCCGGCATGGCGGCAAGGGCGTGATCGCCGCGGCGTTGGTGTCGTCGGTTGTACCCTACATGCTGAAGACCGAGGACAACCCGAACGGCACGCCCGAGGAGAAGCTCGCCGAGATCGGCGAGAACATCCAGACGGATCGCGCGCACTTCTTCCGCGACACCTTCTTCAAGCAGTTCTTCGGCAACGGCGTGATCAGCCATGCGGTCAGCGACGACGTGCTGGACTGGGCAACGGCGACCGCGATGCAGGCGGGGCTGAAGCCGACGCTGGCCTGTGCACAGGCGTTCGGCCACACCGACTTCCGGCCCGACCTGGCGGCCTTCAAGGTGCCGACGCTGATCATTCACGGCACGTCCGACCAGACGGTCCCGATCGACGCCGCGGGACGCGCGGCGGCGGAGGGGATCGCGAACAGCCAGCTGGTCGAATATGACGGCGCGCCGCACGGCCTGTTCGCGACCGAAAGCGATCGGCTGACCAACGATCTGCTGACATTCCTCGGGAGGTAACGCTACGGCTGGCGCCGAAACGATCGCGTGACTATCAACGCCGCGGGCATCCCGAGGTGCCCGCGGATTTTATCGGGGGAGCGTCATGACTGATCCAGAAATCTATCCGATCACCGGCGATTGGACCAACGCGAGCCTGACCCCCAAGACCTATGCCGAGCTGTACGAAGCAGCGGCGAGCGATCCCGGCGGCTTCTGGCTCGACCAGGCGACAAAGCGGCTCGACTGGACGAAGGCGCCGACGATTGCGGGCGACTGGTCGTTTGCCGAGGCCGATTTCCACATCAAATGGTTCGCCGACGGGCGGCTGAACGTCGCGGCCAATTGCATCGACCGGCATCTGGCCGAGCATGGCGATACGGTCGCGATCATCTGGGAACCCGACGTGCCGACCGAGGAGGCGCGGCACATCACGTACAGCGATCTGCATGCCGAGGTGTGCCGCTTCGCCAACGTGTTGAAGGCGCAGGGTGTCGCAAAGGGCGACCGCGTGACGCTCTACATGCCGATGATCCCCGAGGCGGCGTTCGCGGCGCTGGCGTGCGCGCGGATCGGGGCGATCCATTCGGTGGTGTTCGGTGGCTTTTCTGCGGACGCGCTGGCGGGACGGATCGAGGATTGCGGATCGCGCATCGTCATCACCGCCGACGAAGGCCGTCGCGGCGGCAAGCGGATCAAGCTGAAGGCGTGCGTGGACGAGGCGGCCGAGCGGGCGCCCACGTTGGAGAAGGTCATCGTCGTCAAGGCGACAGGGGCCGAGATCGACATGGGGCCGCGCGACGTCTGGTATCATGAGGCGGCGGCGAGCATCGGCACGGACTGCCCCGCCGAAGAGATGGCGGCGGAGGACCCGCTGTTCATCCTCTACACCAGCGGCTCGACCGGCAAGCCGAAGGGCGTGCTGCACACGTCGGGCGGCTATCTGCTCTGGGCGAGCCTGACGCACCAGCTCGCCTTCGACTACAAGCCGGGACAGATCTTCTGGTGCGCCGCCGACATCGGCTGGGTTACCGGGCACACGTACATCCTCTATGGCCCGCTCGCGAACCGGGCGACGACGGTGATGTTCGAAGGGCTGCCGAACTGGCCCGACGCCAGCCGCATCTGGCAGGTCGTGGACCGGCACAAGGTCCACACGCTCTTCACCGCCCCTACGGCGCTGCGTGCGCTGATGAAGGAGGGCGACGACTTCGTCCGCAAGACCGACCGCAGTTCGCTCAAGGTGCTGGGATCGGTCGGCGAGCCGATCAACCCGGAGGCGTGGCGCTGGTATCACGATGTCGTCGGCGAGGGTCGCGCGCCGATCGTCGACGCGTGGTGGCAGACGGAAACGGGCGGGATCATGATCGCGCCGCTGCCGGGCGCAGTGCCGATGAAGCCGGGATCGGCTGCCAAGCCGGTGCCCGGCGTGACGCTGCAGCTGGTCGACGACAAGGGAAGCCCGCTGGTCGGGGAAGCGCAAGGCAACCTCTGCATCACCGAAAGCTGGCCGGGGCAGATGCGCGGCGTGTGGGGTGACCCCGAACGGTTCTTCCAGACCTATTTCACCATATACAAGGGCAGCTATTTCACGGGCGACGGCTGTCGCCGGGATGCGGACGGTTATTACTGGATCACGGGCCGCGTCGACGACGTCATCAACGTCAGCGGGCATCGCATGGGCACTGCCGAGGTCGAGAGCGCCTTAGTGCTGCACGAGGCGGTCGCCGAGGCGGCGGTCGTCGGCATGCCTCACGACGTCAAGGGTCAGGGCATCTACGCCTATGTGACGCTGGGCGCGGGCCACGAGGGCTCGGAGGAGCTGCGCAAGGCGCTCGTCGCCTGGGTCCGGCAGGAGATCGGGCCGATCGCGACGCCCGACAAGCTCCAGTTCGCGCCGGCGTTGCCCAAGACGCGCTCGGGGAAGATCATGCGCCGCATCCTGCGCAAGATCGCCGAGGGCGATGTGTCGAGCCTTGGCGACACGTCGACGTTGGCCGATCCCGCGGTGGTCGATGACCTGGTGGCGAACCGGGTGGGGTAAGGCGGCGCGGCTGCCGCCCCATCGTCACCCCGGACTTGTTCCGGGGTCCACTTAGCGGCGAGGGGATGCCTTCACGCCTCTTGCCCTACCCTCGCGGCCTGGTGGACCCCGGAACAAGTCCGGGGTGACGGAGGGACTGGGAAGGTTGCTCCCACCACCCTCCCCCTCTACGCATTTTCCGCAAAGGGAGACGGGAACGATGGGCATCGCAGGCAGGATCGGCTGGATCATCCTTGCACTGGTGGGCGCGGCTGCGCTGGCCGTCGTGGCGACCGCGCGGGGTGAGACGATCAATGCGGTGTGGATCGTCGTCGCGGCCGTCTCGGTCTACCTGATCGCGTATCGATTCTACGCGCTGTACCTGTCCAAGATCGTCGGCATCGATCCCAGCCGCCCAACGCCGGCGGTGCGGCATCCAGATGGACTGGATTTCGTGCCGACCGACCGGCGCGTGCTGTTCGGGCACCATTTCGCCGCGATCGCCGGTGCGGGGCCGCTCGTGGGACCCGTGCTCGCCGCGCAGATGGGCTATCTGCCGGGCATGCTGTGGCTACTCGCGGGCGTGGTGCTGGCGGGTGCGGTGCAGGACTTCATGGTGCTGTTCCTGTCGATGCGGCGCGACGGCCGCTCGCTCGGTGAGCTGATCCGAATGGAGATGGGGCCGATCCCCGGCACGATCGCACTGTTCGGCGCCTTCATGATCATGGTCATCATCCTGGCGGTGCTAGCGCTGATCGTCGTACGCGCACTGGCGGGCAGCCCATGGGGGCTGTTCACCGTCGCCGCGACCATACCGCTTGCAGTGCTGATGGGGGTGTACACGCGCTGGATCCGGCCGGGGCGGATCGGTGAGGTGTCGCTGTTCGGCCTCGTCGGACTGATCCTTGCGATCGTCTACGGCCAGAATGTCGCCGAATCGGCGACGCTGGCGCCGTGGTTCACCTACACGCCTGTCCAGCTGTGCTGGATCCTGATCGGCTATGGCGCGGTCGCGGCGCTGCTGCCGGTGTGGCTGCTGCTCGCACCGCGCGATTACCTGTCGACCTTCCTCAAGATCGGTGCGATCGCGGCGCTCGCCATCGGCATCGTCGTCGTCGCGCCGCCGCTGCGCATGCCGGCGCTGACACAGTTCGTCGACGGCAGCGGGCCAGTGTGGTCGGGATCGCTGTTCCCGTTCCTGTTCATCACCATTGCGTGCGGCGCCGTATCCGGCTTCCACGCGCTGATCGCCAGCGGCACGACGCCCAAGCTGATCGCGAGCGAAGGGGATGCGCGCTTCATCGGCTATGGCGCGATGCTGATGGAAAGCTTCGTCGCGATCATGGCGCTGGTCGCTGCGTCGGTGATCGACCCGGGCATCTATTTCGCGATGAACAGCCCCGCCGCTGTCGTCGGAACCGACCCCGCGAGCGCCGCTGCGGCGGTGAGCCAGATGGGCTTCGCGATCGGCGCCGACACGATCGCGGCGACCGCCAAGGACGTCGGCGAGACGACGATCATCAGCCGCGCCGGGGGCGCACCGACGCTGGCAGTAGGCATGGCGCATATCTTCAGCCGGCTGGTCGGCGGGCGCGAGATGATGGCCTTCTGGTATCATTTCGCGATCCTGTTCGAGGCGCTGTTCATCCTGACCGCGGTCGATGCGGGCACGCGCGCCGGGCGGTTCATGTTGCAGGACCTGATCGGGCTGGCGGTGCCGAGCTTCCGTAATGCCACGACGATCGTGCCGGGGCTGATCGGCACGGGGTTGTGCGTCGCCGCCTGGGGATTCTTCCTGTATCAGGGCGTCACCGATCCGCTGGGTGGCGTGAACACGCTGTGGCCGCTGTTCGGCATCTCCAACCAGATGCTCGCGGCAGTGGCGTTGACGCTGGCGACAGTGGTGCTGTTCCGGATGAAGCGGCAGCGCTACGCCTGGGTGACGATCCTGCCGGCGAGCTGGCTGGTGCTGTGCACCGTCACCGCGAGCCTGATGAAGCTGTTCGCCGCCGATCCGCGCGTCGGCTTCCTCGCGCACGCCAACCGGTTCGCCGACGCGGCGGCACGGGGTGAGGTGCTCGCGCCCGCCAAGTCGCTCGCCGAGATGCAGCGGATCGTGATGAACGACCGGATCGATGCAATATTGTGCGCGCTGTTCCTGGCTGTGGTCGTGTCGATCGTCGGCTACGGCATCCGCACCTGTCTTGCCGCACGGCGGATCGACGGGTCGTCGGTTAGTGAAATCCCCGCGACTGCGGGAGCGGCGCTGTGAGGCCCTCGCAAAGCTTCCGCAGGTTGCGCGATGCCGTGCATCTTCTCGTCGGCATGCCGTCATACGACACCTATCGCGCGCACATGGCGGAGGCACACCCCGAACGGCCGGTCATGAGCGAGTCCGCGTTCTTTCGCGATCGGCAGGAGGCGCGGTACGGCGGGCGCAATGGGGGCCGTTGCTGCTAAAGCGCAGCCAAGGACACGGTCATGACGCTGTCGGCGGTCAGCCGAGCAGCAGGAACGTCACCGCACAGATCGACAACGCCATGCCGCTGGCGCAGCACAGAATGCCAAATCCGCATTGGCACAAGGTCGGCTGATACCGGTCCATAGCACCTCTCCTCTCGGCCGCACCGCTGCGCGACCAAGCGAGAGGATAACACAGGCCGGATCGGATGCAATCCAAGATTAGCCGACGGGGGGCCGTTCCCGTGCGTCGAGCGCTTCGGTCAGCTTGGCGAGTAGCTCGCCCATCTGCGCCTGCTCCTCCGGGTCCAGCACGCCGAAGACGCCGCCGATCAGTTCCTGCCGCAGCGGCTCGGTCTCGCCGATGACGCGGCGACCCTGTTCCGTGATCGACACCTGCTTCACCCGGCGGTCGCTGCGGTCCGGCGAGCGCGTGACCAGCCCGTCCCGCTCCAAACCGTCGATCGCCTCCGTCACCGTGCGGGGCGCCTGATCGAAGTATTCGGCAATATCCACCGCACGCGACGGACCGCGTTTGTCGAGGAAGAGCAACAGCTTCGTTCGGGCGAGCGAAGCGCCCTGCTCGGCCATGCGCGTGTTCATCATGCGCTGCATCCGCAGAAACAGCTGGAAGACGCTTGAGGCTAGGGTTTCGGGGCTCGGCATAAGTTGAGGCCCCTCATTAAATGGTCTTGCCTTATTGTGCAAGTGCGAGCATCTAAGGGACCATTCCCGACTCTTGCGAGACCGATCACCCATGGCCGACACCGAACAGACGCAGGACGATGCCGCTGGTTCCGCCGACACCGGCGAACAGGCGACGAAGACCTCGCCGCTCAAGAACCCGCGGGTCCGCATCATCCTGTTGCTCGTGGTGGCAGCGGCAGTGATCGGCGGCGTGCTGTGGTATGTCCGCTATCAGAGCGTCGGCAAGTTCATGCAGAGCACCGACGATGCCTATATTCAGGCGGACGCGGTGACGATCGCGCCCAAGGTGTCGGGCTATGTCGATCAGGTGTTCGTCGCCGACAACCAGGCGGTGAAGGCCGGCCAGCCACTGCTGCGCATCGACGCGCGCGATTACCGCGCTCAAGCCGCACAGGTAGAAGCGCAGATCGACGTCGCCCGCGCCAATGCGGAGGGGGTGCGTGCGCAGATCCGCGAGCAGCAGGCCGCGATCACCAGGGCGCAGGCCGATCTTGCCGCCGCGCGCAGCGATGCGGCCTTCGCCCATGCCGAGGTTGCCCGCTACCAGCCGCTCGCCGCCTCGGGCGCCGAGACGCGCGAGCGGTTGTCACAGCTGCAGAACCAGGCGCGCCAGGCCGATGCGAAGGTCGCCGCCGCGCAGGCCGGACTGACCAGTGCGGATCGCCGTATCGGCACGCTGCAGGCTCAGGGGCAACAGGCGCGGGCGCAGGGCGAGGCGAGCCGGGCACAGCTGACCGCCGCCAACGTCAACCTTGGTGCGACGATCCTGCGGGCGAGCATCGACGGGCGCATCGGCGACAAGACCGTGCGCGTCGGCCAGTTTGTTCAGGCCGGTACCCGGCTGATGTCGGTCGTTCCCGTCCAACAGCTCTACGTAGAGGCGAACTTCAAGGAGACGCAGCTCGGCCTGATGCGGATTGGCCAGCCCGTGACGCTGGAGGTCGATGCACTGCCGGGCGTCGAGATCCACGGCCATGTCCAGAGCGTCTCGCCGGGGACCGGTGCGCAGTTCTCGCTGCTGCCGCCGCAGAATGCGACGGGTAACTTCACCAAGATCGTCCAGCGTATTCCCGTCCGTATCGCGATCGACGCGGGGCAGGAAACGCGCGCGCTGCTCGTCCCGGGCATGTCGGTCGATGTCACCGTCGACACGCGGAACGCGAAGGGCGCGGTGAAGCGTATCCGCGAGGAGCAGGACCAGCATAACGAGCGCCGGGGCAAATGAGCAGCGCGGCGCTCCCCGCCGATCAGGCGCCATCGAGGCGGGACGCCGACGCGCCGGCCGAACGTGCCGACCTCGGCGCGTGGCTCGCGGTCGCGGCGGGCAGCCTCGGCGCGCTGATGGCGACGCTCGACATTTCGATCGTCAACTCTGCGCTGCCCGTCATCCAGGGTGAGATCGGCGCGAGCGGCACCGAGGGGACGTGGATCGCCACCAGCTATCTCGTCGCCGAGATCATCATCATCCCGCTCGCCGCCTGGCTGGAGCGCGTGCTGGGCCTGCGCACGTTCCTGCTGATCGCCTCCATCCTGTTCACCGGCTTTTCGGTGGTGTGCGGCCTGTCGACCTCGCTGACGATGATGATCGTCGGGCGCGCCGGCCAAGGCATCACGGGCGGCGCGCTGATCCCGACGGCGATGACGATCATCGCGACCCGCCTGCCCCGTTCGCAGCAACCGATCGGCACCGCGCTGTTCGGCGTGACGGCGATTCTGGGTCCGGTGCTCGGGCCGTTGATCGGCGGCTACCTGACCGAGAACGTCAGCTGGCACTACGCCTTCTTCCTCAACGTGCCGGTCGGTGCGGTGCTGCTCGTGCTGCTGCTCGTCGGCCTGCCGCACCAGAAGGCGCATTTGAACGAACTGCTGAAGGCGGACTGGCTCGGTATCGCCGGCCTCGCGCTTGGGCTTGGCGGACTCACCGTCGTGCTCGAAGAGGGGCAACGCGAACAATGGTTCCAGTCGGCGTTGATCATCAAGCTGACCGCGCTGACCGTCTTCGGCCTCGTGCTGCTGTTCGCCGGCCAGTTCATCGCCAAGAAGCCGGTGGTGAAACTGAGGCTGCTGCTCGACCGCCAGTTCGGCAGCGTCGCGACGATGGGTCTGGTGCTCGGCATGGTGCTGTACGGCAGCAGTTACGTCATCCCGCAGTTCCTAGCGGCGATCGCCGATTACAACGCGCTGCAATCGGGCAAGGTCGTGCTGCTGAGCGGGATCCCCAGCCTGTTGATGATGCCGCTGGTACCGATCATGATCCGCCGTCTCGATATCCGGCTGGCGGTGGCGACGGGCCTGTTGCTGATGGCGTTGAGCTGCCACCTCGACACGACGCTCACCGCCGATTCGGTGGGTAGTGCCTTCACCGATTCGCAGCTGTTGCGCGGCGTGGGCACGATCCTGGGCTTCGTGTTCCTCAATCAGGCGGCGATCGCATCGGTGAAGCCGTCCGAGGCGGGCGATGCCGCGGGATTGTTCAGTGCGGCCCGCAACATCGGCGGGTCCTTCGCACTCGCTGGAATCGCGACCTTGCAGGATCAGCGCAGCTACCTGCACGCGCGGCGGATCGACGAGACGCTGAACGCCAATTCGGTCGACCTGCAATCCTATCTTGCCGGCATGGCGCACAGCCTCGGCAGCCCGGCCGCGGCGATCCGATCGCTGGGCGGGACGATCCAGCGTGAGGCGCTGGTGATGACGTACAACGATCTGTTCTGGCTGCTGTCGGTCGGCATCTGCTGTGTCGTGCCGCTGGTCCTGTTCCTGCGCCCCCTGCCGCAAGGCAAGATGGCGGCGATGCATTGAGGCGACTGATGCGTACCCTTCCTTTGCTTGTCCCCGCGCTGCTGCTCGGTGCCTGTACCGTCGGCCCCAATTATGCCGGGCCGCCCAAGACGCTGGCCGACACGCCGGGTCGGGCCGGCTTCAAGCGCGGTGGTCCGACGACGACGGCGGCGGCTCCCGGCGTCGCCGATTGGTGGACGCAGCTTAATGATCCGACGCTCGACGCGCTGGAGCGCCAAGCACTCGCCGCCAACCCCAACATTGCTGTTGCCGAAGCCCGTCTGCGGCAGGCACGCGCCGGGCTGCGGCTGCAGCGTGCCAATCAGGCGCCGAGCGGCAACGCCTCGGCGATGTACGCGCACGCACGCATCCCCGGCATCGATCTTGGTGGCCAGGGCGGCGACACGGGCGCGAGCGCGGTGGATCTCTACAACCTCGGCTTCGATGCGAGCTGGGAGGTCGATCTGTTCGGCGGCAAGCGTCGTCAGGTCGAGGCAGCCCGCGCGCAGGCACAGGCGGCGGAAGCCAATGTCGCCGACGCGCAGGTCAGCCTGACCGCCGATGTCGCACAGGCTTATGTCGCCCTGCGCGACCGGCAGCAGCGGATCGCGCTGGCGCAACGATCGGCGCAGATGCAGCAGCGCATGCTCGATCTCACGCGGCAGCGCTTCGGTCAGGGCGTCGCTTCCTCGCTCGATGTCGAACGACTGACCGGGCAGCTGGAGGCGACCAACGGCCAGATCGTGCCGCTGCAGGCCGAGCTGGAGAGCTACCTCAACGCGCTCGCGGTGCTCACCGGACAGGAGCCGGGGGCACTCGACGCGCAGCTGACGCCGATCGGGGCTGTGCCGCTGCCCCCTGCGCAGGTCGCGGTGGGCGACCCCGCCGCGCTGCTCCAGCGGCGACCCGACATCCGCGCCGCCGAACGCCAGCTGGCGCAAAGGACCGCACAGGTCGGCGTCGCTGATGCGGCGCGCTTTCCCCGGCTCAACATCCTGGGGCTGATCGGGCTCGGCGGTACGCGCCTGTCGGACATCAGCCCGGACAAGCTGCTCGGCATCGCCGCGCCGATGCTGCAATGGAACATCATCGACTTCGGCCGCGGCCGCGCGCGCGTCGATCAAGCCAAGCGACAGCGCGACGAGGCGGAGGCGCAATATCGCGGCGCGGTGCTCGGCGCGCTGCGCGACGCGGAGGATTCGCTCTCCCGCTTCGGCCGCCGCCGCGACACGGTGGCGAGCCTGATGCGCAGCAAGGCGAGTGCCGATCGCGCCGCGGCGCTGATGCAGCAGCGGTTCCAGGCCGGCACCGCGACGCTGATCGATACGCTGGATGCCGAACGCCAGCGGGTGGCGGCAGAGCAGAATCTGTCGTCGGGTGTCGCGGCGCTGACCAACGACTTCGTATCCCTGCAAAAGGCGCTGGGCTTGGGCTGGACGCCGCTGCCGGCGATGGAAGCCGCGCCCGCGAAGTAGCACGGGCCGTGCGGCACTGCTTCGAAACGCCGGTTGCCCGCATGCGACCGGCGGCTTCGTCGCGTTACGCGACGGCCGCTCGTCCGACTTCCGTAGTGAATGAAATGGTCGGGGCGACAGGATTCGAACCTGCGACCCCCACACCCCCAGTGTGATGCGCTACCAGGCTGCGCTACGCCCCGACCGAGGGACCGTGCCGCGTTAGCCGCCGATCCCAGAGCGCGGGCCTTTAGGCGGCGCGAACGGGCGATGCAAGCGCTGATCGTGTGCCGCGCACCGGAATACGTCCACCGGTGCCGTTGCAGCGGCGCAACATTGCGCGAAGCCGCATGCGATGCTAGCGCGCGGCGCTTCCAGTGCGGGGGATTTCCTCCGCCGATCAGCCATGCACGGATCAGATGTTCATCTCCCCAGCCTATGCCCAGACCGCGGGTGGCGCCGCTGAATCCGGCGGCCTTGCCTCGCTCATCAGCTTCGCGCCGCTGCTGCTCATCTTCATCGTCTTCTATTTCCTGATGATTCGCCCGCAGCAGACGCGCATGAAGGCGCTGCAGGCGGCGGTCGCGGGCGTGAAGAAGAACGACACGGTGGTGACCGCGGGCGGCGTCGTCGGCCGCGTGACCAAGGTGGAGGACGCGTTCGTGGAGGTCGAGATCGCCGCCAACACCCGCATCCGCGTCGTCAAAGCGACGCTGGCCGAAGTCACCAGCGCCAATTCGAAGCCGGCGAACGACTGATGTTGGACTTTCCGCGCTGGAAGGTGGCGTCGATCTGGGCAGTGCTGGCGCTGCTGTGTGCGCTCGCCATCCCGACATTCCTGCCTGAATCGACGACCGCGAGCTGGCCGTTCCACCCCCGCGTCAACAAGGGCCTGGACCTTGCCGGCGGCAGCTACCTGATGCTTGAAGCCGACACGCAGGATCTCGCGAACACGCGGATCGAGGCGATGCGTGACCAGATCCAGGGAACGATGCGTAACGGCAGCCCCCGCATCGACATCGGCGACATTTCGACTCGCAACAACCAGATCAGCTTCATGGTGCGCGACTCCTCGCAGGTCGATGCGGCCCGCGAACGGCTGCTCGGCATCACGGGTGGCGGCGCGGGCATGACCGGCCAGCGCGAATGGGACATTCAGGTCGTCGATGGCAGCCGCTTCGTACTCACCCCCACGCAGGCGGGCCTGACGCAGGCGATCAAGACCGCGATGGAAGACGCGACCGACGTCGTGCGCCGCCGCATCGACGCACTCGGCACGCGCGAGCCGACGATCGTGCGCCAGGGCGACAACCGCATCCTCGTCCAGGTGCCGGGTCTGCAGAACCCGCAGGCGCTGAAGGATCTGCTCGGCAAGACGGCGCGCCTCGAATTCAAGCTGGTCGACACGACCGCCAATCCCGCCGACGTCGTCAAGGGCGTCGCGCCGATCGGCAGCCAGGTCCTGCCCTATCCGGGCAATCCGCAGGGCATCCCCTTCATCGCGGTGAAGCGTCCCGTCATCATCTCGGGCGACCAGCTTGCTGATGCGCGCCAGACCTTCGACCAGCAGACCAACCAGCCCAACGTCCAGATCACGTTCAACGCGATCGGCGGCAACCGCTTCGCGCGGATCACGCAGCAGAATACGGGCAAGCCCTTCGCGATCATCGTTGACAACAGCGTCATCTCGGCGCCGAACATCAACGAACCCATCCTGGGCGGATCGGCGGTCATCAACGGTGGTTTCACCGTCGACAGCGCCAATCAGCTGGCGATCGCGCTGCGGTCGGGCAAGCTGCCCGTCCAGCTGAAGGTCATCGAGGAATCGACCGTCGGTCCCGAACTCGGCGCGGATTCGATTCGTGCGGGCATCCTCGCCTGCTCGGTCGCGGTCGTGCTGGTCATGGCGTTCATGTTCCTGACCTACGGCCGGTTCGGCGCCTATGCGAACCTCGCCGTCGTCATCAACGTGTTCGTTATCCTCGGCGTGCTGGCGCTCATCAGCGGTACGCTGACGCTGCCGGGCATCGCCGGTTTCGTGCTGACGATCGGCACCGCCGTCGACGCCAACGTGCTGATCAACGAGCGCATCCGCGAGGAACGCCGACGAGGCCGCAGCGTCGTGCAGGCGGTCGAGCTCGGCTACAAGGAAGCCAGCCGCACCATCTTCGAAGCGAACATGACCCACTTCATCTCGGGCGCGATCATGTTCGTCCTGGGGTCGGGCCCGGTCCGCGGCTTCGCGGTCGTTCTGCTCATCGGTATCGTCACTTCGGTCTTCACCGCCGTCACCTTCACGCGCATGCTCACCGCCCTGTGGATCCGGCGCGAGAAGCCCAAAACGATCAATATTTGAGGCGAAAGGACACCTCATGCGCCTCCTGAAAATCGTACCCGACAACACCAATATCGACTTCGTCCGCCTGCGCGGCTGGGCATTCGGGCTGACGCTCGCGCTCAGCCTGCTCGCGGTTGGGCTGACGGTGGTGACGGGCCTCAACTTCGGCGTCGACTTCGTCGGCGGCCTGATGATCGAGGAGAAATTCCCGACCCAGCCCGACCAGAACAAGGTGCGGCAGGTCATCGACGGCCTGGGCGTCGGCGACGCTGCGCTCCAGCAGTTCGGCGATCCCAAAACGCTGACCATCCGTCTGCCCGTGCAGGAAGGCGCGGACGAAGGCGCGACCAACGCCGTCGTCAAGAAGGTCGAGGGAGCGCTGGGCCAGGCCTTCCCCGGCGCGACCTTCAGCCGCTACTCGACCGTGTCGAGCAAGGTGTCGGGCGAGCTGATCCGCAACGGCGTGCTCGCGGTCGTGCTCGCGATCCTTGGCATCGGCCTGTTCGCGATCGTGCGGTTCGAGTGGCAGTTCGGCGTGTCGACAATCGTCGCGATCGTCCACGACTTGCTGATGACCGTCGGCTTCTTCGCGCTCACCCGCTTCGAATTCGACCTCAACATCATCGCCGCGGTGCTCACGATCATCGGCTATTCGATCAACGACAAGATCGTCATCGACGACCGCATCCGCGAGAACATGCGCCGCTATCGCAAGATGGAGATGCGCGAGATCATCAACCTGTCGGTCAACGAAACGCTGCCGCGTACGGTCATGACCTCGGTCACGATCCTGCTCGCGCTGGTCGCGATGCTGCTGCTCGGCGGGCACGTGCTGCGCGGCTTCACCGCAGCGATGATCCTCGGCATCATCGTCGGTACCTATTCGTCGATCTACGTTTCGTCGTCGCTGCTCATCACGCTCGGCCTGCGCGCCGATCCGAACGCGGGCGAGCGTCCCGGCAAGGGCGGCATCACCAATGCGGAGCGGGTCGGCCCGCGCGAAGGCTGACCGCATGCGCATGGAGCGTGAGGCCAACGGCGGTGGCCCGATCATCCGCGGCTTCGTCGGTTCGGGATTCCGGGTCGATGACGAGCAGGTGTTCCGTGCCTTGCTGCTGACGGTGGAGACGGCATCCGAATGGACGCCGCCTGCGCTCGACCGGCTCGACACGGCGGCGTTGCAACCGCTGATCGGTGCCGCACCGGAGTTCATCCTGATCGGCACCGGTGCGCAGCTCACGCGTCCGCCGCCCGGCCTGGTTCGCGCATTGGAAGGGGCGGGGATCGGCGTCGAGGCGATGGACAGCCGCGCCGCAGCCCGCGCCTGGGGCGTGCTCCGCAGCGAAGGCAGGATGATCGGCGCGGCGCTGTACCCGCTCGACGCGTAAGCGGCGCGACCGCTACCGCGCCGCGATCAGGCTTTGCAGATGCGCCACCAGCGCGGTGGTGTTGGCCTGCCAGGTGAAGCGCTGCACTGTCGCCGACACCGCATCAGGGTGCGGTGGCCGAGCAATTACCTCCGCAATAGCGGCGGCGAACGCGTCGGGCGTTCGGGCGACGACTCGGCCGGCGTCGGTTGAGGTCACGACCTCATGCGCGCCGCCGATCGCGGGGATGACGATCGGCGTACCGCTGGCGAGCGCCTCGATCCAGGCGTTGGCGAGCCCTTCCGAGCTGGAGGCGAGCGCCATGACGTCGGCGGCAGCGATGACGTCGGGCAGATCATGGTGCGCCACGCTGCCCATCACGCGCACGCGATCGGTGATGCCGAGCTCCGCCGCCAGCGCCTCCAGCCGCCCGCGCTCCGGACCATCACCGACGATGATGAGCGCGACCCCCGGCAGCATCGCGACGGCACGCAGCACGATGTCATGACCCTTGCGCGGGATCAGCGCGCCCAGCGACAGGATTGCGGGGCCGCCAACACCCAGCCTTGCCTTGGCTGCGGCGCGATTGCGCGGGCGGAATGCGGCGGCGTCGACGCCGGTGTGGTGCACCCGGATGCGATCGCCGGGCATGCCGAGTGCGACCATGTCGTCGCGCATCGCACTGCTCACCGCGAGCAGGCCATTGGCCGCGCGGCCGGCGGCAAGGACCTGCGCGGCGGTCGGCCCTACCCTGCCCCAATGGTGAATGTCGGCGCCGCGCGCCTTGATCGACACCGGCACGCCATAGCGCTGGCCGAGCGCGACGGCCGTCGGCCCGTCAGGAAAGAAGAAGGACGCGTCGATAACATCGAACGCGAAGTCGCGACGGATCGCGTCGAGGACGGGGATCAGCGCCCTGGTTAACATCCGCGCGTGCCAGCGCCCGCCGGCGCCGGGGATCGCGAGGAAGCGAGGCCGATGGACCGTAAGTCCGCGCCATGTCTCCTGCCTGGGCAGGGCGGACAGCGCGCGGTGCCGCGGCTGGCGGAGCGGCCATGGCGGCACGCCCACCGGCGCGACGACGCACACCTCCACACCCTCTGCCGCGGCCAGACCCTGCGTCTGCCGCTCGACGAACACACCGAAGTTCGGGCGGCTCGCGTCCGGAAACAGGGTCGACAGGGTGAGCACGCGGAGCATCGCGGACCGGCCTAGCGCTGGCAGGTTAAGGCTTCACCCCGCTCGTCTCTCACCGCGGCTCAAACCCGCTGCGTACCCGGATAGGCGAACAGCAGGTCGGCGTCGGCGCTGCTCGTGATCGTCTCCCTGCCGGTGACGGTGACGCACTCGCCCGCCTTGAAGGCGACGCCAGCGACGTCACCCGATCCACGAATCGGCACCAGCCAGGCGGTCTGCCCGTCCTTCAATGCGACCGTACGTTCGCCACCCGTCCAGCGCTCCAGCACGAACTTCGGCCCTTCGACCAGGATGTCGCGGCCCTCGCCCGCCGGCCCCGGCGAGACGATCGGCTGGTACGGCGTCAGGTGCGACACCGCGACGCCGTCGTCGAGGTGCAGTTCGCGGTCGCTGCCGTAATCGTACAGGCGATAGGTGGTTTCGCTGTTCTGCTGCACCTCGATCAGGGTGAGACCGCCGCCGATCGCGTGAATCGTGCCGCTGGGGGCGTAGTAGAAGTCGCCGGCCTTGACCGGCACCCAGTCGAGATCGTCTTCGATGCTGCCGTCCTGCGCATCGGCGCGCAGCTGCTCCGCGCTGATCGGCTGCTTGGGGCCGAGCGCAATCGTCGAATCGGGTCGGGCGGCGAGGATCGTCCAGCATTCGTCCTTGCCGCGTGGCAGTCCGCGGGCATGCGCCTGTTCGTCGTCAGGGTGGACCTGCACCGACAATTTGTGTCCGGTGAACAGATATTTGATCAGCAGGTCGGGCGTGCTGTCCCCCGGTTCCTGGAACCAGACCTCACCGATCAGCTCGCCATCCTTGGGCGCATCCTCGAACCCGAAACCCAGATCGTGCCGGCCCCACGGCTTTTCGACGCGATGGGTGTGGAGCAACGTAGCCGGCATGCGGGTCCTTTCGGTTTCGTAACAGGAGCGCCAACGTGCGAGAGAAGGGATTGTTCGCTGGCACGCGCTTACGCTAAGAGCCTTAGCCGATGCGTATCCCACAGTCCAAGGCGCTTGCCGCCGCGATGATCGCCGTCCTCGCGCTCCCGGTCGCAGGCTGCGCCCGTAACAAGGCGAAATCCGACCTGCCCTATGTCGCGCGCGACGTGGGCACGCTCTATACGACCGCCAAGACGCGGCTCGATCAGGGCCGCTACAAGGAGGCGGCGTTGTTGTTCGACGAGGTCGAGCGCCAGCACCCCTATTCGATCTGGGCACGGCGCGCGCAGCTGATGAGCGCGTTCAGCTACTACCTTGACCGCGATTACACGCAGAGCATCCAGTCGGCGCAGCGATTCCTGTCGGTCCACCCGGGCAACCGCGACGCGCCGTACGCCTATTACCTCGTTGCGCTGAGCTATTACGAGCAGATCCGCGACGTGACGCGCGACCAGAAGATCACGCTGCAGGCGCTGAGCGCGCTCGGTGAACTGACGCGGCGCTACCCAAATACCCGCTATGCCTCCGACGCGCGGCTGAAGATCGATCTCGTGAACGATCACCTCGCCGGCAAGGAGATGGAGATCGGACGCTTCTACGAAACGCGCGGCCAGTGGCTAGCGGCGACGCTGCGCTTCCGCACCGTCGTCGACAAGTATCAGACGACGACGCACACGCCCGAAGCGCTGATGCGCCTGGTCGAAACCTATCTGGAACTCGGCCTGCGCGGCGAGGCGGAGAAGGCGGCAGCGGTGCTCGGCGCCAATTATCCAGGCAGCGATTGGTACAATCACGCCTACAAGCTGATGCAGGAGCACCCGTATACGGCCACCTCGCCCATCCCGGCGGGGCAGCCGATCATTCCGCCGAACACGCCGGGCACCAAGAAGCTGGCCGAGCCGGGCGAAACGGAAGCCGCCCGGCCGAAGGCGGAGGCGCCCACGCCGCCGACGCCTATCGCGCCGAGTGGTGGCACTGCGGGTGCGCCCGAGCCGACAACCGAGACGCCGACGACCTGAGCGGCGCCGCGTCGGTCGGGGCAGCAATGAGAACATTTAAGGATCAACATCGCCGCACGGGCACGCTATAGCGGCCCGGATGCTGACCGCGCTGTCCATTCGCGATGTGGTGCTGATCGAGGCGCTGGACCTGGAGTTCGGGGCTGGGCTCGATGTGCTCACCGGGGAAACCGGCGCGGGCAAGTCGATCCTGCTCGATGCTCTGGGCCTGGCGCTCGGCGGGCGTGGCGAGACGGGGCTGGTGCGTCATGGTGCGGCACAGGCGGTCGTCACCGCGACCTTTGACCCGCCCGCCGGTGCACTGCTCGCGCTGCTCGAGGATAACGGCGTCGAGGTCGAGCCCGGCGAGCCGCTGCTCGTCCGGCGTATCGTCAAGGCGGATGGCGGCAGCCGCGCGCTCATCAACAACCAGGCGGCAGGCGTCGCGCTGCTGCGCGAGATGGCGCCGATGCTGGTCGAGATCCATGGCCAGCACGACGACCGCGGCCTGCTCAATCCGCGCGGCCACCGCGCCTTGCTCGACGCTTTCGGCCGCGTCGATCCAGGCGACACGACGCGCGCCTGGGCAGCCTTGCGCGAGGCGCAGGCGAAGCTGACCGCCGCGCAGGCGGAGATCGAAACCGCCGCGCGCGACCGCGAATGGCTGGAACATGCGGTCGGCGAGCTGAGCGCGCTGGCCGCCCAGCCGGGCGAGGAAGAGTCGCTCGCCGACAAGCGGCGCGGCATGCAGCGGGCCGAGAAGATCGCAAGTGAACTCGCCGCGATCGACGATCATCTGGAAGGGTCGAACGGCGGCCTTGCCCAGCTGCGCCAGGCGGCACGCGTGCTCGAGCGGATCGCGGAGGACCACCCGGCGCTGGGTGAGGCGCTGGCAGCGATCGACCGCGCGGTGATCGAGGCGGCGGTGGCCGAGGACCAGCTCGCCGAAGCACGGCGGGCGCTCGCCTATGATCCGCGCGCGTTGGAGGAGGACGAGGCACGGCTGTTCGAGCTCCGCGGCATGGCGCGCAAGCATCGCGTACAGCCCGACGACCTTGCCGCGCTGACCACCGATCTGCGTGACCGGCTGGAGCGGCTGGAGGCGGGCGAGGATGGCATCGCCCTCCTTGAAGCGGCGGTCGCCGCGGCGCGGGCGGACTATGACGCCGCGGCCGACATCCTGTCGCAGCGTCGGCGTGCCGCGGCGGAGCGGCTCGATGCGGCGGTCGCCGGCGAGCTGGCGCCGCTGAAGCTCGACGCGGCGCGGTTCCGCACCACGGTCGTGCCCGTGGGCGCCGACGGCTGGTCTGCGCATGGCAAGGACCGCGTCGAGTTCGAGATCGCGACGAACCCCGGCGCACCCTTCGCGCCACTCGCCAAGATCGCGTCGGGTGGCGAATTGTCACGCTTCATCCTGGCGCTGAAGGTCGCGCTGGCGGAGGAAGGCGGCGCGGCGACGATGATCTTCGACGAGATCGACCGCGGCGTCGGTGGCGCGGTGGCGAGCGCGATCGGCGAACGCCTCGCCCGCCTCGCCGAACATACGCAGTTGCTGGTCGTCACCCACTCGCCGCAGGTCGCAGCGCGCGGGGCGGAGCATCTGCTGATCGCCAAGAGCCATGACGGCACCGTCACGCGCACCGGCGTGCGGGTGCTGGGCGAAGCGGAACGTCGCGAGGAGATCGCGAGGATGCTGTCAGGTGCGACGGTAACCGACGAAGCACGCGCGCAGGCCGACCGGTTGCTGGAGACGGCGTAACTCTCCCCTCCCTGCTCAGGAGGAGACTCACTTCAGATCGCGCCCGTTCCCCCGTTCGCGCCGAACGTGCTGCCGCTGGTGAAGCTGTTCCCCGCCTCTGCCAGGGCCACATACAGCCCGGCAAGCTCCGCCGGTTGCCCTGCCCGCCCCAGCGGCGTGTCCTGTCCGAACTCGCCCATCTTGCCCGGCAGTTGCCCGCCCGCGACCTGCAGCGGCGTCCATACTGGGCCCGGCGCGACCATGTTGACGCGGATGCCCTTCGGCCCAAGCTGTTTCGCCAGTCCCTTGGTGAAGATCAGGATCGCGCCCTTGGTCGTCGCATAGTCGAGCAGTTCCTCACCCGGGTTCACCGAATTGACCGAGCCGGTGTTGATGATCGCCGACCCCGGCTTCATCAGCGGGATCGCCGCCTTGCACAGGTGGAACATCGCATAGACGTTGGTCTTCATCGTCCGGTCGAACTGCTCTGCGCTGATCTCCGCGATCGAGGCCTTCGACTGCTGATAGGCAGCGTTGTTGACCAGGATGTCGAGCCCACCAAGCTCGCGATTGGCGCGGGCGACAAGATCGCGGCAGAACTTCTCGTCGGTAAGGTCTCCGGGGATCAGCACGACCTTGCGCCCCTCCGCGCGCAGCAACTTGGCGACATCCTGCGCATCGGGCTCTTCGGTCGGATAATAGTTGATCGCGACATCGGCGCCCTCTCGCGCAAACGCGATCACCGCGGCACGGCCGATCCCCGAATCGCCGCCCGTGACCAGCGCCTTGCGTCCGGCGAGCCGCCCCGATCCGCGATAGCTGCGCTCGCCACTGTCAGGTACCGGCGTCATATCGCGCTGCAGCGCCGGCCATTTCTGCCGTTGCTCGGGGAAAGGCTGGCTGGTGTAGCGCGTGCGCGGATCGCTGAGCACGGGGGACGCCGGACCTTGCGCGAAAGCGGGGCCGGCCGCGGCGGCGACGCCCGCGACGGCGGCGCCCTTGAACAGGTCGCGGCGGTTGGTCTGATCGGTCATGGCGGTGGTCCTTCGGCCGGGGGCTCTTAAGACGCAATCGCCCGGCGGCACGGTTGGTTCACCGGACCAGGCAAATTATCGGCTTCCCACAACCTCATGGCGCCTGCTGCTGGTAACGGCGGCACAGGATCGAGACGCTCCGCATCGGACGCGCGATCCTCGCCTCCTGCTCGCAGGAAGGCAGTACCGGCTTGCGAGACCCCGCTCCCCTACCCTAGTCCCGCGAGCATGACCGATCTGCCCCAGACGCCGCTCGACGCCGCCGCCGAACTGGAAACGCTTGCCGCGCAGATCGCCCATCACAACAGCCTGTACCACACGCATGACGCGCCCGAGATCTCGGACGCCGACTATGACGCGCTGGTCCGCCGCAACACCGCGATCGAGGCGCAATTTCCCGATCTGGTGCGTAGCGACTCGCCGAGCCGCCGGGTGGGGGCCGCCCCCGCTGCGCATCTCGCCAAGGTGCCGCACGCCCGGCCGATGACCAGCCTGGACAATGCCTTCAGCGATGAGGATGTCGAGGAGTTCCTCGCGCGCGTCCGCCGCTTTCTCCGCCTCGAAGACGACGAACCCGTCATCCTGACCGCCGAGCCCAAGATTGATGGCCTGTCCTGTTCGCTGCGCTACGTCGACGGGCGGCTGGTCCAGGCGCTGACCCGCGGCGACGGCGCGATCGGCGAGGACGTGACCGAGAATGTCCGCACCATCGCCGACATTCCTCGCACGATCCCTGCCCCCGGCGTGTTCGAGGTGCGGGGCGAGGTCTATATGAGCAAGGCCGATTTCACCGCGCTCAACGCTCGCCTCGCGCAGGAAGCGGCCGAGACGGGTAAGGAAGCGCGCCAGTTCGCGAACCCGCGCAACGCCGCCGCCGGCTCGCTGCGCCAGAAGAACCCCGCGATCACCGCCGGCCGCCCCTTGCGCTTCCTGGCGCATGGCTGGGGCGAGGCGAGCGAGGTTCCGGTCGAGACCCAGTATGACATGGTCGAGACCTGGCGCCGCTGGGGATTTCCCATCGCCGACGCCTTCGCCCGCGTGCCCGATGCCGCCGCCGCGCTCGCCATCTACCGCGCGATCGAAGCGCAACGCGCCGACCTGCCCTTCGACATCGACGGCGTCGTCTACAAGGTCGACCGGCTCGACTGGCAGGCGCGTCTCGGCATCGTCGGGCGCACCCCGCGCTGGGCGATTGCACACAAATTCCCGGCCGAACGCGCGCAGACCACGCTGGAACGGATCGACATTCAGGTCGGCCGCACCGGCGCGCTGACCCCCGTCGCCCGGCTGGAGCCGGTGACCGTGGGCGGCGTGGTCGTGACCAACGCCACGTTGCACAATGCGGACGAGATCGAGCGGCTGGGCGTACGTCCCGGCGATCGCGTCGTCCTGCAACGCGCAGGCGACGTCATCCCGCAGATCGTGGAGAACCTGACCCGCGACGTGACGCGTGATGCATTCGTCTTCCCCGATCACTGCCCCGAATGCGACAGCCTGGCGACGCGTGAGGAGGGCGAAGTCGTCATCCGCTGCACCGGCGGCCTCATCTGCCCGGCACAGCGCGTCGAGCGGCTGATCCATTTCGTATCGCGCCACGCCTTCGACATCACCGGCCTGGGGCTGGTCCGCGTCGAGGAGTTCTTCCGCGACGGCTTGATCGCCTCGCCCGCCGACATTTTCCGCCTTCACCGGCACCGCGAGGCACTGATCCAGCGCGAGCGCATGTCCGAACTCGTGGTCGACAAGCTGCTCGCCGCGATCGACGCCCGGCGCGACATCTCGCTTGATCGTTTCCTGTTTGCGCTTGGCATTCGCCACGTCGGGGAGATCACCGCACGCGATCTGGCGCGCCGGTTCGTCTCGATGACGAGTATCCGCGCGATGGTCGACGCCGCGCTACAGGTGCGGGCCGACACCGGCCCCGCGCTCGGCGAGCCCGAGCGCAAGTTCGAACTGCGCCGCCAGCGCGCGATCGTCGCGGCGATCGACACGCCTCAGATCGGCCCTGAGGTCGCGGACGCCCTGCTCGACTTCTTCGCCGAAGCACACAACTGCGCCGTAGTGGACGATCTGCTATCGGAAGTGACGCCTGCAGACGTCCGCTTCGAAACGCGCGAATCGCAGGTCAGCGGCAAGACGGTCGTCTTCACCGGCAAGCTCGAAACGCTCAGTCGGGACGAGGCAAAGGCGCAGGCCGAGGCGCTCGGCGCGCGCGTCTCGGGGTCGGTGTCGGCCAAGACAGACCTCGTAGTCGCAGGCGCCGACGCGGGATCGAAACTCAAGAAGGCGACCGACTTAGGCGTTCGCGTGATCACCGAAGCGCAATGGGCCGGAATCGTTGCCGAAACGGCCGTATAGCCCTTTGGCGGCGTTGCTTTTTTGCAACGCACAACCACGAAGAGTCGGCGCCGCCGAAGCCTGCCCTGTCATTGTCACAAACTCGCAATATTGATCTCACATGGGCCGCGGCAACGGCAAAAATACGAGCCGCGATTCCAGAGCACCACGCTCAAAGGGGACTTGATCAGATGCGTATGACTTTCGCTTGCGGCGTTGCCTTCGCCGCGCTCATGCTGCCGGGCGCCGCCTTCGCGCAGTCGACCGGTTCGACCGAAGCGGACAACGTCGGTTCGGGCGACATCGTCGTCACCGGCGCGCGCGAGCCGGGCGTTGGCGGGGTGGATATTCCCAACACCTCAAAGAACAAGCAGGTCCTGAACCAGACGTTCATCTCGCACCAGACTCCTGGCCAGACGATCAACGACATCATCAACCAGCTGCCGGGCGTCAGCTTCCAGAACAACGATCCGTTCGGTTCGGCGGGCGGCACGCTCACCATCCGCGGTTTCGACAGCAGCCGCATCAGCCAGACGTTCGACGGCATCCCGCTGAATGACACCGGCAACTACGCCATCTATTCGAATCAGCAGCTCGATCCCGAGCTGATCGAGCAGGTCAACGTCAACCTTGGCTCGACCGATCCCGATTCGCCGACCGCATCGGCATCGGGTTCGACCGTTAACTATCGCACGCTGATCCCCACTGACGAACTCGGTGCGCGCATGGTCGGCTCGATTGGCGACTACAAGTTCTTTCGCGTGTTCGGCCTCATCAACACCGGCGTATTCACGCCGTTTGGCACCAAGGCGTGGTTCTCGGGTTCGAGCGCGACCAACGATGTCGTGTTCAACAACTTCGGTCGGATTAATAAGCAGCAGTATAACGCTAAGATCTATCAGCCGATCGGTAGCGGTAAGGATTTCATCTCGATCTCCGGCCACTACAACCAAAACCGCAACAACTTCTTCGGCTCGGCGCCGCTGCGCAACGAAGACAACATCTTCACCTCGACGGGTGGCGCCGGTGCCAATGCCGCTGCGCCCACTCTGGTGACCGGCGCCGTCCGCACCGCTGGTACCGGCAGCAGCAACCGCTTCCCGCGCAGCCGCGACGAGCTTCCGTATTCGGTCGCCCGCTGCCAGATCGACGTGGCGCAGGCCGGCGCCGCCGATCAGCCCGCGATCGTAAACGCGCCGGGCAACTCGAACAACGGCAGCGGTTGCGGCACCAGCTTCGACGAGCGTTACAACCCGTCGAATACTGCCAACATCCGCGTCAATTCGCGCTTCTCGCTCAGCGACAAGCTCACGCTGTTCGTCGACCCGTCGTACCAGTACACGAAGGCGAACGGTGGCGGCACCGTGACCGCGCGTGAAGGCGGCTGGGTGCGCGGCACGTCGACCTCGGGCTTGGCCGCCGTTCCGACGCCGATCTACGGATACATCGGCAACCAGTATTACTTCGGCCGCGATCTCAACGGTGACGGCGACGTTCTCGACACCTGCGCCTTGCAGACGAACGCCACGTCCGGCGCCGTGTCGTGCACCAGCGCGACGTCGAACAACGGTGTGACGCTGCTAGCGCCCAGCCAGACGATTACCAACCGCTATGGCGTTATCGCCTCGCTGCGCTACAACTTCTCGGATACGCAGAGCATCCGCGTCGGTTATACGCTGGATTACGGTCGCCATAAGCAGACTGGCGAGCTCGGCTTTCTCCAGGCCAATGGCAAGCCTTTCGACGTTTTCCCGGTCAACGACGGCATCGTTGCTGTCAACGGCGGCGTACTGCAGAAGCGTAATCGCTTCTCGAAGGCGATCCTGAACCAGGGCTTTGCGCAGTACATCGGCAACTTCTTCGACAGCAAGCTGCGCGTCGAAGCGTCGGTGACGGGCAAGTGGTTCAAGCGCGACCTGACCAACTACTGCTTCACCACGTCGGCCGGCGGCAACGTCGACTGTATTGCGTCTAGTGCGCAGAATGCGGCCTATACCGCGGCCAACCCGTATGTCGTAGGTGGCACGACCGCCGTTCCGACGATTACGGGCTTCGCTGCGCCGCAGAACCGCGTCTACAAGTACGACCGCATCCTGCCGGCGGGCGGCCTCACCTACGAAGTTACCGATGCGGTGAGCATCTTCGGCAACTATTCGAAGGGCATTCAGGTCCCGGGTACGGACAACCTGTATCAGGCGTTCTACTACCCGCAGAACACCACCCCTGCGAACCCCAGGCCAGAAACGACCGACAACTTTGACGCGGGCATTCGCTATACGTCCAGCCGCGTCCAGGCGTCGCTGGGTCCTTGGTACACCCGCTTCCAGAACCGGCTGGCGAGTGCCTATGACATCGACACGCAGCAGACGATCTATCGCAACCTGGGTCGCGTCGATAAGTACGGCATCGACGGGAGCATCTCATATCGCCCGATCCGCGAGCTGCTGTTCTACGCGTACGGCTCGTACCTGAAGTCGGAGATCAAGACGAACGTCGAGATCGGCCGCTGCCCGACGACGCTGACTGCCGCGAACACGACCAACAACTGTACAGTCGCGGGCGCTCCGATCCTGGCGCAGACCGCCGGCAAGCGTGAATCGGGCGCTCCGGTCTACACGTTCGGTGGTCGCATCCAGGCGACGCTTGGCCCACTCGATCTGGGGGTGCAGGCGAAGCGGACCGGCCGTCGTTACGTCAACGACCAGAACCTGCCGAACTTCGGCTGCACGGTTTCGCTCGTGAACACGGTCTGCCCGACCGTCAATGACGTGTCAGCCAGCTACACCGGCACCCGAGGCATTCTGGTCCAGACTTGGGGCGCCACGGCTCCGGGTTACACGGTCGTCGATTTCGACGCGCGCCTGGCGCTCGACTGGGTCGGCATCGGCGGCAAGAACAAGACGTACCTGCAGCTCAACGTCGTCAACGCTTTCAACAAGTTCTACGTCGGTGGCTTCAATGGCGGCTCGACGCTAACCGTCAACAATACCATCCCGTTCGTCCAGATCGGCAGCCCGCGTGCGTTCATTATGTCGGTGAACACCGCATTCTGATCGGTCGGACAAACTGACCAACAGGGCCGTCGCTCCTTCACCGGAGCGGCGGCCCTTCTTTTTTGCACGCGCCCGATCGGCGGTGTAGAGACGCCTCGCTTATGGCGACGCTTCCCGCCCCCACCCGCCCCGCGCTCAACGTGCGGCCCTTCTTCGAGAACAAGAGCCGCGCGTTCTGGACGCTGCAGGCGGTCGGCTGGACCGGCTATCTGCTGCTGCGCGGCGCCTCGACGCTGACGAACCTGTCGCTCGACACGATCATCCCGGTGATCGTCGAGGCGATCGTCGGCTATTGCGTGACGCTGCTGCTCTCGACCTTCTATGGCTATTTCCGGCGGCTGCCGCGGGTCAGCGGGCTGATCCTGACGATCGTCGCGTTCGTCGTCGCGACGCTATTCTCGACCTTCGTCGACGCGTTCACCTGGTCGCTGATCCAGAACGGGCAGCCGGGCGTCACGCTGCCGCGCATGGTCGTCGCCTTCTACGTCGCCTTCACCGCATTGTTCGGCTGGTCGGCGCTATATTTCGGCATCAACTTCTACCTGATCGTCGAGGATCAGATCGACCAGATGCAGCATTTGGAGAACCAGGCGTCGTCGGCACAGCTGGCGATGCTCCGCTATCAGCTCAATCCGCATTTCCTGTTCAACACGCTGAATTCAATCTCGACGTTGGTGTTGCTGAAACAGACCGAGCGGGCGAATGCGATGCTGAGTCGTTTGTCGTCCTTCCTGCGCTACACGCTCGCCAACGAACCGACGGCGCACGTAACGGTGCTGCAGGAGGTGGAGACGCTGAAGCTGTACCTCGAGATCGAGAAGATGCGCTTCGAGGATCGGTTGCGCCCCGTGTTCGAGGTCGATCCGCGTGCCGAACGCGCCCGCCTGCCCTCGCTGCTGCTGCAGCCGCTGGTCGAGAATGCGATCAAATATGCGGTCAGCACACAGGAGCAGGGCGCCGAAATCTGCATCCGTGCGCGGCTCGCCGGGGATCGCGTGCAGATCAGCGTATCGGACACGGGGCCGGGTTTGCAGGAGGGTCGCGCGATGCCAAGCCTTTCAACCGGCGTGGGTCTTCCCAATATTAGGGAGCGGCTGGTGCAGGCCTATGGTCCGGACCACCGTTTTGAGACGCGTACCGCGCCGGCTGGCGGGTTTTCGGTGGAAATCGAAATCCCCTTCCAGCTCGACGATGTGAGTAGAGAGGCCGCATGACGATCAGAACCATCCTGGTGGACGACGAACCGCTCGCGATCCAGGGATTGGAGCTCCGGCTCCAGGCGCATGAAGACATCGAGATCATCGAGAAGTGCTCGAACGGGCGCGAGGCGATCCGGGCGATCAAGACGCACAAGCCCGACCTCGTCTTCCTCGACATCCAGATGCCCGGGTTCGACGGCTTTTCGGTCGTGCAGGGATTGATGGAGGTCGAGCCGCCGCTGTTCGTGTTCGTCACCGCCTACAGCGACCATGCCCTGCGCGCGTTCGAGGCGCAGGCGGTCGATTACCTGATGAAGCCGGTCGAGGAGGCGCGGCTAGCCGACACGATCGAACGGGTGCGCCAAAGGCTTAGCGAGAAGCGCGGCGTCGAGGAGGTCGAGAAGCTGAAGGAGGTGCTCGCCGAGCACGCGCCCGAGGCTGCGGCCGACATCGCCGACGGCGGCAGCGAGGCGGTCAACGCCAACCGGTTCGAAAAGCTCATCAACATCAAGGATCAGGGCCAGATTTTCCGCGTCGATGTCGACACGATCGAGCGTATCGATGCGGCGGGCGATTACATGGTCATCTATACCGGCGACCGGAACCTGATCCTGCGCGAGACGATGAAGGACTTGGAAAAGCGGCTCGATCCCCGCCGGTTCCAGCGCGTCCACCGTTCGACGATCGTCAATCTTGATCTGGTGAAGCAGGTGAAGCCCCACACAAATGGCGAATGCTTCCTGGTGCTGGATTCGGGCGCCAATGTGAAGGTCAGCCGCAGCTATCGCGACGTGGTCGCCCGATTCGTCCACTAACTGGGTAGGGCGGCCCGTGCGCCGCCCCTTGCCCGTTACAACGCGCGGCGGCCGGTGAAGAGCTGGATCAGGCCGACGATGATCGCGATGACCAGCAGGATATGGATGAGCCCGCCGGCGATATGGAGCGAAAAGCCCAGCAGCCACAGGATCAGCAGGATTACGGCGATCGTCCACAACATGGTCAGCATCCCTCTCGCGCCCGGCCCAAGCGCCGCGCGTCAGCAACAAAACGTTACGCAGCCGGTGCTGGTTCCGGCGGCGGCAAGGAACGTCCTGATCTGAGTTGGTTAGCGCGGCTGTGCCGCAAGGCTGATCGACCGCAGCCTATCCGTCACCCCCGCGAGGGCTCCATCCGGTCAGCGAGCCGCAGCCGCCTCTGCGCGCGGCTTTAGCCAGGCGACCGCCTCGCCATGAATGCCCGGCGCCGCCACCATGACGCCGAACGCAGTCGGGTCGGGCTTGTTGTAGCGGATAGCGGCGCCAAGCGCATCGCTGACCCCCGCCCCCGCCTCCGCCGCGATCAGTGCCGCAGCCGCGATGTCCCATTCATTGCCCCAGCGCAGCGTCGCAATGAGGTCGGCTTCGTCGGCGGCGACCATGGCGATGCGCAACGCGATCGAATTGGGCTTGGGAACGATGGTGAGATGCCGGTCGATCTTGGGTAGTGCATCGGTCGGGACGCGCGCGCCGGACAGGATCGTTCGCGTGCCTGCCCGCAACGCCACACCGTTGCGCCAGGCACCATGCCCGCGCGTCGCGATCCACCGTTCACGGCGAGCGGGCGCGTCGAGCACACCCAGCACCGGCACGCCGTCCCGCACCAGCGCGACCGATACGGCCCAACCCTCGCGCCCCCGAATATAGTCGCGCGTGCCGTCGATCGGATCGACGACCCAGACTGCGGCGTGGCCAAGGCGTTCGGCGCTGTCGACCGTCTCCTCCGACAGCCAGCCCGCATCCGGCAGCAGCCCATAGAGACGCGCGCGCAGCATGCGGTCGACATCCAGGTCGACCTCACACACAGGGCTGCCCGGCGTCTTTTCCCAGCGGCGGAAGTCGGTCCGCCAGCGGGCGAGCGCCATCTGCCCCGCCTCATGCGCGATTTGCGCGACCGCCGCGGTCAGATCGATCGCCGAATCAGCCACTCGCGATCGTCATCCCGTCGATGCGCACCGTCGGCACGTTGATGCCATAGCGGAACTCGAGATCATTCGCGGGCGTAAGATTGAGGAACATGTCCTTGAGATTGCCGGCAATGGTAAACTCCGCCACCGGTTCGGCAATGATCCCGCCCACGATGCGGAAACCCGCTGCGCCGCGGCTGTAATCACCGGTGACGCCATTGACGCCGCTGCCGATCAGTTCGGTGACGTAAACGCCGTCCGCAATGTCGCCGATCAGCGTCTCGACCGGAACCACGCCCGCCTGCATGTAGAGGTTGCTGGGCGCCACACCAGGACCGCCGCCGACCCCGCGCGCCGCATGGCCGGTGGGCTCCAGTCCGAGCTGCCGCGCCGAGCCGCTGTCGAGCAGCCACGTTTCCAGCATGCCGTCCGCGATGATCGTGGTCGGCGACACAGGCAGCCCTTCGCCGTCGAACGGTCGAGAACGAAGGCCATGCGGGCGATGCGGATCGTCGCAGATCGTGACGCCGCCGGCGAACACCCGCGTGCCGAGTGCCTCGAGCAGGAAGCTGGTGCGCCGTGCAATGGCCTGTCCCGTGATCGCGCCGGTGAGATGGCCGAGCAGCGACGTGCCGACGCGCGGGTCGAACACCACCGGCATCGGCCCGCTCGCCAGTCGACCGGGGTTGATGCGGGCAACCGCGCGCTCACCGGCGCGGCCGCCGATCGCTTCGGGCGACTCGAGATGGCCGCGGCGACGGGCGGCGTGGTGTGCGTAATCGCGTTGCATGCCGCTTGCGACATCGCCCGCCAGCACGCTCGCCGACACGCTGTAGGTGGTGGTGGCATAAGCACCCGCGAAGCCGTGGCTCGTGGCGAGGCCCCAGACCGAGCGCGAGGCAGCCGCACCGCCGCCTTCGCTGTTGCTGACGCCGGGCACGCTGCGTGCGGCATCCTCCGCTGCTTCCGCCCAGGCGCGCAGCTCGGCGGGGGTCACCCCTTCGCCATCGTCTAGGTCGAGTAATGGCGGCGCGCCGTGCATCAGCCGCTCCTGCGGCGCGAGGCCGGCCCAGCGGTCCTCGGGCGCCTCGCGCGCCATCGCGACGGCGCGTTCCACCAATGCCGCAAGCGCAGCAGCCGACAGGTCGGAGGTCGAGACGCTGGCGGAGCGTTGTCCGACGAAGACGCGCAGGCCGAGTTCCTCGCTCTCCGATCGCCCGAGATCCTCGAGCGCCCCCAGTCTCACGCCGATTTCGCTAGAGGCGTCGGCGGCAAAGACGGCGTCGGCGGCATCGGCACCGGCGCGGACGGCGTGGGCAACGATGTCTGCGGCGCGGTCGCGCGCCTGATCAGGGGTCAGCATCGTCCCCAATTAGGGGTGAGGCGGGTGCGATGCTAGGGCTGGGCACCGATAGGTGCTCACGCGGCCGATCCGACAACCAGGCACGCGAGGAACATCAGCAGCCCCGCGAAGCGATTGCTGCGGAACCGCGCGAGTGCGTTGCCGCCATCGTCGGGCTGCAGCGTCAGCACCTGCCAGCCGAGATGCAGCGCCACCGGCAGCAGCGCGAGCAGCGCCAACGGGTCGGCGCGGACGAGCCAGATGGCCCCTCCCCAGCACAGCAGCGCCAGCGCATAGAAGCCGCCCGTACCCGCACGGACGTGTGCGCCCATGCGCAGTGCGGACGATCGGACACCGATCAGCGCATCGTCCTCGCGATCCTGCAGCGCGTAGATCGTGTCATAGCCGATGACCCAGGCGATGCACCCTGCGTAGAGCAGCCACATCGGCGCCGACAGCACGCCTGCGACCTCCGCCCAGCCGACTAGCGCCGCCCAGGAAAAGACGAGCCCCAGCCACGCCTGGGGCCACCAGGTGATCCGCTTCATGAACGGATAGGCGGCAACGGGCGCGAGGCTGGCGAGCGCCACGATCGCAGCGAGCCCGTGAAGCTGGAGCAGGACGACGAGGCCGACGAGGCACAATGCCGCGAGCCAGGCCCAGGCCAGCGTCAGCGACACCAGCCCGCTTGGGATGGGCCGTGCACGGGTGCGCGCGACCTGCGCGTCGAGATCGCGGTCGACAATATCGTTGTAGACGCACCCTGCCCCGCGCATCGCGATACTGCCCGCGAGGAACCAGAGCAGCAGCGGCCACCGCACAATGGCTCCGCCGGCGAGCGCGATGGCCCAGGCACCAGGCCAGAACAGCAGCCACCAGCCGATCGGCCGATCGAATCGCGCGAGCAATGCCAGGCCGCGCAGCCGCGGCGGCAGGCACCCGACTAGGCCGCGATGTTCGCTGTCGGGGACGATGTCGGGGGAGAGCGGATCGGCCATCCCGCGCCTTTGCCGCGTGATCGTGTTGCGGAGCAAGGCCGTTCGGGCTTTTGCCTCGCTATCGCCGTGAAGTTGCGGCAGATCGGCGGACGATGAACGCACGCTGCCCCTGGATACCCCGATGATCGGCCTCTCGGTCGCGGTCGGCCGCTTCGTCGAGGCCCTGTTCTGGGCGATCCTGCGCGTGGCGGGCGTCGTGACGGTCGTCGTCGTGGCAGTCGCGGCGGCGGCGCTGCTCGTCGCGATCGTTGCGCGTAAGATGTGGGCACGGCAGAAACGACTGCGCAACCAGGCGGGGCCACGCGTATGACCGCGACGCCCGCCTGGCCGCCGCAGTCGACGCCGCGCCTCTATGTCGCCGAGGCTCTTTCGCCTGGGCCGCTGCGCATCGACGGACCGGCGGCGCACTATCTGCTGTCCGTCATGCGAATGGCGCCGGGCGATCCGGTCAAGCTGTTCGACGACGTCACCGGCGAATGGCTGGCGACCGCAACCGAGGTCGGCCGCCGCGACATGATCGTCGACGTGTCGACACAGCTGCGTCCGCGCGAACCAGTGCCCGACCTGTGGCTGTGCGCTGCGCCGCTCAAGAAGGGGCGGGTCGATTGGCTGGCGGAAAAAGCCTGCGAATTAGGCGTGGATCGCCTGGTGCCGGTCGTCACCGCGCGCACGATCGTCGACAAGCTGAAGACGGATCGGCTGCGCGCGCACATGATCGAGGCGGCGGAGCAATGCGCCCGTACGGCGCTGCCCACGATTGCCGAACCGATCCGGCTCCAGGCGCTGCTGCGCGACTGGCCCGCAGAGCGCACCTTGTTCTTCGCCGACGAGGCGGGTGGCGATCCCGCGGCCGCGGCGATGCGCAGCCGCCCCGGTCCTGCCGCGATCCTGATCGGTCCCGAAGGCGGGTTCACCGACGCCGAACGCGCGATGATCCGCGACCATTCTCAGGCCGTCGGCATCAGCCTGGGGCCGCGCATCCTGCGCGCCGACACGGCCGCCGCGGCCGCCGTCGCGATCTGGATGACGGCGGCGGGCGACTGGTAGCAAAGCCTGCTAGCGTCCCCGTTCATCCGCGCGTAAGGGCGCGCCATGACGACCAAAACCGTAATTGCCGAGGGCTCGCCCATCATCGAGTCGCGCGACCAGCTGATCGCGAGCTTCGCCCGCGGCGAAAAGCCGCGCGAACGGTGGCGGATCGGGACCGAGCACGAGAAGTTCGTCTATGCGACCGACGACCATCATGCGCCCAGCTGGGGTGAGCCAGGCGGCATCCGCGCGCTCCTCACAGAGCTGCAGCAATATGGCTGGCAACCTGTTGAAGAAGGCGGGAATCTGATTGCCTTGACCGGGGCGGACGGCAGCGTCAGCCTGGAGCCGGCCGGCCAGTTCGAGCTGTCCGGCGCGCCGCTCGACAACCTGCACCAGACCTGCGCCGAAACCGGCCGGCACCTCGACCAGGTGAAGGCCGCGGGCGAGAAGCTCGGCATCGGCTTCCTGGGCCTCGGCATGTGGCCGGACAAGGCGCGCGATCAGCTGCCGATCATGCCGAAGGGGCGCTACGCGATCATGCTGCGCCACATGCCCCGCGTCGGCAGCATGGGCCTCGACATGATGCTGCGCACCTGCACGATCCAGGTGAACCTGGATTATGCGTCCGAGGCCGACATGGCGAAGAAATTCCGCGTCGGCCTGGCGCTGCAGCCGCTGGCCACCGCACTGTTCGCCAATTCGCCGTTTACGGAGGGCAAGCCCAACGGCTTCCTGTCGTATCGCAGTCATATCTGGTCGGACACCGATCCGGCGCGCACGGGCATGCTGCCGTTCGTGTTCGAGGATGGCTTCGGCTACGAACGCTACGCGGACTACATGCTCGATGTGCCGATGTATTTCGTCTATCGCGACGGCCGCTACATCAATGCCGCCGGCCTGTCGTTCCGCGACTTCCTGAAGGGCGAACTCAGCGTCCTGCCCGGCGAGAAGCCGACGCTCGATGACTGGAACGACCATCTGTCGACCGCCTTCCCTGAGGTGCGGCTGAAGACCTTCCTCGAAATGCGCGGCGCCGACGGCGGCCCGTGGAACCGGATTTGCGCGCTGCCGGCCTTCTGGGTTGGCCTGCTCTACGACGACGCGGCGCTCGACGCCGCTTGGGATCTGGTCAAGGGCTGGAGCCTAGCCGAGCGGCAGGCGCTGCGTGACGCGGTGCCGCGTCTTGCGCTCGATGCACCCCTCCCCGGCGGCGGCCGCTTGGCCGACATTGCGGGCGAGGTCCTCGACATCGCGCATGCCGGCCTGGCGGCCCGCGCGCGGATCAGCCGGTCGGGCGAGAACGAGACGGGCTTCCTCGATCCGCTGCGCGAGATCGTGCGCAGCGGCAAGGTGCCGGCACAGGTGCTGCTCGACCGCTATAACGGCGCCTGGGCGGGCGACCTGACGCGCGTCTACGATGAGGCGAGCTTCTAACGCTACGCTAGGCGCGCAGTGCGGCGCGTGCCACCCGCTCCACCTCGGGGTCGAGCGGCGGCGGGGTCATGTCGACCGCCGCCGCCAGCCGGTCCGCGATCGCGGTCAGCGCATGGATGCGGGCGGACTTCTTGTGATTGCCGTTGATCACCACCCAAGGCGCGCCGCCGGTGTCGGTGCGCGCGAACATGTCGTGCATCGCGGCGAGATACTCCTCCCGCTTCGCCCGATTGCGATAATCCTCAAGGCCCGTCTTCCACCTTTTCCATGGATCGTCGAGCCGGGCGGCAAGCCGTTTGTCCTGCTCCTTCTGCGAGACGTGGACGAACAGCTTCACCAAGGTCGTGCCGCTTTCGGCAAGTTCCGCCTCGAACGCATTGATCTCGTCATAGCCGGCGCGCCATTCCGCCTCGCTCGCGAACCCCTCGACCCGCTCGACCAGCACGCGGCCGTACCAGCTGCGGTCGAAGACGATGATGTTGCCGGGCTGCGGCAGGCGCGTGCGAAAGCGCCACAGGAAATCGTGCACCTTTTCCTCCGCGGTGGGCGCGGCGATCGGATAGACTTCGTAGTAGCGCGGGTCCCATTCCGCGGTCAGGCGCTGGATGATGCCGCCCTTGCCGGCCGCGTCCCACCCTTCCAGCATGACGACGGCGCGGCGGCCGTGGACGATATGCGCGACGAGGATATGCTCCAGCCGTTCCTGCAGTGCGGCAAGATCGCGCTTGTAATGGCCCTTGTAGGACCGCTTTTTTTCATAGTCGCGCAGGTCGATCATGCAGCGTCGCGTCCC
>ERZ941706.50-NODE-50-length-44463-cov-13.119686_pt1 | contig 44463 bp, 38 predicted proteins | sample MGYA00521232_ERZ941706 | MGnify/ENA primary metagenome ERZ941706 (study PRJEB32759, sample SAMN07749893) | skin metagenome | biome: transportation; feature: city; material: polyester macromolecule | host: Homo sapiens | place: Hong Kong:ER line | collected...
GCCTTGAGTGCGACGTGCAGCAGCACTGCGGAGTCCTTGCCGCCGCTGAACAGCAGCGCAGGGCGTTCGAACTCGGCGATGACCTCGCGGATGATCTCGATGGCCTCGGCCTCGAGTGCCCGCAACGTCGACAGCTCGCCGGCGGGGTTCGTGGAGACGTCCGGTGGCGTCATCGTCTCGGTCATGCGGGTGTCCTCTCCTCGTCGATGAGACGCAGGATCTCGGCGAGGGATTCCTCGATCGAGCGGCCCTGGGTCTCGAGACGCAATTCGGGGTTGGTCGGAACCTCGTAGGGGTCGTCGAGGCCTGTCATTCCGGTGAATTCGCCGGCCTCGGCCCGGGCGTACAGGCCCTTGACGTCGCGTCGCGCGCACTCCTCGAGCGACGTTGCGACGAAGACCTCGAGGTAGCGACTACCGCTGCGCTCGTGGCGTGCGCGGTTCTCGGCGCGTGCATCGGCGTACGGGGCGATGACCGGCACGATCGCCCACACACCGTTGCGGGCGAGCAGGTCGGCGACGAAACCGACGCGCGTCACGTGGGTGTTCCGGTCCGCCCGGGAGAACCCGAGGCCGGCGCTGAGGGAGGTGCGCAGTTCGTCGCCGTCGAGCAGTTCGACGCGTTCGCCCCGCTCGCGCAGGGTGGCGACGAGGCGCTCGGCGAGCGTCGACTTGCCCGCTCCGGACAGGCCCGTGAGCCACACGGTCGCGGCGCTCATGTGTTGATCCCGCATTCGACCTTGTCGCGGCCCGCCCAGCGTCCGGCGCGCGCGTCCTCGCCCGGCGCCACCCGGCGGGTGCACGTGGCGCACCCGATCGAGGGGTAGCCCTGGGTGAGCAGCGGGTTCGTGACGATGGCGTGCTCGGCGATGTAGGCCTCGACGTCGGCGTCGCTCCACGCGACGATCGGCGCGACCTTGATGCGTTCGCGGCGCTCGTCGAAGCTGACGACCGGTGTGTCGCGCCGCGTGATCGCCTCGCTGCGACGCACCCCGGTGGCCCACGCCTCGTAGCCGTCGAGGGCCTCGTCGAGCGGGTGGGTCTTGCGCAGCGCGCAGCACAGATCGGGGTCGCGTTCGAAGAGGTTCGCGCCGTACGTCGCATCCTGCTCCGCGACACTCTGGGACGGTTCGAGGGTGCGCACCGTGACGTCGTACGTCGAGGCGACCGCGTCGCGGGTCTGCAGCGTCTCTTCGAAGTGGTACCCGGTGTCGAGGAAGAGCACGTCGACGCCGGGCAGGCTGCGCGACGCGAGATGCGTCAGCACGGCGTCCTGCATGGAGGTGGCCACGGCGAAGCGTTCCCCGAACTCCGCGGCCGCCCAATCGAGCACGGCGTCCGCCGGTGCACCGTCGAGCTCGCCGGCGGCCCGAATGGCGATCCGACGCAGCTCGTCGGGCTCGCGCACGACCTGGGTCATCGCAGCTCCTCCTCGTCGGCGCGGCGGGCCCAGTCGCCGAAGCTCTCGCCGCTCTCGCGTGCGGCGACGTACCGCGTCACGACGCGTTCGACGTAGTCGCCCAGCTCGCTCGCGGCGACCTTGTGGGCGCGCAGCTTGCGCCCGACGACGAGGTCCTCGCCCAGGCCACCGCCGAGGTGGACCTGGTAGCCGGGCACCTGCTCGCCGGCGGTGTCGGTGATGATCTGGCCCTTGAGACCGATGTCCGCCACCTGGATGCGGGCGCAGCTGTTGGGGCAGCCGTTGAGATGGATCGCGATGGGGTGCTCGAGCTGGTCGTCGAGGTGAGCGAGACGCTCTTCGAGCTCGGCGACGAGGTCGTGGGCTCGCTGCTTCGTCTCGACGATGGCGAGCTTGCAGAACTCCAGGCCCGTGCACGCCATCGTCGCGCGGCGCCACGGCGACGGACGCCCGTCGAAGCCCAGCGGCCGCATCGTCTCGAGCAGCGGCTCGACGGCGTCGTCGGGCACGTCGAGGACGACGAGCTTCTGGTAGGCGGTCAGGCGCAGCCGGTCGCTGCCGGCGGCCTCCATCGCGTCGGCGACGCCCGCGAGCGCCGCACCGCTCGTGCGCCCTGCGATCGGCGCGAACCCGACGAGGTTGCGTCCGTCCTTCTGACGATGCACACCGACGTGGTCGATCGTGTGCTTCGGCGTGGGCGCGGCGGGCCCGTCGAGCAGGGGGCGCCCGAGGTACTCGCGCTCCAGCACCTCACGCGTCTTGTCGGCGCCCCAGTCCTCGACGAGGTACTTGAGACGCGCGCGGTTGCGCAGCCGGCGGTAGCCGTGATCGCGGAACAGCTTGACGGTCGCGAGCCAGACCTCGGGCACCTCTTCGAGCGGCACCCAGGCACCGAGGCGCAGCGCGAAGAACGCCTTCGTCGACAGCCCTCCCCCGATCTGCAGATCGAAGCCGGGGCCGTGGTCGGGGTGGACGACGCCGACGAAGCTGATGTCGTTGATCTCAGGGGCGGCGTCGGGCAGCCACGCGATCGACGACTTGAACTTGCGCGGCAGGTTCGCGAGATCCGGGTCGCCCACGTAGTTGGCCTTGATGAAGTCGATCGCGGGGGTCGCGTCGATCACCTCGTCGGGGTGCACGCCGGCCACCGGCGAACCGAGCGTGGTGCGCGTGCAGTCACCGCAGGCCTCGAGCGTGTCGAGACCGACGGCCTCGAGACGGCGCCAGATCTCCGGCACGTCCTCGATCGCGATCCAGTGGTACTGGATGTTGTTGCGGTCGGTGATGTCGGCCGTACCACGTGCGAAATCGGTGGAGATGCTCGCGAGCACCCGCAGCTGCTCGCGGGAGAGCTGCCCGCCGTCGATGCGCACGCGCATCATGAAGTACTCGTCGTCGAGCTCCTCGGGCGCCAGCGTCGCCGTCTTGCCGCCGTCGATGCCCTGCTTGCGCTGGGTGTACAGGCCCATCCAGCGCATGCGGCCGCGCAGGTCAGTGCCCGAGATGCTGTCGAAGCCCTCGCGGGCGTACTGCTCGAGGATGCGGGCGCGCACGTTGAGGGGCGCGTCCTCGGCCTTGAAGACCTCGTTCGGGTTGAGCGGGTCGAACTCGCCCTTGGCCCACTGCCCCTCGGGCTTGGCCGTGCGCTGCGTGGCGCGGGGACGTTCACTCGTCGTCGTCATCGTCCGCTCCTTCGTCGTTTCTCTCGGGCTCGAAGTACATAACCTTGTCTTCGGTTCAGCAAAACTGCAAATGATGGATAACGGGGTGTTCATCCTGTGGGAAGGCGCGGTGAGCCTGACGCGCCCACGGTGCGCCTGGCGTCACCGCCCGCCGGAACGCGCGGCCAGTGCGTGCCAGACTGTGCCCATGCCCGATGCTCGTCTCACCCGCCGCACCGCGCTCGCCGCCGTCGTCCTCACCACCACGAGCGCATGCAGGCTGCGCGTGGAGAAGGACGCGCCCCTGCCGGGGCCGACGGCGGCACCGGCGCCCGATTCGGGCCCCCTCGAGGCTGTGCGTCGTCACCTCGTGGTCGCGATGAGCGCGGCGAGCCAGGAGACGAACCACCGCCGGGAGGCCGCCGACGCGCGCGGCGCCCACGTCGCCGAACTCAAACGACTCGACGCGACGCTGCGCGGCATCGGCGCGACGTCGCTGCCCAGCGTCAGCGTCAGCGCCACTGCCGCGCCCAGCGTGTCGGCGTCAGCGTCTGCGTCGCCATCGGCGTCGGCGTCCGGAAAGAGCTCCCGCGCGAGCGTCCCGGCGTCGTCGCCCTCGGCGAGCAGCAGCCCCGCCGCGACGGCGTGGACCCGCGCCGAGAGCGACTGGGCCTCCCCCGCGCTGTGCGCGAGCCTGCAGAAGGTTTCGGCGACATCGAGGCCTCTCGCCCTGTCGATCGCCGCGCGCGGGCTCAGCTCGCTGCCGGGTGGCGTTTCCGTGCCGTGGTCCGCGACGGCGTCGGTGCCCTCGTCGTCGGCGCTGCTCGAGGCGAACGCGGTGACGATCCACGCGCTCGAGTGGTGGGCGGCGCGCACCGATCCCGACGATCGCGGCGACGTCCCCGACCTGCTCGACGACCTCTACGCCGTGCGCTCGCTCGCGGAATCGTCGGCGTCATCGGGGTCGCCGTCGTCGTCATCGTCTGCTTCCGCGAGCCCCGCTGCGCCCGCGCGCCGCTACGACTCGCTCGCCGCGGCCCGCGCCGATGCGGGCAAGGCGGCCGCGGCTGTGATGTCGGCGTGCGCCGTCGCGGCGACGGGCACGCGCAGCGCCGATGATGTCAACGGGCTGCTGCTCGCGTGGTCGAGCGCGGCCCGCACGGTGCGCTTCGGTGGGGGCAGCGTGTCGCCGTTCCCGGGCCTCGCGACCTGAGCAGGCCTGCCGGGAATAAACTTGTTCCATGCGCATTTGGGGACGCGCGGCCGCCGCCGCACCACTGATCTCGCTGCTCGCTCTCACGGCCTGTTCGGGCAGCTCGCACGACACGGGCGGCGCTTCGGGCTCCGGGGCGTCATCGAAGGCCGGCGCGTCGAGCAGTTCCGGTGGGAGTGCGAGCCCCTCGGCGAGCTCTTCGCTCGCTCCCCCGGAGCCGGTCAAGAACAAGCCGGGCAGCATCACGATCGGCGCGTCGGGCGACCTCATCGTCCACCCGTCGATCACGCAGATGGCCCGTCGTGCCGCAGGCGGCACGGGGTACCGCTTCGATCAGTTCTTCGGCCAGATCTCCCCCGTCACGAAGGCGGGCGATCTACGCATCTGCCAGATGGAGAACCCGCTGTCGCGTGACGACACGAACCTGGCGCGCGAGCTGAGCTTCAACGCGCCCCACGAGTTCGCGACGACGGTGAAGTCCATCGGGTTCGACGGGTGCTCGACGGCCAACAACCACGCCTACGACCGCGGCCTCTCAGGGCTGGCGAGCACGCGCAGCGTCATGGCCGCGAACGGTCTGCAGGCGGCCGGCCCGGCCGCGTCCGCCGGCGAGAAGGGCCAGCCCGTGTTCTACGAGGCCAAGGGGTTCAAGGTCGCGCAACTGTCGTACAGCTACACGCTCGACAACCGCATCAACGGCGACCAGACGGGCACTCCCAAGGACGCGCCCTGGGTCGCGGACAACCTGTACTCGGTGCGCACCCCGGAAGGCATCGAGGCCGATGCCGCCGAAGCACGCAAGCAGGGCGCCGACATCGTCGTCGTGTCGATGCACTGGGGACGTGAGTACAAGCCGGTCTCGGCGGAGCAGAAGAAGTACGCGGACGCGTTGCTGCGCTCCGGGCAGGTCGACTGGATCATCGGCAACCATCCGCACATCGTGCAGCCGTGCCAGAAGATCGACGGACGATACGTCTCCTACGCCCTCGGCAACCTGTTCTCCGGCCAGCAGGCCGCATATCTGCCGGGCACGGCGGACGGCGCGTACGCGAGCGTCACCTTCACGCGCGACGCGGGCGGCAAGATCAGCCAATCGATGACGTACCAGCCCACCTATCAGGACCAGAAGACGCGCGTCGTCGAGCTGGCCACCCCGTCGCAGAACCCAGCATCCTACGCCAAGACGACCGCGACGATGGGTGCGTTCGGCTGCGACGCCAAGCCGGCGTCCTGACGGGTGACGGCACCCGCCGCCGTCGCCGGACGCTCGAGCCGTGGTAGCCGGTGAGGCGCCGGGCGCGGCTGAGCATCAGAGCAGGCCGAACTGCGCGGCGGTGTCGTAGCTGAGCTTGACGACGAAGGCCCCCACGACGACGACGAACACGGCGCGCACGAACCCGGCCCCCTTCGAGACGGCGGTCCGGGCGCCGAGATAGCCGCCCGCGAGGTTCGCGACGCCGAGCACGAGGCCGACACGCCAGGCCACCGCACCTGCCGGGATGAACACGACGAGGGCGGCGAGGTTCGTCGCGAAGTTGGCGAGCTTGGCCTTGGCGGAGGCCTCGAGGAAGCGGTAGCCGAGCAGGCTGACGAGCGCGAAGACGAAGAACGAGCCCGTCCCCGGGCCGAGCGCGCCGTCGTACAGGCCGACGCCCAGGCCGATGGCACCCGCCGTCGCGTAATGGCGCCGGCTGCCCGCGTGCCGCAGGTTCTCGAGCTGCCCCATCGAGGGCTTGAACAGCGTGTACGTGCCGACGGCGACGAGGACGACGAGGATGATCGGGTTGAACGCGCTGCGCGGGATGTGACTGGCGAGCGCCGCACCCGCCATCGAGCCGGCGAACGCCATCACGGCGAGCGGCAGCGCGGTGCGCAGATCGGGACGCACCCGCCGAAGGTACGTCGCCGAGCTCACCGACGTGCCACAGATCGAACCCAGCTTGTTCGTCGCGAGCAGTTGGGCCGGCGCGGCGTGCGGAAACGCGACCATGAGGGCCGGCAACTGCACGAGCCCGCCTCCGCCGACGACGGCGTCGATCCATCCCGCGCAGGCCGCCGCGAGCGCCAGCAGGGTGAGGGTCAGGGTTCCCGGGTCGTTCACCCCGTCATCCTGGGCCGCGCGCTGCGTGCCCGCAAACGTCTCTCAGTTCGTGACCGCCGCGCCCGCGCCGCTCGTGACCGGGGCGGCGGCCGTTCGACGCGCGAGAGCCACCACGTCGGGCCGTGGTGGCTCTCGTGACGCAGGGTCGGATCAGGCGCCGCGCACCTCGGAGAGCACCTCGGCCGCCACCTCGTCGACGGCGACGTCACGCGAGGTGCCCGAGCGGCGGTCCTTGACCTCGATCGTGTCGTCGGCGAGGCCACGCCCGAGCACGACGATCGTCGGGACGCCGATGAGCTCGGCGTCCTTGAACTTCACGCCGGGGCTGACCTTCGGACGGTCGTCGAACAGGACGCCGAGCCCGGCCGACTCGAGGTCGGCGACGACCTGCTCCGCCTTCTCGAAGACCGCGGCGTCCTTGCCCGTGGCGACGACGTGGACGTCGAACGGCGCGATGTGACGCGGCCAGATGAGGCCCTTGTCGTCGAGGTTGTCCTCAGCGATGGCGGCGACGGCGCGGGAGACGCCGATGCCGTAGGAGCCCATCGTCACCGTCACGAGCTTGCCGTTCTCGTCGAGCACCTTGAGCCCGAGCGCCTCGGCATACTTCGTGCCGAGCTGGAAGATGTGACCCATCTCGATGCCGCGCGCGAGCGTCAGGGGGCCCGAACCGTCGGGGGCCGGGTCGCCCTCCTTGATCTGCGCCGCCTGGATCGTGCCGTCGGCGGTGAAATCGCGGCCGTGGACGAGGTCGATGACGTGCTTGCCGCTGACGTCGGCGCCCGTCACCCACGCCGAGCCCTCGGCGATGCTGGGGTCGAGCAGGTAACGGATGCCGGAGGCCTTTTCCTCGCCGAGCACGCCCGGGCCGATGTAGCCCTTCGCGAGCATCGGGTAGGCGGCGAAGTCCTTCTCCTCGAACGCCTCGACGTCGGCCGGAGCGACCTGAGCCTCGAGGCGCTTGGCGTCGACCTCGCGATCGCCGGGCACGCCGATCGCGAGCGGTTCGCGCGTGCCGTCGGGGTGGACGAGCATGACGATGACGTTCTTCAGTGTGTCGGCAGCCGTCCACTCGCGTCCGTCGTCGCGCGGGTGATTCGCGTTGAGGGCCGCGACGAGCGTCTCGATGGTCGGGGTCTCGGGGGTGTCCTCGATGTGTGCGGGGCCGACGCTCACCTCGACGGGCTCGGCCTGCGGCACGACGACGGCCTCGACGTTCGCCGCGAAACCGCCGGGCGAGCGGACGAACGTGTCCTCACCGTGGCGGCTGACGGCGAGGAACTCCTCCGACGCCGAACCGCCCATCGCGCCCGAGTCGGCGTGGACGACGACGTACTCGAAGCCGAGGCGGTCGAAGATCTTGACGTACGCGCCGCGGTGCTTGGCGTAGCTCTCCTCGAGGCCCTGCTTCGTGTGATCGAAGGAGTACGAGTCCTTCATGATGAACTCGCGCCCGCGCAGCAGGCCGGCGCGCGGGCGGGCCTCGTCGCGGTACTTCGTCTGGATCTGGAACAGCGTCGTCGGCAGGTCCTTGTAGCTCGAGAACATGTCCTTCACCGTGATGGTGAACATCTCCTCGTGCGTCGGGCCGAGGAGCATGTCGACGCCCTTGCGGTCCTGCAGGCGGAACAGGTTGGGGCCGTACTCGTCCCAGCGGTTCGTCGCCTCATAGGGTTCGCGCGGCAGCAGCGCGGGGAAGCTCAGCTCCTGCGCGCCGATGGCCTCCATCTCCTCGCGGACGATGGTCTCGACGTTACGCAGCACCTTGAGCCCGAGCGGCAACCACGTGTACACGCCGGGCGCGGCGCGTCGGATGTAGCCGGCGCGCACGAGCAGCTTGTGGCCCGGCAGCTCGGCGTCCGCCGGATCCTCGCGAAGCGTTCGCAGGAACAGGTTGGACATGCGCTGGGCCACGGTCTCTCCTCGGGTCGTGTCGCGGTCGCTCCGCGTGACTCGGCCCCACAATATCCCGGCCCGCCCAGGGCGTGCACGGCCCGCATCCACCCGATGCTCGGGCCGCGAGGCCTTCCTGAGATCCATGCAGATTCGACTGCGTCACAATCCGTCCTTCGCCGTCTCCCGTCTCCTGCGCACTCGCCCGGCGTGCAGATCTCCAGCAAGGCCGCGAGCGGCGGCATCATGAAGGGGCTCAAGCGCTCCGTGCTCTGCGGTGAGTCCTTCTTCTCGACGACGTACACCGCCCCCGCCGAGGGCGGGTGGGTCGACATCGCCGGCGTCCTGCCCGGCGACATGTTGCCGCTCGAGACCCAGCCCGATCGCCCCTGCTTCGTCATCAGCGGCAACTGGATGGCCAGCAGTGAGGGCATGGAGGTCACCTCGCAGTTCGGTGGCATGAAGAACCTCTTCGGCGGCGAGGGCGGCTTCGGCCTCGAGGCCAGCGGTCAGGGCCTCAGCGTCTACGGCGCGGTCGACGTCACGGACCTCGCTCCGGGCGAGCGTGACGTCATCCATACCGGGCACGTCATCGCCTACGACCTGGGGATGCAGTTCACAACGCGTCGGGCGGTCGAAGGACGCTCGATCCAGTCGATGAAGTCCGGTGAAGGGCTCGTTTCAACTTCGTCGGGCCCGGGCGCGTGCTCCTGCAGTCACGCAACCCGCAGGCGTTCGCGGAGTGGGCCGCCAAGCTCATGCCCTCGACGAACGAGCAGGGCGGCCTCGGCGGGCTGTTCGACTGACCGCCAGGGGGTCAGGGCCGCGGCGTCGCGCGTCGGGCGATGGCGGCGCTCGCGGCCGACGTGCCGAGGGTGCCGAACACGCCGCCCCACTCCCCCTGCACGCGGCTCGCGATGAACGCGTCGCTGACGCTCGACGGCGCGCTGCGCAGCAGCAGGCTCGCCTGGAGGACGACGGCCATTCGAGCGCTGATGTCGCGGGCGCGGTACTCCGCGTCGTCGGGCGTCAACGACACGACGTCGGCGAGCACCTGTTTCGTCGCGACGTCGAGCCCGGGGTGGTCGCCGCGGGTCACGTCGAGCTCGCGGCTGAAGGCCTCGAACGCCTCCGGCGAACGCGTCAGGGCGCGCAGGACGTCGAGGGCGTTGACGCTGCCCGAGCCCTCCCAGATCGAGTTGAGCGGCGACTCGCGGAACAGCAGCGGCATGCCCGACTCCTCGACGTACCCGTTGCCGCCGAGGCATTCGAGGGCCTCGGCGACGTGCATCGGCGTGCGCTTGCACACCCAGAACTTCGCGAGCGGCAGTGCGAAGCGACGGAACGCGCGCTCGTGCTCGCTGCCGGGATCGCCTGATTCGATACGGTCGACGCTCGCCGCGAGGCGCATGCCGAGCGCCGTCGCGGCCTCCGACTCGATCGCGAGATCGGCGAGGACGTTCTGCATCGCGGGCTTGTCGGCGAGGACGCCGCCGAAGGCATGCCGACGCGCGGTGTACCAGGCCGCCTCGCTCGTCGCGCGACGCATGAGCCCGGCCGAGCCGAGGACGCAGTCGAGCCGCGTCGCGCTCACCATCTCGATGATCGTGCGCACGCCCGCACCCTCGTCACCGAGGCGGGTGGCGTAGGCGTCGTGGAACTCGAGTTCGCTGCTCGCGTTGGAGCGGTTGCCGAGCTTGTCCTTGAGCCGGACGATGCGCAGCGCGTTGCGAGTGCCGTCAGGGTGCACGCGCGGCACGACGAAGCAGGTCAGCCCGCCGGGAGCCTGCGCGAGGACGAGGAACAGATCGTTCGTCGGCGCGCTCGTGAACCACTTGTGCCCGCGCAGCGAATAGACGGCGGCGCCGTCGTCGTCGAAACCCGACGGGGTGGCCTCGGTGACGTTGGTGCGCACGTCGGAGCCGCCCTGTTTCTCCGTCATCCCCATCCCCGCGAGCAGCCCCTCCTTGCTCGCCGCGGGCAGATCGCCGGGCTCGTAGACGCTCGCCGCGAGGCCGTCGGCGTAACGCTGCGTCAGCGCCTCGTCCGCGCGCAGGGCGGGGACGGCGGCATAGGTCATCGTCAGCGGACAGACGTGCCCGGGCTCGACGCCGGACCACGTGATGAAGCCCGCTGCCCGCCGCAGGTGAGCGTCCGCCGACGCGTCCTGCCAGGGCGCGCCCGCGAGACCGAACTCGACGCCGCGGCGCATGAGCCAGTGCCAGGACGGGTGGAACTCGACGGCGTCGGTACGCGCGCCGAACCGGTCGACGGCGCGATGCCGCGGCGTGAACGTGTTCGCAGCCATGCCGTGTTCGCGAGCCTCCTCGCTGCCGGCCATGACACCGAGCTCGCGCAGGGGGCCGAGAACGTCGGCATGCTCGTGCGAGGCGAACGCGCTCGCCGCGTCCTTGAGCGCCTCGTCGGCGTCGACGGCGTCGAACCCGGCCATGACGTCGGCCTGATTGGTTGGTGTGAGCGCGAACACGTCAGTCATGCCGCCACTGTAGATCGCCGGCCCGGTGCCCGGGCGGCGTCTGCGCGCAGGAGTCTACGCCGACCGCACGGCGCGGGCCCGCCAATGCGGCGCGGGCCCATCAGTCCGGCGCGAACCGTCACCCACAGTGACGGCGACCCACGCACGGCGCACGGTCGGCCTCGCGAGCCCTCGTCAGCGGCGAGCGATGTCGAGGCTCGCCTTGATGAGCGGCCACTGCGCCGGGACCCGCGCGAGCATGCCGGCGAGGCGCGCCTGCTTGCCCGGCGTGGAGCGGCGTCGGACGCTCGCCTGCGCCTGACGCGCCATCTCGACGTTCGCGGGCAGCACGGCGACGAGCAGGGCGGCAGAGGCGTAACCCGCGGCTCGGCGCGTCGCAGGGTTGACGAGACCCGCGGCGCAGACGAGTTCGGCGACACCGCTGAGGTAGACGAGTTCGCGCGCCTTGGGTAGCTGCGGCGGAATGGTCGGCTCGAACACCTGCGGGCGCACGAGGTGCGTCACGCCGGAGACGACGTACGCGCCGACGAGCCCGCGCATCAGGGGCGGAAGTTCACGAAGACCGGTGACAGGATTCATGCCCCCACCCCATCACATCGCCCTGACAACGCCGTTGAAACGGGTCGAAGTGCGGGGGCAGGGCGCTCGTCCCATCGATAAGCGGTGCCACCGCGTCGCCTCTGCGACGGCGCCGCCGCATCAGAGGATGACGGTCGCGAACGTCCCGACGCGTTCGAACCCGGCGCGTTCGTACGCACGCAGCGCGGGGGTGTTGTACCCGTTGACGTAGAGGCTGACGGTGGGCGCGAGCTCCGCCTCGACGAGGTCGACGACGCGCGCCATGCACGGTGCGGCGAGCCCGCGGCCGCGCCAGGCGGGGTCGATCCACACACCCTGAATCTGTGCCACGCCCGAGGCGAGCGATCCGACGTCGGCCTTGAACCGTACGCGCGCACCGTCCATGAGGACGAAGGTGCGCCCACCCATGACGAGGCGCTGCACCCCGGCGCGGTAGGCCGCGGCACTGCCGACGTAGGGCGCGTAGCCGATCTCCTCGGTGAACATCGCCGCGGCCGCAGGCACGATGGCGTCGACCTCGTCGAGTCGGGCCAGGCGCACGCGCGGTTCGGGCTCGATGCCCTGACGCTCGCGCGCCTCCCGCGAGGCGACCATGAGCGGCTGCTCGGGGCGGAACGAGCGCGCCGGCGCGTACGAACGCGACACGAGCTGCCACAGCGGCAGCACCTGCTCGGCCGGCCCGAACAGCGAACTGACGCGGCGTCGCGCACACTTGACGCGGGCCGCGTAGTGTTCCAGATCGTCAGGGCTCGCCTCGACGGGGACCAGATTCGCCGACGCCCACAGCATCGAGCGCAGCGGCCGTTGACTGGACTCGAGCGAGCGAGCGCCGCCTCGACCCAGCCCGTCGGCATCGAACCCCGAAGAGTCCGCCCCTGCCGCGAGTGGCTGGCCAACGTCACCGTCGAGACCGAAGGCAGCGCTCGTCGAACCGAGCGCGCCCTCGTCGAGGCGGGCGGCGACGAAGACGTTCGTCACCGGGTCGAGGTCGCACAACGCCCGCGCGGCGGCGCGGTCGCCGGCGTCGAGGGCTCGCACCCCCGAACGTCGCAGCATGCCGGCGTCAGCCGACCGAGACGGTGGGGCCGGCGCCGTCGGCGCCCGCGTCCTCGCCCATCTCCTCGGCGATGCGCATGGCCTCCTCGATGAGCGTCTCGACGATCTGGCTCTCCGGCACCGTCTTGATGACCTCACCCTTGACGAAGATCTGGCCCTTGCCGTTGCCGGAGGCGACGCCGAGGTCGGCCTCGCGCGCCTCACCGGGGCCGTTGACGACGCAGCCCATGACGGCGACGCGCAGCGGCACCTCCATGCCCTCGAGGCCCTTCGTCACCTGCTCGGCGAGGGTGTAGACGTCGACCTGCGCGCGCCCGCAGCTCGGGCAGCTGACGATCTCGAGCTTGCGCGGCTTGAGGTTGAGCGACTGCAGGATCATGTTGCCGACCTTGACCTCCTCGACCGGCGGGGCCGAGAGGCTGACGCGGATCGTATCGCCGATGCCGCGGCTCAGCAGCGCGCCGAACGCGGTCGCCGACTTGATCGTGCCCTGGAACGCGGGCCCGGCCTCGGTCACACCGAGGTGCAGCGGCCAGTCGCCCCGCTCGGAGAGCATCTCGTAGGCGCGCACCATGACGACGGGGTCGTTGTGCTTGACGGAGATCTTGAAGTCGTGGAAGTCGTGCTCCTCGAACAGCGACGCCTCCCACACGGCCGACTCGACGAGCGCCTCGGCCGTCGGCTTGCCGTACTTCTCGAGCAGTCGCTTGTCGAGCGAACCGGCGTTGACACCGATGCGGATGGAGACCCCGGCGTCCTTCGCCTCCTTGGCGATCTGCTTGACCTGATCGTCGAACTTGCGGATGTTGCCCGGGTTGACGCGCACACCCGCACACCCCGCCTCGATCGCCGCGTAGACGTACTTCGGCTGGAAGTGGATGTCGGCGATGACGGGGATCTGCGCCTTGCGAGCGATGGCGGGCAGCGCCTCCGCGTCGTCCTGGCTCGGGCACGCGACACGGACGATGTCGCACCCGGTGGCCGTCAGCTCGGCGATCTGCTGAAGCGTGGCGTTGATGTCGGTCGTCGGCGTCGTCGTCATCGACTGCACCGAGATGGGGGCGTCTCCCCCGACCTCGACCTTGCCGACCTTGATCTTGCGCGTCTTGCGACGAGGAGCGATGACCGGCGCGGGCGCCGAGGGCATACCGAGAGAAACCGACATGAGCCCATCCTACGACCGCCGCGCGACGCCCTGGGCCGGGCCGAGACTCACTGGATGGTGATGGGTTTCACGACGTCGGCGTAGATGAGCAGCACCGACATCCCGATGAGGACGAGCGAGACGGCGTACGCGACCGGCAGCGCCTTCGTCACGTCGACGTAGACGGGGCCGGCGACGCCGCGCGCCCGCGCGATGGGCCGCTTGATCGCCTCCCACAGCGCACCCGCGATGTGGCCGCCGTCGAGGGGCAGCAGCGGGATGAGGTTGAACACGAACAACGCGAGGTTGAGGGAGGCGAGCAGGTTGAGCAGCAGCAGCACCTTCTGGCCGAGTTCGACCTTCGACGACTCGGCGACGTCGCCCGCGATGCGCGTCACCCCGACGACGGAGATCGGCCCGTTCGGATCGCGCGCCTCGTCGCTGAACGCCGCCTGCGCGACGCCCTTCATCTTCTCCGGGATGTGCAGCACGACGCCCGCCGTCTGCTTGATGCTCGTGCCGAGCATGCCGGGGACAGCACCCGGGCCCTGACGCTGCAACGTGTACTGACCGATCGACAGCCCGACGTACCCGGCGTCGATCATGACGTTCTGGCCACCCGCGTCGGTGACGGGGTTGCCGTCGGCGTCGAGCTTCGCCACCTTCGTCGTCTTCGGCGTGACCTGCAGCGTCTGCTGCCGGCCGTCACGCTCGACGACGAACGGGATCTTCTCGCCGCCGTGCGCGCGGATGACGCGGGTCGCCTCGAGGTTGCTGTTCACCTTCTGCCCCGCGACCGAGATGATGACGTCATCGAGCTTCAACCCGCTCGAGGCCGCCGGCGCCTCCTGCCCCGTCGGGCACTTCTGACCGGGTTCGACCTTCGTCAGGCACGTCGTCAGCGACGTCACCTTCGTGCCGGTGAGCTTCGGCAGGCCGACGCCGCACACCATGACGGTCATGACGACCGCAGCGATGACGAGGTTCATGAACGGCCCACCGAACATGACGGTGACCTTCTGCCACGTCTTGAGCTTGTAGAAGACGCGGTTCTCGTCACCGGGGCGCAGCTCCTCGAAGGTCTGCTCACGCACCTCGTCGGCGAGCTGGCTGAACCGACCGGTCGACGAGGCGCGCACGGAGCCGTCCGGGTCGCCCGCCTTCGGCGGGTACATGCCGATCATGCGCACGTAACCGCCGAGCGGGATGCCTTTGACGCCGTACTCGGTCTCGCCGCGCTTCTTCGACCACAGCGTCGGGCCGAAGCCGATCATGTACTGCGGCACGCGGACGCCGAACTTCTTCGCGGGCACCATGTGCCCCATCTCGTGCAGCGCGATCGAGGCAGCCACGCCGACGATCATGAACAGCACCCCGAGGACGAACAGCATCAGCGCAGCCCCTTCTCGATCAGCGTGTGCGCGGCGCGGCGCGCCCATGTCTCTGCGGCGAGGACGGCGTCGACGTCAGGTTCGCCGCTCTCGGGCGCGTGCTGGTCGACGACCTTCTCGACGGTCTCGACGATGTCGAGGAAGCCGATGCGCCCACCGTGGAAGGCCTCGACGCACTCCTCGTTGGCCGCGTTGTAGACGGCCGGGTACGTCGAGCCCGCCTCGCCCACCTGACGGGCGAGGCGAACGGCGGGGAACGCCTCGTCGTCGAGAGGTTCGAACCGCCAGTCCATCGCCTTCGTCCAGTCGATCGGTGTCTCCACGCCCGCGATGCGGTGCGGCCAGTCGAGGCCCATCGCGATCGGCACGAGCATCGTCGGCAGGCCGAGCTGCGCGACGACGGCGCCGTCGACGAACTCGACCATCGAGTGGATGTACTGCTGCGGGTGCACGACCGTCTCGACACGATCGATCGGGATGTCGAACAGCAGGTGCGCCTCGATCACCTCGAGGCCCTTGTTGACGAGCGTCGCCGAGTTGGTCGTGATGACCTTGCCCATCGCGAAGTTGGGGTGCTTCAGGGCTTGTGCGGGTGTGACGTCGGCCAGCTCGGCGCGGCTCATGCCGCGAAACGGCCCTCCACTGGCGGTGACGACGAGTTTGCGCACCTCGTCGTGCGTACCGGAGGTGAGCGCCTGCGCGATGGCCGAGTGCTCCGAGTCGACGGGCACGATCTGCCCGGGCCTTTCGAGACGCTTGACGATCGGGCCACCGACGATGAGCGACTCCTTGTTCGCGAGCGCCAGCGTGCTGCCCGCCTCGAGCGCTGCGATCGTCGGGCGCAGACCGATCGAACCGGTGATGCCGTTGAGCACGACGTCCGCGCCGACGCTCGCGACCTGCACCGACGCGTCGTCACCACTGACGACGCGGCTGACAACCTGCTTGCCTGCGCCCGACGCCGCATCGGCGATGAGCGTCTCGAGCCGTGCCGCGTCACCGGAGGCGATACCGACGAGCTCGACGTCGAACTCGACGGCCTGACGCGCGACGAGCTCGAGGTCACGCCCGCCGGAGCTGAGCGCGACGATGCGGAAGCGCTCGGGGTTGTTCCGCGCGATCTGGCACGCCTGGGTGCCGATCGAACCGGTGGAGCCGAGCAGGGAGACGGTGCGCTGGGTGGTCACGCCCCCATTGTGTACGAGACGTCTGACAACCGCCCCCGAGGCCGCTGCGACGAACCATCGCGCACGACGCGAGGCGTCGTCACTCAGCGCCTCAGTGAGACGCGGTGACGGCCGCCGCTCGCCCGGACGTCAGCACTCGATGACGTTGACGGCCAGCCCGCCGCGTGCCGTCTCCTTGTACTTGACGCTCATGTCTCGGCCGGTCTCGCGCATCGTCTTCATCGCCTGGTCGAGGCTGACGGTGTGCTTGCCGTCACCGCGACGCGACAGGCGAGCGGCGTTGATCGCCTTCATCGAGGCGATCGCGTTGCGTTCGATGCACGGGATCTGCACGAGCCCGCCGACGGGGTCGCACGTCAGGCCGAGGTTGTGCTCGATGCCGATCTCGGCGGCGTTCTCGACCTGCTCGGGGTTGCCGCCGATGACCTCGCACAACGCACCGGACGCCATCGCGCACGCCGAACCGACCTCGCCCTGGCAGCCGACCTCGGCGCCCGAGATGGAGGCGTTCTCCTTGAACAGGATGCCGATGGCCGCAGCCGTCAGCAGGAACCGGACGATGCCGTCCTCATCGGCGCCGGGGACGAACTTGACGTAGTACTTGAGGACGGCGGGGATGATGCCGGCCGCACCGTTCGTCGGCGCGGTGACGACGCGGCCGCCCGCGGCGTTCTCCTCGTTGACGGCCATGGCGAACAGGTTGACCCAGTCCATGACATCGAGCGGGTCGATCGGGTAGCCGGGCTCGACCTGCTGCTGCAGCGCACGGTGGATGGCGGGGGCGCGGCGCGGCACCTTGAGCCCGCCGGGGAGGGTGCCCTCGGTCGAGAAACCGTTGGTGATGCACTGATCCATGACCGACCACAGGTGCAGCATGCCCGAGCGCACCTCCTCCTCGGTGCGCCACGACAGCTCGTTGCGCATCATGACCTCGCTGATCGGCAGACCCGTGCGCGCACAGATCTCGAGCAGTTCCTTGCCCGTGTTGAACGGGAACTCGACGGGCGTCGTGTCCTGCACGACACGGTCGGCGCCGAGCGCGTCCTCGTCGACGACGAACCCGCCTCCGACGGAGTAGTAGACGCGCTCGAGAAGCACCGATCCGTCAGCGTCGAGCGCCCGAGCGATCATGCCGTTCGGGTGCCCGGGCAGCGTCTTGCGGCGGTGCAGGACGAGGTCGTCGTCGTCGAGGGGCACCTCGCGCAGGCCGCCGAGCAGAAGGCGGTGGGTCTCCTTGACCGCGTGGAAACGCGCGTCCGCGGTGTCGGTGTCGACCGTCTCCGGGTCCTCACCCATCAGGCCGAGGACGACCGCCTTGTCGGAGCCGTGCCCGTGGCCGGTCTGCCCGAGCGACCCGCACAGTTCGACCTGGACGCGCGCGACGTCGTCGAAGAGCCCTGCCTCGCGCAGAGATTCGAGGAACCGCCCCGCGGCTCGCATGGGACCGACGGTGTGGGACGACGAGGGTCCGATACCGATCGAGTACAGTTCGAATGCACTCAGCGCCATGCCACACCATCCATCATGCGGACAGATTCGCACACAATGTGGCCACACGAGTAATCGAGGCCCCCCTCAGGTATGTGGGCAGCGCAGGTGACTCACCGGTAGCCTGCGGAGCATGACTGATACGACGCGAGAATTCGACATCGTCCTCTACGGCGCGACCGGGTTCGTCGGCCGGCTCGTCGCGAAGCACCTCGCCGAGCACGCGCCGAATGACATCCGCATCGCCCTCGCCGGACGCACCGCCTCGAAGGTCGAGAAGGTGCGCGACGACCTGAGCACCGAGGCCGCAGCCGCCGCCGGTTGGGGCATCGTGACAGCCGACTCCGGCGACGAGGCGTCGCTGCACGCCCTCGCGAACCGGGCACGCGTCGTCATCTCCACCGTCGGCCCGTACGCGCGCCACGGCCTGCCGCTCGTCGGCGCCTGTGCCGAGGCCGGCACCCACTACGTCGACCTCACCGGCGAGGTGCTCTTCGCCCACGACTGCATCGACCGCTACGACGCGACGGCCCGCGCGAACGGCGCACGCATCGTCAACTCGTGCGGCTACGACTCGGTGCCCTCCGACCTCGGCGTCTTCCTGCTCGCCCAGACGGCGCGTGAAGCCGGTGACGGGGAGCTCACGGCGACGACCGAGTACGCGTCGATGAAGGGCGGCATGAGCGGCGGGACGATCGCCTCGGCGATGCAGCAGGCCGACGACATCGCCGACGACCCCGCTCGCCGCAAGATCGCCGGCGACAAGTTCTCCCTCTCCCCCGACCGCTCGCGCGAGCCGAGCGGCGAGTTCAAGGACTCGCTGTCGGTGTGGTACTCCGACGACGTCGACGCGTGGGTCGCGCCGTTCCTCATGGCCTCCTACAACACGCGCATCGTGCGCCGCAGCAACGCGCTGCTCGGCCACGCGTACGGCTCGGGTTTCCGCTACCGCGAGGTGATGAAGGCCGGCAAGGGCGTCAAGGGTCGCGCGATGGCGTACGCCGTCGCGGGTGCGCTGGGGGCGGGCTTCGGCGCGATGGGCGTCAAGCGTCTGCGCCCGCTGCTCGAACGCGTCGTCCCCGCGCCGGGCAGCGGCCCGAGCGAGGAAGCGCGCGAGGAGGGCTTCTTCCGCATGGACATCCGCTCGACGACGACGAGCGGCGCCCGCTACCGCTCGATCGTCTCCTCGCAGGGCGACCCGGGCTACAAGGCGACGGCCGTCATGCTCGGCGAGGCGGCCGTGACGCTGGCGCTCGGCGACCTGCCGACGCTGCCCGGCGAGGCGGACGGCGGCGTCCTCACGCCCGCAGTCGCCCTCGGGGCGCCGTACGCCGAGCGCCTGCGTCAGCACGGCGTGACGCTCGAGGTGACGAAGCTCGGCTGATTTCGAAAGCTCGGCTGAGTTCGAGTGACGTAGCGTTCGTCCCCGGGACCGATGCGGTGCCGGGGACGAACCGTTCTCGGCATGCGCCGAGATCGGCAGCCGCCGCGCCGAGGTGCAGCACCAGCTCGTCATAGCCGGCGCGGACGACGCCGCGCGGCGTCGCGAACGTCACGAGTGGTGGCGCAGCACCTCACCGAGAGCGTCGAGGACGCTGGCATCCTCGATCGTGCCGGGCACCTGGGGCGTCTCACCGTCGGCCATCTGGCGCATCGTCTTGCGCAGGATCTTGCCCGATCGCGTCTTCGGCAGGGCCTGGACGACGTCGACGTCGCTGAGCGAGGCGAGCGCCCCGACCTCGGCGCGCACGCGCGCCTTGAGTTCGTCGCGGACGGTGAGCAACTCGTCGTCGGTGTACTCCCGCCCGGCCTTGAGCACGACGAGCGCCCGCGGCACCTGGCCCTTGAGCTGGTCGGCGACCCCGATGACGGCGCACTCGGCGACGGCGGGGTGCCCCGCGAGCGCGGCCTCGAGGGCGCCCGTCGACAGGCGATGCCCCGCGACGTTGAGCACGTCGTCGGTGCGGCCCATGATCCACACGTACCCGTCGTCGTCGATGTAGCCGCCGTCACCGGTGAGGTAGTAGCCCTCGAACGCGGACAGGTAGGAGCTGACGTAGCGCTCGTCGCCACCCCACAGCGTCGCGAGCGTACCGGGCGGCAGCGGCAGCTTGAGGCACACGGCACCCTCGACGCCTGGTTCGACGGGCGAGCCGTCGGGCGCGAGCACCTGCACGTCGTAGCCGGGCAGGGGCTTGGTCGCCGATCCGGGCTTCGGCGCGAACGACTCGATGCCGACCGGGTTCGCGACGATGGGCCACCCCGTCTCCGTCTGCCACCAGTTGTCGACGACCGGCACCCCGAGCTTGTCGTGCGCCCAGGCGTAGGTGTCGGGGTCGAGGCGCTCACCGGCGAGGAAGAGCGTCCGCAACGACGACAGGTCGTGCTCGGCGATCAACGAGCCGTCCGGATCCTCCTTCTTGATCGCGCGGATCGCCGTCGGCGCCGTGAACAGGCCCGCGACGCCGTACTGCTCGACGATGCGCCAGAACGCGCCGGCGTCCGGGGTGCCGACGGGCTTGCCCTCGTACAGCACCGTCGTCAGGCCCGCGAACAGCGGCGCGTAGACGATGTAGGAGTGGCCGACCACCCAGCCGACGTCGCTGGCCGTGAACCACACGTCACCGGCCTCCATGCCGTAGACGTGCTTCATCGACCACGTCAGGGCCACGGCGTGGCCACCGTTGTCACGCACGATGCCCTTCGGCCGCCCCGTCGTGCCGGAGGTGTAGAGGATGTAGAGCGGGTCGGTGGCCGCGACGGCGACGCAGCCGGCGGGCTGCACCGCACCGGGCGCCATGACCTGCGCCCAGTCGAAGTCCTTCTCCCCCAGGCTCGCCTCGCACTGCGGGCGCTGCACGATGACGCAGTGCCCCACCTCGTGCGACGCGCGGGCGAGTGCCGCGTCGAGCATCGGCTTGTACTCGATGACGCGGGTGCGCTCGACGCCGCAGCTCGCGGACAGCACGACCTTGGGCTGGGCGTCGTCGATGCGTGCGGCCAGCTCGGTGGGCGCAAAGCCGCCGAACACAACCGAGTGCACCGCCCCGATGCGCGCGCAGGCGAGCATCGAGATGACGGCCTCCGCGATCATCGGCATGTAGATGACGACCCGGTCGCCCTTCTCCACCCCGAGCGCCTGGAGCACCCCGGCGAGGCGGGCGACCTCGTCGAGCAGTTCGGCGTAGGTGTACGTGCGGCTCGTGCCGGTGACGGCGCTGTCGTGGATGAGCGCCGGCTGATCGGCGCGGCCGGCGATGACGTGCCGGTCGAGCGCGTTGTAGCAGGTGTTGAGCCGCGCGTCGGGAAACCAGCGGTACAGCGGGGCGCTCGAGGCGTCGAGCGCCCGCTTGGGTCGGGTGATCCAGTCGACGCCGCTGGCGGCCTCGAGCCAGAACCCCTCGGGGTCGTCGAGGCTGCGCGCGTGGAGTGAGGCGTGGTCGAACGTGACGTCGGTCATACACCCATCTTGCCTCGTGATCGCGAGGTTCCGGGTGAGTTCGCCGCCGTGCTCGGCGACGAATCGCTCGTGTGCCACGCTTGGCCTCATGCTTCGTGAGATCCACTCGGCCGACGAGCTGCTCGCCCATCTGCAGGACGGCGGAACCGTCAGCGGTCTGCGGCTGCAGGGCGTCGACCTCGCCAGCGCTGCCGGCGAGGCGTTGATCGCTCTGCCGAACCGCTTCGACGGTCTCGTCGTGCTCGGCGGCCACGTGCCGGCGTCCACGGCCCGGACGTTGACCGACCGCGGCGCCATCCTGTTTCCCAGCGATCCGCACCTGCCGATCGACCCCTACCGCGCGCGTCTCTACTCCGCCGGCGAGCTCTATGCTGGCCTCGAGCGCGGCTACGAACACACCCCTGACGCGCAGGCGTATCGCTGGTCGCGTGACTGCCGCGTGGCGCATGACGCCTATGCGGGCGCCATGCGCGGGCTGCACGACGAGTCGATGCGCGACGCCCTGCACGAGAGCCTCGAGGGCCGACGCACCGTCGGCATCATGGGTGGTCACGCGATGGGACGCACGAGTACCGCGTACGCCGAGATCGCCCGGTTGGCGCGCGATCTCGCCGGCGGCGGCCACGTCGTCCTGACCGGCGGCGGGCCCGGCGCGATGGAGGCTGCGAACCTCGGCGCGGCTGACCGCGTCGGCGGCCTCGACGCGGCGCTGGAGTGCCTGGCGAGCGTCGAGTCGTTCCGTCCGAGCATCGACGCCTGGGCGCACAGCGCTTTCGCGTCGCGCGAGCTGCTGGGCGTGGCTGATGGCGCGGGTGACGACGTGCGCAGCGTCGGCATCCCGACGTGGTTCTACGGCCACGAACCGCCCAACGTCTTCGGTGACGTCATCGCCAAGTTCTTCTCCAACGCCCTGCGCGAGGACGACCTGCTCGCCGGCGCCAGCGGCGGCATCATCGTCCTCGAGGGCGCCGCGGGCACCGTGCAGGAGATCTTCCAGAGTGTCACGCCGCTGTACTACGCCGCCGACGACGTGCCGCTGCCGCACCTCGTCCTCGTCGGGCGCGCACAGTGGACGGACGTCGTCCCCGTCTGGCCGGCGCTCACCGCGCTCGCGGCGGGGCGACGCTTCGCCGACCACCTCCACCTCGTCGAGACGCCCGCGGAGGCGTTCGCGGTGTTGACGGGCGCCTGAGCTCATCGCAGCCTCAGGCTTGACGCATCATCGCCCCAAACGCATCACGAATGACGCATTTGGGGCGATGATCGGGGCGAGCTGCTCGTGTCAGGCCGTCTTGGCGGCGAGCTGCCCGCACGCTCCGTCGATGTCGGAACCACGCGTGTCGCGCACCGTCGTCGGGATGCCGCCCGCGCGTAGGCGCTCGACGAAGTTCTGCTCGACGCCCTTGCGCGACGCCGTCCACTTCGAGCCCGGCGTCGGGTTGAGCGGGATCGGGTTGACGTGCACCCACCCCTTGCCACGCGCGTTGAGCTTCTTCGCGAGCAGATCCGCGCGCCAGCCCTGGTCGTTGATGTCCTTGATGAGCGCGTACTCGATGCTGACGCGACGCCCCGTCGCCTCGAAGTAGCGATGCGCCGCATCGAGGGCCTCGTCGACGCTCCAGCGCGTGTTGATGGGCACCAGCTCGTTGCGCAGTTCGTCGTCGGGCGCGTGCAGCGACAGCGCCAGCGTCACCGGAATGCCCTCGGCCGCGAGCTTGTCGATGGCCGGCACGAGACCGACCGTCGACATCGTCACGCCGCGAGCCGACATGCCGAGCCCCTCCGGGGCGGGCGAGACGAGCCGCTTGATCGCGTCGATCGCCTGGCGGTAGTTGGCGAGCGCCTCCCCCATGCCCATGAACACGACGTTGCTGACGCGCAGCGGCGTCTCGCGCTCGTCGTCGTCGAGGCCGGGCAGCTCGCCGGAGCGCAGCAACCGCGCGCCGGCGACGACCTGCTCGACGATCTCCGCCGTCGTGAGGTTGCGCGTCAGCCCTTCCTGCCCGGTCGCGCAGAACGGGCAGTTCATGCCGCAGCCGGCCTGGCTGGAGATGCACATCGTGACGCGGCCGGGGTAGCGCATGATGACGCTCTCGACGAGCGCGCCGTCGAACAGGCGGTGCACCTGCTTGAGCGTGTTACCGCCGTCGGCGACGAGCGTCTTGATGCTCGTCAGCAGCGTCGGCATGAGCTGCGCGACCATCTCCTCGCGCCCGTTCTTCGGCAGGTCCGTCATCTCGGCAGGGTCGGCGACGAAGCGTTCGAAGTAGTGGTTCGACAGCTGCTTGGCGCGGAACGCGGGCAGCCCGAGCTCCTTCGCGAACGCCTGACGCCCGGCGAGGTCGAAGTCCGCCAGGTGCTTCGGCGGCTTGCCGCGCCGCGGCGCGGTGAACGTCAGCTGGCCCGGAACGGGACGCTTCGTCGTCGGCTCGGGCAGGTCGGTCGTGGTCGATTCGGTGGTGCTCAATGGAAGAACTCCTCGCCTCAGCTGGCGAACGCGGTGAGAACGGCCCAGGTGACGGGGGCCGCGAGAACGAGCGAGTCGAGACGATCCATGAGACCGCCGTGACCCGGGATGAGGTTGCTCATGTCCTTGATGCCGAGATCGCGCTTGATCATCGACTCGCACAGATCGCCGACGGTGGCCGCGACGACGACGAGCGAGCCGAGCAGGATGCCGACCCAGAACGGCGCGTGCAGGATGAGGGTCACCGTCAGCACGCCGATGACGACGCAGCTCAGCCACGACCCGGCGAAGCCCTCCCACGACTTCTTGGGGCTGACGGTCGGCGCCATCGGGTGCTTGCCGAACAGCACGCCGGCGACGTAGCCGCCGATGTCACTGCCGATCGTCACGAGGATGAACGTGATGATGCGGCTGACGCCGTCATCAGCATGCAGGAGCATCATCGCGAACGACACGAGCGCCGGCACGTACAGCGCGATGAGCGCCGCCGACGCGGTGTCGGGCGCGAGTCGGTTGCTCGCCGCACCCCAGACGATGAAGACGAGCACGCTGCCGACGAGCGCCGCGAGCATTGCCGACGGCCCGAGCAGGTACGCCGCGACGGGGATGACGGCCGCCGAGGCGAGAGCGGGGATCCACGGCGGGCGGAACTTGGCCGGCGGCATCGCCATGAGCAGCTCGCGCGTGCCGACGACGGACGCCGCCGTCGCGAGAACGACGAACGCCTCCTTGCGGATGAGCAGAGACGCGAGGACGAGCACGCCGAGCACGAGTGCGGCCGTGATGGCGGCCTTGAGGTCGCGCCCGGCCTTGTTCTTCTTCGCGGGGGCGGGCGCGAGCGTCTCGGACACGACCTTCGAGCCCACCCCCGGCGGGGGTGGGCTCGAAGGCTGCGCCGAAGCGGGCATGCCGAATGCGAGCGTGCGTCGAGGTCAGACCTCGAGCAGCTCGGCCTCCTTGCCCTTGAGCAGCGCGTCGACGGTGTCGACGCGCTTCTTCGTCATGGCGTCGAGGTCCTTCTCGGCGCGGGCGCCGTCGTCCTCGCCGACCTCCTTGTCCTTGACCAGCTTGTCGATGTCCTGGTTCGCCTTGCGGCGCACGTTGCGCACGCTGACGCGGCCGTTCTCGGCCTTGTCCTTGGCCATCTTGATGTAGTCCTTGCGGCGCTCCTCGGTGAGGGCAGGCAGGATGCAGCGGATCTGGTTGCCGTCGTTGCTCGGGTTGACGCCGAGGTCGGAGTCGCGCAGCGTCTTCTCGATCTCGGAGATGGCCGACTTGTCGAACGGGATGATGAGGATCGTGCGCGCCTCGGGCGTCTGGAACGACGCGAGCTGCTGCAGCGGCGTCGGCGCACCGTAGTAGTCGACCGTCAGGCGGTTGAACATCGCCGCGTTCGCACGGCCGGTGCGGATGGAGGCGAAGTCCTCCTTCGTGGCCTCGATCGCCTTGTCCATCTTCTCCTCGGCCTCGAGGAGGATCTCGTCAATATCCATGGTTTCGCTCTCGTTTCTCGGACGTTCTCGGGAACAGCCACGTTCGGCCCCGCGTCAGGACGCGGAGACCACCGTGCCGATCTTCTCACCCTGCAGGGCGCGGGTGATGTTGCCTTCACCCTCCATGCCGAACACGACCATCGGCAGCTTGTTGTCCATGCACAGGCTGAACGCTGCGGCGTCGACGATCTTGAGCCCGCGCGCCAACGCGTCGGCGTGCGTGACGACATCCAGCTTCACCGCGTCGGGGTTCTTGCGCGGGTCATCGGAGTAGACGCCGTCGACACCGTTCTTCGCGACGAGCACGGCGTCGCACTTCGTCTCGAGCGCACGCTGCGCGGAGACGGTGTCGGTCGAGAAGTACGGCATGCCCGCGCCGGCACCGAAGATGACGACGCGGCCCTTCTCCATGTGACGGATCGCACGGCGCGGGATGTACGGCTCGGCGACCTGCGTCATCTCGATGGCCGACTGCACGCGCGTGTCGATGCCCTCCTTCTCGAGGAAGTCCTGCAGCGCCAGGCAGTTCATGACGGTACCGAGCATGCCGATGTAGTCGGCACGCGCACGATCCATGCCCTTCTGCTGCAGCTCGGCACCGCGGAAGAAGTTGCCGCCACCGACGACGACCGCGACCTGGATGCCGCTGCGCACGGCCGGCGCGATCTGGCGAGCGATGCCCCGCACGACGTCGGGGTCGACGCCGACGCTGCCGCCGCCGAAGACCTCACCGGAGAGCTTGAGCAGCACTCGGTCGTACCTGGGGATCGCCGGGGAGGCGTTCACCCTCTCGCTCGCGTCGGTGTCGCTCACTTCGCCTCCTGGCGCTTCGTCGGGCATGAGTCGGCCAATCTTTTCACACTGCTGAGGGCAGCCGAAAAACTTCAGTCTGCGAGCGGAGCGTACGTCGCGCCCAGTGCTGTGTCTTGCCCGGGGGTGAGGGTGACGGCGTCGTCCTTGATCGTGGCCGCCTCGACGCAGACGAACCGCGGCCACGCGTCGTCGGGCACGTCCGCGAGCGAGGCGGTCTTCTGCTGGGCGGGGTTCCACACGACCGCATCCGGCAGATTCTCGCGCTCGATGCGGTAGATCGGCGTCCGCCCCTCCGTCCGCCCCTGGACGACGGTGATGGGCTGTTTCGGCGCCGTGACCACGACGTCGACCTCGCCGTCGAACGTCAGGTCACCCTCGACGCGTGAGCGCTCCCCGCTGGCCTGATCGAGCATCGACGCACCCGTCAGCCCTTCGACACGCACCGTGCGCACGTCGTCGACCGCGAGATACGTGTGCAGCGCTGCCTCGAACGTCAGCGGGTCTGAGCCCTCGTTGCGCACGACGAGGCGCAGCCCGAGAGCATCGCCGAACGTGATCTCGAGGGTTGCGAACAGCCCCGGCGGCCAGTGCTCGGCGCCGTCGAGCTGCGCGACCGCCTCGGGAGTGACCACGAGCGAGACGATGACCGCCTCGCCCTCCTCGCGCACCGAGTGCAGCCTCCACCGCGCCCGACGCGCCAGGCCGTGCGACGGCGACAGCCCGCCGTCACGGCCCGCACCGAACCACGGGAGACACACCGGGACGCCGCCGCGGATCGCCGTCGACGGACCCGCCTGTGCCAACGGACTCAGCCACAACAGCTCACGCCCACCACGCGGCACGAAACTCGTCACCTGACCGCCGTGCAACTGCACGACACCCGACGACCGCGGCCCTAATACCTCCAGCGCCGGCAGGCCCGAGACCCCCTCGACGCGACGCACGCACTCCGGCAGATCCACCATGAAGCCACTCATGGACACACGCTAGTCCCTCCAGCGACGTGACGAGCCCCCACCTCACGCCGCGAGGCCCGGACGCGCTGCGCGCGATCCGGGCCTCGTCTGGCGCCATGCGGTGAGTTGAACGAGCGGTGCCAGACGCCATTCTTTCTGGCGTCTGACTTCGCGCTCACCTACGGCCGAGGCCCGGACGCGCTGCGCGCGTCTGGGCCTCAACCTCCGGTTCCGGCTCGGTCACACACCGACCTTGAACCGCGCAAAGCCCGAAACCTCCGCGCCTGCCTCATCAGCGACCTTCTTGACCGTCTTCTTCGCGTCCTTCGCGAACGGCTGCTCCAGCAGCACGTTCTCCTTGAAGTACCCGTTGACACGGCCCTCGATGATCTTCGGCAGAGCAGCCTCCGGCTTGCCCTCCTCCTTGGCCGTGGCCTCAGCGACACGACGCTCGTTCTCCACGACCTCGGCGTCGATCTCGTCGCGCGTCAGCACCGACGGGGAGAACGCGGCGATGTGCATCGCGATGTCACGAGCCGTCGCCTCGTCGCCACCCTTGAGTGCCACGAGAACACCGATCTGCGCCGGCAGGTCAGGGCTCGTCTTGTGCAGGTACGCCGTCACGTTCTCGCCCTCGAGACGCGCCACACGACGCACCTCGATCTTCTCGCCGATCGTCGCGTTGGCCTCGTCGAGAACCTCCGCGACCGTCTTGCCGCCCATGTTGCTCTTCAGCAGCGCATCGGCGTCAGCGGCCTCGACCGCGACAGCCTGGTCGAGAACCTGCTCGGCGAGGGCGATGAACTTGTCGCCCTTCGCGACGAAGTCGGTCTCGCAGTTGACCTCGACCAGCGTGCCGACTCCGTTCTCGACCTTCGCGGCGACGAGGCCGTTCGAAGCGGAACGACCCTCGCGCTTCGTCACGCCCTTGAGGCCCTTGACGCGCAGGATCTCGGTGGCCTTGGCCTTGTCGCCGTCAGCCTCGTCGAGTGCCTTCTTGACGTCCATCATGCCGGCGCCGGTAGCTTCGCGCAGCGCCTTGATGTCAGCGGCGGTGTAGTTCGCCATGAGTGTTTCGCTCCTCTGAGTCGAAAGAATGCAGGGGGTTTACGCTCCCCCGGCGCCGACACTGCCACGAGCAGTGCCGGCGCCGGGTGAAGACGTCATGAACGTCGAGCCAGTTTCTCAGGCCTGGGAGTCGGCGACCTCGGTCGCCGTCTTCTCGTCGACCTCGGCCACGGCAGCGGCCTCGTCAGCGTTCGTCGAGTCAGCGGCAGCCGTCTCGTCAGCAGCCTTCTTGATCGACGACGGACCCGTCTCGGTGTCCGTGTCAGCGGCGGCCTTCGCGCCGGCGTCGGAGGCGAGCAGCTCGCGCTCCCACTCGGCCATCGGCTCGGCGGCCGACTCGCCCGACTTGCCGGACGATCGGGCGACGAGGCCCTCGGCGACGGCGTCGGCGATCACGCGGGTGAGGATGCCGACCGAACGGATGGCGTCGTCGTTGCCCGGGATCTTGTAGTCGACCTCGTCGGGGTCGCAGTTCGTGTCGAGGATCGCGATGACCGGCAGGCCCAGCTTGCGCGCCTCGTCGACGGCGAGGTGCTCCTTCTTCGTGTCGACGATCCAGACGGCCGACGGGATCTTCGACATCTCACGGATGCCGCCGAGGACGAGCTCGAGCTTCGCCTTCTCACGCGACAGGAGCAGCAGCTCCTTCTTCGTGTAGCCGGAGCCGGCGACGTCGTCGAAGTCGAGAGCCTCGAGCTCCTTCAGGCGCGCGAGGCGCTTGCTGATCGTCTGGAAGTTCGTGAGCATGCCACCGAGCCAACGGTGGTTGATGTACGGCATGCCGACGCGGGTGGCCTGCTCGGCGATCGACTCCTGAGCCTGCTTCTTCGTGCCGACGAACAGGATCGTGCCGCCGTGGGCGACCGTCTGCTTGACGAACTCGTAGGCGTCGTTGATGTAGGTCAGCGACTGCTGGAGGTCGATGATGTAGATGCCGTTGCGCTCCGTCATGATGAAGCGCTTCATCTTCGGGTTCCAACGACGGGTCTGGTGTCCGAAGTGGACGCCGCTCTCGAGGAGCTGGCGCATGGTGACGACGGCCATGCCGAAGTCCCCTTTCATGTCGAGGTTTCAGTTCGTGCAGCCGGATTGCTGCCCTGGCGGCCCGACCATCACCCACCGTCGGCCATTCCCCTCACAGAGGTTCACGATCGACGGACCGAAGGGCGAGGGCCCGCGACGTACGCCCTGCGAGAGCAGGATGTACGAGGCGTGAGGCCACGCGAATTCGTCTCGCGGCCCGCCCACACATCACCTCTGCTCGACCCGGCTCTCGAGACGGAACTCGAAGCCGGAGGTGCGATCAGGTGGGCGACGCGCATCAGGGCACACAAGACGTGTCTCCAGCCTACCGGCTCGAGGGGGCAACCCGAAATCGCCGCCAGGGGTCCTAGATTGGAGCGATGAGCGACTCGACGACGCCAGCACCGCAGACCTCGCCCGCGCCCCGTGCGGGCCGACGCAGCGCCATCCGCCCCGCCGGCGGGCAGACGATCTTCTCGCGCATGACGGCGCTCGCGGCCGAGACCGGCGCGCTCAACCTCGGCCAGGGCTTCCCCGACGCCGACGGCCCCGAGGCCGTGCTCGCAGCGGCCCGCCAGGCCATCGCCGACGGCGCGAACCAGTACCCGCCGGCGCGTGGTGAGCGGACGCTGCTCGAGGCGATCGCCGCGCACCAGCACCACTGGTACGGGCTGGAGGTCTCCCCCGACACCGACGTCCTCGTCACCGTCGGAGCGACGGAGGCGCTGGCGAGCGCGATCCTCGCGTTCGTCGAACCCGGCGACGAGGTCGTCGTGTTCGAACCCACCTACGACTCCTACGCCGCTGACATCGCGCGTGCCGGCGGCGTGCGGCGCACGGTGCCGCTACGTTTCCCCGACTTCGCGCTCGACGAGGACGCCCTCGCCGCGGCGTTCAGCGAGCGCACCGCGCTCGTCCTGCTCAACACGCCGCACAATCCGACCGGCAAGGTCTTCACCGCGGCGGAGTGCGCGACGATCGCCGAGCACGCCGCGCGCCACGACGCCGTCGTCATCAGCGACGAGGTGTACGAACACCTCGCGTTCGCGCCGCACGAGCACATGCCCTTCGCGAGCACCCCCGGCATGCCCGAGCGCACGCTGACGATCAGTTCGGGTGGTAAGACGTTCAGCACGACGGGGTGGAAGATCGGGTGGGTCAGTGGCCCTGCCGACCTCGTCGCCGCGGTGGCGAACGTCAAGCAGTTCTTGACCTTTGCGAGCGGCACGCCGCTGCAGCACGGCATCGCGGCCGGGCTGTGCCTGCCCGACGCGTTCTTCGCCGAACAGCGCGCCGAGATGGCGGCCCGCAGTGCTCTGCTCGTCGACGGACTGACGCGCGCCGGGTTCGACGCCGTTGCGCCACAGGGCGGCTATTTCGTCCTCGCGGACGCGGCGCCCCTCGGCGTCGACGACGCAGCCGAGTTCGCGCTGCGCCTGCCGACGGAGGCGGGGGTCGTCGCGATTCCGGCGTCGGCGTTCTGCGACGATCCGGACGCCTCCGGCATGACGAGTGTGCTGCGCTTCGCGTTCTGCAAGCAGCGCTCCGTCATCGACGCTGCGATCGAGCGGCTTGTGGATACGTACGGCCGCAGCGCGCGAACGACGTGATCTGCAGGCCCGTCCACAGGGTCTCGGGCTGACGCCGCGGCCCCACGGCGTGTGCGCTGCAGACTGCCGACATGGCCATCCTGCGCATCGTCTCGTCCCTGCTCGCCGTGGGTTCCGCCGGCCTCGTGGGGTTCGCCGTGGTGAGCCCGTCGGTGGTGGGATCGTCGGTGGTGGGCCCCTCTGTGGTGGGCGGGGCTGAGAAACCGAGGGCCTCGATGCCCGTCCGGCCGCGGCTCACCCGGCCAAGGGTCGAACGCCCGGGCGTTGCGCCGCTGCCGCCACGACGTTCGGCACCACCGCAACCGTCGCTGGAGCCCATGGCGGTCGTCGGCACGCACCGCGGAGAGCCCATCACGCAGGCCCTCACTCAGGCGAGCGTCGACACGAGCCGGAAAGCAACCACCGCGCAAGCGCTCGCCCGAGCCGGCGTCGGCGCGCTGGACGATGCGCCCAGTGCCGGGTTCGCCTGGCCGGTCACGCCGCACGAGGTCGTGCGTCGCTTCGACCCGCCGGAGGTCGTGTGGGGCGCCGGTCACCGCGGCGTCGACCTGCGCTCGTCACCGGGAGCACCCGTCGTCGCGCCCTCTGACGGGGTCGTCACCTTCAGCGGCAGTGTCGCCGGGCGCGGCGTGCTGACGATCCGTCACCCCCAGGGGTTCGACACGACCTACGAACCTGTCAGTCACCAGGTGTCCAAGGGGGCGAGCGTGCATCGCGGGGAGCACGTGGCCGATCTCGAACCCGGGCACTGCGAGCCGGCATGCCTGCACTGGGGTTACAAGGTGGGGCCGAAGAGCTACCGCGACCCGCTGACGCTCATCGCGCACCGACGCCCCGTACTTCTTCCGCCCCTGTGAGCATCTGGCCTCGTCGGCGGCGCCGACACGTCAGGGGGCTTGGGTTGGCCCCCGCGGCACCAGAGACGCGGTTTCTCGACACGCGCGCCTCACGCGCGTGGGTGGGCCTGTTCGAACCCGGCCCGGAGGCGTTCGGCGGAGACGTGGGTATAGATCTGCGTCGTCGCGAGCGAGGCATGGCCGAGGTATTCCTGGACGGTGCGCAGGTCGGCGCCGCCCTCGACGAGGTGCGTGGCGGCACTGTGTCGCAGAGCGTGCGGCGACAGCGTCGGCGCGCCGTCGACGGACGCTGTCGCGCGGTTGACGAGTTCCCGGACGATGCGTTGGTCGATCCGACGCCCCCGCACCCCGACGAACAGGGCTCGCTCCCCATCGGCCGCGAGCGCCCCACGGCACCTCAGCCACCGTTCCAGTGCCTCCCGCGCAGGCAGACCGTACGGCACCATCCGTTCCTTGCGGCCCTTGCCCATGACACGCACGAGCTGGTTCGCCTCGTCGAGCGCACTCACGTCGAGGGAGGCCAGCTCGCCCACGCGCATGCCGGAGGCGTAGAGCAGTTCGAGGACGGCGGCGTCCCGAGCCCTGACGGCGCGCTCTTCGGGACCGGCCGCAGGTGTCGGTGCTGACTGATGGGGCGAGACGTTCTCCGTCGGCGCTGCCCCTGCCTCACCCGCTTCGGAGCCGACGTCGACGGCCGCCTCAACCGACTGGCGTGTGGCGGAGCCGGCATCAGCGGCTGTTTCACCGCAGCCGCGTGCGGCGGGGACGGCCGCGGCCGCTGCCTCGTCCGCCGCATCGAGGATCGCGGCGGCCTGATCGACTCGCAACACCTCGGGCAGTGACGTCATGCGGCGCGGCGCGCTGAGTCGCACCGACGGGTCGGTCGCGATGACGCCCCTGCGGCGCGCCCAACGACAGAACGTCTTGACCGTCGACACCCGTCGAGCCAGGGTGCTGCGCGAGTTGCCCGCCTCGCTCTGCGCGGCCAGCCAGCTGCGCAGGTCGTTGAGGGTGAGGTCGGACCACGAGGCGACGCCGGCCTCCGTCAGGTGGAGGCGCAGGGACGCCAGGTCGACGGAGTAGGCACGCACCGTGTTGGTCGAACGGTCGCGTTCGGCGCTCAGGTGATCGAGGAACTGCTCGATCACCCGTTCACTCGGCCCACGTGGCTGGCTCGGTCCACTCACCCGACGAGAGTACGTCCCGCCGCGTCACACCGCTCGCAGCACACGTCGCAGGAAGCGCGCGTCGTCCCTGGTCCCGCGCCGGGGGCGTTCCCACGAACGACCGCGAAAGTGGCGTTCGCGATCCCCTGGTGCTGTGTGGGTGGGCGATCCGTTCACGCCTTGCGCCACCCTCCGTCCTCACGCGCTGCCAGACCGGCCGCGAGCAGCTCCCCGAGGGCTGAGACGACCTCGCGCTCCGGGCGTCCCGCGGTGCGCGCCACACGTTCCAGGGAGGTCGGCTCACGCAGCGGCAGCGCGTCCCAGACCAGGCGCGCCCGCGGTCCGACGGCGTCCTCGGGCCGCGCGAGCACGGGCAGCGTGTCACGTGTCGTGGCGCGCGGGCCGTAGGAGCCGACGAGTTCCATGACGTCCTCCGCCCCGGTGACGAGCACGGCGACTCCGTCACGCACGAGCTCGTGGCAGCCGGCGCTCGCCGCTGACGTGACCGGGCCGGGCACCGCGCCGACGACGCGGTTGAGTTCCTCCGCTCGCCGGGCCGTGCTGAGCGATCCGGAACGCAGCCCCGCTTCGACGACGACCGTCCCGGGAGCTAGCGCGGCGATGAGCCGGTTGCGATGAAGGAAACGCTGGCGCATCGGCGCGAATCCCAGGGGCATCTCGCTGACGATGACGCCGCGCTCCCTGATGCGCGCGAACAGTTCTTCGTGCGCCGTGGGATACACGCGATCCACGCCTCCCGCGACGACGCAGACGGTGTCGGCGTCTCCGGCGAGCGCCCCGCGGTGCGCCGCGGCGTCGATGCCGAAGGCTCCCCCGGACACGACGCTCACCCCGTGCGCGCCGACGCCCAGCGCGATCTGCGCCGCGATCCGCTGCCCGTAGTGCGTCGCGGCGCGCGCCCCGACGAGCGCGACGGAACGTTCTGCGGCGCAGGCGAGATCCCCCTCCCCGATGACGAAGAGTGCGTGCGGCGTCTCGGGTAGCTCGTCGAGCCCGGTGGGCCACTCCTCGTCGCCGGGTACGAGCACCCGCGCTCCCACGACGTCGAGGCGCCGGCGTTGCTCGTCGAGGTCGAGGGCGCGTAGCCGCGTCGTGAAGTTCTCCCATTTGTCAGGGGATTCCTCGACGGCGGAGAGCGCCTCCTCGTGCCCGAGGGCGTCGACGAGGGCGTGAGCCTTGGGATCGCGCGGTTCCGCGATGTGGGCCCACACGAGGCGCGCCGCCCGCTCGCCCGCACTCATGGCCGGGGCCGGCGCATCGTCGCGCGCCCCCGCTCGATCCGCTCGCGCAGCCGCGTGGGCAGGGCCGGGATCGAGGCAGGCCCCCAGGGTTGTCGACTCGGTGACGGAGAACAACGCCCCGCCCAGGGGCGCGGCGCGCCGGGTTTGGGGATCGAGCATCGAGGCATCGAGCGTCGCAGCGCCGAACGCCGAGATGCCGTCGTCGGGAACAGGGTCGAGATCGGTCATGACTCGGGGTGTCCTTCTCTGAGGGTGAGGGCCGTGAAGACGTCCTCACGGGTGGGGCGGTTCGCTCCACGCAGGTCGCACAGCGTCCACGCGAGCCGCAGGATGCGGTCGTAGCCACGCAACGTCAGGGAACCGGTGTCGAGCGCCTGGTCGAGCACCGCGATGTCGCCCGCCTCGAGCGCCCAGGGTGACGAACGCAGCACGGCGCCCGGAACCTGAGCGTTGAGGCGGTGCCCGAGCGGCGCCCATCGGGCGGCGGATCGCTCGCGCACCTCGAGGACCCGGTCGGCGACGCTCGCGCTCGCTTCCCCCGGCCCGGCCGCGAGGTCGCTGCGGGTGACCGCGTTGACCTGGAGGTGGACGTCGATGCGATCGAGCAGCGGGCCGGACAGTCGTTTGAGGTAGGTGCGGCGCGCCTTCGACGTGCACGTGCAGGCCGCGCCGCGGCCGATGTAGTGCCCGCAGGGGCACGGGTTGCTCGCAAGGACGAGCTGGAAGCGGCACGGATAGCGCACGACCTGCTCCGACCGCGCGATCGTCACGCTGCCGCGTTCGAGTGGCTGGCGCAGGCTGTCGAGCACCTCGCGACGAAACTCGGGGGCCTCGTCGAGGAAGAGGACGCCGGCGTGTGCCTGCGTCACCGCCCCGGGCCGTGGGCGCCCTGGCCCACCGCCGATGAGGGCGGGCATCGTCGTGCCGTGGTGCGGCGCGACGAACGGAGGTTTCTCGACGAGCGGCCCGCCGCGGAAGACGCCCATGACGGACTGGATGCTCGTCACGGCCATCGCCTCCTCCCGCGTCAGGGGCGGCAGGATGCCCGGCAGCCGGCTCGCGAGCAGCGTCTTGCCAGCACCGGGCGGTCCGATGAGCGAGACGTTGTGCCCGCCGGCCGCCGCCACCTCGAGGGCGGTTCGCGCCTCGTACTGGCCGACGACGTCGCGCATGTCGTCGCTGGGCGGGGCCTCGACGTCGTCGTCGGCGGGCTCCGGCCAGGGCAGGTCGAGAGTGCGTCCTTCGGCCCTGACTCGGTGGAACGCCACGACGTCCGACAGCGAGCGCACCGGGTGGATTCTCAGCCCCCACACGAGAGCGGCCTCGGCCGCGTTCGCCGTCGGCACGATCACCTCCCGCTGCCCGGCCTCCAACGCCGCGAGGCAGGCCGGGAGCACACCGTGGACGGGCCGCACCGTGCCGTCCATCCCCAACTCACCGATGTGCATGACGCCGGCCGCCTCGGCAGGACCCACCTGCCGGGTCGCGGCGAGCACGGCCACACCGATCGCGAGGTCGAGCCCGGCACCGGCCTTGGGCAGCGACGCGGGCGCGAGGTTGATCGTCAGGCGCGTGTCCGGAAAGGCGAGCTCCGACTGGATCATCGCCGAGCGCAAACGGTTCGGCGACTGCGAGATCGCCGTGTCCGGCATCCCGGAGATGATGACGCGGGGCAACCCCTGCCCGACGCTCACCTCGACGTCGACGACGGTGCCCTCGATGCCGGAGACGACGACGCCCTTCGTCATCCCGAAGCTCACAGGATCACCCGCCGACGATGGTCGACGCGGACGCCGGTGGCCAGCACGTCGACGCCGATGACGTCGATGCGCACCGCGGCGGCGGACACCTCGCGCTCGCGGAGCCACAGGCAGGCCAGGCGGCGCAGACGCAGGTGCTTCTCGTGCGTCACCGCCTCGACCGCGGGCCCGAAGCGTTGCGAGCGTCGCGTCTTCACCTCGACGACGACGATCTCGCGCCCGTCACGCGCGACGACGTCGATCTCACCCTCGCTGCATCGCCAGTTCGTCTCGAGGATCTCGTAGCCGAGCGAGGCGAGGTAGGCACAGGCATGACGCTCGCCCTGCGCACCGAGCGTGCGCCGCGGGTCCGGCGGTGATGCGGCGCCCGTCGAGGGGGTCGAACGGGCCGCGGCCGGGGCCTCGCGCGTGGGTCGCGCCCGCCCGGCAGGTCGGGCGAGTTCGTGCTCGGTCGTGGTGCTCCCGGCGCGTGGCCGCGTCGAATTGTCGGTCATGGTGACCACCTCCGCACCCCAGCGAAGCGGGTGCGGGCACCTCAGCGCTCGTCGCCGGAGGCCACCCTGTGGAACAGGGGTGCAGCACGGTCCGATCAGCCCCTGCAGCCGTCACCGTCCCCAGGAGCGAGACGCGCCAGGCCGCCGACCCGCCCGTCGACACCGGCGCCACGCGAGCGGCGGCGCACAGCGCGAGCGCCATAGGGTCCAGGCCGGGCGGTTCAGTTCGTGAAGCCCGGCCCGTCGGGGATCTCGAGGTCGTTCTTGGCGAGTTCTTCGACGTTGACGTCCTTGAACGTCACGACGCGCACGTTCTTGACGAACCGCGCAGGGCGGTAGATGTCCCACACCCACGCGTCCTGCATCGTCACGTCGAAGAACACGTCGGCGCCCTCACCGCGCACCGTCATGTCGACGGCGTTGCAGAGGTAGAAACGTCGCTCGGTCTCCACGACGTAGCGGAACAGGCCGACGACGTCGCGATATTCGCGGTACAGCGCCAGTTCCTGCTCGTTCTCGTACTGTTCGAGATCCTCAGCACTCATCGGGATCTCACTCCTCGTCGCTCGTCGGGGCGGGCACCGCGCCCGTGTCGCGGAAAGTCTTCCACGAGCGCCGATGCAGGTCGCATGCGCCGTGCGCGGCGATGGCCGCGAGGTGGTCGGGCGCGGAGTATCCCTTGTTGATCCCCCAGCCGTACACCGGGTGGTCGCGGGCCGCGTCGACCATCATGGCATCACGCTCCACCTTGGCGAGCAAACTGGCTCCGGCCACCGACGAGCACCGCATGTCGGCCTTGATCTGGGTGACGACGTGCCACGTCGGGGCGCTCTCCGGCTCGAGCAGGCCCAGCAGTCCGACCGTCTCGGGCTCGCTCAGCCAGTCGTGCTTGCCGTCGAGGATGACGACGTCCGGGCGCACGCTCAGCTGCGCGAGGGCGCGGGTGCCGGCCAGGCGCAGCGCGCGCGTCATGCCGAGCGCGTCGATCTCGGCGGGCGAGGCGTGGCCGACGGCGCCGTCGAGCGCCCAGCGCCGCACGCGGCGCGCGAGATCGGGGCGCTTCGGCTCGGGCACGAGCTTGGAGTCCTTGACACCCTGCGGCACCGTCGACGTCGCCGCATCGACGACGCTGACGCCCACGCTGACGGGGCCCGCGAGCGCACCGCGTCCTACCTCGTCCATGCCTGCGACAAGTGTGTACCCCGTGCGCAGCAGCTGACGTTCGAGGCGCAGGGTCGGGGTCGAACTCGTCATGCGTGCGTTCCCGTCATCGATCGTGCCGTCTCATCGTGCGCTCCAGTACGTGCCGGCGACGGTGCCGATCACGGATTCGAGTGGGACGAACCCTCCACCCGGGTCACCGAGGTGTCCGCGGGAGTCATCCGAGAAGTCGCGGTTGTCACCGAGGACGAACAGGTGATCGGCTGGGACCCGCACCGAGAACGGCTCCGCCGAGGCGCGTCGCTGCCCCTGGGGCAGATACGGCTCGTCGACGACGCGCCCGTCGACGCGCAACCTGCCGTCGTGGCCGACGCTCACCGTGTCTCCGCCGACCCCGATGACGCGCTTGAGGTAGTCCTGGTCGTTCGGGCGGAACCCCAGCCACCCCGCGGCGGTGTCGAGTGCGCCGAGCACCCCGTCGCGCGGTGTCTGCTCGTAGAACACGTCGGCACCGGAGAAGACGATGACGTCACCCCGCCGTGGATGATCGTGCAGCTTGTCCACCACGATGCGATCCCCCACCTGATACGACGGCTGCATCGAACGCGACGGCACGGTGAACGTCTCCGCGACGAACGCGTGGACGAGCAGCAGCGCGACGAGGACGCCCGACAACACCCACCCGAGCACGCGCCGCAGCGAACGAGGACGCAGCGAACGCGTGCGCCGGGATGCGCCGAAGGCGCGGCCCCGCGTGGGGGTCGCGCCTTCGGGGTGACGCTCGTCGTCCATGGACGTCATGAGCCGTCTGGGAGCTGTGCGCGTTCTCAGGCCTTCTTGGCGGGAACCGCGTCGCGCTTCTCCTTGATCTTGGCTGCCTTGCCGCGCAGGTCGCGCAGGTAGTACAGCTTGGCGCGGCGCACATCACCGCGCGTCACGACCTCGATCTTCTCGATCACGGGCGTGTGGACGGGGAACGTGCGCTCCACACCGACGCCGAAGGACACCTTGCGGACGGTGAAGGTCTCGCCGACGCCGCCGCCGTGGCGACGGATGACGACGCCCTTGAACACCTGGACACGCGAACGCGTGCCTTCGATGACCTTGACGTGGACGTTGAGCGTGTCGCCGGCGCGGAATTCCGGGACGTCGGAGCGCAGGCTCGCCGCTTCGATCGCGTCGAACTTGTTCATGTCGATCTCTCGTATCTGTGGCACGCGCAGGTTGCCACGGTCAGTTCCGGCCATGGTGGCCGGAAAGCTGTTCGGAACGTGCGGCATGTCGAGTCTCATGACCCGCGTGATCGGCGAGGTGATGCCCGGGATGATCTACATCGAAACCCCGGGGGTACCTGCCGCACGAGTCACTCCCCCTGCGGCGGGGACTCATGGCGACATGACGCAAGGTTCCATCCTGCCAGGATCGGCTGCCATGAGGAAATCCGCAGCCCCGGCGCCCCGGGGAAAGACGCCGCCCTGCCCGCCGGGCAGGCAGGGACGTGGGTACATGGAGAGGCGCGGTACGACGCTCAGCGCCCCCGGCGACGCTTGGTGAACACGACCGTCGTGCCGTTCGGCTGCACGACACCGCGGAACCCGGCCTTCTTGTAGAGCTTGAGGTTGTGCTCGCTGCCCGTTCCGGTGAACAGCTCGAACCGCGTCGCGTCGCTCGGGGCGACCTCCTGGATGAACTCCAGCAACGCGCGCCCCAGGCCGCGTCCGTGCAGGTCGGGCACCACCATGAGCCGGCCGATGTGCCAGGTGTCGTCGACGAGCTTGCCCCGCACCGAACCGATGAACCGGCCGTCATGACGCAGGACGTACGTGTCCCACTCATGGAGCGACGCCGTGAGCGATTCGACCGTCTCGTGCTGTGCGGGGATCGTCAGCGTGTCGTTGAGGATGCCCTCACGCAGCCAGCACGCGTGCGTGCACGTCAGCAGATCGCCGACGTCGGCGGGCGTCGCCTTCGCGATCAGGGCACCGCCCCAGCGATCGTCGACGCCACCGGGCGTCAGGGCCGAGGAGGCGTGCAGCAGGTCGGGACGACGCGCGGCCGTCCGCTCGAGGCGCTGCTGGTGTCGCCACGCGGCGACCTTGCCGTGATCGCCGGAGAGCAGCACCGGCGGCACCTCACGTCCCTGCCAGGTCGCGGGTTTCGTGTAGACGGGGTACTCGAGCAGACCGTCCTCGTGCGACTCCTCGACGAGCGACTCTGCGTTGCCCATGAACCCCGGCAGCAGCCGGGCCGCGGCCTCGATCATCGCGAGGACGGCGACCTCTCCCCCGTTGAGCACGTAGTCACCGAGGGAGATGACGCGCACCGGCATGACGTCGGCCGCAGCCTCGTAGACGCGTTCGTCGATACCCTCGTAGCGGCCGCACGCGAAGATCAGCCAGTCCTCGTCGGCGAGTTCGCGCGCGAGCCGCTGCGTCAACACCTCACCACCGGGGCCGGGGACGATGAGCGTCGGCGTGCCGTCGCCCAGGGTGCGCACATGCTCGAGCGCTTCCCACCACGGCTGCGGCTTCATCACCATGCCGGCCCCACCGCCGTAGGGCGTGTCGTCGACGGTGCGGTGACGGTCGTGCGCGAAGTCGCGCAGGTCGTGCACGGCCACGTCGAGCAGGCCCTTGCGCTGCGCCTGACCGGGCAGGCTGAGCTTCAGCGGTTCGAGGTATTCAGGGAAGATCGAGATGATGTCGCAGCGCACGAGTTCAGTTCGCCTCCGCCGGATCGGTGGCCTCGAGCGCGGCGCTGTCGTCGGGGGCGTCGGGCGCATCGGGACGCGCGAGATCGAGCAGCCCCGGCGGGGGCGTGACGACGACGACGCGCGCGTCCTCGTCGATCTCGGGCACGATCTCCTCGACGAACGGCACGAGGATGTCGTAGCCCTCGACACCGTCGACGACGAGCAGATCCTGCACCTCGCGTGATTCGAGCGCCTTGACGACGCCGACCTTCTCACCGGCGACGACGACGTCGAACCCGAGCAGGTCCTCCTCGTACCAGGCGTCGTCCTCGTCGAGGTCGTCGGCCTCGGCGAGCAGCTTGATGCCGCGCAACCCTTCGGCGGCCGTGCGATCGGGCGCCTCGTCGAAGGCGAGCAGGTGGAGGCCGTTGTGAACGCGCGCCGAGCGCAGGGTCAGCGGGCCGCGTGAGGCCGGTTCCGTCTCGAACGTTTCGCCGGGCACGAACCGCTGCTCCGGCGAATCCGTGTGCAGCTGCACGGTCACCTCGCCCTTCAACCCGTGAGCCTTGCCGATCCGTGCCACGACGACGTCATCCATGCCGCCTATTGTCGCATCGCACCAGCACAGCCCTGGCGCCCGTGTCGCGGGCGCACCCCGCAGGTCCGCCACCGGCCCGACGCGCCCAAGCCCTTCGCGGCGCGACCACACCCCGGCCGCTCGCCCGGCCGACGCATCCGGCAATACGAAACCGCCCCCACCGTGACGGCGGAGGCGGTTTCGTCGGTGCGACAGCTCAGCGGGCGCGGTCGGTGTCGACGATGTCGACACGAACCGGGCGACCGCCGGCCAGCGCGGAGACCACGGTGCGAAGGGCGGAGGCGGTGCGACCGGAGCGGCCGATGACGCGCCCCAGGTCGTCGGGGTGCACGCGAACCTCGAGGAGTTCGCCGCGGCGCCCGTCCTTGTGACGCACGACGACGTCGCCGTCGTGGTCGACGATGCCCTTGACGAGGTGCTCCAGTGCTTCTTCGAGCACGAGGATCAGGCCTCTTCGGTCTTCTCGGCCTCGGCAGCCGGAGCGTCAGCGGCGGGGGCCTCGGCGGCGGGCGCCTCGGCCTTGGGGGCGTCAGCCTTCTTCTTGGCCGTGGTGGCGCCGTCCTTCGAGGAGTCCGTCGCGTTCTGCGCAGCCTTGAGAGCGGCCTCGTAGAGGGCCTTCTTGTCGGCCTTCGGCTCGGCCTTCTTCAGCGTGCCCTCGGCACCCGGCTCGCCCTTGAACTTCTGCCAGTCACCCGTGATCTTGAGCAGCGCGGCGACCTGCTCGGTCGGCTGCGCGCCGACGGAGAGCCAGTACTGCGCACGCTCGGAGTCGATCTCGATGAGGCTCGGCTCCTCCTTGGGGTGGTACTTGCCGATCTCCTCGATCGCGCGGCCGTCACGCTTCGTCCGGCTGTCCATGACGACGACGCGGTACTGGGGCTGACGGATCTTGCCGAGGCGCTTGAGGCGAATCTTGACTGCCATGGTGGCGGTCTCACTTTCTGTTCGTGTGAACCACGGCAAGACCGAAGGGGGTGTGACGGCGAGCGTTGTACGGACGCACACCGAACCTCGCGGGGAACCGTGACTCGGGGTAGGCGCGCATCTGCGGTGGCAGACACACGGGTACCCCGCCATTCTGCCAGAGGGCGCCAGCTACGCCCAATCGCCGCGTTCCCTCGTGATGTTGCCCGGGTTCTCGGGCGCGGGCGCCCGAAAACCCGGGCGACATCAGGAAGGGACGTCAGCTCTCGCGCGCGTGGCGTTCGAGGAACTGGTACACCTCGGTGTCGTCGACGCCCGGAAACGTGCCGGGCGGCATCGCGGCGAGCAGGTGCGAATGCACGCGAGCGCTCGGCCAGGCGTGCCCGCCCCAGCGCGCCGTCAGCTCCCCCGGCGGCTGCGTGCAGCACGACGGGTCGGGGCATCGCGACTGCGAGCGCGACGTCGTCTCGCGCCCGCGGAACCACTTGACGTGCTGGTACGGAGTGCCGACGTTGACGCTGAACAAGCCCGACGAGGTGCGATCGACGAACGCCGAGCACCAGTACGTGCCCGAGCGCGTGTCCGTGTATTGCTGGTACGAGCGCGACAGATCGGGCTGGTCGAACACGACACGCGCCGTCCAGTGCTTGCACACCCGCTGGCCCTCGATGGCGCCCGTCGCGTCCGCCGGGAAGACGATGCCGTCGTTCTCGTACGCCTTGTAGATGACGCCGTCGGCGCTGATGCGCATGAAGTGGACGGGGATGTCGAGCACCTTCGTCGCGAGGTTCGTGAACCGGTGCGCGGCCGTCTCGTAGGAGACGCCGTACGCGTCGCGCAGGTCCTCGATCGAGATGTCCTTGGCCGCCTTGGCCTCGAGCAGCCGCGCCCCCAGCTCCTTCTCCGGCATGAGGACGGCCGCGGCGAAGTAGTTGATCTCGACGCGCTGGGAGAGGAACTCGGCGTAGTCGGCCGGCACCTCGTGGCCGAGGACGAGGTGCCCGAGCGCCTGCAACGCGAGCGAACGCGCGTCGTGCTGGCCCGCCTCCGGCTGCGGCAGGTAGATCCGGCGATTGGCCAGATCGCTGACGGTGCGCGTCGAGTTCGGCAGATCCGAGGTGTGCACGAGCGAGAACCCGAGGTGCTCCGCCATCCGATCGACGGAGGTGCGCGAGACCGGCCCGCCCGCATGCCCGACGCCGGCGAGCAGGTCGGCGGCTGCCTGCTCGATGTCACCGAAGTAGTTGTCGGCCTCCCGCATGCGCGTGCGGAGTTCGGCGTTCGCACGCCGGGCGTGCTCGGGCGTCGCGGCGCGCTCGCTCTGCATCGACGCGAGCGCCTCGTGCATCCCGACGAGCGCCTCGAGCGCCTCCGTCGGCAATCGCGGCCCGACCCGAACCGTCGGCAGCCCGAGCGCCGAGTACTGCTCGGCGCGCTGCGCGCGTTCGAGTCGGATCTCCAGCGCGGCACGCCGTGACGGCGGCGCGGTCGCGAGCAGGTCGGCGAGGGGGACGTCGAGCACCTCGGCCAGCGACGTCAGCACCGATAGTCGCGGCTCGCGCTTGCCGTTCTCGATGAGCGAGAGCGCCGACGGGCTCATGCCGACGGCGGCCGCGACGTCTCCGAGCGTCCGCTCGGCGCCCTGACGTACGTGACGCAGGCGCCGTCCGATCGTCAGGGCGTCGGGTGCGGCGCGCTCGGGTCGGGTGGCCGTCTCGGTGGAGACGCGGGGGCGCGACAGCCGCCCCTCGCGCGGTGCGCTCGTGTCGCTCATACCGTTCACCTTCGCCCGCGCCATGCGTCACCTCGTGCTCACTCGGGGCCAAAGACCCCGAAAAACCTGTCGATGTGTCAATAATCGCAGATCTTTATCGGAAAAGTCTTGTTACTTGCCAGTTCGATCGGCCAGAGTGGACACATCGAGCCCCACCGCCACCCGGCTGAGGCTTCACCGAGGAAAGGACCAGGAGCCATGACTGGCGAGAACATCCAGGCACGCGCCGCCGAGATCCAGAAGGACTGGGACACCAACGAGCGCTGGAAGAACGTCAAGCGTGACTACAGCGCTGAGGACGTCGTCCGTCTCCAGGGCAGCATCCAGGAGGAGTTCACCCTCGCCAAGCACGGCGCCGAGAACCTCTGGGAGAAGCTGCACACCGAGGACTTCGTCAACGCCCTCGGCGCGCTGACGGGCAACCAGGCCGTCCAGCAGGTCAAGGCCGGCCTCAAGGCCATCTACCTGTCCGGTTGGCAGGTCGCCGGTGACGCGAACCTCGCCGCCCAGACGTACCCGGACCAGTCGCTCTACCCGGCCAACTCGGTGCCGCAGGTCGTCCGCCGCATCAACAACGCCCTGATGCGCGCCGACCAGATCGAGTTCTCCGAGGGCATCAAGAGCGTCGATGAGTGGCTCGTGCCGATCGTCGCCGACGCCGAGGCCGGCTTCGGTGGCCCGCTCAACGCGTACGAGCTCATGAAGTCGATGATCGCCGCCGGCGCCGCCGGCGTGCACTGGGAGGACCAGCTGGCCTCCGAGAAGAAGTGCGGCCACCTCGGTGGCAAGGTGCTCATCCCGACGAAGCAGCACGTTCGCACGCTGAACGCCGCCCGCCTCGCCACCGACGTGTCGAACACGCCGACCGTCGTCATCGCCCGTACGGACGCCGAGGCCGCGACGCTCATCACGTCCGACGTCGACGAGCGCGACCAGCAGTTCCTCACCGGCGAGCGCACGAACGAGGGCTTCTACAAGGTCAAGAACGGCATCGAGCCCTGCATCGAGCGTGCGAAGGCCTACGCGCCCTACGCCGACCTCATCTGGATGGAGACGGGCACGCCCGACCTCGAGCTCGCGAAGAAGTTCGCCGAGTCCGTCAAGGCCGAGTTCCCCGACCAGATGCTGGCGTACAACTGCTCGCCGTCGTTCAACTGGAAGAAGCACCTCGACGACGACACGATCGCCAAGTTCCAGCGCGAGCTGGGCGCGATGGGCTTCAAGTTCCAGTTCATCACCCTCGCCGGCTTCCACGC
>ERZ941706.52-NODE-52-length-41859-cov-5.342312_pt1 | contig 41859 bp, 61 predicted proteins | sample MGYA00521232_ERZ941706 | MGnify/ENA primary metagenome ERZ941706 (study PRJEB32759, sample SAMN07749893) | skin metagenome | biome: transportation; feature: city; material: polyester macromolecule | host: Homo sapiens | place: Hong Kong:ER line | collected 2017-07-19...
AGCGAAAACGATCCTGCGCACATTCAGATGTCTCGACATCAAGATACTGGTGCGGAACGAGGGCACGCAAAAGACCCCCGAAGCGTGTGCTTCGAGGGCCTATGCGGCGTTCACTTACAGTGAAGCGTTGCGCGGATCTCTGCGAATTGTCGGTTAAGCGTGTCGATCCGATTTTCATCGCACGGCTGGCACCACAGGTGCCGGAACTCGACCCGGCACCCGCACTCGATGCACTTGGAGCCGAACGGGACCGGAAGCAGCTCCCCGTCTGGAAACCGCCAGCCTGCGTCACGGGAGGCGGACACGCCCGGATGCTCGTCCTTCAGCCATTCGGCGACGCACGCCAGCTCCCACTCGTAGTCACCGCCGCTACGGCCATATGCCCAAACCACGCGCTCACAGTGCTCGCACGTCTTGGTCGTCCACGCGGTGCCACGATCAAGGCCGGCCTGCCGCCAATACGACTCGCCAGGCTCAATGAGCCGCCAGCACGATCCGCACCGGTGACGCTTGCGCGCCGTCGGGTAGTGGTTCACATATTCGGTCATTCTTTGTCGCCTCCTAATCTCGGCGGGGACATCGTAACGGTCGTCGCCGTAGCCTGGTCAGCTGTAGTAGTCGGATCGGTCATACTCGTCTTCGTCCGTAAGTACCGGGAAGCTGTCTTCACCTGGCAGATCTCCGTCGGTCATGAAGCTGTACTGTACGCGACCATCGTCATCACACAGGATGATCGACTCGATGTAGTCCGGACACCTCGCGCAGGAGCCAATGTTGACCCAGCCTCGGTAGGCGTCGAGCGGGCGCATGCGATCGATCGGGATACGCCACCCATCGTGGAGATACGCCAACTGAGCATCATTCAACTTCATGGCGGCTAGCCTTCTTCTTAGTCTCATCCTGCTCAGGGCTATCGCTGCCTTCGAGCTTTGGCATCTTCTGCTTCTGGTAGGCGTCGTCGATGCCTGCGGCAATGACAGCAATGAAGAAAGACAAGCCGATGAAGATGCCGGGGGACGGGGAGAAGAATGCGTAGATGAACAGGCCGATCGCCAAGAGCATAGCGACAGCAGCGCCGTCCGACAGCTCGTCCTTCTTCTCCAGACCTACAGTAGCACGCTTCTCCTGGTGGATGTGGTGCTTCAGCTCCTTGATGGCTGCCTTGTTCCGCTCCTCCGCAGATTCGAGCTCCTTCAGCTCGGCCTCCATCTCCAGACGATGCTCGCTAGCATTCTCCTTATGGAGACGCATGTACTTCTCCATGTCCTCCAGACGCTTGACCTCTGCCGGGCTCAGTTGCCTCGGCTTCTTCTTCGGCCGCGACTGCCGAGCACGCGCATTCTCGTCAAGGATACGCCGATGCTTCTTCATCTGCCGACCTGCGATCGCTCGTCCCACCAGCATGCTTCCCCAGCCCATATTAGTCTCCTGTCGTTAGTAGTTGCTGTGTTGGTCTGACTGTACCAGGGTCAGCTGGCTGCTGTCAAGCTCACGAAGTAGATCATCGTACCGACGAGCGGAGACAGCATGGTGATGAAGAACAGGATGCAAAAGAGATCGGGCTTCAACGACTGGTACCCCGTCCGCGCGGCAAGCGCGTGATACACCTTGTTGGAGAGAATCATAGCTACGCCGACGTACCCACCAACAGCTACCGACAAGATCATTGTCATAGCGATATACATGAGCAGTTCCAGAGGCTGAATCACAGTCCTACCCTCCCTTCGTTGTTCCAAGCAGTCATGGTCTTGGGGAACCGCTCCCAGAGATGGTCCTCGATCTGGTCAGCGACCATCTCGATCTCACGCTGCGGGTAACTGGGGAACATAGCGTTCCGCTGGTGCGTGCGCAACGACAGGAACTGCAGCCAGTTACGCAGCTTACCCGTGACGTAAGCGGTGCTGTAGATGTTGACCGGAAGCACCATGCGGGCAACTTCCTTGGCGACGCCGTTATCTAGAAGTCCTTGGTAGAGATGCCACGCATTGATAGAAGCGTCACTCAGATACAGCTGGGTGACCTCCTTCTGCTCATCGGAGCCCTCGGTGAAGGTGTACTCGCCGGCCTTACCAGTCTGCACAAGCGGTCGCAGGTCGCCGGGAGTGTAGAACTTCGGCCGCATTTCAGTATACCTGCCGGACTGCTCATTGAAGCTAAAGGTGCGATGGCGCATGAACTCACGCCACACGAAGATAGGAGCATCGATGCGGAAGGTAGCAACGCAGTGCTCGAAAGGGGACATGTGACGACCGTGCATGAGGAACTTGATGAATCGGTATTCGTCCGTAGTCTCATTCTGATCGTTAAGTGTGGAGACCTTAGCAGCCTGGATGACGGACTTATCAGATCCCATATGATCGACAAGTTCCACGTCCATCTTGCTGCTGAACTCAATGTCAGACATTAGGCAATCCTTTCCAGAAGAGCGTACAGCGGAGCGGTTTCCTTCTCGCCGCCGTGCTTGATAAAGAACTTCAATGCTTCGGCTCGGTTCGACCATTCGCCAAAACACTTAATGGTGCCATCTTCGTAGTCAACGACGACCTGCCAAGGAGCATCTGAGGTCTTCTGAGTAATGCCTACGAAGCGCTTAACATCGGGCTGCTCGACAACGGCCACACGAAGGTGCCGGAAGTTGAAACACTTCTGATTTTCACACGCAGTGTGAACGAGTTGGTTATCGCGCAGACGACCCACGTGATGGAGGTATACCTGCCGCCGAACAGAGAAGTCTGACTGGAAGACCTTGACGACAGGGAGCCCCTCGCTATTGTATCCGCCGGGCCATTCCCAACAGTCGTTGATCGGACCGTAGTGAGCCTCATTAATCAGGTGACTAATATCGCCATGGTGGTACAGTTTCTGGGTCATAGGTACCTCCGGTACGACCAGTTCAGATCCATGACCTCGCTCAGTAACGACCCGATATCGTCAAATCGCTCTTCCTCCAGGGCACGGTACAGATTCATAATAGCGCTTTCTCGGCGCTGGAAACCGGCGACAACGGCTCGGTGATGCGATGGGCGGACACACGCCGCTCCCCGACAGACCGACTGCAAGGTGTGCTCCGGCGGGACCGAGCCGACCACCTGACGCCACATCTCCCAAGTAATATTTGTGACCTCCGTCACATCTCCAGACCACTCCCAGCACTCCGTCTTTGGACCTCCGTGGTCCCGAATCTCGTTGACTCGCATAGTGTTTCTCCTTTCTATCGTGGTTTACAAGCTCACTCTACAGGCCGGTTTCGGCCCTGTCAACCCAGTCTGACCGTTACCAACCTTCCAAGGCAAACCCCCCCTATAAGTAAGTGTAGGGGAGAAACGCTGATGAGCCTAGGCTAGCACACACCAGCTCAGGCTGTCAACGGCGTAGCTGCTCACTTGACAGCGTAGGCTAGCGTACGCTACACTTGAACCTATAAGAGCTTAAGCTGTCTATGGAAACCCCCTTAGGGGTTTCCTACTTAGACTATTATCTAGTTATCTTCTAACTTAGTTATATATTGGTTCTAGGTTATCTTCTATGTTGTTATATAGCTTAATAGCATAGGTTGTTCTAGATAGCATATGCTAGCTTAGGCTAGAGTGGGATTTTTTAAAAAATGTGGATTGAAAAGAGAAACAGGAAAGAGAGATTACCTTCAAACTGGAACAGCTTAAGAGCTAGAGTCTTAAGACGAGATGACAATAAGTGTCAACTATGTGGAGCTTTAGCTTCTCAAGTGGACCACATCATTCCTAATGATGATCATACCTTGTCGAATCTTAGATCTTTATGTCGTTCTTGTCATCAGGTTAAATCTAGCTCAGAGGGTAATGCTGCTAAGAGGTTGAGAGATGAAGACCTCAAACGTACTTATCTTCGTCGTCCTGATTACAGGTTTGATTAAGACTTCACATCTCCGGTGCTTTCATCTCCTTTCACACCGTCGAAGATGTTGAAGCGAGTGGAGTCTTTACTTCACTCCCCCGCTTAAGGTTGAGTGGCAGGACACTCCTTCCGTCCTATGGAATAGCCACTCCCTTAAGCGGGGTTAGACTTTGTTGTTAGTTCCGTCGTCATTAGGAGGTGCTGATTATGCCAGGCGTGATCCCCATGCGATCTGAAGAGCTGAGCCGTGAGCGTGATGCCAATAGGAGCGGACGGCCTAAGCTGACCAAAGGTAAGTCAGTTCCTTCTAAGCCTATCGCGGTTAACCTCGAATGGAAGACTACAGTTCGTCAGCTATACCAGGCCGCTCTGAAGTCTGGAATGCGTGAGTATTACGAAGCCACTGATTGGGCATATCTGTATATGCTATGTGATGAGCTGAACACTCTCATGATTCAGCGTGATGAGACCGGCAAGATGTCGGTTGGCGCTTACCAGGCTGTGATGGCGGCATTGACCAACGTCGGACTCACCGAGGGTGATCGTCGGCGGAGCCGCATCGAGCTTGAGAAGGAAGAAGACCTCACTGCGGAGGCCGACGTCCAGGTGGCTCACATCTCGGCATACCGAGAGAAGCTGTCGATGGCCCACAAACGACGGGAGTCGTGATGCTTGGATTCACGCTGTACGTGTTCGGCAAGGCCATCACCTTCACGGTGGAGGTCTGCGACCAAGAGCAGGCTGTCTACGTGGTGGATGATAGGGGCGATGTGGACACATGTTCAGATCAGACCGGCGCTGTTTTGCCTATGGGCTTCTGTAAGCCTCTCTAAGGCACTGTGAGCCCTGGTCTGGTACTCAGTACCGGAGGAGGGCTGTATGGCGCTTAGAGAGCGTGTGGCGGACCTTGTAGAGGGTCTGAGCGAGGAAGACATCACCACACTGAAGAAGAGTCTGAAGATCAGTGTTGAGGCTACGCTACCTGACATCGACACACTGACTGACATCTGCACCCCGAGCTACCTCGGGCCGACGTGGGAAGCCAGCGGAGATGACTGGTACCTTCCCGAGCGGACACTAGGGTGGGAGCTGGCTGCATGGGCAAGCGAGTTCTTGGCCAACCCTAACGACCCGGAGCTTCCGTGGGAGTTCACTATGGAGCAGTTGCGGTTCCTGCTTTGGTGGTATGCCGTCGATGAGCGAGGACGATTCTCGTATCGACGTGGGGTGCTACAGAGGATCAAGGGCTGGGGTAAGGACCCCCTGCTTGCCGTCATCTGCCTCATCGAGCTACTGGCTCCGTGTCGGTTCAAAGAGTTCGATCAGTTCGGTAACCCTGTCGGTAAGCCAGTAACGAGTGCACTAGTCCAGGTGGCAGCTACCACCCTGGAGCAGACGCAGAACACCGGCGAGATGATCCCGCTACTGCTGACTAAGAAGTGCATCAGGACCTACAATGTCAAGTACGGCGCCGAGATCACTCGTGCTCGTAATGGTCGAGCTAAGCTTCAGATGATCACCAGCTCTCCGCGAGCTATCGAGGGTAAGCGATCAACGTTCGTGGTTCTCAACGAGACGCACCACTGGGTGTCGAGCAACAGTGGACCGCAGATGTATGCCGCTATCAGTCGTAACCTGACCAAGATGCGTGATGCACGGTACCTAGCCATCACCAACGCCTACATGCCCGGTGAGGGCAGTGTAGCTGAGATGATGCGGATGGACTTCGACAAGGCCGGCGTCGGCGGACGTAGCCGCTCGATGCTTTATGATTCGATAGAGGCCGACCCTAGGGCGCCTATTGTGGGACCGCTGGTCCCGCTGGTCGTCGATCAGGTGCGAGGAGATGCGCACTGGCTGGACTTGGAGGCTATCCAAGACGAGATGGCCACCGAATCGATCGACCTGGCTACAAGCCGGCGCTTCTGGCTGAACCAGATCGTCGCTTCCGATGACCGTATCTATGGCCCGGAGGACTGGGACCACCTCGGCAACGCAGACATCACGCTTCGACGTGGTGAGGCTATCACCCTCGGGTTCGACGGCGGTCGCACGGACGACGCTACTGCCCTTGTAGCGATCAGGCTCAAGGATATGCGAGTGTTCACGCTCGCTGTGTGGGAGCCGGACAAGAAACGTAAGGACGAGAAGGGCATCGTCGATTACCAGGCTGTGGACTTCAAGGTGCGTCAGGCGTTCGAGCTGTATGACGTACGTGTGTTCTACGCTGACGTAAGCGGCTGGGAGCCCTGGATCGTACAGTGGACTGAGGAGTTCCAGGAGAAGCTGCACGTGCGGGCGTCGAACCGGTCCCCGATCGGATTGGATATGCGCGGCAACCAAGCCAGGCTGACTCAGATGCACGAAGCACTGATCCAGACCATCCGGCAAGGGAAGCTTTCCCACGACGGCAATCAGACGATGCGTCAGCATCTGCTGAATGCCTGCTGGTATACGAACAGATTCGGCTTGTATTTCAAGAAGGACGATCCCGAATCGCCTAACAAGGTTGACGCTTATGCGGCTTTGCTGCTCGCGTTTATCGGAGCTACCGACCTCAAGTCGAGTAAGCAAAAGCAAGAGCAGCCCAAGTCGGGCGGTAGAACATTCCTATTGCGATAATGGAAAGGAGGGTGCTTAATGGCCATTGTATCAAACAAGGATATGCAAGCACTCATGGGCTCGTACCTGAGAGACAAGCCTCTCCTGGAGAAGCTGGACCGCTACCACCAGGGAGCGCACGACACCCCGTTCATTCCTCGCCACGCGAGCGATGAGTACAAGCTGGTAACGTCCAGGTGCTACACAAACTTCATGCGTCAGGCCGTGGCCATCCCCACGCAGACGCTGTACGTTGACGGATTCCGTTCCTCAAGGACTACGGAGTCGCCTACTACGGTCAGTGAGGGTCCCGAGTGGACGGCCTGGCAGCGTAGCCGTATGGACAGTATTCAGAGTGCGGTCTACTCCGGCGCATTCGTGTTCGGCTACTCGCTGGTAGTCACCGAGATCGACAAGAAGACCGGTGCAGCCCGTATGCGAGGCATCAGTGCGATGAAGTCTTCGGCTGTGTTCGATGATCCGGCTAATGACATTGCCCCGCGTGCGGCGATCGAGTTCCTTAGTGAGCCCTATGAAGAGCACCGAGACGGAGGCACTACCTCTGTCCCTGGTCGTGCTCGGGTATGGGGCGAGACTCACGTGGAGGAAATCTCGTGGGACTGGACTGACGCGACACACACTAAGGCTGGCTTCAAGCGACTGAGTGCGACCCTTCACGGAGCTAGTGAGTGCCCGGTGACCAGGTTCGCTGCGAGCACGGACCTCGAAGGACGCTGTATCGGTATTGTGGAGCCGCTGATCCAGCTCCAGGACCGCATCAACCAGAGCGTGCACGATCTGCTTATCGCTCAGGTTTACAGCAGCTTCCAGGTCCGTACTGCGACGGGTATGACTGGTATGGTGAAGCAGGTTCCGGTGTTCGCTCGAGATTTCAACGGCGACATCGAATACGACCCTGATACTGGCATGCCGATCATCGAGAAGATGGTGGATGCTGTCGATGACCACGGCCGGCCGATCCTGGCCGACACGAACATCAACGCCGCCACCATGCTGATCTCGGAAGACAAGGACACCAAGTTCGGTGTTCTTCCCGGTGCTCCGCTCAATGGCTTTATCGAGGCCATCAACCTGGCGCTGCGTCACTTTGCTACGCTGAGTGCTACTCCGCCGCACTACATGATGGGTTCCATCACCAACATCTCGGCTGATGCCCTTCAGGCCGCTGAGATTGCGCTCAAGCGGAAGATCGACCTGTTCAAGGTCACCTTCGGTGAGAGCTGGGAGCGCGTGGTCAACATCAGCGCTGAGCTTGACGGGTTCATCCAGCACGATGAGAAGCTGGAGACGCTGTGGCGCGACATGGAGGGCCAGAGCTTCGCCCGTATTTCGGATGCGCTGCTCAAGCTGAAGGAGCTGGGGATCCCGGCTCAGGGCTTGTGGGCCATGCTTCCGGGTATCACTGCGGAGCAGCTGGCTATGTGGGAGCGACTGGTCGAGGAAGATCCTGACCAGGTGCTCATCAGCGCTATTCAGAAGGGTACGGAGGCGGCGCAGCGCCCGGATGGGCAGCAGCCGACCGACCCGAATCAGGAACAGACCGCGGCCGATCCTGAGCTGGAGTAATCATGACTCCGGCTGAGAAGGAAGCGGCAGCCGTCAACGACACGTTTGAGCGCGTAGTGGCAGCGTATGGAGCTTACATAGCTGCTCGCGTGCTCACCGAATGGCAAGCGGTAAACAGGTTTACACCAGCCGGTAGGGCTTTGATGGTGTCTCAACTGTCTATCCTTGTCCAGGGTGCTCGCCTCACGCTAGCAACCCTGGCCGTTCGTAAGGCTAACTTGATTCATGCACTTCGCACCGGCACACAGCTGGCCGGCGGAGATGGCGGACGTACACTCCAGGACTTGAGAGACGCATTCAACGAGAGCGTGCTCAGCACTGGCGTTGATCGCGCTCCGCGCGCACGCGCTGTGAATGGTGGCGTCATCATACCCGTCGGAAGCGACGGTGATCTCACTGGTGTGATCGATGATATCAACAACGATATCGAAGATGAAATTACAGGCACAATCTCCAACCTAGGAGAGCGTCGCCTACTGAAGATCGCGAGGAGCGGATCAGTCTCTCCGGAAGAAATTGAGCGTTCCAAGACGATGACAGCTCGGGGACTGGAGCGTATCGCCTTGAACGGCGCACGGCATACAGTTACCGAGATCGCTGACCGCAACAAGAAGGTTGTGGGCTACGTACGTGTCCATAATCGACACGCAAGTGATACCCCGTGCGGATTCTGTGCAGTCCTCATGTCGAGAGGTCCGGTCTACCGGAGCGCTCAGACAGCTGGTGAGTCTAATGACTACCACGCAGGCTGCCACTGCACGGTCGAGGAAGCGTACTCGAATAGTGACTGGCGCACTAACCCGAAGTACGCTTTGAACAGACAGTTCCAGCAAGACTGGAATGCACATTTCAAAGGTCAGTACGGCACCAATGATGAAGCGATGTCGTATTGGCGTAAGTATATCAAGGAGCACTATAGCTCCCACGCGGCAACCCAGGCGGAGGCTGCGTAATGAACTCCCATCGAGATATCCAGGAGGTATCTAATGACTGAAGAGCAGACCAACACTGAAGAGCCACAGGAGCAGGCTGAGCAGGCGCAGGAGCGCCCGGAGCCGGTGAGTGTGGCTGAGTACCAGGCTGAGGTTCAGAGGCTTCGTGACGACCTTGCTAAGGTCCGTAAGGAAGCTGCTGATCGTCGTGTCAAGGCCAAGGAGCTGGAGGACAAGCTCGCTCAGACCAAGAGTCTGGACGAGTACAACGCTCTCAAGGAAGAGCTTGCCGCCGCTGCAAGGAAGGCTGAGCACGATCGACTTGTTGCTACCTACGCCGGATCCCTGCCGGATGACCTGAAGTCATCTGTGAGCTGGCCGGAGGACGAGGACGGCATCAAGGCTCTCGCGCGTAAGTTGTCTGTTTATCAGCAGGTCGATGGGACCACTCCTAGCGGTGGATTGGGTCAGCGTCAGCGCGCTACCGATAGTGACGCGGACTATGACCCGAGGCAGATTGCCTCCCGCCTGACATTCTAACTACGAAAGGAAAGTCATAATGGCTTATCAGTCTCAGGTGCCCGTGGTTGAGCACGGTGTCATCCTTCCCAAGAAGCACATTGCTGCTGCTCACGGTGTTCTGGAGCAGAAGCTTGTTGTGCCGAACTTCTTCCAGAAGAAGAGCATGCTCGACTTCGCCGGTGCCGAGGGCTCCAAGCTCTACTACAAGGTTCCGGGCGCGCTCCCGTGGCGCGAGTACGCGATGCGTAACGACCGTACCGACGCTCTTGTCTTCGACACCTTCGAGGAGGCCGAGGTCGAGATCACGGTGACCGGTCGTCTGTACTCCGGCGTCCGCATCACCGACGAGCAGAATGACTTCGATGAGGTCAACCCCGGCTACGTCGTCCCGATGCAGGCTGCGGCTGTTGCTCGCGGTGTTGAGAAGCTGTGCGTCGATGCGTTTGCGTCCACTCAGTTCCCGTTCGTCATCGGCGGTCTTGAGAACGACCCGTTCAAGGCGTTCGTGACCGCCCGTCAGCTCCTGAACAAGCTGAACAACGAGGGCGCCCGTACCGCGCTTGTCGGCTCCGACGTTGCCGCTGTGCTGCTCTACGACGAGCGCGTTTCGCGTGCGCTGAACTCTGGCGACACCATCGCTGAGCGTGCGCTTCAGGACGCCACGATCGGTCGCCTGGCCGGCTTCAACATCGTTGAGAGCAGCTCCGTTGCTCCGGACGAGGTTGTCTTCATCACGGGCGACGCGTTCACGCTGTTCACCGGCGCGCCGCAGCCCCCGGCTGAGGTCGTCTCGGCGAGCCGCAACTACAACGGCGTTGCCATGACCTGGCTCCAGGACTACGAGACCGAGCGTCTTATGCGTCGTTCGGTCCTCGTGACCTACGCTGGTACCGCTCCGGCTAAGGACTTCCTCCAGAAGTACAACGCCACCACGCGCATGCCCGAGCGTTCGGCTGCCCCGCACTTCGTGCGTGGCGTCAAGGCCAAGCTTGCTGGCACGTCCAGCATTGTCAACCAGGATGTCGCTGACTTCGCTGGCGTGGCGTCTGTCCCCACGATCACGGCGCCCACGCCCTGACCGAATAGTCACTAGCTAGGAGGCTAACATGGCTGAGCTTCTTGCATCGCTAGAGGCCCTTCTAGCACGTCTCGACTGGGATCTGGACGACACTGAAAAGCGTGTAGCGACGGCGGCCCTGGAGGACCTGAGTAACGACGCACGGAGATATGGTAGTTCTACGTGGACTGCTATTACCGCTCCGGCTGGCGTTGACACGATGGTCCTCCGGGCCGCTGTCCGGTACATGCGTAACCCGGATGGCTACATTCAGAGCCGTGCGGGTGACGAGATTGTCGGCTGGGCACCTAGGAAGGAAGCTGGAGCGGCTGAGTTCAGCGCGTCTGAGAAGGACGAGCTTCGTGAACTTGGTCGCAAGTCGCCGTTGAACACGATCCAGACGTACGTCTACATGGCTCCAGGCGACGGACGCCGGGCGCGAGACATTCACGTCCCTGTGGACTATCACGGGAAGGGATTCCCGCTGCCATGACCTATCAACGCCGTGGCCGATTCTCGTGGCCTGTAGAAATCTACGGGGTCAAGATCGAAGCCAATGCCCGTGGGGAGCGGCGGAAGATAGTTGACCTCTCTGCTCCGGCCATCACGTGCCGTGGGTGGGCGATCGCTGACGCTGACCGCTTTCAGAATATGCAGATTGACGGTGACCAGGAGATTGTGATGTTCGAGTTGGGCGTGTCTGATCACCCCGCTTTTCACTCTCGACAGGTGACGTCAGAGGGCCGCGTCTTCTTTGATGGCTACTGGTGGGATATTGTGCATCCGCCAAAGCAATCAGGCGGTCGTATGAATCGACATGTCCGCCATTGGCGACTGTCACTTCGACGCAGACCGCTAGGAGACTGATATGGCTGAGCTATACCGGACACCTAAAGGACTGAAGACAAGAGGCCGTGACAAGTTGAATTACGTCGCGGCCCATTACGTCGATACGGCCGCCGAGCTTCGTGTTCATGGTGAAGAGATCGCCAGGAAGGCTGAGGGCATCCTGAATGCTTCTCGACAGCGTACCGGAGCCTCGCAGATCGAACACACGGTAGGCGATGTGGACCACTACATCACGCTTACGTCGGCTACCGGCGATGCGTGGCAGGTGGAGTTCGCACACGGTGAGAAGGCTGTGGCGCCTCTTCGAAAGGCGGCTGGTTTGTAATGGACCTAAGTGCCTACAACTTGCCCGCCTCCGTAGTGAACGAGGTTCGGTTCTTCCCGTATGAAGATATCTTGATCGAGATCTTCAAGCGCGGGCTGCCCGACGTCCCGTTCTACACGTACATCGCCGAGGATATGCCGTTCCCGGCGGTGCATGGGCAGCGGTTCTTGCGGCAGCGCCCGTGGTCAGGTGACCCGAGGTTTATCGACAACGGACCGATCCGAATCAACGTCTTCACTACAGGACTGAATGCGGAGATTGAAGGCGGATACATCAGTGAAGCTATCCGCAACGTCTTTCTTCAGGCTCATCTTGAGCGCTGGCATTTCCCTGGTATCGGGTCGGTGCTCTCCATCCAGATGGAAGCAGAGCCCGCAATTAGCAATGACTGGGCGTCAGCGTCCGGCATCGTACAGTTCGCGGACCTTCCCCCTGGGGTGATCCGCACCGAGACGGCATACAACATGACTATTCGCAGACCTAACTAAGGAAAGGACCAAGACTGTGCTGGCCGACAACGCAACGCTTGTTATTGGTACTGGTAACTACTTCCTCGCCCCCGTGGGCACGGCCGCTCCGGCGGACCTGCTGAGCCCCACGAGCCCGTGGGAGAACATGGGACACACGTCCCTTGAAGACATTATGACCGTCGAGTCTGACGGTGGTGAGGCGACGGTTCTGGGTACTCTCCAGGCTCCGCAGCTCCGCACCACGTACTCGACTCGTACGGAGACCATGAACATCATTCTTCAGCAGTGGGATGCCACTGGCCTGAAGCTGTTCTTTGGTGCGAACATGGCGGACACCGGCGATGCGCGCTTCATGGGCGTTCCCGGTACCCCGCAGCCTACCAAGGCCGCGTTCCTGGTCGTCTACATCGACGGCGAGAACGTGTTCGGTATCTGGGCGCCTGCCGTGGAGATCCTCCGTGGCGATGACCTGGAGCTTGAGGACACAGAAAACCTGGCTGGCCTGCCGCTGGCCGTCAAGCCGATGTTCTACACCCCCGCTGGTGGTTCCCCGAACCGCTGGACCTGGGCGCTCACCCCGCTTCAGGCGGCGCCGAATGCTACTGGTGCGACTGCGGGCACGCCTGGCTCGTACACGCCTGTCGGCGCGGCGACGCCGAACAACATTGACCTTCTGGACAGTGTGACGGCGAGCCCGACCACTGCTTGGACTACGGGTCAGTACATCAAGCTCGGCAATGGTACCGAGGCCCACTGGGACGGTACCGCCTGGGCGGTTGGTCGCGCTCTCTGAGCCGACCGTTAACGTGGGCAGGGGCACATCGTATGACACCATGTGCCCCTGCCTACTCCACTACTTGTGTAAAGGAGATACACTATGAATCTGACTGAAATCCGCGATGCGGTCGAGAAGAAGTACATTGCCCTTCCGCTGTCCTTCGAGGACGAGCAGGGCAACCAGCTGGAGCTGAAGATGCGCAACGTGCTGCGTCTCGGCGACGGCGAGCAGCAGAAGGTGCAGGAGCTTAGCAAGAAGCTGGAGTCTGCTGCCAACGAGGGTGACCTGTCCGAACTTCGGACGACCTTCGGTGAGTACCTGGAAGTCTTGACCGGTGACAAGCACGGCACGAAGAAGTTCTTGAAGGCTATCGATGGCGACATGGCTATCATGGTTTACATCATTGAGAAGTACCACGAGCAGACCCAGACGGAAAAAGCCTGAGCCTCGCTAAGCTGATCGATGAATATGGAGGGGGTTTGTATCGCGACCTACTGTTCTACTACGGTGTTGACCTGGTAGACGTGGTGTCGGGAAACGGACCCCCTCCTATTCTTGTTTATGAGCTGGTGCGAGGCTTGCCCAACGATTCAATGACACACGCGCTTGCGCGGGGAGGTATCGAATATTTGGGCTGGGGCTCGGACCGCGACATCCTCGCTGGGATATTCGATTCACTCCAAGTTAACACGGTGGCTACTGGCAACTGGAAGAAAAAGCCTCCAAAGCCAGAAACATATCCACGACCTAAGAAGGAAGAGAAGACGAGCGGTAAGACAACTGTCGCTTCTCTGTTCGGTAAGATGTCCGCGAGGTATGGCAAGAAGTAGGTGATCACATGGCCGGTAGCGTTGAGATTGGGCGCGTATCTGTCAAGGTCACTCCCGATACCAATGGGTTTCGTGGAGAGGCCCAGCGTGAACTGGATAAGATCGAGAGGCAGCTTGGACCAGTCAAGGTCGAGCTGGAGGTCGATTCCAAGGGCGCTAAGAAAGAAGTTAAGGCTGCTCATGCTCAAATGGAGCAGTCTATGGACGACATTCAGACCGAGGTCAAGGTTGACGGCGACAAGGCTGTCCAGGAGACCAAGAGTCTGAGTAAGCGTCTACAGCGTGCGTTGAAGAACATTCGCACCAGCGTTGAGTTTGATGCTGGTGCTGCTGTTGCTCAGGCTCACGCTGTTGCTCAGAACATGCAGGACAGTCTCGACAACATCGTGGCACAGATCGAGATCAGTAATGACTATCTCGGTAAGATGTCGTCCGCGATGGTTCAGATGAACGCTATCGGCAGGGCCGGTGTGCGAGTCCCCGTAAGGGTTGACACAGAGGCTGCCAAGAAGGAGATTACCAGCCTCCGTCAGCTAGTCGGCAAAGACTGGTTTAGCGACATCAAGACTACCAAGATCAAGGACCCGTTCGCGGTCTTGACACGCAGCACTGGCCTCCGCTTGATGATGGATATGTCTAAGTGGAAGTTCAGCGAGATCAAGGACTTCGACAAGCTTGCGCTGAAGCTCGGCTCCCTAGCCACAGCCTTCACTACGGTAGGTGCTGCGGCTGCTGCCTCCCTCGGGAACATCATTTCGTGGGGTGCTGGCCTCGGTAAGATCCTACGTGGCGGTGTTCTCGTTGCTCCAGGACTCCTCGCCGGAGTCGGCCTGAGCTTTCTGGCACTGGGTGCTGCGATGAAGGACGCCGGTAAGTACCTTACTGGTTTTGCAGCTCAGTGGAAGAATCTCCAGGCTACGATGTCCAGTAATTTCTGGGCAAAGGCTCAGGCGCCGATGCAGCAGATGATCGATAAGCTGTTCCCGGACTTTGCTGCGGGCATGGCTAAGGTCTCGACGAGTCTCGGCACATTCACTGCTGAGATGGCTAAGGGCTTCACATCCGCTATGGGTGGTGAAGTTCTCACGTCGATGATGAACAACTTGAGTCAGTCTATCCAGATCGCTTCAACAGGAATGGGTGGGTTGACGAAGGGCCTCACCATCCTAGTGCAAACCGGAATGGCTCAGCTCCCGGCGATGGCTCAGTGGTTCGCGAACCTCACGAACTCGTTCGGACAGTTCATGACGGAAGCTCAGAAGTCTGGTCAACTGAACCTATGGATTCAGCAGGCCGCTACCAACTTCCAGGCTCTCGGTTCGATTATCATGAGTACAGTCAGTATCATCGGCGGGTTGGCTACGGCTGTAGAGGCCGCTGGCGGAAGTACTCTGACTTCACTGGCTGACACCATGGCCAAGGCTGCGGCGGTGGTGACATCCGGCCCGTTCCAGGCCGCTCTCACTAACTTCCTGACCGGCGTGTATGCCTTCACTAACTCTGTTGGCAGCGCCATCGGCGGCCTTATTTCTAGCGTGGCTAGTGCATGGGCGTCAACACTGTCTTCGTCTTTGGCGGCGCTAGGGCCGGCCGTGGCTGGTGTCATCAGCTCGCTGGCTGCCGGACTCTCGTCTGCTGCGTCTACGGCCAATCTGGGCGCCATGTTCGATGGTCTCCGAATTGGTATCGAAGCTCTCCAGCCTGCGTTCGAGGTTCTGGGTCAGAAGATTACGATCGTCGGTCAGCTGATCGGCACTGCGTTTGCGAACCTCGCGCCGTTGGTGGGCGCGTTTGTGATGGAGCTTGGTACGATCCTGACATCGATTCAGGGTCCGCTGACTGGACTCATGAACGCTCTCGGGCCGAGCATGCTGTCGATCTTCACGGCACTCGGCCCCGGTATCGCTATGATTGCCGGAGCGTTTGCTTCGCTGCTGACATCTTTGACTCCGGTAGCTACGGCTCTCGGTTCCTTGGCACCGGCCGTAGGTATGCTCGGTACGATTCTCGGGTATGCGGCACAGGGCATCGCAGCGTTTGCGGCACCTATTGCCGGTGTGCTTGCCTCGGCTATCCCGCAGGTCGCTACTGCTTTCCAGCGGCTCCTGACGGCCGTTATGCCGCTCGCTCAGTATCTGCCGGCGATTGGCGCGGTGCTAGGCGCCGTGGGAGCTGTGATCGTGGGCGTTGTTATGAACGCTATCACTGGCCTCATCGATGGATTCTCGAACATCATCGAGGGCGCACAGCGACTCTGGCAGGGCTTGACCACTGTGTTCGACGGCATTAAGCAGATCTTCTCCGGTGACATCTTCGGCGGACTGAAGACCATTGCGTCGGGACTCTGGGACATGCTTCTGGGAGCCTTGCAGGCTGTCCTCGGCGGTGTCATGGTCTGGATGAACGTGTCACTGCTGGGTGTCTTCCGAGGCGGAATCCTGAAGATTCTGTCCTTCTGGAAGACCGGATGGACCGGTCTGGTCAATGCTGCCAAGTCTATTTGGTCCGGTCTTCAAAGCTGGCTCGGATCTTTGTTTACCAGCATCGGATCTGTCTTCTCGGGCGGAATGAACGTCATTAAGACGGTTTGGTCTGCTGGCTGGAATGCTTTGAAGGCTGTAGTCTCGGTGGTCTGGAACGTGATTAAGGCTGTCATTACCGCAGCGTGGAACGGCCTGATCGGTACCATCAAGCTTGGCTTTACCATCATCAAGGCTATCTGGACAGCCGGATGGAATGTACTGAAGTTCGTGGTTACTGCTGTATGGACCGCGCTGAAGTTCATTGTGACGAATGCCTGGAACGGACTGGTCATTCTGGTCCGTGCTGGCCTCACAGGTCTTCAGGCCTTCTGGACAGCGGCGTGGAACGTCATCAAGGCAGTTGTCACCGCGGTCTGGACCGGAATCAAGACTGTGGTCGTCGCTGCCTGGAACGGTTTGCAGACCGCGATCACCACTGGAATCGCTGTCGTGAAGGCTATCTGGACTACCACATGGAATGCGATCAAGACGGTAGCGACAACGGTCTGGAATGCGATTAAGACTGTTGTGACGACATCGGTGAATGCGGTCAAGTCCGCGATTCAGTCAGGCATCAATGCCGCTAAGACCGTCTGGACTAACGGATTGAACGGGATCAAATCTGCTGCGACGAATGCGTGGAATGCTATCAAGACCGGCGTTCAGGATATGGTCTCCACAGTAAAGACTAAGTTCAACGAGGTTGTTAGCACAGTCAAGTCGCAGGTCGGAGAGCTACCGGGCATCGTCCGCGAAAAGATTGGCGATATGGTTTCGGCCGGTAAGGATCTTATTCGCGGCCTGATCGACGGCGTGAAGAACATGGCGGGAGAGCTTGTCGGCGCTGCAACTAGTGTTGTGCAGGGCGCCGTTGATGCCGCGTGGAACGTCCTAGAGATCGGCTCTCCGTCTAAGCTATTCCATCAGGTCGGTGTGTGGACTATCCAAGGCTTGATCGACGGGCTGGAGGACAAGGAGCGTGCGCTCGCTAAGACGATGAAGAGTGTCGTCTCCACGGTCGCTGATACTCCGATCTCGATGGCGCCTATCACGGGCGGGGACATCCGTTCGTTCAGTGCCGGTGCCATGGCTGCTATGACGCCAAGTACCTCGACGATGACACCTGTGGCAGGCCACGTTATCAACCAGACGTTCAATGCTGCCGACATGAACTCGGCTGATGTCGCGAGCGAGCTTTCGTTTACGATGCGCCAGATGTCGATGGCCGGACACTACCAGGAAGGACTGTGATAAATGGCAACCCTTGCTGACGGACAGTTTGAGATTGACGGTTACGTGTTCGGCGGCGTCTGGGACGGTTTGAAGATTGATAAGGTTGACTTCCCGGACATGAGCTGGGACACCCAAGACTTTGACAACATGTTCGATGTTGGCATGCTCATGGGACAGGACCGGCTCAGGTCCGGGGAGATCACCTTCGAGCTTCGCACGGACACCTATAGTATCGATGATGCTAAGGGCGTGGTTAACTCCTTCGCTCATAAGTGGCTGAAGAGCGGATCGCGGAGTCCTCGGGATATCAGTATCCTGAGGTACCGCATCGGTAACCGCACTATGCGTGTGTACGGTCGAGGCCGGAAGTTCAAGCACGGCCTGGACGGATGGTCGCTTGGAGGTGCCAGCCCTGTGCTGTGCACCTTCCAGATGCAGTCTCCGTTCTTCTTTGCCGACGATTTCCGGTCCCAACGATTGACGTACATGCCTGAAGTGACTGGTGGTCTGATCCATCCGCTGAAGGATCCCTTGACCGCTAAGGGCACACAGGCTACGTCTGTGAACAGTGCGCTAGAGGATGTCGGCGGAGACGCACCTACCCCGATTGTCATCAGGTTCTACGGCCCGACGGCCAGCGCCGTGATGAAGGGCGACGGCTGGTCTGTGGCGTACAATGCGCCCATTCCTGCTGGCGGATGGGTCCAGATTGATACACGGTTTGGCTACGCCACGTGTTACGACAATGCGGGCCGCATCGTCAACGGCAACCTCGGATGGTCCACCAACCTTACTAAGGCTCGTGTGGCTCCGCCTACAGAGCTTCTGTACTACACAGGAGTAGACCCTACCAACACGTCATATGCTACTGTCACCTGGTGGCCGGCGTATTACTCGTACTAAAGGCTACGGAGGTAAATTAACAAATGGCTTTTGAATATGCACCGTGGTTTATCGGTGCGGATAACACGCTCCACTCTGCTGAAATTGCTCGGTCGGTGGCTTATTCCGCTATCGGCGGAGCAGACGGCATCGCTAGTATCAATGACCTGAAGGTCACGGCCACGTCTACCCCTAGCGGATCTGTGAGGGTTGCACCCGGTGTGGCCAACATGGTGAGTCGCTACCCTGGTGGCGCAGGACAGGCATACGTCGGGAGAATCCCGCAGACACGTTCGGTGGCTATCGCGCCGAACAACACGTCTTCACCTCGCTACGACCTGGTGTACGCACGGATTCTTGACCCGCAGTACCAGACGGTTACCGGGTTCGATCCGGCCAACCCTAACGATACTGTGTTCTTCACGCTCGCGGTGTTCCAGGGCACGACATCTACGTACGACAACATCAGTGGGTACCCGTGGCCTGGCATTCCGCTGGCTCAGATCACGATGCCTCCGAACACGGCTACCGTGACGAACGCTCAGATCACGGATGCTCGGTTCCTCTCGTCTCCGAAGACTCACGTTGACATGGAGACGGTGTTTCCGGGATCGGACTTGAATGCGTCGCGCACTGGCTACAACTACTGGGGCTCGCCGTTCCCTGGCGTGCAGGTGCCTCTCTGGGCTAACCAGGTCCATATCACGATCCACTTGTCCGGTATCGAGTACACCGGCACTAACTCGGTGGGTACGCTTGGTGTGATGAGCACCTTCGGGGGGATCAACGACACGCAAAACACCATTGTGCGTGCAATCCCTACTCCATACACGCAGCGATTCTCACACACGCACGTGGCTCGGTTCTCTATCCCGTCGTCTTTGCGCGGAGAGCGCAACGTGCAGCTACGGCTGCGCGCGCAGCAAACTATTCCGACCGGATCGACTCTACCGACGCACTTGTTCCAGCTGGACTACCAGTCAGCTCTCCAGGCGTTGTTTGTGTTCCAGCAGTATCCGGAATAAGGAGGTATCCTCATGGCTACGTGGCGTTTGATTGTAACTGCTCCGGACGGGGCAGGGCATGAATCACTGATTACAACGGAAGTGCCGATCTCGGATGCCGACATCACGGTAAGTCTGTCGGCTCCGGGTTCGATGAAGTTGACCGTTCCGTTCTACGTGGCTCAGCTCAAGCGCCCGGACGGTCTCCCCGTCTTCCAGCCGTGGGGTACTTGTGTTTACGCGGAGCGAAATGGCGTCATCATGTCTGGCGGCATTGTTACCGATACCGAGGCGGCTGGCACGCAGTTGACTGTAACTGCTGTCGGCTTCCTCGGGTATTGGAAGGGGATGCCCTACATGGACGATTACAAGGTCTATGAGGCTGACCCGCTGGACGTTGCCCGTATGATCTTGGCTCATGTACAGGGACAGAAGGGCGGCAATATCGGACTTGCTGCATCCCCGCATAAGAGCAGGGCTACTGTGGGTGTGCGCGGGCGTGCTGCCTTCCGAGGGCGTCCAGATATCAAGGACGCCAACGGCAATGTCGTGCTTCCGGCCATCGCCCCTTCTCCGGAAGTGAAGGACGAGCCCTATCTGCTGTCGTGGTATCAAACGACAGACTTGCTAGACGAGTTCAACAATCTTGCTAAAGCTACTCCGTTCGATTACGCTGAGCGCCATTTCTGGTCTGGAGGGCAGATCTCCCACAGAGTTGACTTTGGGTATCCGGTCATCGGAACTCGCCGACCTAATCTGAGGTTCATCCTCGGTGAGAACTTGATCGAGGCTCCAAAGACGTACCAGGCCGGTGACTCGTACGCGAGCACTATCCTTGGCCTGGGAGCAGGTGAAGGCAGTAAGAAGCTCCGCGTGGAGCAGACCGTGCCTGGCGCGACCCGCTTGCGCCGTGTGGACATCTACAACAACCAATCTATCGGCCGTACGCCCACGATGCAGGCAATTCTGGTGAAGCGAGCCAACAACCTGACCGGACTCCCTACTGCTGGAGACTTCTCAGTCATTGACTCTCCGAATGCGCCGATCGGGTCGTTCCAAGTTGGCGACACGGTATTCGTGCAGGGCGACGATAGCTGGTACGGAGATGCTGCTGACAAATGGGCACGGATTGTGAGCATGACGTACAAGCCTGGCACGGAGGATGAAGTCGGCATCACTGTTGTAAAGGAGGAAAACGAGCTAGCATGAGCACAGAGATGAGACAGCTCGCAGCCGCCATCATCAAGATGCAGGATCAGCTGCGAAACTCTACGACGACGATCCAGCTGAATAACTCCTCCATCGAGGATGGTGTGCTGGAGATTAAGAACTCGGCCGGTGAGACCGTTATGGAGATCGGCCAGCAGTGGGACGGCAGCCTCGGTGCTACGCCACTGACCGGCCCGGAGCCTCCCACTCCGTCTACTCCGACAGCGAATGAGACACCTGGTGGCGGAGTAATCACTTGGGACGGGTACTTCTTCGATGCACAGGCTGTGGCCGACTTTGCCAGGATGGAAGTTCACGCCGACCCGGACCCGATGCTGACTGGGGAGTATGCTGAGACGTTGCGTGGGACGATTGAGACGCCGCGCGGCGGTGAAGTGCATCTCACCGGGCTGATGCCTGGAATCACGTACTATGTGCGCCTGGTGTGTCGCTCTACCTCCGGTAAGCGAGGCCCAGCGTCAGCGATCGCTAGCTTCACGCCCACCGAGCTGGAGCCCCTAGGGGCCGAGGCGGTGGCTGCCGCTCAGGCAGCTCAGGTTGCAGCGGTGGCGGCGGACCAGAAAGCTGTTCTCGCGCAGACGGCGGCCGATGGGAAGTCCAAGAACTGGTATTCGACACTGGAGCCTGACGCCGAGTCTGGTGCGGATGGCGATACGTGGTGGCGGTATGACGCTGCCGGCGTGATCATCGGGGTGTGGGAGCGCAAGGATGACGCGTGGGTCGCCAGGGCCATCGGTAGCGAAGTCATCGACGCGATCAACGCGGGGAAGATCGCGACCGGAACGCTGGGCGTCGGGGTGTCGATCAATGTTGGCGACCCTGCTGGTGCGCATCTGGTGATCGACTCTAGCGGACCCGGCATCACGGTGTATCGCCCTGATGGTGATGGTGGTCTTGAACCGTCAACGGTTCTGGGCGGCGAGGTGGATCAGTTTGCCATCAATAAGGACGGCATGGTCTTGGCCGGCATTAGCCCGGATGGTGGCATCTCTGGCCAGTCGTTGACGATCGCGTCGAATCAGGTGACGATTGACGGTGAGAATCTTCACGAGAAGCTCTGGGAGTATGCGTGGGGATATCAGGGTGGGTTCACTGCGCCGACTGACTCTGTTCCAGCGCTCCCCGCGGGCGAGACTGGCCGCGACCTCATGAACGTTAAATGGCAGATGATTCCGGGGCGCCGGTATGAGATACGTTATCGGATGCTTGCCACCATCACGGGCATGATGGATAATGGGCGCTTTAACCTGGGATTCTATTATGGGGTGAATAAGAACCCGAGAGCCACCGATTCCCGGATCGAAGACACTTATGTGTTCTACCCAAAGGGCACGAGTGGCACGGCGACCCGAATCGTGGAGGGGTCGTTTCTGGTCCCGTATAGTGCGGACGTGGAACAGACTGGCGCGGTTGCCCTTAACATGCGAAACTCGCTTTGGAATAACGCTTCCTACAACACCTGGTCTGGGTACTTGGGCGCGGGGTCCCGTTTCAGCGTCTATGATGTCGGCCCGTACCGGCCGCAGCACACCACCAACTCGGGCGTGATGTACACTGCCGGCGCCGGTTCGGAGCCTCCGGCAGTCCAGACCTACGTGAAGACATATACTTGCACGTGGGGTAAGACGTGGACGGGCGAGAATCCATACGCGTCTGCGGGTCAAGAGGCGTGGCATGGTAACTCGGGCTGGCAGTACCGTGGGCAGCTCGGATATCAGTCGTGGGCGTCGGACGTGGCTGGTGCGACTATTACCAAGGTGGAGGTGTACCTGTACTGCCGCTACACGTATTACCCCGATGGTGCCAATATCGGCATCGGGGTGCACTCGAATGCCTCCGCACCATCGGGCTTCACTGGTGCAGCTGGCACGACGACCGTGCACTTCGCTAAACCGGAGGGCAAGTGGGTGACGCTGCCTTCGGCATGGTATCCGAATTTCGCTAATGGCACGTGGCGTGGTATTTCCATTAACCCGAATGGCGTCTACACTCCGGCGACGTACGCGAAGATTTGCGGCACGTATGAGGGCGCTGGTCACGTGGCGTCGCAGGTCCGCATCACCTATACGAAGTGAGAGGTTAAGGCATGAATCTAATCGGCACGTATCGGGCAACGCAGGACGTGACCTTCCGGTCGCGGGTGATTGCGGCGTCAGTCATTTCGGCGCTGGACATCATCAATGACCCGCAGTATATCAACACGACTCGGGCTGAGGTTGCGTGGCAGATTCTCAACTCTCCTGCCGGCAATGGCTGGACCGAGCGGTTTGTTTGGTTGACGGCGAGTAACGCTGCTGTTGCCGCGTCAGTGCAGGAGGATGGCTCCGTTGCTGTCACGGACAACGACATCGCGTATGTCGTTGCCGGGGTGTGGAACGTACTGTTCCCATGACCTGGCAGCTAAGGAGACTACTATGAGTGACTGGATCAACATGGAGGGTTGGCTGCAAGACGCACCTGACCTCTCGCCGGCTGATACTGGCGACGATCTGGTGGAGCTGATCAAGTATCAGAATACCGAAGACCCTGGTCAGCTCCCGGAGCATGAATGGTATAACACTATCGGTACCGACGCTGATCCCATTCCGATGTTTACTGAGATCGATGCTACTGATAACGAGTTTGACGCTCAGACGATGGGCTTGGACGATCCGGAAGACGCAGCAGAGATCGCTCTGTTCGAAGCGTGGGATCTCAACAACCTGGAGCATGATGAGCCTCCCTTCGAGGAACAGTGGTGGCTTCACGATCTGGACACGGTACCGGAATACACAGGTCCGGTCGATCCGCCGCAGCCAGGAGATATAGACCCAGATACCGGAGAGGTTGTTCCGGGCACTGGCGATACCGGCGAGATTGAGTGGCTATTACTGGACCCGGACAACGAGATCGTGGTGCCGCTTGATGTGGTCGATCCCGTTGGGTATGACATTGAATTGGAGGACGGATGGCGCGTCTAAGCTATGTGCAGATTGCACAGGTTGCTCGTAAGGCTGGCTTCACCGGCAATAGCCTGATCATGGCTACTGCTATCGGTATGGCTGAGTCCTCCGGCAGCGCTACGGTCATCAACCGTATCGGCTGCGTCGGCATCTGGCAGATCTACCGCAAAATGCACCAGCCTACGTATCGGCACTGGACGGTTAAGTGGCTACAGAATCCGTATAACAACGCTAAGGCGGCATGGATACTGTCAAAGCATGGTAAGAACTGGCGACCGTGGCAGGTCTATACGGAAGGTACTTATAGAAAACATCTCCCAGCTGCTCGCCGTGCCGTTGCCACGGTAGGTAAGATTGGCACTGGCGGTGTCAGTCTCCCGGCCACGTCTAAGCCTACTACGCAGACGAAGATCATCTACACTGGCGTGTCAGCCGCTAAGGTCTTGAGCGTGGCTGCGAGCCAGATTGGATATGCAGAGCGTCGAGGAAACCGCACCAAGTATTGGACGGACCTGAAGATCAACCAGGGCCAGCCCTGGTGTGGAGGCTTCACCACATGGTGTTTGTGGAAGGCCGGCTATTCGCTGAGTAAGATCAAGTCTATGGTCGGCGGTAATCCGTACCACGTATTCAGTATGCGAGCCTACGCTAAACGTCACGGGAGATGGAAGTCTTCCCCGCGTCCTGGGGACCTGGTGGTCTTCTCATTCTCCCACGTTGGTCTAGTTGAGAAGGTCTTTGGTAAGCATAACGTCCAGACTATCGAGGGCAACACCAGCGGCAGTAGCCGAGGCAGTCAGAACAATGGCGGCATGGTTGCTCGTAAACGACGGACATCCAATATCAGCGGGTACATTCGTATCGACTACAATGGGTCGTATAAGACGATCTCTACGGGCGTCGGCACTACCGGATCACTCGGTGAAGGTCCGCCTCCGGACATCGACCAGTCAGGTATCCTGACAGTCAATGGCCAGTTCAATTCAGCGACGGCGATCAAGCTTGCTCGGTACTACGGGACTATTGCGTCAGGCACGCCCTCTGTGTACTGGAAAGCTATCGAAGTAGCGGCCGGATTCCCAGTCAAGTACCACAATGGGAAGCTGGACTACGAGACGGTATGTTTCGTGCAGTGGTGTATGGAAGCCTCTATCAATGGAGTCTGGAATGCCACGATGATCAAGGCCATGCAGACCTACCTCAACAAGTGGACCAATAATGAAAAGCCCGACTACAAGACTATGATGGCCGGTGCTCCAAAGTGATGAGCAAACTATTCAAGATCCTGAAATTGAAGCTAGCTGGTCCACGAGAACAGTTGCTGTTGGTGTTCGGCATCGCTTGGATACTTCTAGGTATTGCAACTCTGGATGAGGCCGGTTATCCGGGCGTGGATAGCGTACCACACTTAGCAATGCCATATGTTGTACGCATGCTTCTGTGGTGCGGGTCTGGTGCAATTGCTATCGCAACAGCCTTCCGGCCTTGTGGTAAGTCCGACGCTATAGGGTGGGCGGTGCTCTACTTCATGCCAGCAGTGCGGGCGCTGAGTTATGGCCTGGCCTACATCTGGAATGTCACACCTCTGCCCGGTGACGGCTACCCTGACGGCGTTATCTGGTGCGGGGTGTACGGAATTATTGTTGTCACGGTGCACATCTGTTCCGGATGGCCCAACCCTGCCGATGTCGTGCGCACAAGGCGGCGACGTGCTGATCTAATCAAGTTCTATAAGGAGAATACACATGGATGAGTTGAAGCGTATCGAGCTGGCTGAGATTGCCGCTGGTGTTCGTGAGATCACCGAGGGCGAGAAGCCTGCCAAGGAGTCCACTGGCTACCAGTCGCAGACTCCGGCTGACGAGCACAAGCCTGTTCGTCGCACCCGTAAGAAGGCTGAGTGATCTAAGATGGTTATGCTCACCGATCTCGCGGCTGCGTGCCGCAAGTCCGGCCTGAAAGTCGTCGAGGTCTCTGGGTGGAAGACCCGCACCACAGTGCGCGGTGGCCTGTCCGGTAAGCCTCGTGGCATCCTCGTGCATCACACTGCTACGAGTGCCAAGGCTAAGGGTAACTACCCCACCCTTGGAATTGTCAAGAACGGCCGAAGCGACCTACGTGGTCCGCTTGCTCAGCTCGGCCTTGGCCGTGACGGCACGGTCTACGTGATCGCTGCCGGTAAGGCCAGCCACTCCGGCAAGGTGGACCGCACTGCTAACTCTAATCCGTACTGTATCGGTATCGAGGCGGAGCACTCCGGCAAGGGCTCGTGGCCGGCCGTCCAGTATCGCGCCTATGTCAAGCTGGTTGCTGCGCTTGTCAAGCACTACGGTATCTCGATCTCGAACGTTCGTGGCCACAAGGAAGCGGCGGTCCCCTACGGCCGCAAGCCCGACCCGAACTTTTCTATGACCCAGTTCCGCCGGGATGTCACAGCGGCGTTGCAGGGCGCGACACCGACTCCGACGAAGCCTGCCCCGAAGCCGGGCGGTTCCCCGTTCGGCTTCAGCTCCCCGCTGACGGGCGCCGTAGGGACGCCGCAGGCGATCAGCGAGGATGGTGACTACGGGCCGCGCACGCACGATCTGTTCATGTGGTATGTGCAGGGAGACCGCACGGCTGGCATGTCGCGCGCCAACTGGCGCAAGGTGCAGACGTGGGTCAAGGCCGAGACGACCGGCGTCCCGGCGAAGAATGACGTGCGCCTGGTGCAGGCCAAGGTGAGCGCGGTGGTCGATGGCGTCTGGGGCAGCAACACCACGCTTGGCCTCCAGCGCTTCCTCAACAAGCGCTTGACCGAGTACCTGGCCCGCCAGAAGGATGCGCCCCCCGCCGCGCCTACCCCCGTGGCGCCTACCCCTGAGGTGCCGGCCATCTGCAAGACCTGCGGGCAGCCTCTCCCAAAAGCCTAACGGCCGTCGTCAAGGCGTCGGCCACGGGTACCCTGGCTCGGGATGGCGTGAGCCTGAAGAACTCGGCAGCGATCGTCTTTGCGGCTCAGCGCGTAGGGCTGCCGCTGCACCTGGCGGCGGCGCTCGTCGAGATGGAGTCTGGCGGCGCCAACGTCTACGGCGGTGACGTGGGCGGGTACTTCTCCCAGACACCACGTAAGGCTGTCACCGAGGAGAACTACGCGGAGTTTTACCGCGCTGTCGTTACCAACGGGGCGCTCTCGAACGGAGTCGGCCTCACGCAGATCACCTATCGAGACTTCCACCCTGATGCCAAGCGCAAGGGGCTGCGCCTTTGGGTTCCCGAGGACAACTGCGTCTACGGGTTCCAGCTGCTCAAGTCCCATTTGGAAGCTCAAGGTGGGAACATCGCCAAGGCTGGGACGCTTTATAATGCGGGAAATCTACGAAACGGAATAAATCCGTACGGCTACCGCCTGGCTAAGAAAGCACAGGCTTGGAAGGAGGCTCTCTCATGAGCCAGGACTGGAAGATTTACGCTAAGGCCATCGTCGGCGCCGTCATTGCGGCGCTGACAGCTCTTAGCACTGCGCTTGAGGACGGAGTTGTCACGCAGCAGGAATGGATTACGGTTGCGCTCGGTCTGCTGACCGGCCTTGCCGTGATCTGGGCTGTTCCGAACGCGACGCCGGAAGAGCCGATCGACGCGCCGGAGTCGGCCACCGGACATACGGACGAGGGCGCGCCTGATGATGATTCGGTTGAAGAGCAGCCGTATGATCTGGATCTTAGTGACGAGGCTATCGTCAGCGAGCCGCAGGAGTGACTTATGCCGCTACGCAATGTGAAGCGCAGCGGACGGACCAAATGGCTGCCGAGGACTGTTAAGCAAGTCGGTCGTCGCGGAACCGTGCTCCTCATGCTGGGAGTACTGTGGATATTGCTCGGGTGCTCGGTATTTCTGAGTATGGATATCCCGACAGAGGCTCCAGAGGGTGTGTTCCACCTTTTGATTCCGGCCGATATACGTGGTCTTCTTTGGATGCTGACTGGCGTTACCGCCATGTGCGCCGCCTTCCGTCCCCCAGGATTCAGCGATGCGTTTGGCTGGACTGCACTGTATGCGATGCCGGCCCTCCGTATGGTGTCATACCTCAGCGGCTGGTTGGACTGGCTAGCACCGTTCGGCACTCCAGGGTATGAGCGAGGGTGGGTCCCTGCCATCACCTGGGCCGTGATCGTGGTGTTGATCGCCACATGCGCCGGATGGCCGGAGCCTGCACGTGTTCTTCCTCCGACGGACGAACAGGAGGACTGACACAATGGACCTTACATGGGTGCAAGTGGCGCAGACCATCATGGTCGCGCTTGCGGCCCTGCTCGGCGGTATTGCCACCTGGCGCACGGCCCACACGCAGTCGGAAGACGCTGAGGGCAAGCGACTGGAGGCTCACATGAACCGACAGGATCGACGCATCGAAGCGCTGGAGCACGAAAACGAGCTGTCCAAGCATCGCGAGCGTGTGCGTGATGACTATATCCAGCAGCTGCGCAAGCACATCTCTGACGGGTCCCCTCCCCCGCCTCCACAGTGGCCTCACGCGCTGCTGTCGGAGTTCGATCGCAAGTAGCCGAGCAACCCCCTGACCTGGGACTTCTTCCCATCCAGGCCAGGGGGTTGCTTTGGCGTATCCGGTCGTGTATGCTGGTTCTCGTCAATGCAACTACGGCGAGAGGAGCGGTACATGGCCGACCCTACCTACCTTGAGGTCCACCTGACGAATGGACAGGTGCTCGACCTGGAGGATATCGTGTTCTCCCAGTTCAACACCCACACCTTCGTGTACGTGCGAGACGATGGCTGGGTGTACACTCTGCCGCTGTCGTCCGTGCTCTACATCAAGGAGTACTGATGGCTAGCCCTCTGAACATCAAACCGGCCATCAACGGCGTCATCCGCCCGCCGGAGCCGCAGGTTGACCCTACCAAGCCTCCGCGCGACCGCTACGGACGACCTAAGGTCATCCTGCCGGCCGGCGGCAAGACAGCTTACTACGCTCGTGCTAGTAGTTTCGGAGAGATCCTGGATGACAAGCGCGCGCTGGGAGACTGGATGGCGGCCCTCGCGGCTGCTGGAGCTGCTAGGTTCCCTGGCATCGCGCAGGACCTGCGAGAGCTGGACCTGGAAGATCCGGAGGAGCGGAAGAAGGCCAAGGCCATCTCCAAGGAGCTCCAGTCGCTCATGGGTCGCGATGCCAAGGCGCAGCGTGGGACGCAGGTGCACGAAGCGACTGAAGCTGTTGACGAGGGCAAGAAGCACTCCGTCAAGGGTGAACTTGCTCGCGTGGTTGACAACTACCAGGAGCTGATGGATAAGGTCAAGGCTGAGCACGACTACCAGGTGGCGGCATCCGAGCTGTTCGGGGTGAACGACGACCTGCTGGTGGCCGGTACGCTTGACAGACTGGCCTGGGTTGATGGTAAGCTGTCTGTGGTCGATATCAAGACCTCTGGCTCGCTTGCCTACAGCATGGCCAAGTTCAGCTTGCAGTTCGGGTCGTACGCTGGTATGGTTCGCTACAACCACGTTGACGCTCGGCTTGGTCGCGATCTTCGTGGTCTCGGGGTGGGCAGGCTGCCGCTGCTCGACGGCCACGAGGTTGACCGCGAGGTGGCGTGGATCATCTGGATTCCGCAGGACGGTAGTCGTGCTGAGTTCGGCAAGATCCACATCGACCGCACGAACCACGGAGCTAGGCTAGTGCGGGAGGTCAAGGACTGGCGGAACTTCTGGAATCAGAAAGCCCAGAAGTTTCAGCCGACTGTTACGCTGTAGAAAGGAGAATCTGCATGACGAAAGGATATGGATCTGTCAAGGGTCGTGATGGCGACCGGATCTATGTTGAACCTTCGGCCGTTGACATCGGAGGTGTCTACCTGGACCTGCCTACGCAGGACCTGTGGCTGACTGAAAAGCAGGCCAAGAAGCTGCGGAAGCTGATCAAGGAAGCGAGTAACATGGCGGGATATGTCGATGACTGAGAAAGGATACGGGTCTGTTAAGGCCTATAATGGCACACGGATTTACGTTGAGCCTTCGGGTATCTTCCCTGGAGGTGTCTACCTAGACGTAGACACCCAGTCTATTTGGCTGCCTGAAAAGGAGACCAAGAAGCTGTGGAAGCTGCTGAAGGCAGCGAGTGAGGAAGGTCTTGACAATGGCTGAGCTTTCACTGACCCTGAAGTATGGATCTGGATACGCAGAGCCCTGGACTGTGCTGAAGGCTGAGACCGTTCCTGGTCTTCGTCAGGCAGTGCTGGACTACTTCGGCCTGGACGAGGAGTCTGCTAAGGACTACCCCACGCTGCACGAGCTGGTGGACGCTGTTCGCCTGAGCATGCAGGGCCAGGAGCCTGAACCTAAGCCGGCTCCGAAGCAGGAGCGCCCTCAGGTTGCTGTGCCGCCCACGGAGACGGACCAGGGGCTTCTGGAGAAGGTCAAGGCTGCTAGCTCTACCGCTGAGCTTGGTAACCTCTGGAAGGCCAACAAGGACAAGTGGGACTCGGCGCTGACCAAGGCTGCCGCTGAGAGGAAGAAGGAGTTGTCGGCATGAGCGAGTACATTGCATGGGACGACTGTGTTGCTCGGTACGAGGGCTGGGACATCTTTCCTACTGAGTGGGAGGGCTTCCCGATCCACCACACTGACCCGTTTTGGAATGCGGCCCTGTTCGATGAGCCGCAGGATCAAGAGGTTGTTGCTTACGGGCATGATCTCTCGGTGTACGGCGACCTTGTTTCGAATACTGTGAGGCTACGAGCCTCCGCTACCGCCGGTAGCTTGTTGCTAGTGATCGAGAACCGTGGAGTGCATCAGTCGATCTGGCTTGAGCAGTCAGCTCTCCAGTCTTTGCTCGACTACATCCACACAGCTAAGTAAAGGAGATACTTACATGGGACTTAACATCAAGGCTACGGCCAACAACACCCCGCAGTCGAGCGGTGAGCGCACGGAGATTAGCGAGTTCTTCAGCGCTAAGAAGCTTCGCGGATATCCCTATGTGTTCATCCGCCCTGAGCGGTTCGGCGAGCGACCCGGCTACAAGGGCCGCGGTCTCCAGGACTACCTGGTCGGCACGATCATCGCTATGAACAAGGACGGTGAAGTCGAGTTCGCCAAGGCCAACGCCATGCTGTCTGCCAACAAGAACAGCAAGGGCGAGGTCGGTGCCGTTATGCGTGCGTTCGACCAGGAAGACCTTCACGACTACGTCGTGGTCTTCGAGCTGAAGGAGTTCACTCCGGAGGACGGCAGCGGTACGATCGAGTTCAACGTGGCTGAGGACGCTTCTGAGGCCTATGCGGCCCTTAACAACACTTGGCCTCTGACGAAGGCACTGGCTGAGCTTGAAGACATCGAGATCCCTTTCTAGTCTACAGTCGGAAACACGTTCGACTATATACTAGAAGGGAGCTTCGATGCAGTCAGTAGCAAGAGCGCTTCAGCGTTCTAGGCTTGCCGGCGGTCAAGAGTTCCCACACGTCCCGGAGTTCCAGCCCTTGTATGACTTGGGCTGGGCTCCGCGGTACGGGGAGATGGCTGCTATCACGGCACGATCGGGAAGCGGTAAGAGCACACTGGCGATGTATTACGCGATGCGTAGCGGACTGAGCACCCTGTACTTCTCTGGTGACATGAGCGCGTATCAGGCTGCTGTGAAGTTTGCTTGTGCGTCGCTCCATGCGGACATCTATACGGTGACGCAGAAGCTCGACTCTGATCCGGAGTCTGTGCTCAGTGCGCTACCGCAGAATGTGGAGATGGTGTTCGGTGAGATTACGTGGCGTTCGATCGCCACTGAGATCGACGCGTTTGTGGAGCTGAACAATCGGTACCCTGACCTGATTGTCATCGACAACCTGATGGATATCGAGAAGTGTGCGACTGAGTATGTCGAGCAGTCGGACGCTATGCAGACTCTCCACAACATGGGAGACAGCCTTGGCTGTGCAGTGTGGGTGCTCCTCCACAGTACGGACAAGACTGGTCTCGGTGCGTCTGCTGCTTTTGAGCCTCCGATGCGTAGCCAGATCAAGAATGGCCTGTCAGAGAAACCGTCTGTCATCCTATCGGCTGCCCTCAATCCGAACACGGACGAGATGCAGGTGGCCCTGGTCAAGAACCGGCTGGGTGCTCAGGATGCGTCAGCTCGTAAGCAAGCAACGTTGCAGGCTGTCCCATCTCAATCTAGGTTTGTCGCGAAGGGAGGTTCCGATGGCTCGCACACGAGCACAGATCAACGCCAGGAATCGGGCAGCGGGCAAGCGCTGGGAAGCGTCAAACTAGACATCAGATCAGCAAGGACCGGACTAGCCCTGTGAAAGGAGGGATGATGCAAAGCGAGTACTTTGGAGTGAGTCAGCACGGACAGCACTGGACGGTGACGCACTGGGAAAACAACACGGCAACATACGTGGGCTATTTCACCTCCGTAGAGGAAGCTGATCGGGCGGCAGCCGCTGCCGGCAACAGACGACGCAGCACTTCTGCTGCTCATTTTATCCCGCAGGGACATTTTGACCGCCCCTGGGACTGCTGGCACTGGCCTCTCGGGCTGCGTCGTGACGGATACCCAAACGGAGCTAGTCATCGGAAGTCTTACGAGTACCATGTCGGACCAATCCCTGACGGCCACGAAATCGACCACACCTGCCACAGTCGTGATTGCTGGAACCCGTATCACCTGGTGCCCGTCCCGCACAATGAGAACGTGAAGCATTTGAGGGGCATCAAGTCGAATAACACATCCGGGTACCGTGGCGTGATGCGAGACAAGAAGAGCGGTAAGTGGAAGGCCAGGGTGCGCTTCAACGGCGTCTCTACTCAGCTGGGATTGTTTGAAGACCCCGCCGAGGCCGGCGAAGCTGTACGGCAGTGGTGGTCCGCCAGGGGGTACCGTGTCTAAGTCGCGTGCTCAGATCAACGCTCGTAACCGATCGGCTGGTAAGCGATGGGAGGCAGACAGCCTGTCTGGGTTCCGCGAGGCTGGACTGGATGCCGAGAGACCACGCACGACCGGTACCCTCGACGAAGGGGATTTGGTTGTTCGCCACAACGGAGCCATGCACGTCTTCGAGCTGAAGAACACCAAGACCTGGAGTTACAGCATCATCCTGGACTACATTCGCCAGGCCAAGGTCGAGGCCGAGAACTTCGGTAAGCGACGCAATCGAGAGACACGCTACGCCGCGTTGTTGAAGGTGCATGGCAAGGGCTTCCACGACGGACTCGTTGTGATGCCTGTGTCCGAGTACCTAAAGCTGTTGAAAGGAGATGAAGGATGATCGTCTTGGCTGGTAGGCACTATCGTTATCGTGCGCGTCAGATGCTGTACCGTCAGAAGCTGTATCCGCTGAATCAGGAGCGTATGGTGACGCGATACGGAGTCAAGCCAGATGTGCGTGAGGCATACCAGAGGTTTCGGTGAGTAACGGAGACGCACTGCTGGAGGTACTGAGGCAGGCCGGTGTGCGTGTTCCGCAGACAGGTAACGTGTCCTGCCCTTTCCACACAGATGCGGACCCGAGCCTGTCCATCGAGAGGACGACGGGTAAGTGGCATTGCTTCTCGTGTGGGAAGGGCGGAGGACCTGCCCAGCTGGCTCAGTATTTACAGGAGAAAGGAGAGCAGGTGACAGTCCCTACTGTACCAACGGCCGACTCTCTATCATACCAACGGCCGGTACGGCCCACGCCTTCGGTCAAGCCTGTGCCTGTGTCTCGTGTAGAGGCTCTAGAAACGATTCTAAGGCACGCAGAGAAGCGCTATGAGGAATCCCCTCAGGCGCAGGAGTACGTGACTTCTAGGGGCCTTACAGAGGCTTCCAGGGCTATGTTCCGACTGGGTGTTGGCGGGCCGGATGCTGGAGCCTTGGAAGGGATGTTACTCATCCCCTACCTTGGTCCTAACGGGCGACCTGTACAGATCCGGGGTAGGTGCTTCGAGTGCGGTACCGGTAGCTGTGTCGGTCACCCCAAGTACCGAGGTATGGCCGGCGACACGACCAAGCTGTTCAACAGTCGAGTGATCAAGCTGAACCCTTCCAGCCCAGAGCTACATCTCGCTGAGGGCGAAGTCGATGTACTATCGCTGACTCAGTGTGGTCTCATGGCTGTCGGTATCCCTGGCGTGAACAACTTGAAGAGGCATCACTTGACACTGATCTCAGGATTCGATACAGTGTATGTCTGGGCAGATAACGATGCACCTGGAGAGGGACTGGCTAACGCTGTCCTGGAAGCTGTGCCGTGGGCACATCGAGTGCATATCCCAGATGGAGATGTGAACACTACGCTGATGCGGCGCGGTGAGGATGGAGTGAGAGAAAGGATCGGACGATGAGCATGTCACTCGCACAACTTTGGCAGATTGTTGCCGACGCTAAAAACGACCTCCACGTGGTGGAGCAGGAGCTGGCTAAGCTCATTGACAAGGAGGAGAAGCGGCAGGACGAGCTGCCGGTTTATGAGAACAGTCTCCCCGTCGGGACTGTGCTTGTCACTTATGAGGATCACGTTAAGGCTCCGATCGGCACACTGATTCGAGAATACGATTATGATACCGACGAACTTGGCACCTGGTCGTGGCGGAAGGTCGGGCCGGATGAATGGACCGAGTATGACCCTGTTGGTCCGACGCACTTGGCGCTTGACACCGCTGGCGTGACTCAGGTGTTGCCGCATATTGCGAATGTGGTGGTGGACTCGTGACTGATGTCTACGATGCACGCACGTGGGAGGACATCATGCGCGACGGATACCCACCGATCTACGTTGATGACCTGACTCGACGCGACCGATCACGACGCACTACTGATATGTTGAAGGAGGCTGGTTTGTATGGCGACTGTATCGTCTACCGGGGGTAAGTTCTCGGCTGTCCGTAAGTACATGAAAGACGGTAAGGCCTACCTGTGTGACGGTCACATGTGCCGGAGCATGTGGTGGCAGGATGACTACAACGGCGAGGTTGTCTGTAATGGCTGTCTTGCTCGTCCGCTTGCGCTGAACCTGTCTACCGCCTACCCTGTCACGAAGGACAACGAGCCGCTGGTGTGGGTTGGTGCGGATACCCTGGCTCGTGACCTGACAGAGGATGAGATCGCTTACGGTCCTGACCCCGAGGAGGCATAATGGATGACTGGAACTACGAAGGACTCGCCCTGCACATCACACTGCTGATGATGAACGAGTACATCACTCGTGAGTTCATCAACGCGGTGCTGCTTGATGCTGGTCTCTCGCCTGATAGCTTCAACTACGATCGTTTCTACGATGCGATGGAGCAGCTCCAGCAGGTGATGGTCGATACCATCTCGGAGGGATCCGTATGAGTAAGGTCGATGCGATCCTGGCTGAGATCGCCGGTGACGGGGATGGAGCGGAGTACGCTAAGACGTTGCGCAGCTACCTGGAGGACACGACGCGCTTCGGGAATTCGCGGCTGGCTCATGTCTTCCGGGCGGCCGGCTGGCCTGTGACTGAGGCGAGTGTCCGCCGTTGGAGGGCTACCAACAATGTCACCGAGTGAGAAGGCCAAGCTGGCTCTAGAGCTGCTGGAAGCGCCGACGGGGAACTACAAGGCGCCGGCAGTGCTGGTTCCTGGGACTCGCGAGCTACAGCGTGACGGCGACAGCCTCTCCGTGACGATCCCCGAGCGGGGTATGGAAGAGGCTGCTGCCAGCGTGCTGGAGGTCGAGGGCCTGGACCCGCGCGAGTGGGAGGTGACCGGATTCCGTCGCTCCGAATGGGGCGAGGGTAAGGTTTCCACTCGCTACACGTACAAGCGCCGTAGCGTGGCTATCAGTGCTCGTGAGCCGCTGTCTGACGCCGATCTGGCTATCTTGCTGGATCGGAACAGTCGGCCCGTGAACCAGGCTGTATGGCCCTCTCTAGACGGGGCTGCTGCTCTGGTCTGTCTCGGTGATATGCAGTTCGGGAAGATCGAGTCGCCTGAAGGGGATGTCCTGGCACGTATGTTCTCGGCGCTGGACGAGATCAAGCGACGTGTTCTGGAGGGCGCTTACAATGAGGTTGTGATCGCTTGGCTCGGGGATCACGTCGAGGGCTTCGAGTCGCAGGGCGGAAACAATGCGTGGCGTACTCCGCTTACGCTGACTGAACAGATTCGTCTGACACGTCGTGTTATGCTCTACGCTCTGCGAGAGTTCGATCCGACACTCACCGGTATGCCGCTGCGCATGGTGGCCGTCCCTGGCAACCACGGTGAGGCTAAGCGCTTCGGCAAGGGCATCACGCGCTACGACGACAATCACGACACGGAGTGCTTGATTAGTGTGGCGGATGCTGCTAAGCTGGCTGGGATGGAGGATGTGCAGTTCTTCGTGCCGGAGAACGACGACATCAGCGTGAGCTTGCAGGTGCAGGACATGCAGGTCGTGTTCACGCACGGCCACATGGCTCGCCAGCCTGGTAAGCTCATGGATTGGGTGAAGGGTCAGGCGTTCAACAGAGACAGTGTGTATGCCAACGCTGACCTGGTTGTGGTCGGACATTTTCACCACTTCTTCGCTGATACCAGCGGCGACCGCACCGTGATGATTGCGCCGGCGCTGGAGACTGAGAGTGTCTGGTTCAAGCACCTGACGGGAATCTCAGGTAATCCTGGGGTCCTGATGCTTGACATTGACGAGAAGAAGGTCCGATCCGTTCAGATAATCTGATGGTTCATACACTACGAACACGGAGGTAGATATGCTTTGCAAGTTCAATCCGCGAGAGGAAGCTCTCGATATCCTGGTCACTGTGATTCAGGAGTTCGTGGACTCGCCGGACCTGATTCGTAAGTACGCAGACCTGAGCGACAGTCACCAGGTGAATCAGGTCGTTGACGCGCTGAAGCGGGTGACCCTCACCGGATGACATCTTGGAGCTGGATCGAACTTGATCGGGCTCACGCGGCGGTAAACTACTTCGGTAAGCGTTTCGCTAATCGCTTCGGCGGGTATCAAGATGCGCGGCACGAAGCCATGGCGTACCTGGCAGATAACCCTGCTCTCGTGGGCGACGATTCCACGGGAGCGGGGCTTATCTTTCTGCGAATGGTTAAGCTTGCCCGTAAGGCATTCGGCGACACAGATGCACCCGACGAACCACCGCTGCCGCCCGAGGCAGAGACCGTAAGCATCGACGCTGTAGAGCATGCTAGCCTGGTAGCTGGTCCGTATGAGCCTCGCTACGTGGCTCGCCTCGCCCACCACTGCTACACGCTCGAACACGCAGACAGCTACCGCGACCCCTTCGCTGATGCTCCGCGACCGGAGGTCAGTAGGTCCGGTAGTCACGACCCGTCGCACGGTAACAGCGTATGGGCAGCTATCGCTGACATTCGTACCGCGTACTGTCGTGACGGGGAGAATAGCAGTAACAAGGCAGGGCTGACGCTGGAGGAGGAGAGGGCCTTCCTCTGTGTGTACGGCCTCGACATGACGCCTGAATTGGCTCGCGAGTACGGGATCAATCCAGACTGCGCTGAGCCTGCCCTTTTCAAGATCTGTAATCGAATGAACGCTAAGGAGCCGCATGACGACCGCGACGAACACTGAACTGTCTGGCTTTGCTCAGACTATCCTCGATAACAAGTACGCCCAAGAAAAGTTGGACGGGACCAAGGAAAGCTGGCATGACGTGGCTTACCGAGTCGCCTCCAGTATCCTTAGCCCGGTCTTCCCTGAGTATGTGGAAGAGATGACGGAAGCGATCGCCGAGCGTAAGTTCATGCCAGGCGGTCGCTACCTGTACTCAGCTGGTCGTCCGTTCCAGGCGGTCAACAACTGCTACACCCTGTTCGCGGAGGACTCTCGCGAGGGCTGGGCCAAGCTCATGCACGACGCTGTGCACTGTCTGATGTCTGGCGGAGGTATCGGAGTCAACTACTCCGATATTCGTCCGTATGGTGCCCGCGTGGGCGGCCTGGGCGGTATCTGTACCGGTCCGATCGCCCTGATGGAAGCGGTCAACGAGACTGCGCGTCAGATCCAGGCCGGCGGATCTCGCCGTGCGGCTGTCTATGCGTCGCTGCACTGGTGGCATCCTGATGTCCTGGACTTCATCAAGCTCAAGGACTGGGACCAGTACACGATCGATGCTAAGGCAATGGACTTTAACGCTCGCGCTCCGATGGACATGACCAACATCTCCGTCGCCCTCGATGATGACTTCTTCGCCATCATGGATGGGAAGCTGGATAGTACCACCCACAAGATCGGTCAGCAGGAATACACCGTTGACCAAGCATGGGCTGAGAAGGTCTATACCGCTCTCACGCACAACATGCTGCTCACTGGTGAGCCGGGTATCCAGATCGATGTGGGCGAGAACGCCGGCGAGTGGGGCCGGAATGCCTGCACGGAACTGACGACCCGTGACCACATGGATGTCTGCAACCTGGGCTCGATCAACATGTCTCGTATCGAGAGCCTGGAGGAGATGGAGCGCATTACCAAGCTGGGCACTGCCTTCCTTCTGGCAGGCACCATCGTTGGCGCTCTGCCGAATGATGAGGTTCGTGCAGTGCGTGAGCGCACTCGTCGCCTTGGTCTTGGGCTCATGGGTCTCTATGACTGGCTCGTCGCGCGAGGCCACAAGTATGAGGCTAACGACGAGCTGGCAGCGTACCTGGAGGTTTATCGCGATGTCTCGCGTCAGACCGCTGACGAACTCGCTGACTCCCTGGGCGTGTCTCGTCCAGTGAAGGTGCGTGCCATCGCTCCTACGGGCACTATCGGCATTCTCGCAGAGACCACTTCCGGTATCGAGCCGCTGTTCGCTGCTGCCTACAAGCGTCGGTACCTCCGTGGCACAACGTGGCACTACCAGTACGTCGTTGATGCCGGCGCCAAGCGTCTGGTGGATGAGTACGGCGTGGACCCGGACAAGCTGGAGACCGCTTACGATCTGGCTTACGACCCGGAGAGGCGCATCGCTTTCCAGGCGTGGGTTCAGCAGTACGTGGACCACGGCATCAGCTCGACCCTGAACCTTCCGTCGCCCGAGGAGCACGCTGTGGACGCTGAGTACTTCGCTGTGATGCTCTATAATCACCTGCCAAAGCTGCGTGGGCTCACGGCCTACCCGGATGGCGCACGTGGTGGTCAGCCTCTCACGGTCGCTGCCTACGGCACGGCCTCACAGTTCGAGGGTGTCGAGTATGAAGAGTTCGGCGCTGAGAATGCCTGCAAGGGCGGGGTGTGCGGCATCTGATGAAGCTCATCGCTCTCGCCCCAAACCAGCACGTCTACCCGAAGGAGGAAACAGAGATGAACGTTAGTAGCTGCCCCAGGTGTGGACCAACCACACTCACCCGCCGCCGCACATGCACCGACACCAGTGGCGGGTCGAGGACTACGTGTGCGACTGCGGCGACGTGCTGGCGAGGGGGCTTTGGCAATGACTGAACGAGTTCCCGCTGATGAAATCGAGAACATCGTCGGGCGTAAGCGTTCCGCGAAGTATCACTACGCGCGTGCTGTGTCTGCCGAGCAGACCGTGTATATCCTCCACTCGCGGGAGTGCCTGGCGTTGAACGCGGACTTGCGTGACTGTCCATGGAGCCTTGCGCTCGGCGGGGGCATCGACCTTGACGAGTGGGTCGCGGACGTGCCACTTACGGTATACGTCCGATCCGGGCGTTTGCTGCCGTCCCCGACGGAGGTATGGATTAGGCGGAGAAACTCTCGGCACGAGCACTCGGGCTCGAAGACGGAGAGTGAGACATGAGCGAGAAGATCCATCGAAGTGCGATGCTCATCGCTCTCGCCCTGATACCGGGGGCTGTCGTGGGCGGGCTAGCGGTCCTCGCGGCAAGGGACGGGATCTCGCTGTACGACATCGTGTGGCTGGCATGGGGCTTACTCTTCTGGGCACTAGAGGCATACGGCATTCTGTCTGTTCCAGCAGGAGACACCTTGTCCGAGCGATTCAGGGAGTGGTTCCGTACTGACACAGTGCTCGGGAAGGTCATGCTCTCTGTAACGCTACTGTGTTTCGTGGGGTGGTTCATCCCCCACCTGATCTTTGGAGGGAAGGTTTGATGGAGGACATCACTGAAGAAGAGTTCTATGAGGTCATCGCTAGTGGCAGGACGGTACTGGTACAGGTCCACGCTACCTGGTGCGGACCGTGTAAGGCCCTCACACCGGTGCTGGGACGTATTGAGGACCAGTACCTTGATATCCTGTTCTATCGTCTCGACGTGGAGCAGGCACCTCAGGTGAAGGATGACTATGACATCACTGTCGTGCCCACCCTACTCCTGTTCAAGGATGGGGAGCTGGTGGACCGCGAACGTGGCGTGCTCCGGCGAACCCACGTCACCCAGTTGCTCGATAAGTACACAATCTAACACTTTCCGAGAAGAAAGTTAACAACGAGTGTGCAGATGATCCAGCAGCATGCTCGAAACAGAAAAGAACCCCCGGGCTTAGGCTAACTACCTAGGCTCGGGGGTTCTTTTGTGTTGTGTTAGCTATACTGGATCGCTCGGAGCTTACCGTTAGGCTGGTAGCGGTTCCAGCCCAGGTGTGCGCGAGCATGTTCGTCAGCCCAGCGCATGGCGTCGGACCACACGTAGAACTGTACAGTCACGTCGTGACAGCTCGGGCATGTGACTGCCCACTCCGACCACCATGATGGAAACACTCGAATCTTTCGAACTGTAATCATTACTTAATCTCCCCACTGAAATCGATAGCTTCAATCAGCCGCACGGGCTTATACGCCCTATTGTACTCGTAGCCCGAGTCATAAGCAGCATCCCTGAAGGTCAGGTAGAGGCGGTTATTCCTGAGGAATCCCAATGCGTTCGGCAGCCTACCGTCTACCGACTCCAGCACATAGATACCATCCTGGACCGTCGCTGGAACGATGTCCCGGACTCGCACATCCGCGGTCTCCAACCTGCCGTCTGCATTAGCGAACAAGGTGCTAAAGTAGTCGTGGTCAAGATAGACCCGTCTCCCATCACCGGTCACCTCCAATACCTTGGCCTTGGCCTCCACACGAATCTCGTCTCCGGCGCGCCAGGTACGGACATCATCAATCTTGCGTTCGTCCATTATCTACTCCTTACCCTTGTAATCTGGAAGGCTGCCCCAGGAGCGGGCAACCGCTACGTCACTTTCTGCGTCGATCGTAACACCGTGGAACGTGCCCTGCATAGCTCGTCTCACCTGTTGAGACTGCTCCTCGACCTCGCCTAGCGGGGCCTGATGGACCAGCTCATCATGCACCGGCATGGTCATGCGATCCAGCGGCATGCCCTCACGGTACAGCTTGAGCAGTGCGTCAGCGAAGATATCCCGTGCGGTGGACTGGATCGCGAAGTTTGTGACCGCGTAGGCCTTATCAGGGTTTACAGGCAAACGCCTGTCGTACTCAGTCCAGATGCACCAACCATCTCGCTCAGCGGCCTCCTGAAGCTTCTCAGCGTATCGAGGAACCTCAGGGAAGGCACGCTCATAGCCACGCACAACCTTACGTGCCTCAGCTACAGTCACGCCGGCCGTGTCCGCAATCTTCTTAGGGCCGCCGCCGTACACGTAGGCAAACCCCACGTTCTTAGCCAGCTTACGCTGCTTGGGGGTGAACCCCTTACCGAACACCAGCGTAGCGGTCCGGTCGTGCAGGTCAGCTCCAGAAGCAATGGCTTCCTTCATCTGCTCAACGTCGGCGAGTGCGGCAAGCACCCTCAGCTCGATCTGTGAGAAGTCGGTCGAGATGAACTTGTGCCCCTCATCGGCAATGAAGCAACGCCGAACCAACCACTCACCCGAGGGCAACTGCTGTAGCGGCGGTGCTGAGATGCTAAACCGTGCCGTACGTGCCGCTAGAGACTTGATAGCGGCATGCACTCTGTTGTTTGAGTCCATACGATCCAGGAACTGCTCAGCGTATGCCACACGCCACTTATCGGCACGCTTAGAACGTGCAACAGCTTCCGCCAGCGGGTGAGGGTTAGCGCCCTCGATGACCTCCCAGTTAGGCGTGAGCCCCGCTAGCGGCAGGAGAACGTCCTTGCCGACCGATGGCTTGCCCGAGGGTGTCTTCTTGTCCAGCGTGATACCGGCCTTGACGAACGCCGCAGCTACCTGGTCGGTAGAGTTGACGTTCTCGACCCCGTAGGAACGGGCAACCTCCTGCCACTGAGCAGATTCATCGTGGAGATCCTGCACCAGCTTCCTCGTGTAGTCCACGTCGAGCAGCACGCCGTTAGCTTCCATACCGAGCGTAA